>WNFV01025065.1_pt1 | contig 11931 bp, 15 predicted proteins | sample 5400101 | NCBI WGS metagenome assembly WNFV01 (sample SAMN13153361, study PRJNA577476) | soil metagenome | isolation source: 115 cm soil or saprolite under grassland replicate 1 | place: USA:California | collected 2016-06-15
AACAAGGTAACTGCAAAGGCGAAAACAGCATCACTCAATCCCTCAATGCGAGTAATCTCATAACCACGCCAGCGAAAGTCTCCGCTACGTCCGATGTCATTTACGATCAAACTCTCTCTGATCATTATTTGCTCCTTGATTGAAGGATACCGTCGGCGCCTCCGTATTGTGGCCCGGCTCCGGCTGTTTGCTACTAACTGTTTACTATCTACTGCGTATGGCTTGGTCGATCACTTTCTCCAGTTCGGCTCCAGTGGCTTGCTCATAGCCAATGAACCTCTTTAACAGGTGTCCGTCTCGATCAAACACGAACGTTTGCGGAATTGTCTGGTCATCAGAGAGAAAAAAATCCGTCATAGCTTTGTCTGGAAAACCGAGAGGATACGTAATGTTTAGCTCCTTTGCGAAGTCGGCAACCTTGATTCGATCGTCCGGGCCACCAACATTCAGGCCAACTATTTTCAAATCCTTCGGCCCGTACTTTTGTTCGAGAGCAATCAACCTGGGAATGCTTTGACGGCAGGGCTCGCACCATGTTGCATAGAAGTCCAACACGAGTACGGTGCCCTGGTAGTCCGCAAGTGTTGCGCGCTTCCCGTCGCTCAGCATCCAACCTAATTCGTTGCGCGCATTCAGCGGCGGCATGGGGAAGGTAGTGCCGGGCGGCCCCGGTGTCGTTTCTTTGTGCGTTTGCCTTTGATCCTTGCAGGCACCGATCGAGATTGCGAGTATGGCAACTGTCGTAAACATGGACAGCCGCTCACGCGCATTTCGTTTTTGAAGAAGACGATGTGCTGATCCGCTCAAGGGCAAACATTCTACACGCACTTGTTCCACTCCCCCCAGCTTAACTTCGGCCTCAGCGTCCATGCGTAATCTATCGACCCTTCTTTACGATTCATGATTTAACATTTACGATTCATGGCCATGGACTTCCCCCAAACCCAACGCACCACGCTGAAACGTCTTCCCAAACGCGGTGTTTACGACCGCGAGCTTGTTTACCAAATTCTCGACGAAGGATTTATCTGCCACGTTAGCTTCTCTGTTGATGATCAGCCTTTTGTTATTCCGACCGGTTACGCGAGGGTCGGCGACCAGCTTTACATTCATGGTTCCCAGGTGAGTCGAATGCTTCGCACGCTGGCGCAAGGTGTCAACGTCTGTGTTGCCGTCACCCTGGTTGACGGTCTCGTCCTAGCGCGTTCCGCTTTTCATCACTCCGTGAATTATCGCTCAGTCGTGATGTTCGGACGTGCAGTAGTTGTGGAAGATCAGGAAGCAAAGCTCGCCGCGCTATTCGCATTCTCTGAACACGTGCTTCCCGGTAGATGGAACGACGTGCGCGAGCCAACTGAACAGGAACTCAAAGCGACTACCGTCTTGTCGCTACCGCTTGTTGAAGTCTCGGCCAAGGTGCGTACTGGCCCACCAATTGACGATGATGAGGATTACGCCCTCAACGTCTGGGCAGGTGTTCTTCCTCTTAAGCTGGCCGCCGGAGAACCCGTCAGTGACCCACGTTTGCGAGAAGGTCTTGAACCGCCGGTCTACACTCTCAAGTACACGCGAGAAAAAGTTTGACTGCTAAAAGCGCCGTCACGCGAAGTCGCGAAATTCTTTGGCCGGCACTGGTGATAGCCGCGGCATTAGTTGTTAGCGCAATCCTTCTCCACCTTGAAGGACGCTTGTGGATCTGCTCCTGCGGAAGGTTACAGGTGTGGGCTGGCAAGGTGTGTAGTTCTGACAACTCTCAACACTTTTTAGATCCCTACAGCTTCACTCACATCCTCCATGGCTTTCTGTTTTTCTGGTTGATTGCCTGGCTCGCGCCGCGTCTCAAATCACATTGGCAGTTGACATTGGCCATCGCTGTAGAGGCATTTTGGGAAGTTTTTGAAAATACGGACTTCATTATCGATCGCTATCGCTCGGCGACCGCGGCCCTGGGTTATAACGGTGACACCGTCGTTAATTCGTTCGGCGACATACTTTGTTGCGTAGTTGGCTTCATCATCGCCCAACGTCTCGGCCTGCGCCGCTCGTTAATTGTGTTTGCCGCGCTTGAGTTAGTCTTAATCGTCTGGATCAGAGACAGCCTGGCCTTGGAAATCCTCATGCTGGTTTTTCCAATAGATGTCATCAAGAACCTGCAGATGTGCCAATAAAGACTCGCCCCGCCGTCGAGTTCTTGTCAGTACCGCCTGCGGTAGCGGGCGGGTCTCAGTCAAACTCGGGCAACTCGTCACTCTGGCCGTGTAAGACGTAATCGATCGCTCGTTCGACGCTTCGCTCATTCCATATGCAAGAAACTCGGTAGAGGAAGCCGCTACTTTGAGGTGCTAATCTGGTACTTCAAAAAGAATGGGAGTTTCAACCAGGCCTTACGATTGATGATTGAGGCGTGTCACTTGATGAATGACGATTGCTGATTACTGATTGCACACTGTAGCATATTCTCACACATGACAGACCCGGATCCTTACATTGGTCAGCTGCTCGATGAAAAATATCGCCTCGAGCGATTGCTCGGACGAGGCGGAATGGGGGCAGTCTACCTGGCTTCTCACCTGGGCACTGAGCGCTACGTAGCGCTGAAGTTGATCACGCCGCAGTTCATGCGCAACGAAGAGTTTGTCGCGCGCTTCAAGCGCGAGGCCCGCGCCGCTGGTCGCCTGCGCCACCCGAACGTTGTTGACGTTACCGACTTTGGGTTTGCCCATGTTGGAGCAGAAGCTGTCGCGTATCTCGTGATGGAATATCTCGATGGTTGCACGCTTGGCGATGTCCTCGCCGAGGAGAAGCGACTGCCGTTGGAGTGGGTGGTGGACATCCTCGAGCAAGTTTGCTCGGCAGTGCATGAAGCGCACCAACAGGGAATTGTCCATCGTGATCTAAAACCCGAAAATATCTGGCTCGAGCCTAACCGTTTGGGCGGTTATCGCGTTAAGGTGCTTGACTTTGGCATTGCCAAACTCGCTGAAGGCGACGCCGATGGCAACCAGACCGGCTCCTCGGGATTACCGGCACAATCTAAAGCACCAGCCGCACATACTGCGCAGCGCGTTGTGACTACATCGATCAGCGCGGACCAGACAACTGGTCTGCCGGCAGTGGAAACGGATCGTGGGGATCGAGAACTTGCCACTCTTGTTTATTCCAAACGCCCGGAAGCAGAGTTTCCTACCAAATACATTGCGGCCAGCGCCACGCAAGCCGACAGCGCCGCGGAAGATAAGAACACGCAACTCTTCGAGACGTCTTCGGCGAACGTTGACGCGACTACAACGGCGGTGCCTCAGCATTCCCGCCAGGCTCTTGACGATGATGAGCCAACGCTCATGTTTGGTAACGCAACGAAAAAAGCCCTGGACAACCAGCAAACGACCTTACGCCCCAATACGACGCGCGCCACGGATTTGACTCGCGTCGGCGCCATCATGGGTACGCCCGTTTACATGTCACCTGAGCAATGCGCCGGCAATCGTCTGGACGCCCGCTCCGACATCTACAGCCTTGGTGTCATTGCTTACCAGATGCTCGCCGGCGCGCCTCCCTTCGCGGGCGTAACTGGTAACGTGATGCAAGAGCATCTCAAGGTTGCGCCGCCGCCGCTGCGTGAACGAAACAAAAAAGTGCCAAAGCGCGTGGCGCAGGTCGTAATGACCGCGCTCTCAAAGAGGCCGGAAGATCGTCCGCAAACTGCGGCTGCATTTGCCAGTTCGCTGCGCGCGCAGGCCGACGGCATAGGCGCGCTATACCGCCGGGCCTTCGCGCTCTACAGCGAATACTTCCCCAAGTTTTTGCGCATGTCGCTAATCGCGCATATCCCAGTCATTATCAGTACGGTGCTGCTGATCGGGTTGGAGTTGGCAGAAAGGTATGTTCCCAAAGGCGGCATGGGAACCAAGGCTCTGTTCATCTGTGCTCTCGTGCTCGCAGGACTGCTGCAAGTTGCCTCCTACTTTGTGGCCTCGGCAGCGATCTCCGGCATGACTGCGATTATTGTTACGCAGTTGTCCGTCGCCCCCTTACGGCCCGTAGAGTTGCATAGTGCTTTCACCATTCTCAAAAAACGCTGGAAGCCGTTTCTGAAAACTGCCATTGGTGTCACCCTGCGCATCGTCATTGGCTTCATACTGCTGGTAATTCCCGGGCTAATCATGACCATGCGCTACGCGCTTTACGCGCCCGTAGTTTTGATGGAGGGGCTGGAGAAAAAGGCGGCCAGGCGCCGGGCGCGCGAGTTAGCCTCTCGGTCGTGGCGAACTATTATCATCGTCACGGTGCTACAATTTTTGATTCCGCTGGTTGTGAGCTTGTTTATTGGCCGGATAAGAATAGTATTTGGCGGCCATGCAGGTCGAGCTTCTCTTTCCGCCCGGATCACTGAGCAATTGTTGAGCCTCGTAAATATTTTTGTTGTCCCGCTGATGTCGATCGTACCGGCCCTGCTTTACCTGAAGATGCGGCAATTGGGAGGAGAAAGTCTCGCCGACGCGATCGCCAGGATTGAGGAAGGAGATGCCCAGGGCAGGGCCTGGCAACAACGCATGCGGACGCGCCTTAGCCTTCACACCCCGCGGAGCACTACACCTCGCAGTCGATAGGTTTGCAAACAACAATCAGCAAACTATTCGGCTCATGGTGGTCATGGCCTGAGTGCCTGTGTTGCTTTCAGTTGGCGTACTTTCATAGCAGCAATGCTCATCAGTAAGGAACGGTTGTTGAACTATGCTGATCGGGAGTAGCATTCCGGCATGAGAGAATTGGCGTTGATTTTCGCGTTAGTCTCTGCGCTCGGTTTCTCCTGGTGCGCCCACACAAATGCCGGAACAGAAGTATCTGCCACTTCCAGCGCGGCAGAATCCAAGGAGAGAAAGTCAGCGCAAAACTCCGCGACCTTGGCAGGAACAACCGATTCGCGCGCGCAACCTGCTACCGATTCAGCAAAGGGGCCGGCAAGAGTAGATTTTCCGACGCAAATCAGACCCATCCTTGAAGCCAGATGCCAGCCTTGCCACTTCAGCGGCGGGAAGGTCTATCAACGTATGCCGTTCGATCGTCCGGAGACAATAAAGACCCTGGGTACGAAATTATTTACGCGTATCAAAGACGAGAACGAACGCCGCCTGATCCGCGACTTCCTCGCACAGGACTAACAGATGGATTTACCTTCCGCGCAACACTGATCGGCATCCACGAAATCTTAGAGGTATCGTTCACGCAGGATCGTCAAGTGGTGGGAGAGATGACCCGCGACGATATAGGCGAGAGCGCGGACCGTTACCGGGTTGTCGCTGGCGATGCCGCTGCGCGACCAGGAATCGGCCGGGAGATTTCGGAAGAGGGAAAGGGTGGCTGAACGAATCGCGCGAAATTCATCCACGTGACTCGCCCACGAATTTCCTGATCATAGCTGGGAAGCGGATCCTGAAAGCCGCGCGCAAACCACAACGCTCGGAACGTGAAAACACGCTCGGTGTCGTTAACGTGGCCGAGAAGTTCGCGCATTGACCACTTGCCGGGTGCATAACGATGAAGAGATTGCTCTTCGGAAATCTCAGCCAGGAATGTAACGGATTCCTGCAGCTGCGTAGCGAGCACGTCAAGAATGTCGTCGCTGGCTACGCGGTCGATGTAGATAGAATAGTAAGGTGCAGCTTCGTTTGGTTTTGGTCGTTCTAACATGAAGTGAATAGTAAATCGTGAATCGTAAATAGAAAAGTCCAGACGCAGGCTTAGCCCGGTCTCCACTAAACAAGAGATGAACTACTTCTTCAACGATGATCAAGTTCATTCGTGTAACAGACAAGCGTGGAAAATGATACGTCGATCAAGTAAGTTTTTTTATTTAGCCCAGCAGGCGATGTAAGCTTAAGGCAGGACAAAATGCGGTACTGGTACAGTTCCATCGCCAGCATGTTAGTCTGCACTCATAGTATTCTCCTACGGTCAGTCGGTCTCTCCTGGATTCAGCTGGTGACGGTTAGAAGGTTTTTAGCTTCTTTCGGGTTCAAAATCGCGGAACTTGAGTCGCTCAGTGACCGTTTCTTCTTGTAGGAAGGGTTCAGTTCGGTAATTCTTTTCAATTGCGGAGGAAACACGCGTTATGTATTGCTCAGCTTGTGGTACGCCTCTGGCGCCTGGTCTCAGTTATTGTAATCGTTGCGGCATGAGTCTGAGGGAGCGTGGTGATCAAAAACAGACGGGAGCGATCACCGCTTTCTTAACCGCCATTACTCTGATTGGCCTCATCGGTCTCGGGATCATGCTGGGAGGAGCGCTTACGCTCACCAACGAAGCGCACCTGAAAGAAGAGCTGGTAGGCTTCTTTATGTTGTTTTCTTTCCTGATTGTTGGTATCACAGAAATAATGCTGGTAAGGCAATTGTCCCGGCTAACGGGAACGAAGCAGACAAAAACGATTGAACCTCCGCAACATCTCGCAACGCCCAATGAGTTACGCCAGCCTCAACCGCTTCCGGAACCTATTCCCAGCGTGACTGAAAATACAACGCGCACCCTGGAATACTCGCGCCATGAGCCTTCGAGATAACCACGCCTGCAAAGGGCTTTGCGCATTAAGAGGAACTAACGTGAAGAAAATTGTCCTGCTAATACTCCTGATTTCGCTGGCGTCAGGTTGCCATCGCTTTCACGACGAGATCGTGGGTTCGGCAAAACTTCAAAAACAAAAGCGCGAAGTTGGATCGTTTAATTCGATCTCGACTGAAGGGGCTTTTGATCTTCAGGTAGTCTGTCAAAAACCGCTGAGTGTTGAGATAGAAGGCGACGACAACATCCTGCCGCTCGTCAGCACCGAGGTGTCTAACAACGTGCTCCACATAAAAAGTCTTCGCGGTTACTCAGTCTCTGAGCCCATTACTTTGAGAATCTCGGTCCCGAGTCTTGAAGGAATCTCGGCGACGGGAGCGGGCAACATCCAGGTCTCCGGAATCGGGAACGAGAAATTTAGTATCGACGCCAGCGGTGCGCCAACGATAAGGGCCGCTGGGCAAACCAGAGCTTTGAATATTGATGTGGGGGGCGCGGGAAAGATCGATACCAATAGGTTGCGTGCCGCGCAAGTCGTGGTCGACTCGAAAGGTGTTTCAGACATTGACGTCCATGCGAGCGAGCGACTCGATGTGATCGTTTCTGGCCCATCACATGTAACCTACGAAGGCGATGCGGTAGTAAACCAAACAGTGAACGGACCAGGCAAAGTAGAGAAAAGAGAATCGGAAGGATCTTAACCGTTATCTTCAAGTTCATCGTTGTGATATTTTTCGGTTGACATTCCACTCATTACTGAATAACTATTTGTCATTATCGAAAGGAGCTTGTCCAACCAATGACCTATGTAGTTGTTGAGTTATGTGTTGACTGCAAATATACCGACTGTGCCGCGGTGTGCCCGGTCGAAGCATTTCACGAACTCCCCGACCGCCTCTATATTAACGCCGACACTTGCATCGACTGCGATGCATGCGTGCCCGAATGTCCGGTAGAAGCAATCTTCGCCGATAACAACGTACCCGAAAACTACGCTCACTGGACCCAGATAAACATCGACGAAGCTCCAAACTATCCGGTGATCAGCGCGAAGATTCCCGCCTTACATGGCCCAACCTGTACTGGACCAGAAGAGTAACTTTCCACAAATCAATTCCGAACGATTTGGAGGCGGGCCATTTCAGTTTTGGCTCGCCTCTTTGGCATATTTTGCCAGCAGAATCCTTGAGAGATAGCATGGATGTCTAAGACTGTCTGCTGCTTCCGCTCGATCGAAGGTCCTGGTACATTCAAGCTTTGAAAGTAGTCGCTGTCCTCACTATTTTCGTTCTTAGTTCACTCGCTTAGCCCCAATCCGGGCGACCAACAAAAAAACCATGGTTGTTGTGCCCCCCTCGACTGCGATGCAAAAGGTATTACCTTCGTGGTGAAGATCAACGATGGATTTCTGAAACTCCATACGGATAGTTTTTCGCGGCTGAGGATCCTGAGCCTCAGCCAGGCTACGAGGAAACCTCAAAACCTGCAGGAAACCTTTTCGGCAGTTGACCGTACCCGACGCTGCGCGCATGATCATTATTAGCTCGCCGCCGAAAGGACTTTTACTTGATTACCTGCCGCAAGATGACTGCCGCGGACGTTGCCGACGCCTTTGAGATGCTGAGGGTATTTCTCAGGGAGGACGAGCACTACCTCGCCAGCAGCAAGGCTTATGGTGATCGCGGATTCCAGGGACTTAATGACGCGCTCGATCTGTTTCTCGAGCAGCCTGAACTCGGATTTGTTTGGATGGCCTATGACGACCGTGGCGTTAGCGCGATTTGCGTAGTTTGTTACGCAATCTCTACCTCGATGGGGGCAGTGGTGGCGAAGCTCGACGACGTTTCAGTGAAAGCGGATCGCCGTGGCGGCGGGATTGGCACGGCTCTCCTGGAGCAACTAAAGGAGCAACTGAGAAAAGAATCCGTGACGCGAATTGATGTGGGCGTGCATCTTGAAAATTCCGAGGCGCGCCGGTTTTATGAGCGGCTTGGCTTTTTGGCGTTGAATGAAGAGCGGCTCGCCTGTGTTATTTGAATCAACCTCACACAAAGTCTTCATCGTTCCTGCGCGGAAAGCTGACTATTATCCTGCATTTCACTTTTCGCACAGCAATCGAATCTCGAACCTAAGTGGCGTCCTTTCCGATAGCCGATCTTTATGCTGGAACAGCCTGACACATCGGCGGGCCCCTGCCTCCTGATACTGGTCGAAGCCTTAACGGCGTTTCCTTTGGTGACATTACGTAGATGCAAGAAATCTTGTATTGGTGACGGACCGAACAGGCGTTGTTTGAAACCAGGGGAAAGCGGCTTTCCACTAGCCCGTAAGATCCTTTAGTTACTATGTTTTGCGGAACGCCCGGGCCCACGAAACGATGCAAGAAGTTTTGTATCGGGGTTCGATGGCCTGGTCTCGAAGGCTGGGGCAGGTGAAAGTGGCCGGCTGGAATCAAGACGGTGATCAGAGGCAGGGAGCAAGGCAGCAGCCGGCGATAATGATTTCGTCCGCAGCAAAAGGACGAACCAGTTTCGTAGGTTGCTATAGAGGTCGCGTCAGGTGCTTGCGGTAGCTATGGCGTCAAGTCGAGCGCCTCGACTATGCGCGTGAAAGGTATCTTTGCAGCTTCATTAACCTCGCGAACATGATCGGCACTTTCCGCTTCAAACAGGCACATGCAATGGGCTTCTCCGGGAACGAAGGTGGTGCGGATGTAGCGAACGGGTTTACCTTGGTCGGTAAACTTCTGGCTGGTTTCAATAGCTGCTCTCTGCGCAGCCGCCAATTGCTCCATTTCGATACCCGGTAGTTCCCGGTCAACCATGTAAACGGACATGTTCAAACCTCCTGTTGCTGTGGTAGAGGGAAGCATATTAAAGCGTGAATCGGAATTAGAAAACCCTTAAGCCGCGCCGATTAAAGTAAAGTGAGCTGAAACTTCAAACGACGACACCAGTTTTGTCAGGCAACGCCACCTTGATAAGCTCATCAAATCTCATGAGACTCGACTCTTGCTATGAATACTCGAATTAGGATCCTGGCGACGACATTACTGGTACCTGTCGGGCTAGCCCTGATCGTTGCGTGTCAGGAAGCCCGATCGATAGTCGAGTCCAAGACCGTCAGCGAGCACGCTCCTCCTGTAATTACTTCAACTTTCGCGAAATTCACAGAAACTGATTTCAACCATCATGTGGATCAACTCAAGAAGAGACTGCCCTCCAGGGATTTCTCAATTGTTATTCAACAGCCATTCGTTGTTATCGGTGATGAACGTCGAAGTGTTGTGCAGCAACGTGCCGAGGATACGGTTAAGTGGGCTGTCGATCGGCTTAAGCAGGACTTCTTCACGAAAGACCCCAAGAAGATTCTTGATATTTGGCTTTTCAAGGATGAAGCCTCTTACGAAAGGCATACTCAACTTCTCTTTGGCGAAAAGCCAACTACTCCTTACGGTTATTACTCAGCCACTCACAAGGCCCTGATCATGAATATTGCCACCGGCGGCGGAACGCTGGTGCACGAGATTGTGCATCCGTTTATCGAAGCTAACTTCCCAGCTTGTCCTTCGTGGCTCAACGAAGGTTTGGGATCGTTATATGAACAGTGTGGTGAGGAAGACGGACACATTCATGGATACGTAAATTGGCGTTTGCCCGGACTGCAGCAGGCAATAAGAGCGGGGACGGTTACATCATTCAAAAACCTGATGTCGATGAATTCTTACGTCTTCTATAACGAGAATCCCGGTACGAACTACGGGCAGGCCCGTTATCTTTGTTATTACCTGCAACAGAAAGGCCTGCTCACAAAGTTTTACCAGGAATTTCTTGTTCATCAGAAGGACGACGCGAGCGGATACCAGACGCTCCAGAAAGTTTTGGGCGAAGCTGACATGGATGTCTTCAAAAAGAAGTGGGAAAGGTACGTCCTGGATTTGAGACAAGGCTACGCAGTGACGGTCGAATAAGACATATAGGTCACTGGTCGGCTGGAAAGTCCTTCTTTCCTCAAGAGACTGGAGTTACTCCTGCTTACGTTGACGATTCTGCAGTGAGCCTTTACGATTTCTTCGCAAAATCAACCAACATTGCTGGTCAGGTGAATGTCCGAAGCTTGATTCTGGAGACAAATAAATGTCGCAAGCCATGCCACAACAGTATGAGACGCTTCTGCTCGAACGGCGCGATCGCGTCGCCATCGTCACGATTAATCGACCTGACAAAAGAAATGCGCTGAATATCAAGGTTGTTATCACCGGCGCCGGAGACAAGGCATTTATCGCCGGCGCGGACATTGCCGAGTTTGCCGGTCGCACCGCGATGATGCAGCGAGACGTTATGACCGCGCGTTCGCTCTTTACCGCCATCGATACATTTCCCAAACCAATCATCGCAATGATTAACGGCTACTGTCTGGGCGGCGGTTGTGAGTTGGCGCTTGCTTGCGACTTACGCATTGCCAGCGAGGCAGCCTCATTTGGCCAACCTGAAATCAATCTCGGCATCATTCCTGGCGGCGGAGGTACGCAACGCTTAACCCGCCTGGTCGGCGAAGGCAAAGCGATGGAGATGATTCTCACCGGCGACATCATCGACGCGAAAACTGCATTTGCCATTGGCCTGGTGAACCATGTGGTTCCGGCAGATCTCCTTGAAGCGAAGACGATGGAGATCGCCAACCGCATTGTTACCAGGAGTCCAATCGCGTTGGGCTTGGCGAAGGAAGCGGTGAAACTCGCGTCTCGATCGAATCTCGACGAGGGTTTGCGCCGCGAAGTTGATCTCTTTGCGCTTTGCTTTTCGACTGAAGATAAGGACGAAGGCGTGAGCGCGTTTCTTGAGAAACGAAAGCCGGAATTCAAAGGGAAATAAAGTTTTGGGTTTCGAGTTTCGAGTTTCGGGTTTCGGGTTCCACATCGTTGGCCGGTCAGTTTCTTTTTATGAACTCGGAACCCGAAACTCGAAACTTGAAACTCGAAACTTGAAACGTCGAGATGTTGAGAGCCATCGTTACCATTTTCGGAATCGTGCTCGCAGCTGTGGGTGGTGTAATCGCTTACCGCGCGCTTTTTGTCGAACCGAGCGCAGCGGTGGTAATTTCCGAGAGAGGCGTACGCGAGCTCCCCGACACTTTCCGCGTAGTAGAAGGAACGGTTCTTCTTGTTGTTGGGACTGCCATAGCCTTTACGGCTGCATTGAGGAAGCCGAGGCGGTAAGGGTCGACGTTTGAATTTTCACCGCTGCTTGACGCTCTTTTCCGCGCGGGCTACTCTTGTTTGCCAACGCAGTTGGTTACAGAATTCGCTGCTAAGTTTGTTAGTGAATCAAAAAGGGGCCGTAGCTCAGCTGGGAGAGCGCATGACTGGCAGTC
>WNFV01008116.1_pt1 | contig 11930 bp, 15 predicted proteins | sample 5400101 | NCBI WGS metagenome assembly WNFV01 (sample SAMN13153361, study PRJNA577476) | soil metagenome | isolation source: 115 cm soil or saprolite under grassland replicate 1 | place: USA:California | collected 2016-06-15
CGGGTCGCGCGAGAACTTGCGGATCGTCACCGTCGGCCCGCGAAGCGCCAGCGGAGGGATGACCGCATTGACGCGGCTGCCGTCCGGAAGGCGGGCGTCGACCATCGGCGAGGCCTCGTCGATGCGGCGGCCGACCTGAGAGACGATCTTGTCGATGATGCGCAGCAGGTGCGCGTCGTCGACGAAGGAGGTCCGGTAGGCCTCGAGCTTGCCGCTCCGCTCGACGTAGATCCGATCGTGGCTGTTGACCATGATCTCGGTGATCGAGTCGTCGCGGAGCAGCGGCTCCAGCGGGCCGTAGCCGAGGATGTCGTCGGCGATCTCGCGAACGATCCGCCGGCGCTCCTCGCGCGTCAGGGGCGTCCGGTCGAGCGCGAGCTCCTCGGTCACGGCCCGAAGGACGCGGTCGGTCAGGTCTCCGTCGGACTGCTTGAACAGCTCCGGCCCGAGCTTCGCGATGCACGCGTGGTGCACCTTCGTCTTCAGGTCGCCGTACGGGTCGTGAACCTGCGGCGCAGGCGACTCGCCCGTCGACGGCGGGCCGACGAGCGTGACGACGGACTCGCTGTTCCCGTTCCCGTTGCCGTTGTGCTGCTGCTTCGAGATCCGGTCGTGAAGCCCCATGGCTACGCCCTCGCCAGCGCGCCGAGCAGGCGCTTCTTCGGCGCCTGGCCGACGGGCTGGAGCGAGCCGGCGAGCTTCTTCACCGCATGCGAGAAGTCGCACGACGGCTCGGAGAGCACGGCGGGGTTGCCCCGGTTCACCGTCAGCGGCACGGTCCGCTCGCTCGGCAGCTCGAAGTGCATGCGCGTCTTGAGCGCCGCCTCGACCTCCTTCGGCTTGAGCCCCACCTTCGAGTTCGCCCGGTTCAGGACGAACTTGATCCGGTCGACGGGGAAGGAGAGGAGCTCGAGCGTCTGCAGGCTAAGGCGGACGTTCTTCAGCGTCGGCACGTCGAGGCCGCAGAGCATCAGCAGCTCGTCGGTCCGATCCAGGGTCGCGAGCATCGGGCCGTGGAAGAACGGCGACGTGTCGACGATGATCACGTCGTAGGACTCCCGCGCCACCTCGAGCAGGCGTGCGAGCTTGCCCTCGGTGACGAGCTCCGCGTCCTCGGGCCGCAGCGGGGCGGGGAGGATGTCGAGGCCGCACGGATGCTTCGTCGTGTAGCCCGCGAGCTTCTCGGCGTCGAGCTCGCCCGGAGCGACGACGAGGTCGTAGATCGTCTTCTCGGGCTCGATCCCGAGCACGATCGCCGCGTCGCCGAACTGGAGGTCGAGGTCGAGGATGAGCGTGCGCTTGGCCTCGTGCTTCGCGAACGCGCACGCGAGGTTCGTCGCGACGGCGGTCTTGCCCGTCCCGCCCTTCGGCGAGAAGACGGTCACGACCCGGCCACGCTTGCCGCCGGCGGGAACGATCCGCTTGATGTGCGACGCCTTGCGAATCGCGAAGACGACGTTCTCGGTCAGCTGCGGGAGCAGGATGACGTCGGCGATCTCGGCCTCGAGCGCCTGCTCGAGCATCTGGGCCGACTCGCCGGCGGCGACGAGGACGATCGGTGCCCGCGTGTGCTCGCGGATGACCGCGATCTCGCCGGCGGGCAGCGCGGAGCTGCGCGTCGCGTGGAGGATGCAGTCGAGATGGCCGCCGGCGAAGGTCGCCGTCGCCTGCTGCACGTTCTCGCTCGAGCCGACGACCTCCAGGTCGGGGTGGGCGGCAAGGCTCTCGCGCAGCTTCGGGAGCCCCTCGCAGTCGCCCGTGAAGTAGAGGCGGATGCGATCGCGGTCAGTGGTGTGCTGTTCGCTCATCTCGATTACCTCATTCCTGCACGGTTGAGCTCGGCCTGGCTGATCGCGTCGGTCAGGACGGTGAGCCGGGTCTCGACGTTGTTCGGGCTGTCGGTGGCGTCGACCGGTGCGCGGAGCGCGAGCGTCCACACGTTGTCGCGGCCGTCGGCGATGATCCACTGCAGCTTGGAGGACTGCCGGTCTCTGACGGCGAGCATCACGTACGAGCCGCCGCTGTTCACGTTCGCGATCTTCCCGGTGCCGCCGGGAGACTCGGGCGCCTGGAGGACGAGCAGGTCGCGCAGCACGACGCGCGCAAAGTGGTCGTCCTTGTCCATCGGGACGTCGGCGACGACGTCGACGTGGTCGCCCGCGCGCACCGTCCCGACGAGCAGCTGTTCCGGCCTGCCGGGGACGACGATGGCGCGCAGCGTGCCCTTGAGCTGGCCGTGCACGCCGATCTCGGACGGGTTGCCGAAGCGCCGCGCGGTCGCCTGCTCACCCGCGTAGAGCGGCTGGAGCAGGACCTGGCCGTCGATCTGCGCCGGATCCGAGACCGCGCCGGGCACGACGTTGCGCCGGGCAACGTCCTGCTTGGAGAGCAGGTTCCCCGCCACGATGTCCTTGCCGACCGTGTTGGCCGGGATGTCGTTCTTGGCCACCCAGACGGAGACGCTCTCCTCCGCGTTCTGGACGTTGCGCTTGTAGTTCGAGACGTAAACGCTCGTGAGCATCGCCGCGATCACGGCCAGCGCCACCGCGATCATGATGTTCCTGGTCCGGTAATTCATGGTGTGGAGGGGCCTTTCTCGGAGAGGTCAGTCGGTGAGGACGATCGATCGAACGCCCAGATCGAGCACCGACGAGGGGTTGCTCGCGGGGAGTCCTTGCCAGATGACGCGGGTGAAGTAGCCGGTGATGGAGCCGGTGTCGCCGCCTCCGACGGTCTTGTCGGTCAGGTGGAAGCCGACCCAGGCGATGACGCGGTACTCCGCGTTCGAGCCCCCTGACTGGAGGTCGTCGAAGACGGGGAAGAGGAGCTCGGTGCCGATGCGCCGGTTGAGGGCGTCCTGGATCGAGCTGTTGTTCCACTTCGCACCCGGGCCGGAGTAGTACTGACGGAGCGGGAGGTAGTCCGGATAGCCGTTGTCGATCCAGCCGGCTAGCGTCGAGGCGCCGACGGAGCCGGTGGAGTCGTCATTGAGGCTGATGAGCGCGAACGCGCCCGGCGCGCCGGTCTTGTCGAGCGGCAGCGTCGTCGGGTACGACGGGCCGAAGCACGGCTTGCCGCCGCAGTCGTTCAGCATCGGATGCGTGTTGCGAACGACGATCGGCGCCAGGTACTTCGTCTCGCCCGGGATGAACGCGCGGGCGCTGGCCCTGGCGGAGACGGCCACCGAGTCGATCCCGAAGATCTTCGCGAAGAAGCCCGGCGCAGTTCGATTGACGTGGACGTTGATCGTGTCGTTCGCGTAGTTCGTGGTCGAGAACGTCACGTTCGGCGGCGTGAGGCCGCCGCCGTTCTTGTCGGCGTAGTCGATCGCCTGGCCCTGCGCCTGGCCGGGGTTGTCCGGCAGCGCCTGGGCGCCCCCGAGCGCGGCCGCGTCGGCGGCTGCCTGGGCGGAGCGGTGCTCGCGATACCAGGAGCCGACGTCGAGAACGGCCGCTGCCATCCCGAGCAGGACGGTAAGGAAGACGACGACGTAGACCACGGACTGCCCTCGTTCGTCACGGCGGATGCTCATTCGACACGCTCCGTAGTCGTGCTCGAGACCTTGCCGGAGGCCACGACGAAGCCGAGCAGGTTGATGTCATAGGGGTAGGAAGCTTTGACGTTGAGGTCGTCACCGGGGTTCCAGCCGGAGGTGACGGTGACCTCGAGCTTGCTCTGGTCGAGATCCGAGGCCGAGCTCCGGACCTGGTTCTCGGTCGCGCTGCTCGCCGAGGGCGCGCCGAGGTTCCTCGAGACGGCGCCCTTGCGCGCGCCGGCGCGCGCGGCGTCGGTGATCGTGACGTAGTTGTTGTAGGTGATCCCGAACTGGATGATCCCGAAGAGGAGCACGCACAGGATCGGCAGGACGAGCGCGAACTCGACGAACGCCTGACCGGCGTCGGATCTCGTGTTGGGGTAGCGGCGGCGGAGGTTTGTCATCGGGGGCCTTGTTTCGGGAGCGGGCCCCGCCTCGCGGCGGGGCCCGTCCGTTTCAACTGGGCGATGGTCGCGCCTGACCTCCGGCCCCTCCGACAACGCTTGCGGCCTGCGGGGAGGGCATCGGTACCGGGCGCTCGCCCGTCTGACGTGGATCTAGAGCTTGCTGACGACGCTGTTGATCGCGCCGGTGATGCCGCCCGAGAGAGCGGTGAGGGCAACAACCACGCCGAGCGTGATGACGGCGAGGACGACGCCGTACTCGGCCATCGTCTGGCCATCCTCGGCGGCGATGCGGGACTGGATGTAGGTGTACAGCTTGAGCATCGGGGTGGTTCCTTTCTTACGTTGAAGGGCCGTTACAGCTTCGATACGACGGTGCCGATGGCGCCGCTGATCCCGCCGGAGAGGGCGGTCAGGGCGACGACGACGCCGAGGGTGATGACGGCGAGGACGACGCCGTACTCGGCCATGGTCTGGCCTTCCTCGGGCGACGCCCACAAGACGATGCGGTTCGCGATGGTGCGCATAGAGCTCACCCCCTCCCCCTGCGCGGAGGGCGAGCCGCTCGTCGCGGGGCTTCGCCGAGGTGTGTCCGAATTGCGACGTGTCGAGGTTGCGGTCACGCTGGAGAGAACTCCTTCTGGTACTTAGCGGCGGCCGCAACGCCTCGCTTCTGCGACTGATTGTCGGCGGGTGCCGGAAAAGGGCGGCCCCCCGTTGGGGGATTTGCGATGGCCCAAACGACCAATTCACTCGTCCGGGTGAGCGGCGCCGACCCGAACGCGTTGTCCCCTCTTTTGGGGGAGCAACATCCGGGGTGTCGATGACGAGATTGGAAGAGGCCCCCGCATGGGCCTCAGCTATGGCCGCATTTACTCTCGACCGCATCGAGATCGCCGACCGGGCTCTGCCGCGGATGCGTGGCCTGCTCGGCCGCAGCGGCCTCGCCGACGGCGAGGGCATGCTGCTCCGTCCGGCGGGCACGATCCACACGTTCTTCATGCGGTTCCCGATCGACGCCGTCTTCCTCGACGACGACCTCGTCGTGCTCGGCACCTTCGAGCACCTCGAGCCCTGGGGCACGGCGGGCCGGCGCGGCGCGAAGGCGGTCCTCGAGCTCCCCGCGGGCACGTGCGAGCGCCTGCAGGTGAAGCAGGGCGACCGGCTCGTCCTCCCTGCCGACTAAGACGGCGCGGCTACGATCAGGCGGATGACCGCCCCGGCCACCTTGCAGCGCCTGCTCGAGCAGGCGTTCCCCGACGCGACCGAACTACAGGTCGTCGACCGGACCGGTGGCGGCGACCACTTCCACGTCACCGTCACGAGCTCGCGTTTCGACGGACGGCCGCTGCTCGAGCAGCACAAGCTCGTCTACGAGGCGCTCGCCGAGCCGCTCGCCGACGGGGCCATCCACGAGCTGCGCATCAAGACGAGAGGAGCCGCATGAGCGACTATCGCGCCCGGATCGAGGAGATCGTCCGGTCTGAACCTGTGACGCTGTTCATGAAGGGGACGCCCGACTTCGTCATGTGCGGGAACTCGGAGCGCGCGCTCAACGCGCTCCGCTCGGCCGGGGCGCCGGTGACCACCGTCGACATCCTCCCCGACCCGCAGATCAGGCAGGAGCTGTCGGCCTACTCGGGCTGGCCCACGATTCCCCAGGTCTTCATCGGAGGAGAGCTGGTCGGCGGCGCCGACATCGTCGAGGAGCTACGGGAGTCGGGCGATCTCGAAGCGACGCTGCGCGAGAAGCTCGGCGACGCCTACGCGGACGCGCGCGCCGAGAAGGTCATCGCGCTCGTCTAGTCAGGACGGCGCCCGCTACGAGCGCGGTGAGCGCCGCGAAGGCTGCAGCCTGCGCGGCGGGCGGGCCCGAGTGGTGCATATGCCAGACGTCGGGTGGAACGCCGTCAGGCGGTGTGCTCGTGTCCGTGACGTGGCGCGGTACGAACGCGACGAGCCAGAACGCCGCCAGGAAGTACCACGCGCGCCCGAACGAGGCGGACGCGAGGGCGATCGGCAGCAGCAGGATCGCGAAGTAGTACGGCCACACGATCGGCGTCAACGCCAGCGACGCGACCAGCACGAGACAGAAGGCCGACCTGTCGCAGCCCGCGCGCCGCGCCGCGACGAAGGCGCCTGCCAGCAGCGCGACTCCCAGCAGCGACGAAAGCAGCTTCGCGAGCGAGAGCGGGAAGCCGAGACCCAAGCCGGCAGCGGCGAGCGACCAGCTGTGAGCCGCGTAGAAGTCGGTGTTGAGCGCCAGCAGCGCCGGGTACTCGCGCAGTCCGTCGAAGCCGATCACAGCCCACGCGAGCAGGGTCGAGACGACGGCTCCGGTCGCGGCCAGGAGCGCTGCACGGGTCCGCCGTGTCACGACGAGCCAGACGAGTAACGGCCAGAGGACGATCTTGAGCGCGACGGCCAGACCGACGGCGGCCGCACAACGGCCGAGCGAGCTCCTGTACCGCCAGGCGACGGCGGCGAGGGGAACGAGCAGGAGGCTGACGTTGCCGAATGCCAGTCCCCACACGACCGGACAGGAGCCGAGCCCGAGCGTGTAGCAGCGCCAATCGCGGACACCGAGCAGCCACAGCGCTGCGAACGTGCCTGCCGCGAGGACGGCCGCCCACGTCCAGTAGGCGACGGAGAACGGAAGCAGCGCGAGCGGCGCCGTCAGCAGGAGCACGAGCGGCGGGTACACCGACGGGTTGCCACGGTCGATCGCGTCGAGCTGCGGCGGCGGATAGGGGGAATGGCCGGCGAGGATCTCCCGACCGGGCTGCCAGATCGTGCCCTCGAAGTCGAAGCCGAGCACTCCGAGCCGAGCCTCGTAGCGCAGCACGAAGACGCCGAGCGCAAGCGGCGCCAGCCCGACGACGAGCGGGGTCAGCGCCTTGCGCCCGGCAAGGAGCAGGGACGGCAAGGCAATAGAGCGAGCAGGGGCGGCGACCGGCGGCTCCACTGGCGGTACTGTTGCGTCCCGCACCGGCTTGTCGCATCCCTAGGAAGGGGGACAGCGCGAGCGGGGCTAAGGGCGAGGGCGGCTTCGGCCGAAACAGGTCTCAGGTGTCGCCGCCGCCCAACCTTTCGCCGCTGCCCGGCGGCCACACACGCGCAGGCTTTCTCTGGGCCCGCGTCGACGCGACGGCTGTGCTGACGCTCTTCACCTGCGCGTTCGTCGCGATGCTCGGCGCGGTCGGCGCCGACGCTCGCTGGCTCGCTGCCCTCGGCGGGCTGATCGTCGAGGCCGGGGGAATCCCCGATGGCGTGCCGTTCGCTGCCGCACCGTCCGCTGGCTGGCCGAACGTCCCCGCGCTCGCCGAGCTGATCCTTCACGCCCTCGACGCGGCATTCGGCGATCGGGGCTTCGTGCTCGCGCAGGTCGCCGCCGCCGGGCTCGCGGTCACGATTCTCTGTGCGGATATCCGGAAGGCTTTCAGTGGCGGACGGGTGCCGGTGCTCGCAATCGTCGTCGTCGGGTCGTTCTCCGCGCTCGTGGCGGCGCGTGTGCAGCTCTTCTCGCTGGTCTTGTTCCCCCTTCTGCTCGCCCTCCTGCGCGCGGAGGCAAGGCGGCCGTCGAGGCGGGTCTGGCTGCTCGTGCCGCTGGTGGCGCTCTGGTCGAACCTCCACGGCGCGGCCCTGCTGGGGGTAGCCGTTGCCGGGGCCTACCTCCTGCTCGCGCGGGCGCGGCGTGAGCCGCTCGTCGCTCTCGGAGTACTCGGCGGCTCCGTCCTCGCGCTCGGCTGTACGCCGGCGCTGCTGAGGACATTCGACTACTACCGCGGCGTCTTCGAGAACGAGGCCGCGCGCCAGGGACTGGGTCTCTGGGGCCGACTCGACGTCCGTGACCCGCTCGATGTGATCCTGCTGGTCAGCGCAATCGCCCTCCTCGTCCTCGCCGTCAAATCGCGACCTCCGCTCTGGGAGGCGGTCGCTCTTGGCGGGGTGACGCTGATGACGATCGACTCAGACCGGAGCGGCGTCTGGCTGCTTTTCCTGGCGGCCCTCCCGGCCTGCAAGGGGCTCGGCCTGCCGCGGGCCCGCACTGTTCCACGCGTGGCGGTCGTTCCGCTCGCCGCCGTCGTCGCGCTCGGGCTGATCCGGGGGCCACTGCCGCTCCAGGCAGACAGCCCGCTGATTGCCGACGCGCTTGCTCGGGCGGGTCAGACGCCGATCCTCGCAGAGGCGGTGCCGGCCGAGCAGCTCGCCGTGGCGGGCGGCAAGGTTTGGGTTACGAACCCGCTCGACGCATTCGACCGCGCCGATCAGCGGCTGTATCTGGACTGGCTGGAGGGCCGTCCCGCAGGAGACGCGGCGCTCGCCCACGCGCCGCGGGTCGTCGTCGTCACGCTCGGGAGCGATGCGCAGCGACGGATGGCGACGCAGCCGTCGTTCCGCGAAGTACGGCGCGGCCCGTACGCAGTCCTCTACGCGCGGGTCTGAGGCTCCAGGCGCTCACGGTCACGAGCACTGCGAGACCAAGCGCGATCCTCCACGCTTCGCCGCCGGTCTCCTGAAACGGCCAGATCCAGAGCGCCAGCGGCGCCAGCCACGCGAATCCCAGAGTCGGAGAAGCGATCGCGAGCGGCGCGACCAGCAGCAGGAAGTAGTGCGCCCAGACGATCGGCGAGAGCAGTAGGGCCGCCACGAGCGCAAGCGCGAAGGCCCGCTCGTCGCACACGCCTCGGGCCGCGAGTGCCAGCGTCCCGCCCCCGAGCGCGAGCGCCAACCCCTTCGCGAGCGGGAGAGCCAGATGGAGCGATAGGCCGAGCGCGACGATCGACCAGCCCTTGCCCTGCACGCTTGCCGACAGCGACGAGAGCAAACCCGGGTAGTCGGCGAGGCCCGAGAAGCCAATCGCCGCCCAGCTCGCGAAGGTCACGAAACCCGCGATCGTGACTGTCAGGAGCGCTGCTCGGAATCGTCGGGTCAGCACGAGCCAGACCAGCAGCGGCCAGAGGAAGAGCTTCGCCACGATCACGGCCGCGAGAACGGGCGCCACGGCCGCCGTTCGGTTTCGATAGCGCCAGGCGACGGCGAGACCGAGCAGCAGGAACGGCGTGAATGTGCCGAGCCTGACCGCTCCAAGAGTCGAGATCGACAGGAAGACGACTCCGTAGCAGCGGGGGTCGCTCACGCCGAGCACGCGAAGCGCGGCCAGCACGGCGACGACCGAGAGCGCGACGAAGATCGCGGCGGCGACGGCGAACGGAAGCGTGCCGAAAGGCACCATCGCGAGCGCTGCCGGAGCGGGGTAGGGGAACCGGTAGACGTCCTGGATCATGACCGCGTCGAGCGACGGATCGCCTGCCCGCGGCAGCGACTCGGCCGGCGGGTAGGGCGACCGGCCGTCGAGCACGTCGCGGCCGCCCTGCCAGAACTGGTGGAAGTCGAAGGCGAAGTGGTTGCCGATCGAGCCGGCGAGCATCAGCGCCAGGAAGGCTGCCGGCAGGACGACCCACGCGAGCGTTCCGCCTACACGCGAAGCCGCGCGCGCGAGGTTATGCAGCTTCACGCGCCGTCGCGTCGCTCGCCCGAAGCGGCGCCAGTACGATCGGCCGCTTCCCCGCGACGCGAGGCCGCTTCAGGTCGGGCAGCGCGCGAAGCCTGCCGAGCGTCCAGAGCGCCTTCACGCCGTCGTGCCAGGTCAGCTTCTTGCCCTCCTCGCGGCTGCGCGCGGCGTAGGAGATCGGCACCTCGAAGATCCGGTGGCCGCGCTTCAGCAGCTTCGCGGTGATCTCGGGCTCGATGTCGAACCCGTTGCAGCGGAGGTCGAGGCTGCGCCAGAGCTCGAGCGGCATCAGCTTGTAGCAGGTCTCGAGATCGGACAGGTACGCGTTGAAGAGCACGTTGTTGAAGAGCGTCACGGCCTTGTTGCCCATCACGAACCAGAACGAGTAGGCCGAGTGCGACGAGAAGCTCCGCGTGCCGTAGACGATCTCGACGCCCCGCTGCCCGAACGGCTCGAGCAGCTTCCAGAAGTCGCGCGGGTCGTACTCGAGGTCGGCGTCCTGGATGACGGCAACATCGCCGGTCGCGGCCGCGATCGCCGTCCGAATCGCCCCGCCCTTGCCGCGGTTGGATGGGTGGCGGATGAGCTGCGTCGGCGTCCGGAACTCGCGCGCAGCGAGGATCTGCGGTGTCGCGTCGGTCGAGCCGTCGTCGACGATGACGAGCTCGTAGACCTCCGGGCAGGCTTCGACGGCGTCGAGGAGGGCGGTGAGCGTGCGCTCCTCGTTGTGGACGGGAATGAGGACTGACAGCTTAGGCGGCATGGCTCTCCGAGCTTTGAAGTGGGATGACCGCGGTCACGGACGGCCGCAGCCTGCGTAGGGCGAGGGCGACGCCGGCGAGGGTCGTCGGGACGAACCAGACGGCGTGCATGAGGATCGAGAACGCGAACGCGTCGGTGTGGCCGACGCCGAGCAGGCCGAGCGCCGAGACGCTGAGCCACTGGAAGGTGCCGATGAACCCGGGCGAGGAGGGAATCGCGACGCCGAGGTTCAAGACGGCCGTCACGAAGATCACCTCGAGGGGCGAAAGCGCGATGTGCAACGAGGATGCGACGAGCCAGGCGCCGAGCGCCCACGCGCCCCAGGCCGCCAGGCTCAGCAATGCGACCCGCAGCGCCCGGAAGCCGCGAAGCGCATTGCCGATCCCGCCTACGAGCTCCGCGACGAGACGCCGCAGCCGACCGGTCTGTGACCCGCCGGCCCGACGGGCGACGAGGCACGCGCCGGCGAGCAAGGTGACGAGCACGACGCCGGCCACAGCGCTCGCGAGGACGAGGCGGTGCAGCCACGACGGATGGTGCACGGCCGGGTACGTGACGGCGAGAGCGGCGACGAGCGCGAGCACGTCCGAGCCGCGGTCGACGACGACCGACGCGAGAGCACGCGCCCGCGGCAGGACGGCGCCGCGTGCCAGCCACTCGGTCCGAAAGAGCTCGCCGGGTCGGCCCGGGACGACGTTGTTGACGGCGATCGCGCCGACCACCCATTCGAGGAACTTCCGCGTCGGCACGGCCGGCGAAGCGGCGACGACGCGCCACCGCGCCGCCTGCATCACGTAGACGAGCCACATCGCGGCCCCCGCGAGCGCCAGCCGTACGGGGTCGGCGCTCCCGACCGCGGTCCACAGCGCGTCGGCCTCGAGATGGCGGAGCGAGAGGAAGAGCAGGAGGCAGCTGGCAGGGAGTCCGATCGCCGAGCCGATGATCACTCCACGCCTGGAGATCGCCGCACGCGGCGGCGCGGCAGGTCGGCGGTCGGTACGCGATTCGGTGCCCTTCGGGCGAAAGATCATGCGGCGTGTCTCCTCTGCGGCGGCTTTCGGGAGGTGACCTCGCACGTATCGGCGCTCGGGGGGACGGACGCATGCCCCTGAAGAGGGATCTACAGACGCGCTTCTCGCACCTAGGCTCCGAGCGCAGCATGTTCCCGCCGCCGCCTCGTCATGCTTTGTCCGCCGCCTGGCTGCTCGCCGTCGTTGCGGCTGCCTCGGCCGCGACCCTCGCGCTCGGATCGGCCGCGTGGACGGCGGGCATGCCGGCCTGCACGATCACCGGCACGCCGGGCCCCGACATGATCCTGGGGACGACTGGCAACGACGTGATCTGCGGGCTAGGCGGCAACGACGTCCTTGCGGGCGCGGAAGGCGACGACGTCCTCATCGGCGGTGCCGGTGACGACATGCTCGAAGGCGCCGCCGGACAGGACCGCCTGATCGGTGGGCCCGGCAACGACAAGCTGTTCGCGTACGACGGGTTCCGCGACCTCGTCGAGGGCGGTCCGGGCAGGGACTACGGGCGGCTCGACTCCAAGGACAAGGCCGTAACGATCGAAGCGCGCTAGGGCAATGCGGCCAGCACGTCGTCGGCGTGCGTGTCCGGCTTCACCCGGCGCATGATCCTGGCGACGTTGCCCTCGGCGTCGATCACGAACGTCGAGCGCTCGATGCCCAGGTACTTCTTGCCGTACAGCGACCGC
>WNFV01009409.1_pt1 | contig 11930 bp, 12 predicted proteins | sample 5400101 | NCBI WGS metagenome assembly WNFV01 (sample SAMN13153361, study PRJNA577476) | soil metagenome | isolation source: 115 cm soil or saprolite under grassland replicate 1 | place: USA:California | collected 2016-06-15
CTAAGCGTTTTATAGACGCGGACAGAACCGAGAGCCGAGAGCCAAGAACCGGGTCTGAGAGATAGGTTCTCGGCTCTCGGTTCTTTTGTGACAGCCAGCGATTGTCCTACTGTAGCCGGGCAACCTGTTCCTTTGCCGCTGCCCACCCCATATGGTAAAATAGAGCTGGGCTAGATAACCAAACTTCCGTTACCGAGGAGCCTGTTATGATGGATAAATCAACCTGGACTACCAAAGCGGGCCTCGCGCAGATGCTCAAGGGCGGCGTGATCATGGACGTCGTCACCGTCGAGCACGCGCGCATTGCGGAGGAGGCCGGCGCGGTCGCCGTGATGGCGCTCGAGCGCGTCCCCGCCGATATCCGCGCGCATGGCGGCGTCGCCCGCATGAGCGACCCTGAGCTGATCCTCCAGATCATGGAGGCAGTGACGATCCCGGTTATGGCCAAGACCCGCATCGGCCACTTCGTCGAGGCGCAGATCCTCGAGGCGCTCGGCGTCGATTATATCGACGAGAGCGAGGTGCTGACGCCGGCCGATGAGGAGCATCACATCAACAAGCACAAGTTCAAGGTGCCGTTCGTATGCGGCTGCCGCAACCTGGGTGAGGCGTTGCGGCGCGTCGGCGAGGGCGCCGCGATGCTGCGCACCAAGGGCGAGGCCGGTACCGGCAACACGGTCGAGGCTGTTCGCCACGCCCGCACTGTCTATGGCGAGATCCGCCGCTTGCAGACCATGGACGAGGACGAGCTGTTCACCGCCGCCAAGAACTTGCAGGCGCCCTACGATCTCGTCCGCCAGGTCGCCGAGACAGGCCGCCTGCCGGTAGTCAACTTCGCCGCCGGTGGACTCGCGACCCCAGCTGATGCGGCGTTGTTGATGCAGCTCGGCGTAGACGGCGTCTTCGTCGGATCGGGCATCTTCAAATCCGGCAACCCGGCTAAGCGCGCCCGCGCGATCGTCCAGGCGACGACGCACTACAACGACCCGGAGGTACTTGCTGAGGTGAGCAAGGGGCTGGGCGAGCCGATGGTCGGAATCGAGATCAGCGCCATCCCAAGCGACCAGTTGATGGCCGGACGAGGCTGGTAATCATTAGGGGATAGGGGATAGGGAACAGGGAACAGAGAGCAGGATCCTATCCCCTGTAACCTGTAAACTAAGCTATGACGGTAGGCATTCTGGCCCTCCAGGGCGATTTCTACGAACACGAGGAGATGTTGTGGCGGATCGGCGCGCCGACGCAGCAGGTGCGGCTCCCGAAACATCTCGATCGGGTTGATCGTCTGATCATTCCAGGTGGGGAAAGCACGACGATCGGCAAGTTGATGGTGCTATATGGCCTGCTCGAACCGGTCCGCGAGCGCGCTCGGCGCGGTATGCCGCTCTGGGGGACGTGCGCGGGCGCGATCCTGATGGCGAAGCGCATCGCCGACGGTCGCCCCGAAGGCCAGCCGGCCCTGGCGCTGCTCGACGTCACTGCGCGCCGCAACGCCTTTGGGCGCCAGCTCGACAGCTTCGAGGCCGATCTGACGATTCCTCAGCTCGGCGATGAGACGCTCCGCGCCGTCTTCATCCGCGCGCCGATCCTTGAGTCGCCCGGCGCCGACGTGACAGTGCTGGCGAAGCTGGATGACGGGCGGATCGTCGCCGCGCAGCAGAACCGGATGCTCGCCACGTCATTCCATCCCGAGCTGACCGGCGATGATCGGTTGCATCGCTATTTCTTGGAGTTATGAGTTCTGAGGACTGAGGACTGAGTTCGGATCACGGCGCTCAGTCCTCGGCCCTCAGTCCTCAGCACTGGTTGTAAGATACGACCCCTCACACCCGGCGATTTGTTGATCTTGCGGCGCAAGCCGCGCAGCCAGGTGATGCTGTACAACGAGATGATGCTGGTCAAGCCGCATCGCCCGTTCTGGTTCGGCGTACGCTGCGTCCTGGAAGGCAGCCGGCGTGATGCGGCGACATTCGTGTATCGCGAGCGCGGGTCGCGCGCCGCGGTGCAGTCAGTCGGGCGTGCCGGGCGGCCCGAACAGGACATCGTGATGATGTCGTCCTATGGCGATGGGCGTGGCCACCCGACCGACCCCGACATCTGGTTCCGCATCCTGGAGGAGCTCTGCATCAGCGCCGGGCAGCACCGCGTGCAGCGGCTCTACGCGGCGCTCTCGCAGCGCCACGAGGAGCTGCGAGAGGTCTTCCGGCAGCTCGGTTTTATCGGCTACACTCAGCAGACCGTTACGCGCCTGGAAGGCCCCGACTGGGATCAGGGTATCACGCTCGCGCCGATGCGCCCGCAGGCGCGGCGCGACGCCTGGGCCATCCATAAGCTCTATGGCGCGACGACCCCACATGTCGTCCAGCAGGCCGAGGCGCGCGTCGCGCGCGACTGGACACTGCCACTCACGCGTGGCTGGAGCCGCCCTAGGAGGCGCGGCTGGGTGCTTGGCCCCGAGGATAACCTGACCGCTTATCTGCACCTGATCAGCGGGCCCGTCGCGCACGTCCTGACACTCATGTTGCGATCCGATGCGCGCGCGATCACCACCGATATTCTGCGCTTCGGCCTCGGGCAGATCTCCGATTCGTTGCCGGTATACCTTTTGCTACGGGACTACAATCGCGAGTTGCTCCTGCCGGCCGAAGACCTGGGCTTTCAACCGATCGGCGAACAGGCGCTGCTCTTCAAACAGACGACTGAAGCGGTGCGGCGCCCGTTTCTTATGCCCGCTCGTGAGCCGAGTACGGAGCCGCGGGCGCCGATCCCGACCATCTCCTCGCTCAGCGAGGATGTGAGGCACTATGTCAGAACAGCGCGACATCACGAGTAACATAGATCTCTTGTTGGAGACGCTGCCTCCACACATTCAGCAGGCGCTCGAAACCGGCCCCGACGATAATGAAGATTTGCTCGAGGTTATTATGGATCTGGGCCGGCTGCCGGAAGCGCGCTATCGTGGCCACGAGCGGTTCCTAAGCGACCGCGAAGTTTCGCAGGACGATATCGACCATGTGATCAACCGCATCGGCATGTTCGGCGAGGATAACCGCGCTGGCATCCCGCGCACGCTGCATCGTATCTCGGGAATTCGCAATCGCGCCGGCAAGGTGATCGGCCTGACCTGCCGCGTCGGCCGCGCGGTCTTCGGCACGATCGCGATCCTCCGCGACCTGATCGAGTCGCGCAAGAGCATTTTGCTGCTTGGGAAGCCGGGCGTCGGCAAGACGACGATGCTACGAGAGACGGCGCGCGTCGAGGCCGAGGATCTGCGCGCGCGGGTGGTGATCGTCGATACCTCGAACGAGATCGCCGGCGACGGCGACATCCCACACCCCGGCATCGGCCGCGCGCGGCGTATGCAGGTGCCACGCCCCTCCGAGCAGCACGCCGTCATGATCGAAGCGGTCGAGAACCACATGCCCGAGGTGATCGTGATCGACGAGATCGGCACCGAGCTGGAGGCGCTGGCCGCCCGCACGATCGCCGAGCGCGGCGTGCAGCTGATTGGCACAGCACACGGCAATACGCTCGACAACCTGCTGGTCAACCCGACGCTGTCAGATTTGATCGGCGGCATCCAGGCGGTGACGCTCGGCGACGAGGAGGCGCGCCGCCGTGGAACGCAGAAGACTGTGCTGGAGCGTAAGGCGCCCCCGACCTTCGATGTGCTGGTCGAGATTCAGAGCTGGGATCGCGTGACCGTGTATGGCGACGTGGCGAGCGCGGTGGATAGCCTGCTGCGCGGCGAGGAGCCGCGCGCCGAACAGCGGCAGCGTGACGCCGACGGCCAGATCAGGATCGAGGCCGCGAACGGCTATGGCCGTGAGAGCGCCAACGCCAACGGCGGGTTCGGCACGCGCCGAACCGGCCAGGGGACGCACGAGCGCAGCGCGGGCGGGCGCAGCCGTGATTTCCGCGCCGCCCCGGCGCCGCAGGTCGCCGGCATGAGCGGCCCGCCGCAGCGGATCTATCCCTTCGGCATCGGGCGCGACCGGCTCGAACGCGCGATCGCCAACCTGCATGTACCGGCGACGATCGTGCGCGATATGAGCGATGCGACGCTGGTCATGACACTCAAGAATTACTATCGCCAGGGGTCGCACCGCATGCGGGAAGCCGAAGAGCGCGGAGTGCCGATCTACGTCCTGCGGGGCAATACGATCACGCAGATGGAGCGGCAGCTCGCCGATATCTTCCATATCGCCCCATCAGACGGCGATGCCCGCCCGGTGCGCGGCGGGCGCTACGACGAAGAGACTGATGCGCGGCTCGAGACCGAGCAGGCGATCACCCAGGTACTCAACGGCGAGCGTCAAACAGTTGAGCTAAGCCCACGAAGCAATTTCATCCGCCGCTTGCAGCATCAGATCGCCGAACACTATAACGTCCGGTCGGAGAGCCAGGGCCGCGAGCCGCATCGCCGGGTCAAAATCTTTCGCTAGCGGGCGGGGCAGATCCCCCAACCCCTGAGCCTTGATTATGAGCCTATTTATCACATTTGAAGGCCCCGAGGGCAGTGGCAAAAGCACTCAGGCGCGGTTGCTATACGAGCGGCTGCACGCGCGCGGGTATCCGGTGATCCTGGCCCGCGAGCCCGGCGGCACCCGAATCAGCGATCTGATCAGGCGGATCGTCCTCGAGCTTCAGTACGCTGAGATGGCGCAGACGACTGAGACGTTGCTCTTTTCCGCCGCACGTGCGCAGCTTGTGAGCGAGGTCATTCAGCCGTATCTGAATCAAGGCGGTATAGTGTTATGCGATCGCTATGCCGACTCGACCTACGCCCATCAGGGCTACGGCCTCGGCCGCGACCTGGCTGAGCTGCGCGCGATCACCGCGATCGCGACCGGCGGGCTGGTACCCGACATCACGATCTATCTGAACCTGAGCGCCGAGGAAGGGCTGGAGCGTAAGCGGCTCAAGGGCGCCAGAGGGCAGGGGAACAAGGGGGCAGGGGAGCAAGCTGCCCCGCCGTCGTACCCCTCCCGCCCCACCACGGTCGAGTGGAATCGGCTTGACGCGCGTGGGTTGGCGTACCATCAGAAGGTCGTGGCGGGCTATGAGGCACTGATCGCGCAGGAGCCGGATCGCTGGCGCAGTTTCGACGCGTATCAGCCGGTCGAAGCACTGGCCGACCAGATCGCGCAGGCGGTCGAACCCTGGCTGGAACATATTCAGATGCTTGAGCCGATGCCGTGATTAGGTGACAGGGGACAGGGAACAGGGGATAGGGGATAGGGAAGAGAAAATCGCTCTGTAACCTGTAACCTGTAACCTGCAACCTGTAACCTAACAAGGAATGCTATGAAGTTGGTGATCGCCGTCGTCCAGCGGCAAGATGCCGGGGAGCTTCTGGAAGCGCTCACCGCGCAAGGGCATCGCGTCACGCGCATCAGTAGCGAGGGCGGGTTCCTGCGCGAGGGCAACGTGACGCTGCTGATCGCTGTGGAAGATCAGGCGGTCAACCTGCTGCTGCGGAACATCCGCGAGCATTGCTATACCCGCACACGCTATGTATCGCCCTTGCCTCCGGTCGCTGAGTCGGGCGAGTTTTATCCGCCGGTGCCGGTCGAAGTCCAGATCGGCGGCGCGACGATCTTTGTGTTGAAAGCAGATAGCTTGGCCCGGCTCTAAGCAAGAACACAGGATGAATAACAAAAGCTGAGACATCACGATTTGGTCTCTGTCTCGGCGTTGGTACGATTCTTGCTTCTCCTTTTCAGCCGTTTGTCATCTCGCTCTATTTGACATTTCGCAGAAGTGCGAGAGAATAGATGTGGCGGGCACCTGTTCCAGCCGCCCCGGTAATTGGTTCGCCGAAGGAGTATGGACTTGGATATTAAGGCCATCCTTACTAATATTGTCCCAATTCTAAATGTGATCGGCTGGGCGTTGGCGGCCTATATCGTCCTGCTGTGGGCCGCCTCGGTGTTGTGGACCTACCGCGACATTCACTCGCGTAGCGAAGATGTGGTTGTGCAGGTGCTGGCGGTGTCGCTGGCGCTGCTGCTCCCATTTGCCGGCCTGGTGCTGCACATGATCCTGCGCCCACACCGCACGCTAACCGAGAAATATGAGCGCTCGCTTGAGGAGGAGTACCTCCGGCGCGACCTTGAGGAGAAAAACGTCTGTCCGCACTGCCAGCGTGGCATCGAGCCGGAGTTCGTGATTTGCCCACACTGCCACACGGCGTTGCGCCGCCGCTGTGGGGCCTGCGACCGCGTCGTGGATCTGACCTGGGCGATCTGCCCCTACTGTGGCGACGACGGCTCCGGCAGCCTGCTGCGCCCGAGCTACCAGCGCCAGCGGATACCTGAGCAGACGATGGAGCTATACGACCGCTGATAGCCAATCCGAAATCGACAGCTCGACGAAGGACGAAGGACGAAGGGGCGGTTCGCGAACCGCCCTTACGTCCTTCGTCTTTCATCCCAACGACATGATCAGCGATAGAGGTCGCCTATGTCCCCCGCGATCACCGATGTTCCCGGCGTGCTGGTCGGCCACGCGCAGGACGACGAGGCGCTGACCGGCTGTACGGTCGTGCTGACGACCGCTGGTGCCGTCGGCGGCGTGGACGTGCGCGGCGGCGGCCCCGGTACCCGCGAGACCGACCTGCTCGACCCGACCGCCAATGTCTCGGTCGTCCATGCGATTGCGCTGTGCGGCGGGAGCGCATTCGGCCTTGCGGCCGCGACTGGCGTTGTGGATTGGTTGCGGGAGCGCGACATCGGCTATCCTACACGCATCCGCAACGTGCCGATCGTCCCGGCGGCAGTGATCTTCGACCTCGGGCTTGGCCGGGCCGACCGTTGGGCCGATGCGGCGCTGGGCTACGCTGCGTGTGAGGCGGCCGGATCATCCGTCGCCGAGGGGTGCGTCGGCGTCGGCGCCGGGGCCTCAGTCGGGAAACTACTGGGTGGGGAGAACGCGGTCAAGAGCGGCGTCGGCACCTGGAGTGAGACACTCCCCGATGGGACGGTGATTGGCGCGCTGGCCGTCTGCAATGCGATGGGTGATGTGTATGAACAGGTGAGCGGGCGGATCATCGCCGGCGCGCGCGACCCGCGGAGCGGCGCCTTCGCCGACTCGATGGCGCTGCTGAGAATGCCGGTGTTCCAGTCGGCGATGAGTGGCATGTTGAGCGGCGAAAACACGACGCTGGCCGTTATCGCGACCGATGCACGGCTCACCAAGGCCGAGGCGACCAAGCTGGCGCAGATGGCACAGGATGCGCTCCCCCGCACGATCCGGCCGGTTCACACCTCCTTCGACGGCGACGCGGTCTTCGCGCTCTCCACGGGCCGGCGGGCGTACCAGCACATCGCCGTCCTCGGCGCGATCGCGGCGGATGTGTTGGCGCGCGCGATCGAGCGCTCGGTGCTGCTGGCGATCGGCGCGGGCGGGCTGCCGGCGGCGCACGACCTCGAGAGAGATTAGAGATTGGAGATTAAGTACGATCTCTAATCTCTAATCTCCCAAATGGGCAGGTATTAAGAATGGCCTATATCGGTTGTCGCAGGCGGCTCTCCCAGCGCGGCGGTCGTCAGGCTGCGCAGCAGCGCCAGCGATACCGGCTTGGTCACGTAGTAGTCGATGCCGAGGCGTTGCACGGCGGTGTAGAGTTCGGGCGAACTGTAGGCGGTGATCAGGATGATCCGCGAGGCGAGGTGGCGGTCGCGGATGCGCGCAATCAGTTCCAACCCGTTCATCGCGGGCATATGGTAATCGGTGATGATCAGGTCGTGCGCACGGAGCGCCAGCGAGTCCAGCGCCTCCTGGCCCGATCCGGCAGTCGTGATCGTCCAATCGGCGGCGAGCGCGCGGAGCGCCTGCTCAAGCATCAAACGCTGGTTGGGTTCATCATCGACGATCAGGATGGAATATCGAGTCATTACGTGTCCTTTGCCCCGCACCGTTGGAGTGACGCTGCGATACTCTTTATGATACCTCTTGCCGGCGCGATTGTGGCACTCAAGATGTGATCGGAATGATGCCGGGGCTGTAATCATCGTGTTGACGCACCGGCGCCACAGTGATATAATCAACAGTATTAAATATCAATGTTATCGATTAATGCCGATGCAGACAAGGTTCTACAGCACTTTACCGTTTGGATGGGGCACTAGCGGATGTGGCCCTCGCTAGCGTCCCGTTTCCCAAACGGTAAAGCTGAAACAGCTCTGTGAAATCTTGTCTTATGGGGAAGCGCGCGGGCCAGGTTTGAGCCGACGGAAACCGACGGAGGCGGTGACAATGGGCAGCGACAGCGCGAGCGTGGATCCGTTTGAGCTACTCGAGCGAGCGATCTCGCGGATCAGCTGGCTTGGGCAGCGGCAATTCATGCAGCTTCTGGCCGAGGAGCGCTTCGATCTGACAATTCCGCAGTTTCATACGTTGATGCATCTGAGTCACTGCGCCGACGAGTGTAAGATGTCGGATCTGGCACGGGCGACGCATCAGTCGGCTGCCTCGCTCACCGGTATCGTGGATCGGCTGCTGGAGAAGCGCCTGGCCGCGCGGGTGCGTCCCGAGGGCGATCGGCGGCAGGTCATGGTCACTGTCACCGACAACGGACGCGGGCTGCTGGCGAAGATCGCCGAGGCGCGGCGCATGGAGATGCGGGTGGCCCTCGAACACATCGCGCCGCACGACATCGACGAGCTGCTGCGCCTGCTCGACGCAGTTGTCGAGGGGATGCTGCACGCCGTCGAGTCGCGCGAGGTTCGGTATTAGCACTGTAAAGGAATGTGGTCAAATATTAGTGAAACTCTAACGAACCAAATCGCCCGATCGATCGTTGTATAGTATAGAGGTGCATGCACAGCCAGATTTCACCCGATGCTCATCTTCAAGTTGCAAAACATGTGGTACCATGTAGTCAAGCACCGAGCGCGGGATCAAAAGTGTTATTGACCCTCCTTTCAGGAAAAAATCCAGGCGCCGTGCGTCTGAGAAGTGAGGAATACAGATGAGCCAGAAAGTGGACACATCCATCGATCGCGAGGCGAAGCAGAAGAAGGCCGTGGAGCCTTTCGAGCGCGAGCTGCCGCTGGTCGTCCTGGGTGAGATGGTGATCATGCCACACATGACCGTGCCGCTTCAAGTCGGGCAGGGTAAATCCTACCGCGCGATGGAGCAGGCATGGGAGGAAGACCAGGAGGTGCTGCTAATCTTCGTCTCAGAGGAAGAGATCGAAGGCTACAAGAGCGGCCAGCGTCAGCAGCTCCCGCATGTCGGCGTGATCGCCCGATTGGATGAGTTCATCAAGCTGCCCGACGGCACCGTGCGGATCATTCTGGAAGGACTCACGCGCGCGCTTCTTGGCGATGCCGTCCAGAGCGATCCGTTCTACCGCGTCCGCTGCAAGCCCTTAATCGATACCGAGCCGATTGGTATGGAGATTGAGGCGCTGATGGAGACGGTCAAGCAGCAGGTCGACGAGTTCGTGGATTATCTCGGCGAGGTGCCGCAGGATGCGGTCGCGTTCGTCCACCGGATCGATAAACCCGGCCACCTGGCCGACATCGTGACCTACGCGCCATCCTTCGAATTCACCGAGAAGCTCGATGTCCTTAATGAGCTTGACCCGATCGAGCGGCTGCGCAAATCGTACCTGCTGCTGGCGCGCCAGCTCGAACTGCTCAAACTGCGGCAGAAGATCCAGCAGGATACCAAAGAAGTGCTCGACCAGAGCCAGCGCGAGTACTTCCTGCGCGAGCAGATGCGGGTCATCCGGCGCGAGCTTGGCGAGGACGAGGAGAGTGACGACCCGATCGACGAGCTGCGCCGCAAGATCGCCGACCTGAAGGCGCCCGACTACGCCAAGGAGCAGGCGACCCACGAGCTGAAGCGGCTGGCCCAGCAGGGCATGAACAGCCCGGAGGCCGGCGTCATCCGCACCTATCTCGACTGGATCATCAGCCTGCCCTGGGCCGAGGAAGAGATGCCGGAGATCAGCCTCGCCCAGGCCCAGAAGGTGCTCGACGAGGATCACTACGGCCTGGAGAAGGTCAAGGAGCGCCTGCTGGAGTACCTGGCGGTGCGCAAGCTGGCCGGCAATAAGATGCGCTCGCCGATCCTATGCTTCGTCGGCCCGCCCGGCGTCGGCAAGACCTCGCTGGGCCGCTCGATCGCGCGCGCGTTGGGCCGCCAGTTCGTACGCAGCAGCCTCGGAGGCATCCGCGACGAGGCCGAGATCCGTGGCCACCGGCGCACCTACATCGGCGCGCTGCCGGGTCGGATCATCCAGGGAATGAAAACCGCCAAGTCGCGATATCCGGTCTACATCCTCGACGAGGACGACAAAGTCGGCCAGGATTTCCGCGGCGACCCGACATCGGCGCTGCTGGAAGTACTCGATCCCGAGCAGAACGGCACCTTCTCGGATCATTACCTGGAGATCCCATACGATCTCTCGCAGGTGGTGTTCATCGCCACCGCTAACCAACTCGACCCGATCCCCAGCCCGCTGCGCGACCGCATGGAGATCATCGAGATCGGCGGCTACACTGAGGACGAGAAGCTCGGCATCGCGCAAGGCTTCCTGGTGCGCAAACAGCGCGAGTTCCACGGGCTGACGCTCGAGCAGTTCCAGCTCACCGACGCGGCAATCATCAAGCTGGTGCGCATGTATACCCGCGAGGCCGGCGTGCGCAACCTGGAGCGCGAGATCGCCAGCCTGTGTCGCAAAGTCGCCCGCAAAGTCGCCGGGGCCGCCGATGAAGGGACCGCGGAAGTCAAGTGCACGATCGACGCCGACGACATCTCGACCTACCTCGGGCCCGAGCGCTACTCCTTTGGCCTGGCCGAGGAGTCGGCCCAGGCGGCGCTCTCCTACGCGCGCTTCAAGGCCGAGGCGCTCGGTGTGGATCCGAAGTACTTCGAGGAACACAACATCCACATCCACATCCCCGAGGGCGCGGTGCCGAAGGATGGTCCCTCGGCGGGTATCACACTGACGACAGCGCTGATCTCGGCGATGACCGGGCGGCCGGTGCGGCGCGATGTAGCGATGACCGGCGAGGTCACACTGCGTGGCAAGGTGCTGCCGATCGGCGGCCTGAAGGAGAAGACGCTGGCGGCCCATCGCGCCGGCATCAAGACCTTCATCCTGCCGAAGGACAACGCTAAGGACATCGTCGAGCTACCGCAGAAGGTGCGCGACGACTTACAGCTCATCCCGGTCTCGTCGATGGACGAGGTGCTGAAGATCGCGCTGACTCGCCCGAAGTAGCGCATCACACAGCCAACGACGAAGCGGCGCCCTGCAAAAGCGGGCGCCGCTTCGTCGTGTTAGTGGTGGCAACGGCAGGACTTGAACCTGTCTCTCCATCCCTGGATGTGCTAGCCAGCTGTTACACTTCCGTTGCCATATCTCTACATATAGAACGCATGAAAGCGACGTTTTGGATCTCTGAATGTCATTACTTTTTGATTACGCAAGATTTGTACCACAATCGCATGGATATGTCAAGTGGATAGTGGGTTGCGCGCGAATGCGTATTCCTCAACAATGCATCCCCCAATCAAATGCTCCTGAATGATCCGCTCCAGCACCTCCGGCGTGCATGAGTGGTACCAGACTCCTTCGGGGTAGACTAGGGCGATCGGGCCGTGCATACAGATCCGCAGGCAATTGGCTTTGCTGCGATAGACACCGCCGGGCGCCAGCGAGAGATTTAGCTGTTTGAGGCGCTGCTTGAGGTAATTCCACGACTCGAGGCTGGCCTCTCTGGTCGAGCACTTCGGCTCGGTCTGATCGCAGCACAGGAAGATATGGCGCGTATAACCGCCCACCAACATTTCGGCGACTTTGGCGCGCAGTTCGTCCTGTATCGACACGACAGCCTCACCTTATTCGGCGCGCATGGCCGAGATCATTCATACAAAGCACCCGTGGGCAGCGGGATTATACTCGCAAGACA
>WNFV01008117.1_pt1 | contig 11929 bp, 11 predicted proteins | sample 5400101 | NCBI WGS metagenome assembly WNFV01 (sample SAMN13153361, study PRJNA577476) | soil metagenome | isolation source: 115 cm soil or saprolite under grassland replicate 1 | place: USA:California | collected 2016-06-15
GTCGATTGGTTCAACCACCGGCGCTTGCTCGAACCGATCGGGTACGTGCCGCCGGCCGAGTACGAAGCGCGCTACTATGAGCAGGCCGCGGTGGCATGACTCACGTTAACTGCCCTCCGAAGATCCCGGTACGGTTCAGATCTTCAACGGCGCGTGGCCCGGCGTTAGCCTCGGGTGGATGCCGCCGCTGAAATTCGTCGGCTTGAAGGGGAAGCTACGACACAAAGGTGTCTTATGTTTTATGTGTGTTAACAAAATTTAAAACACTCTGACCGCGTATAGAATCTTTCGTGTGGCACTGAAGTTTGACAAAAAGAGTGTCGAAGGGCAGTCCCCCGAAGATCTGAAATGGCTGGTGCACTCCAGAAATGAGATCCAAGAGCTACTGCTCCGACTCGATCTACACCCAAACTATCCTGACGGTAGGGAGTGGCAGCTTTTCGTCGGGGCGGCATTCTCTCTGTGGCGGGCCGTCTTCCTCTGCCATGACGCGCAGGAATTCAGCAGACGGCACCTCGAACCAGATGCGAAAAAGCTCCTGCGACGGGTCGTCACGCGCAACACCATCGGTTTCGCCGACGACTTGGAGGCGCGCGCGTGGACCGGTGGCTATTACATCAACAACGCGCTATTTCGGCTCGGCATGCGAACAGTCGCTCGACCACCTCACAAAACACAGCGCGCACTATGGAAGGAGGCTTTTGATAAGTTGGACAGCCTTGTTCCGAAACTCAAAAAAGATAACTAAGCGGCCGCCTACGGTTCTACTTCCGGAGTAGCGCCAGGAGCGCAACGAGGAGACTTAGAACCGGAATCAACAACCGCGCGCACCGGTCGACGAAGGTCCAGCGCGCCTCTCGAATCGCGCGACGCACCTCCGCGATCGCGGGTTCATTTACTTCCCCACGTTCGATCATCCGAGGCGCGTTTACATCCCACCGTGCGGCAAGCCTTCGGAGCCGCGCCGCGTCACGCGTGGCCACCAAGAACCGCGCGGTCTCACGCCGCGTCGCGTGCTTGGCATACACCGTACTCGTATTCTCAGGACTGTCCGCGTCCAGCGCGCAGATCTCATCGAGCTCGTCTTCCTCGATCTGTTCCAAATTCAAGCGGTAGCGCGACCGGGCGAGCCACAGCATGTAGGCCTGCGCCATGGTGACAGGCAGCCAAAACGACCAGTGCCACTTCACGAGCGCCATGCCGACGCGCGAGGGCCGCTCGGGCACAACCGGGAGACGGTCCGTCCAACCGGGGCGATTGCGTCGAAGTTCAGGCAGGTTCAGCGTTTCGAAACGATCAAACAGGTCGCGTTGATTCATTGGTAGATCCTACTTGTCACACCGCGCGAGCGCGGTGCTGTGAGTACGAACCCAGCTCAAACCGTGCATGCGGATTTCCCGCACACGGCTTACCGGGGGCATTCCGAGTGAGGCATTAGGCCACAACCGGGTACCTATAATGCCGCTCAGGCGATAGAGACTGAGCGCACGAAAGAAATCCTCCGTCCATACGACAGTCGCGGTGACCCGCGGTATTCATCACGCCTCCCTGAAGCCGCTGGCGCAGAGAGTTTGAGCACCCGGCGGTCCGAGACGCGCCGCTCGAGCTTCACCAGCTTGCCGTGGTCGGTTCAATTCGTCAACGAACGACGCCGGGGAATCGGGAACGATAAACGGCGCAGCGTTTAGCGAGCCCTGTTCAGTCGAAGAAAAAAATGTGCTGACCTCGGTACGCGCGGGTCCCATAGGCCGGCATAACCTCGGGGACAATCAACGCGTCCGCGCGTGAGCGACCAACGCCGTTGCTGCGCGTTGCGCTTAGCGTCGACGCGTCGAAATCATCTGGAGCGCTGAAACTTGTTCGTCGATGTACCGGTATTCCTCGCTGTGTTGGTGCCTTCGATCGTCGCGTCGCGAAGATCACCAGCGTTTGTGGCATGTCTGGATCGGCGCGAGTTTCGCAGGTGACTGTGGACGTCGTCGCAGCAGAAAGGAGAGTGATCGCGCTCTGTAGGAGATCGTGAAATCGGGACGCCCGCGTGCGGAAACACGCGAACGCCCCTAACCCGTCAACCGTCGCTAGGCCGGTCAAGCGGGCTGCCCACATTTTACGCGGGAGCCAGCCGCCAGGCCGCACGTCTGCGGACGTGCTGAAAGGTTCCCGTCATGTTTACCGTCAAGATCACGCCGAACGACAAAGGCAACCCGCCCGGCAAGCTGGCCGACGTCGAGCTCCATTTCACTGCTGGCGCGCTCCAAGGCCTGAAGCTGATCGGCTTTTCCATCTGGGAGCGACGCGGCGGAAGCTGCCGCAACGTCACGTTCCCGGCGCGCCAGTACTCGATCAACGGTGAGCGCCGCAGCTTCGCCTTGCTGCGGCCGATCGTCGACACCACGGCGCAAGAGCGCGTCCGCACCGCGATTCTCGACGCGTTCGCGGAGTACGAAGAGCGGGCAGCGGCGGAGGCTGTATGACGTCAGCCACCGTCAACACACCGCAGTTTGTGGATCTCCTCAGCCGGGCTCTCAATGAGTCCGGCGTCGTCTCGCGCGCGTACTCCGCGTTTCACGGCTACAGCATCGGCAACCAACTGCTCGCGTTGATGCAGTGTGCGGAACGTGCGATCACGCCGGGACCCATCGCGACGTTCATGGGCTGGAAGGAGAAAGGGCGGTACGTCCGGAAAGGCGAGAAGGCGATCACGCTCTGTCAGCCCGTCACGGTCAAGCGCAAGCCGACCGCCGATCAGGTTGTGCCGGCAAACGCCTCGGAGCCCGACGCCGACCGTCACGCTGAGACGTTCACACGGTTCATCTACCGGCCCCACTGGTTCGTGTTGAGCCAGACGGACGGGACGGACGTCGAACCGATGCCGATCCCCAGCTGGGATCGGCGTCGGGCGCTCGAGGCGCTCGGCGTCGTCGAGGAGCCTTTCACGTCCACCGATGGCAACTGCCAAGGCTACGCGCGCCAGCGGACGATCGCCGTGTCGCCTGTCGCTGAACTCCCCCACAAGACGCGGTTCCATGAACTCGCGCACGTCGTGCTCGGTCACACGTCCGAGGCGGAGGCCGACTGGAGCGATTCGGACCTGACGCCGCGAAGCCTTCGGGAAGTCGAAGCCGAAGCCGTCGCGCTGGTCTGTCTGGAGGCGCTCGGGCTGCCAGGGGCGGAGCACTGCCGCGGCTACATCCAGCACTGGAATGAGCGGCGCGGCGCCGAACCGATCCCGGAGCGGAGCGCCCAGCGGATCTTCAAGGCCGCCGACCAGATTCTGAAGGCCGGGACGGCCGACGGGGCGGACGGATCATGAAGGCCGCGATCTACGCGCGCGTGTCGACGGTCGATCAAGAGCCGGAGAACCAGCTGCAGGAACTGCGGCGGTACGTCGAGGCCCGCGGCTGGTCAGCCGTGGAGCACGTGGATCACGGAGTCAGCGGGGCGACCGAGCGTCGCCCCGCGCTCGATCGGCTCCTCACCGACGCCCGGCGCCGACGGTTCGATGTGCTGGTGTGCTGGCGGCTCGATCGGCTCGGGCGCAATCTGAAGCACCTGATCACGCTGCTCGACGAGCTCCAGGCGCTCGGCGTCGCGTTCGTCAGTCTCGCGGAAGGCATCGACGCGACGACGCCGGCCGGCAAGCTGCAGATGCACATCCTCGGCGCGATCGCCGAGTTCGAACGGGAACGCATCCGGGAACGGGTGCTGGCAGGGCTACAGCGGGCCAGGACGCAAGGAAAACGACTGGGCAGGCCTCGCGCCGCGGTCCCGATCGAACGGCTCCGGCGTGTCGACGGGCTATCAGTGGATGTCGCCGCGGAACGACTCGGCGTATCACGGTCGACCGTCAAGCGGTGGCGCCGGCAGGTTCAACAATCCTCCTCGATCTAGCCTCCGCTTTCGCCCCGGATTGACGGTGCTCGTCGACCGTCGATCCGGGGTCCAGCAAACAGGTGTTTCTTGGGCGACCGATTATCTGCAGCGCCGTCGTTCTGGGCTAGCTCCTCGGCGGGCGTGCCGTCCGCGAGGAATGGTACCGGGATTCGCGGCCCGTGAGCGTCTTGGCCGATTGCACAGCAATTTGTTGCCGCGCGGCTTGAGAGGTCGCGGGTCGACGCCGCCTTCGGCCGAAGTCAGGGACATTGTGGGAAGGAGACACCTTGCACCGTGGGCGCGACTGAATCGAGGGTCCGCCGCAGCGTCCGGGAAGGGGGTTATCAGACCGACGAGAATTAGTCAGCGGGAACTTCGCATCCGAGCTGCTAGACTCCGCCATGACACCCGATTGAAGTCCGCGATCGACGGTCCGCGTCGGCTTTGCCGTGGTTAGCAGCGAAGGTCACGTCGCTACGATAGGAGCGTTGGGATGGAACCGCTGAATGTAAACGAGGTTGCCGCGAGAATCAAAGCCGTCGTGACAAGGCCAAATCCCGTCCTTTTCGCGGGAGCGGGTGTCGGTCGGCGAGTCGGCCTTCCCGATTGGGGTCGATACATCGAACACCTCGCGGCCGCGTGCGATACACACGGCGACCCTACATCTGCGGCTGTTATTCGTGACCGGGCAAGTCGAGGGAATCTCCTCGGAGCCGCGACAGTCTTCAAGACCAGCGACCGCATTCCAGAAGGCGAGCGATGGAAGCTGCTCGCCCAGCCGTTCAATGTCAGTTTTTCGCAGGACTTACTCGAACGGTTAGAGCCGCTGGTCAACAGCGGTTTCACCGCCATCGTTACCACAAACTACGACCACTCTCTTCACGACGCGCGAGCACAGGCTACGCGGGCGTGGTTTAGTCCAGTGGAAAGACACGACAAAACCTTGCGCGGGGCAACCTTCCGGCGCGACTTCTTCATTGCACGTATTCATGGCCGCGTCGACCTGCCCACGACGATGGTCGTCGATACGCAGGATTACGCAGTCGTCGAAACTGAAGACGAATACCTCGACTTCCTACTCGATGTGTTGAAATTCCGGACGTGTTTGTTCGTAGGATTCTCATTCCTCGATCCGGCAATTTCTCTTATTCTCAAAATCTACGAGACGAAATTCGGGCCGACGTTTGAGGCGCTCCACGCCGCGCTCGTTCCTGCGGACGCAGAAGCGTTACCGGCGCGCTTGCGCTCGTTGAACATCGAAGTAATCCCGTATAGCGCGGCCGACGATCATGTCGATCTCTGGCGCGGTTTGCGCCAGTTTGCTGATGAACGTCGCGCGAGCCCAGATGCTGCTCGACCCACTCTGATTCCTCCGACTGGTGGCTCATTGCATCGCTTCATGGCGTTTGCCTACGCGCAAGTTCAGGCCGCCACTAAGCGCCACCCGATTGCAACGCTCGTGCAAGATGGAATTGTTGCCGCTGCCGTCGCTGGCCAAGAGAGCGCGGAGGTCACCGAATCGAGCATTACTGAGATCATCCGTCCCATGCTTCGACTGTCGGAAGAAGAAACGAGTCGCATCGTTTCACAATCGTTGACACGCTTGGCCGCGAGCGGCCACGTGTCGCTACGCGACGGCATGGTCGTCCGGCTCAAGACCCCGACGAATGTGTTCGACTCGCACCTCACGACACTGGCTGAAGGTGCCGCAGATCGCGCCCGAGTGCGCGAGCATGTCGCAGCCGGCGAGAATGAATTGGCAGGACTAAAACGGACAATCGAAGACGCGCTGTTGTCGCGCGCGTGGGATTTGGCCGCGCATTACGCTGGTTCGGCAGCCGGCTACGGAGCTGACGTTCGCCAAGCTATGGACCGAATTGTTGCCTTTCGAATGTCGGCGACTCCTGAGCGGGCTAGACACACGTTTAGTCGCGCGGTGGTTGACCTGTTCATGACGCCGGACGACAACGAGGCGAAACTGCTTACGACGCTGAGCCGAGCGGCTTTCGGCCTGCAGCTTATCTCGGCAACTCCACGGCAGGCGCTCTTCAGAAAATTTGCGTTGCCTCAACGTCTGTATCTCGATTCGAACATCTTGATGCCGACGATTATCGCTGGCCACCCGTTGAGACCGGTCTATCTCGACATTCTATCGCGGCTGTCCGAGGCAGCTTCAAAAGCCGACGCGCCGTTGGAAATTGTCGTTAGCCAACAGTTCCTAAACGAAGTCGTCACGCATCGGTCACGCGCACGAGACTTGGTCGGCGAACTTGGACTGGAAGACCCCGACAGACTATCGAAACATGTGCTCTTCTACGACGCCATCAATACGAACGTATTCGTTGGCGCTTATGCGACATCCATCGGTCGCGAACGCAACCTTGTGCCTTTCGACCGATTCCTTTTAGGGGCAGCGCCATACACGACAGAGGCTGAGCTTGCCGTATATGTGAAGGGCTGCGGCATTCAGGCCATCGAGATTCGTCCGAGCGCCCACCATGAGGCGATCTATTTCGAGGTCTACAATCGGTTGCTAAGCGGGTATGAATCGCCATTCGACGGGACCTTGAACAAGGTCAGGGTTCTGGTGAAACACGAAGCGGAGCAACTCGCGCAGTTGAGGGTCGATGCTGAGCGCGGTCACCGCAGCGTCTTCGTGACTGCGGATGCCCAACTCCGCCGAATCCTTCAGCAAGACTCACAGTTTCATGACCTTGCAGGCACCACGGTGTCGCAAATAGGTCTCGTGGCTCTGGTCGACGTGATGGTCGGCCTTGAGGCGGACGACCGCGCCCTCGCGAGGCTGGTGTGGGTCGCCCCGTTCAGCGACGAGCAGCAGGCTCTGTTTGAGTATTTCGTTCGACTTGGTCTTCGCGACTACCAAGAAGGCATGGCGTTGGAGATGCAGGAAGCTGCACAGATGGTTGCAGAGCAGGGATCTGTGGAAGCCGCCGAGCAAAATATCAACATTCTGGGGCGTAAAGACGAAGACATCGCGGCAACCGCTAAGTTCTTGGACCGATACCAGGACAAGTTTTTCAAAAACTGGCGCGAGGCGATAGAGCGACGCGAGCGCCAGAACAGACGCTGAGACGACCATTTTTCTTGAAGCCGTCGTCGACATTCGAGCGACTGGCCGAGTGCAGGGAACTAGAACTACCTCCCGCGCCCCTAACTTCGCACATCGTTCGCACAGATCGGCTGGGCGAGACCGGAATGATCGACTGGGAACCCGGCTTATCGCACATCTGAAGCGGTACCTTGAGCGTCGAAGGAGAGCAGCCATGGCAGCAAAGGAACCGAGGCTACTGACGTGGGGATCGCCGCTTGTCGGTCTCGCCGGAACGGTCGCAGGGATGCTGATCGCGTTCGCTCGAATCGGGACCGCGCCTCAATGGGAGACGGTTCTTGTCGCCGTTGCGTTCAGCATCGTCGTCGTGGTTGCACTCTGTCAGATCCTTTGCCAGCTACCGGAGTCGTCCCTAATTGTGATTGGACCTGCTGTGCTGAAGCGGCAGCGGGCACGAGTCATGGATCCGCGTGCCGTGCGTTGTCGTGCCCGTCACACAATCGTAATCGGCGCTCTCACGTTGGAGCTCGCAGTCCCAGTAAATCCACGCGCGTTCGCCTAATCTTCGAGTTGTCCCGGAATTGCAGAAGGGTTGGTGTGTTTGCGATTGAGCGATCACTCGTCGTCTGTCTCGTGGCCATCGGCGCGTCTGCGGCATGCACGACGACGAATCGCCAGACGCCGACCACCGCGTCGGCCCAACCCGTGCCGAGCGTGGGCGCGCCGGCAGTGTCCCATCGGGCCTGGCGACCGCTGCACAAAGGGGGCGCCGACCTCTCGACGGGCGTCTACATTCGCGAGGACGACGACCTCGTCGTGAATACGCCTCTGCCGATCGTCCTGAGGCGGACGTACAACTCGCTCGACAACCGCTCGCGGCAGTTCGGTCTCGACACGACCCATCCGGGCGAATGGTGGATCTATGGCGACGGCGACCGCCGTGTTCCGTGGGGCGATCTGATCCTCGCCACCGGCGGGCGGATTCATTTCGTGCGAATCTCGCCCGGCGACGATCAGGAGGGCGCCATCCTGAGACATGACGGCACGCCAGGCGAGTTTAACGGCGCGCTCCTGAGCTGGACCGGGTCGCTCTGGGAGATGCGGTTCCGGGATGGCTCCGTGGCGTCGTTCCTCGACTGCCAAAAGGATGGGGAGGTCTGCTCGCTCGTCGAGCGACGAGATCCCGACGGCCATCGGATCGCCTACGTGCGCGACCGGTCGGGGATGCTTCTGAGCATGGAATCCGAAGGGCAGCGCATCGCGTTCGACTACGACGATCGCAAGCGGATCGTGCGGGCGTATGACACGGCTCAACGTGAGGTGTCGTACGTGTACGACGATCGAGGTCGGCTCGTTCGCGCGGCCGGGTCCGACGGGATCGTCCGCGCTTACGAGTACAACGAGCGTAACAACCTCGTGGGCGTTCGCGAGCCAGGTCGGATTCTCCAGAATTGGTTCGACGATGCGGGCCTGTGGGTGAGACAAGTGGTGAAGGATTCGGAGCAGGACGATGACCCGTATGTGGCGACGGCTCGATACGTGGTGGAGGGCGGCTCGATCGTCGAGTCAGACTTCAACGAAGGCGACGGTCTCACCGTGCATCGATACAACCCGCGCCACTACACCGTGTCCGAGGCGCTGGACGCCGACGGCCCGGCGCCGATTGTGTTCGCCTACAACCGGGACCCCGTCAGCAACGTATCAAACGGCGTGACAATGTCGTGCCTGAGCCCGTCGGGTCCGATTACGCGAGTGGTACAGGTCGCACTGGTGGGCGACGACAGGGCCAAGGCCACGCTGATCCGGGAGAGCTGTTTGCCGCGGAGATGACGCGGAGGAATGGCTCCAGCCGTCCTTTCTGAGATTCTTGAACGCAAGGGTGGGTGGCCTTTCAGCGAAGCAGATCGAATGGCTGGCCCGACTGCTTCTGACCAGGGTTGCGACCCTTCAGCAGGCGAGCGAGTTGGGACACGGTGCGCTGTTGTCGATCGACGCCAGCGCCAGCGTGCGGCACTAATCTTTATGTCCTCGGCAACGTGACTCGTCTTGGTCCTCCCTCGCATTAAGAGCATCTACAAAACCGCGGAAGACGACCGAAGCAAGGATATCGGGCAGGGTGAGGCGTAAACCGAGGGAGAGGCTCACGCTGCTGAGCGCGCCCATTCCCGGCGTGGCGACCAGAGCCGCAACGGCAGTCGTCTGAGGGCTCGCTGCTCGCTCCGATCGAAGTCGCAGATGTTCAGCGCAAAGCGCGTGTCGTCGCTCTCCTTCAGCCGCTCCGAGGCGTACGGGCCATCACGCAGCGTCTGATTAAGCAGAGTGCGGAGTACCGCTACAGATCAGTACGGAGCACTCAGAGTACTCGGAGTACACCGCGTACCACGGTACTAGTACCGTACAAGGGGGTCTGTACGTTCTGTGAGTTTCAGATCGCTGAGAAGGTTGGGGCCACGTGCGAGTCAGAAACGGCGGCGATCTTACTGGGTCGGCTTTGATCCGTCGTGATGTTCTGGTGCGTCTCGGTCGTCAGACGGGTCAGGGCCGAGCGGCACTCGGGGAGAGCTCTTCATGATCTCCTGGAGCATCCGCATCATTCCGACGAAGTCCCGTGGGGGGAAGTCCGGAATGCTCGGTGTCGGCTGGACCGGCAGTGTGCGCTCCAGATCCGCGATGAGTTCGTCCAGTGGGTCATGCCAGAGAGCCATCGGGTGCTCCTCCAGACAGAGACGGCAGGGCGGCGCTCGGTCTGAGGGCGCGCCGTTCTTTCAGTCGCGTTACGATGCGCCGCGCGGTGTCAGGCGACTCCTCGCCGATCACCTCGATGACCGTTTCCTGGAACTCCTTGACGACACGGAGGTCGACCAGCGTGCGGGAGATGTCGAGCTGCAGGCCGAGCTGGTGACGCACTTCGGCGGTCAGCTTCAGGATGATGTCGACCAACGCGCCACGGTCCGCACCCGGCTGGCGCGCCTGCTTCACGGCCCACGCCAATTCGTCGTCGATCACCTGCTGCACGCCTTCGAGGCGGGCGGTGGCGGTGAGCTTCTCCTCGACCACTCGACCAGCCTGCTCCAAGGCGACGACGCGTGTGGTCAACACGCGCAGGCGCTTCAGGCGCTGGTGGATGGCCGGTTCGCTGACGCCGAAGTGACGGGCGGCCTCAGCTTGCGAGTGCCCAGCCTCGAGGTAGCCGCGCAGGTCGGCGTCGCTGACTTTCGTGGGGGCCATGGGATACTTTCCCTGAAGGACAGTTAACTTCAGCTGAAGTTCACTTGCAAGGTGGCTTGGTCAGGGGGCATTCACCGTCGACACTGGCGCCCGCGTGTCTTTACATCCGGCAGTGTCAGCGTCGAATTGCTATCTCATGGGCGAAAGGCCGCTCAGAAAAGAAGGTCCGATCATCAGGCTACAGAACCGATCGCTAACGACGTTAAGATCCGCTTGATTGCTTTCGTAACTTCTGATGATCGGTTCGATCCGACTCGATAGTGCAGTCTCGACGAATCGTGTGCGGGGCGTATGCCCGTGGCGTTTCAGTGGATTGCGGCAAGATCTGGGCTGCCTGCGAACTCGAAATCGTAGGGCCCAACGCCCGATAATGGCGCCCCAGTGGACGGGTCGCTCGGCCCGCTATGGAGCATCGAGCTGAGCAGTCCACCTTCGAAACATCGTCGCCCGAACCACTCGCCAAACACCAGAACTCGCCCTGTTTGATCGACCCCGGTGATTTTGACGTGAAGGATTTCGCTGGAAGCCACTTCGACCATAGCCGTCCGGCTCTGAAAAGGAGCTGCGGTTGAGTCCTCAGACACCCGGTACGTCTGAAGTGGCACCAGAAATAGCAGAGGGCAGTTCGGTTCGTCCCCTATGCAGAAACGAAACTCCCAGCTTTCCGGCAATTTCGCACGATCCGCCTGACGTGCTCTTGAGATTCGCGTAAGACGAATCTGCGTCAGCCGGGTTTGTGTCCCTAGAGGCCATCGAGCCGGTGGTCGGCCGCAGAGTTGCTCGATCAGTGACCTGATGCTGCGTGTCTTGCCCAGATATGCGGCAGGGTACCCTCTGCCGTCCAAGACGGCGGCGAGGTCGCCGCGCTCCGGCAAACTACAGATGGCCCGGACTGATTCAGTGGCGCCAAGTTTGGCAGCAACATGAAGAGGAGTTTCACCCATGGCGAAGAGCTGGCGATCGAATCTAGCGCCCTTCTCGACAAGAGCTTTGATCACTCGAGCGTTACCCCTAGCGGCGGCGATGTGGGCGGCGGTTTGACCGTCACTCTCATTCTGGAGATTCGGATTTGCTCCGGCGGCGAGGAGCTTTACCGCGGCGTCCGTATGGTCGGATGCCACCAACACCATCAGCGGAGTAACGCCACCTGTGACATTCGTCCCGGTGCGAACATGAGGGCCGTTTGGATTCGCACCGGCCGCAATGAAAGCGGAGACGCACGGTAGGTGTCCCCTTTCTGCCGCGAGGAGAAGCAAAGCATCCAGGGATAGCCGCTTTGGCTGTCGATCAGACAGCCTCTGGTCGCAATCGGAAAGGAGTTGACGTCGAGCCTCCTCAGAATCGGACGGTTTCTCCGCAGTGAATCGAGGAATCCACAATAAGACGATCACTCCGAAGAAGCGGGCCCACACTACGACATTCAATCCAGTGATTCTCGTTACTTGTCCATTGATAGCGTGATCCTGTGGGTGGCGTCGCAAATGAAGCTTCAGGCCGAGTAGGCTTATGGTAAGAAGAGCGGTTCCCACGTATGTCACCGCCGGTGTGATGACTTGCTGAGCGGCTTGTACGCTTTGGAGGATCGCTCCGAGAAAAAGGAAACCCGCGACAGTGCCTAAGGTTGCGCGCGCCGCTCGGAAAGTAGACCAGTACGCCGGTCGAAAAGTGATCCAGTCTGAGGGCGGTTCATTCTACGTTCTTCTTCTCTAAGAGAAAAAGGAATCGGCTTGTGGAAATGTGGGAATCTCGCGTTCTGTG
>WNFV01019307.1_pt1 | contig 11927 bp, 10 predicted proteins | sample 5400101 | NCBI WGS metagenome assembly WNFV01 (sample SAMN13153361, study PRJNA577476) | soil metagenome | isolation source: 115 cm soil or saprolite under grassland replicate 1 | place: USA:California | collected 2016-06-15
TGGATGACCGTCGCCATCGGGCGGCGGCTCCGGCGGTTGGAGCAGCTGGAGGTTGTGGCGGGTGACGGCTGCCCCATCGCGGTCGCCGAGTTGCTCGCGCAGCTCCAGCGCATGCTCAAGGAGCCGCTTCGCGGCATCCAACTGGTCCTGACAAAGCGCCAGGGTTCCCTGCTGATGGGCGAAGAACGCCTCGGCGGCACGGTCACCGGTTGCCTTGGCGGCCTGCAGCCCCAGATCCAGTGCGTGGCGGCAGGCCTCCCAACGCCCTGCCAGCGTCAAGATCGGTTCGACCACGCGCACCAGGCGGACCACCGCTGGCCAGTCACCGCGCTCGGCGGCGAATCCGATGACGGCCAACGCCGCGCCCACCGCTGACCTGGACTCCTCGCTGGTGGGGTCTTGGGTGGCCAGCCAACTACCGAGCTCACGCAGGGCGGCGGCCAGGTGCAGGTCCTTGAGCAGCATCTGCCGGTAGCTCTCGACCTTGCAGACGGGCAACCCGAACCGGTCGTCCTGCTGGTCAGCCAGACCCCGCCGGTGCAACAACCCGAGGCACTCCCCGATTTGGGCGATGTCGCCCATCACCCCCACCAGTTCCTTGGGAAGCAGGGCACCAGCTGCAAGGGCCAGGACGGCCAGGGCGCGCCGTTCCTGCTCGGCCAGCGCGTTGACGCTCAACCGGTCGAGCACTTCGGGGTCGTGATCGGCCTTCTTGGCGAGCGTCGCAAATGACAGCCCGTCCTCGCGGACGAGCGCGGCGGCTTGGCGCAGGTGCAGCGGCTGTCCGTCAACTGCGGCGACCAGGCGCTTTGCGGCAGGCAGCTCCCGGTTGCCCAGCGGCCGGCCAAGGTCGCGGGTGACCAGCTCCAGCGCCGCGTCATCAGGCAGGCCAGCGAGGATCTGGGAGCGGCCATGCCGCCCAAGCACCGGTCGAGGAGAGCCAAGCACCAGTATGCAGCCGGGCAGGGCGTGGACGAGCTGCTCGACCTGCCCGGGGTCGAGGAGGACGTCATCGAGCAGGATCAGTGCTTGGACCTGGCCGAGCAGCTGGGTGCACTGCTCGGGGGTGGGCTTGATCGGCTGATCAGCGGTGTACAGCTCGTCGACCAGGCGCTGGAGCAGGTCCTCCACGTCGTGGTCGCCGGCCTGAAGGTAGACGCACGAGCCGGCGATATCATCGGTGGTGGCGTTCGCGGCGACCTGGCGCAGCAGCGATGACTTGCCAGACCCGCAGGGCGCGGTGAACTCGATTGGATGCTGGTCCCGGATGGCGTGGCGCACCTGGTCGAGCTGCTCGGCTCGCCCGAGCAGCAAGGCCGGGGCCTTGACCCTCGACAGGGCCTGCCGAAGGCCGAGCCTGGGTGGAGGCAGCCGTAGGGTTGTGCGCTCGACCCGGGCACCGACGTCGTGGAGGATGTCGATGCGGAGATTGCCGTAGAGAATGCCGCTCATACGCTCCCTCCGCGCTGGGAGGGTCGGCTTCGCCAGTCCTCGCTCTTTCGTCCAGACCTGCCAGTAAAGCCACAACCCAGGGTGGGTAGCAGTGCCGAACGACACACATAGACGGTGATGTTGAACACAGTGGAAGCAAGAGAAATGCCGTGCCGTGTCGCGACCGTGGTCGCGGCCCTCGTGCTCAGTCGGCAGCCCGACCCGGACAGCTTCACCATCCGCATCGTGATCGCGACGGCGGTTCAGTTCGGGTTCGTGGCGGCTGTGGCGGCACGTCTCAGGCGAGGGCTTCCGGAGGCGACCACCACGTCCGGCGCGCAGTGGCGAGGTCGACGCGCTGAGACCTCCGGGCAAGGTGTGCAGCGATCAGCATCACACGGAACCCGGAGGTCCTCGATGTCTTTCGCGGGGCCGGAGTCCCAACGGTGGCGTGGCATAGCCCACCGAGCACGCTCTCGGCTATAAGTGCCGATCCGTCTTCGCCACAGGCGACCTCGACACGGCGGTTGAGCGGCTGCGCGATAGGTTCGATCTCGGTGAGCCCTACCGATCCAGAGAATTGGACTCGCGGACCATCAACGATCTCGCCGGTACTTCGGGGGCAGCGCGACCTTCGGATCGCCGGATCGGGACCGGTCTGGGCGTAGGTGACCACCGTCCCGTTTTGGGCGAGTACGCGGAGGTCGAGCTCCAGATTGGCGCCAAGGGCGACCTCGACGATGCGGTCCACCCCGTCGGGAGCCGCCGCTCGCACCGCCGACGCGGCGTCCTCAGCCCGGTAGTCCACCACGGCGTCCGCACCGGCGGCGCGCGCCAGCTCGGCCGAACCCAGCCTGTCGTACACGGCTGCCCGCATGGTCCCTCCTTCGAGCCCACAGCGCCAAGGGGGGCCGTGCTGGAACGCAGAGCGCGAAGCTCGTCAAGCGAAGAACGTTTCCCCGATGGTCGCGAAGTACTGCGCTGACTTCTCCGGCTCGATGGTGAGCAGCGGCGGCACGAGCAGCATGGAGTCGGCGAACTCCCACACCGGCTGGAGCTTCCTCCTGACCTCGTCGGGGGTCCCGGTCACCACGAAGGTGCTCGCCATGTCGTCGGGGACGAGGTGGGCGACGCTGCGATAGTCGCCGCGCTTGACACCCTCTTGGAGCTGTCTTGCCTCGGCGCCGAAGCCGTGGGCGGCGAAGTAGCTCTCGTACTGCTCGACCCCACCGTAGAAGGCCACGCAGGCGCGGGCGTCGTTCAGGGATTCCTTGACGTCCGTGTTCGGTGTCACCCAGAACCAGGTGCAGACGTGCACGTCCGAGCGCTGCTTGCCGGCACGTGCAAGTCCGGTCTGGAGGTGCTCCGGGACGGTGGTGGTCGCCCATTTGACCGACCAGATGGGATGGCCGATGAGGCCGTCGGAGATCTCGGCTGCGAGCTCCACCAGCGGCCCGCGGACCGCCGCCAGCCAGATGGGCAGCTCCGTGCGGAGCGGAGGAGGCGCACCCTGGAACTCGCTCCAGTCGAAGTTGTAGTAGCTGCCCTTGAAGTGCTCGAGCTCGCCGGTGTGGCTCTTGGCGATGACGAGCCGGATCACCTCGACCGCCTCTCGAAGGTGTGCGAGCGGCCTTCCGTAGCCCGGCACGCCATAGGCGCCCTCGCTCCAGCTTCGCACCGTGGGGCCAAGGCCGAGAACGAACCGCCCCCCGCTGATCCGATCGAGGTCCATCGCCGTCATGGCGGTCTCGAAGGGGCTGCGGACAAAAGCCTGTGCGATGCCCGACGCGAGTTGCAGGCGGGTCGTGGTGGTTGCAGCCGCCGCCAAGGCGGTCCAGGGAGGCCCGTACACTTGAGCCGCGAAGGTGCCCAGCAGCCCCGTTTCCTCTTGTTGCTTCGCCGCCTCGGCGATCATGCCGGCCGGCATCAGGGGTGCGACGATGCCCCAGTACCGCTCGTTGCCCGTGGTCGTCATGGCTGCCTCCTGACGCCACTCGCCCATCGCGGTGTCATGCTACGGACCCCGTCAGGGTAACGAAAGGGGGCGCAAGTGATCGCCGTGCTGTGCGGAGGGTTCGGTGCTGCCCGGTTCCTTCCCGGGCTGCGCCAGGTGGCGGCCGACCTGTGCTGTGTTGTCAACACCGGCGACGACCTCGACTACCTTGGCCTGCACGTGGCCCCCGACGTCGATAGCGTGCTGTACGCGCTGGCTCGCCCTCCATCTGAAGCGCACGGCGTTGCTGCGGTCAGGCAGGCCGCTGTCGGAAGTCACAGCCGTCCTGGCGCGCTGGTGGGGCTTCAACGCCCGAGTCCTGCCGATGAGCGACGACCCTGTCCGTACCATGATCGTCTCCGAGGAGGGGCGACTGTCGCTCCAGGAGTACGTGGTCGCCCGGCAGGCCGCGCCGAGGGTGACCGCCGTGGAGTACGAGGGCGCGTCGCGGGCGCGTCCCGCGCCTGGCGTCCTCGACGCGCTCGAGACGGCCGACGTCGTGGTGGTCGCGCCCAGCAACCCGGTGAGCAGCATCGGACCGATCCTCGCGCTGCCTGGTGTGCAGGAGGCGTTGCGGCGGCGTCGGAGACCCACCGTGGCGGTGACGCCGGTCGTCCTCCGGCAGCAGCCAGTGACCGCGGCCGAGCGGGGGAGGGCCAGAGTGCGAGCCGCGCTCATGGGTGCGCGCGGGCTGGCGCACACCCCCAGCGCCGTCGCCTGCTCGTACCGCGGGCTGATCGACGGGTTCGTGCTCGACCGGCGGGATGCGAGCGAACGTGACCAGATCACCAGCATCGGCATCGAGGTGCTCCTCGCCGACACGCTCGCGGCGGGCGAGGGTCGCGCAGAGCTGGCCGCTCAACTCTCCCGGTTCGCGGCGACCCTTGACAGGCCGCGAAGCCGCGGCTCAGAGTGACCAGACACCCTCTGAGCATAGGTTGCGTAGTCGTGTTTGCGCGATCGGGCCGAGCAACGCTCTGTGTCGGCCCGTGAACCCGCACGAGGGAGGTCTGCAAGATGACCACCGTCGCCACCCCCACGCCGACCGCCGAGCAGTATCGCCAACTCAAGCACTACTTCGAGGGGACCCGGACGCTGCCGCAGCTCCTCGCCACGCTGCGCAGCCGCCGGGTCGGGCTGGGCTACTCGATCGAGAGCGGGCAGGCGGAGACCCGCGGAGCGACAGGGCGGACGCTGCAACAACAGCGCGGCCCGCTCGCGTTCGTCTCGGAGCACCCGACGCTGCCGCTGTCCGAGGTCGAAGAGGCGATCCTCGCCTGGTCGGCCTGCGGGCCGAACGGCCTGGCGCACTGGGACATCGCTGTGCACGGCGGGTTCCACGAGCTCGTCCACATCGCCGGCCGGACCGCCGCCAGCCCCGGCAACTCCTTCGCCACCGACCTGCTCGTCATCAAGGACCAGGGCGCATTTCTGTACAACCCCGGCACCGAACGGGAACGGATGGTCGAAATCCAGGGCGAGGACGACTACCACAAGGTGCTCGACTGGTACCGGCGCGGGATGCACCAGATCCTGGACCACCGCCCTGACGTCGACTGGGGCCTCCGCGCCCCCGGCGCACCGAACGCCTCCCTGTTCGGGCCCTACCAGTTCAACGTGAACCGCGAGGGCACCACCTGGTTCATCCCCATCACCGACATCGGCTGGCTGTACTTCAGCGTGATGCTCAACCTGTTCGACGCCTGGCACCTGTACTTCACCGGAGCAGTTCATCTTCCAGGTCGAGACCTACCCGCCAGGTTCGATCGTGCAGAACATGCGGCTGGCGGCGGAGGCGATGGGCCTTGGAAACTGGATCTTCTGTGGCTTCTTCGACGATATCCTCATGGGAGCGTTCCCCGACCTCGCCAGGGGGCTCGAGTTTCGCGCCGAGCCGCTGAACGAGCGGGCGCCGCTGGCATCCGGAGCCCTGAAGATCTTCGGGATGGAGGGCGTCAAGGAGGCGACCTACGTCCCGTCACCGCGGTACCGCGACGGGCGGGCCGTGATGCGGGCGATGATGGAGGAGAAGTACGGGCAGGGCCGGACGATGTCCAAGGGCGAGGACAACTGGATGCGGCCGCCTACGTGGACTACTGCGTGGAGCGCTACGGGCAGTGCCCGGTGACCTTCAACCCGATGCAGTGCAACTTCGGCGCGGTGATCCACCACGTCGACCCGGCATTCTACGAGCGCTACTACGACGGCTCGTCGGTCACGCCGACGATCAGGCAGCACATGGAAGCTTGGCACTGAGCGACGAACGGGGAGGGCAGATGCCGCCCGCCCCGGTCACCTGCCCAGGGTGGCCGGGATGGGCAAGCGTAACCAGGGAGGGGTCACGATCTCCACGCGCGCGCAAGGGATGATCGAGCAGGTCATGCGCAGGCGGGTCGCGGATCACCCCGGCGAGACCTGGCTCAAGTGGAAGGACGAGGAGTATCCCTGGCGGGAGGTCCTGTCCAACGTCCAGCGGGTCGCCAACGGCCTGCTGGAGCTCGGAGTCCGTCCCAGCGACCGGGTCGCGATCCTGATGGGCAACCGCCCCGAGTTCCTCTGGACGCACTTCGCGATCCTCTTCATCGGCGCGCTGTCGGTGCCGGTCAACATCTCCCAGCGGGGGCCGACCCTCCGGCACATTCTCCGCGACTCGAGTGCCCAGGCGGTGGTGGTCGCCGACGAGCTTCGGGAGGCGCTGCTGGCCGTCAAGGACGGCCTGCCGGGCCTGCGGCACACCGTGGTGGTGGACGGCAAGCCGGGAGACGGCATCGACTGGGACTTCGCCCGTCTCATGGACGCACCCGACCGCGAGCCCGAGGTGGCGCTCGAGGAGCCCACCGGAGGCGTCGGGATGATGTACACCTCGGGCACCACGGGCCCGCCCAAGGGCGTCGTGGCCACCAGGTACGACCTCGCCCCGCTCCAGGTGCTCCTGCAGGCCTCGGGGGTGCGGCCGGGCGAGACCATGTACACGCCGCTCCCGCTGTTCCACGGCAACGCCCTGCTGGTCTCGGCGCTCGGCTCGGTCGCGCTGGACGCGAAGCTCGCCCTCGGGGAGCGCTTCTCCGCCTCCCGCTTCTGGGACGAGGTCCGCAGGTACGAGGCGGTCGAGTTCAACTCGCTCGGCGGCATGCTCTCGATCTTGCTCAAGCAGCCGAGACGCCCCGACGACGCCGACAACCCGGTACGCGTCGTGTTGTCGGCCGGCTGCCCGCCCGACCGGTGGCAGGAGTTCCAGGACCGCTTCGCGGTCCGGATCATCGAGTGGTTCGGCATGGTGGACGCCCCGGGGATCCTGCTGAACACCGAGGGCCGGGTCGGCGCGATGGGCAAGGCTGTGGCCGGGGTCGAGTTCGGCGTGGTCGATGCCCAGGACCGTCCGGTCCCCCCCGGGACCGTCGGGGAGCTGGTGTTCCGGCACCCGAAGGGCCAGCTGACCTACTACGAGAACCAGCCGGATGCCACCGCGGAGGCGTACCGCGGGGGCTGGTTCCACTCCGGGGACCTGGCCGAGTGCGACGAGGACGGCTTCTTCCACTACCGGGGGCGGAAGACGGAGTCGATGCGGCGCCTCGGCGAGAACATCTCCGCCTGGGAGATCGAGACGGTCGCCAACCAGCACCCCGCGGTGCTGGAGAGCGCGGCCCATGCGGTGTGGTCCGAGCTGGGCGAGGACGAGGTGAAGCTGGTCGTCGTGCCCCGGCCCGGCGAGCGCCCGACCCCCGAGGAGATCCTGGACTTCTGCAGGGGCAGGACGGCCCGTTACGCCATCCCTCGGTACGTCGAGTTCGTCGAGGAGCTGCCAAAGGGCGAGACGCAGCGCATCCAGTACGGGGTGCTCAAACAGCGGGGCGTCACTCCCGGGACCTGGGATCGAGAGGCCGCCGGCTACAGGGTGGAACGCGCGTGAGCGCGGGAAGGGGACGTGATGGGTGACGTCCAGGTGATCGGAGCGGCGATGACCCGCTTCGGCAAGTTCATGGACCGCAGCGTTCGGTCGCTGGCCGAGGAGGCCGTCCGGGATGCGCTGGACGACGCCTCGGTCCCCCCTGGTGAGGTGGACATCGCGTTCTTCTCCAACGCGGTCGCGGGCGTCCTGACCGGCCAGGAGATGATCCGCGGCCAGGTGGCGCTGCGGCACACCGGCCTGCTCGGCATCCCCATCGTCAACGTCGAGAACGCCTGCGCGTCGGCGTCCACCGCCTTCTATCTGGCGTGGATGGCGGTGGCGTCGGGCACCGCCGAGGTGGCGCTGGCCGTTGGCGCCGAGAAGCTGACCCACCCGGACAAGGCCCGGTCGTTCGCTGCCATCGGCACCGCCGTCGACCTCGAGCAGCTCGGCGACCTGGAGCGACAGATGGCCCACCGGGCAGGTGGCGGGTCGCCGGGCGAGGCGGGCGGAGGCCGCTCCTTCTTCATGGACGTCTACGCGAGCACGACCCAGGCGTACATGGAGCGCGGCGGCGCCACGGCCGAGGACTTCGCCCAGGTCTCGGTCAAGAACCACCACCACGGTGCGCTCAACCCGAAGGCGCAGTACCGCGAGGAGGTCACCCTCGAGCAGGTGCTCGGCGGCCGGCGCATCGCCGGGCCGCTCACCCTGCTCATGTGCTCGCCGATCGGCGATGGCGCCGCAGCGCTCGTGCTCTGCTCCGAGGAGCGCGCGCGGCGCCTGGACGCCGAGCCCGTCCGGGTCCGGTCGACCGTCCTGGTCTCCGGGCGGGACCGGGAGTCCGAGGACCCGCCCGCGGTCGAGCGGGCGGCGGCGCTGGCGTACGAGCGGGCGGGGACGGGACCCCAAGACCTCGACGTCCTGGAGGTCCACGACGCCGCCGCCCCGGCCGAGCTGATCCTCTACGAGGAGCTCGGACTGTGCGCGGCCGGCGACGGTCCGAAGCTGCTGGCCAGCGGCGATACCGCCCTGGGAGGGCGGATGCCGGTGAACCCCAGCGGAGGCCTGCTGTCGAAGGGGCATCCGATCGGCGCGACCGGATGCGGCCAGCTCGTCGAGCTCGTCGACCAGCTCCGCGGCCGCTGCGGCGACCGGCAGGTGGCGGGGGCCCGGACCGCCCTCGCCGAGAACGGCGGCGGGTTCCTCGGCAACGACCCCGCCGCCACGGTCGTGACGATCGTATCCAGGTAGCCACCGGAGTCGCGGGCCGGCGGACGGTCCGCGCGGACGAGCGGAGGGCGCGATGGAGTTCAAGCGAGTCGTCGGCACGCGACGCACCATCCGGTTCTTCAAGCCGTGGAAGCCGGTGGAGCGAGCGAAGATCCAGGTGATGCTCGAGGCGGCCAACCGGTCCTCACGCTCGATCAACGCCGACTACCCCAAGGCGGTCGTGGTCAACCGGGACGACCTCCCGATGGAGATTCGGGACGCCCTTCGCAACCCGACCACCACCGCCGACCTCGACCTCGCACCCACCTACATCTTCTGGTACACGGACCTGAACTACGGGGACCGAGCCCAGGACAGCCTCAAGGAACTGGTCCGCCAGGGTGCGCTGACGGCGAGCCACGGCTGGTCGGAGGCCTACGTCGACGACGTCGTCTATGCCCAGGTGCTGAAGCCGCTGCTTGCCGACGACGCCGCGAAAGGCTGGATGGGCGCGATCGAGACCGGCATCGCAATCTGCAACGCCCTGAACGCCGCGGTTGACGAGGGTCTTGGCGTTGCCCTGCACGCCTTCACCTCCCAGGAGGTCATCAAGGAGTACTGCAAGGTTCCCGATACCTGGCAGCCGACCTGGCTGATGCTGGTCGGCTACCCTGCCGAGGACCCCGAGGCGGGCGGCCAGCGGCCCCGCCGGCCCCTGTCCGCGCACTTCTTCGAGGGAAGCTGCGACAACCCGTGGCAGGAGGACCCAGAGGTGACCGAGTACCTCAAACGCGAGGGAATGATCCAGCGGCCCGGACCGCTGCCCTGGCGCCAGCAGGAGGTGCGGATGCTCTCGCGGATGTTCGGGCTGCCGGAATGAGCAACGGCTCCGGCACGGAGCTGATGCGCTCGGCCGCGGTGCAGCGCTGGCTGTCTCGCACCGGGTACGAGACGGAGGCGGGGCGCCGGCGCTGCCTGGAGCTGCTGGGTGCCTTCTGCGAAGAAACGGGGCAGGCGCCCGAGGAGCTGGTGGCGAGCTGCTTCCGCACCACCAAGGATGGTGACAGGAAGATCAGCATCAAGGGCCGTCGGGCCATGCAGGAGGCCATCGAGTCGTTCATCGCGCAACGGGGCGAGACCGGCCATGCCGCGGTCGCGGCCGGCAACATGCTCCGCTCGTTCCTGATCCACAACGGGGTCTTCATGCAGGGCCGCGCATCGATCGACTGAGCGGGTACAGGAGTGGCCGCTCCGCCAGCTCCGGAGGCCAGACGACGCGGCGGCTCCCGCCCTGCCACTGCACCGTGAGCACCTGGTGGCCGACCTGCAGGCCGGTCACGGGGTCGAGGCGGAAGCCGCCGTACAGCGTCCGGCATGACAGCCCCGCGGCCGCCGCGAGCTGCGCGGCGTCGTCGGTGGTCCCCGCGTCCCGCAGGCACCGCGCGCTCAGCACGCCGGCGGCGAACGCCTGCACCGCCGGGTACCCGGGCTCCTCGCCCGCCGCTCGGCGGAATGCGTCCACGAACCACGCGGCATCCGGGCCCTCGTCAGGCTCGGGGGCGGTCGCGGCAACCCACTGCGCGGGGCCGAGCAGACCATCGCGCCCGGGTCCGAGCGGGGCGAGCACCTCTTCTACCCCTGCGGCCACGAACGCCGCCGCCCGCCAACCGCGTCCGAGCAGCACCCTCGCCGCGGCGATCTCGTCCTCGAAGCCCCCCACCACCAGCAAGACCTCCGCGTCGGGCAGCTGGGCCGCCGCGTCCGCCGCTTGTCCTGGGGGGAATCCGACGGCGCGCACCTCGAACGCAAGCGCGGTGGCCGCCGCCCGCGCACCGCCGGCGACGTCGCGGGCGAACCCGGTCTCGCCGTGCAGGAGCGCGACCGTGCGCGCGTCGGGATCGGCCGCCCGCACGGCCTGCAACGACCCGCGGAAGTAGGTTGACGCTGGGGAGGGGACGTTGACCACGCGCGGGAAGCGCGGGCGGGCGAGCTGGGAGGTTGCGCCGCCGTGGTTCCACACCAGCCGGTCCGTCGCGGCGGCGGCAGCCACTGCCGGGCTGCTGCCGTACGGTCCGAAGACGACGTCGGGGTGCGATGCCGTCGAGGCGGACATTGCCTGGGCCGGGTTGGGATGGGCGTCGTGGACCTCGAGCTTCACGCCACGCCAACCGGCTGGTAGCCGTGCCGCTTGCCGCGCCCACACGTCCAGAGCCGTCGACCCAGCGCGTCCAAAGCGCGCCAGCGGTCCGGTCAGCGGGGTGACGAGCGCGACCCGCAAGATGGCCATGGCCCCTCGTGGCGTTTCCCCTTATTGGAACTTGACGTCGAAGACGTGGACCTGGCCCCCGCTGACAGTGGCGGGCAGGGTGATGCTGGTCACGGTCTTGCCCGTGGTCAGAGGGGCGTTGAGGGCGAACACGTAGGTTTTCACGTTGTCGTGCACGCCGCACACGCAGTTGCGGTATGCCGTGGTGACGGCGGTCGTGTTGCCGAACGCGGGCCCGAACGCTCCCGCGCCCAGTGTCCAGTCGCTGAAGCCTACGGGCGCGGGGTATCGACCAACAGCGGATCCGGCGTCCTGTGGGAGACGACCTGGCACGGCCGGGCTGCCGCCGCGAGGGAACTGGCGGCACCCCGGCCGGTCGTGGCGCCGTTTCGCAGGTCGAGAGTGTGGCAACTGCTATCTGCTCAGCAGCTCGACTTGTAGAGGTACTTGGAAACGGCGGGGTCGTTGATGTTCTGCTGGGTCGCGACGATGAAGCCGGTCTCGATCTGCTTCTGCACGGGCTCGCCCTTGAGGGCGTGAACGGCCTGCTCGACCCCGAACTTGCCGATGTCGAAGGGCTTTTGCGACACCAGCGCGTTGATGGTCCCGGCCTTGAGGTCCTCGACCTCCTTGGGGCTCGCGTCGAAGGCGATGATCTTGACGGCCGTGGCACCCGCGTTCTTCACGCCTGTGGCCGAGCCCTCCGCCGAGAACAGGTTGGCCGCGAAGATTCCGACGAGGTCCTTGTGGGCGGCGTAGGTCGCCTTCACGATCTGGGCGGCCTTTGCCGGGTCGTCGTCATCGTATTGCACCCCAAGGTACTTGAGGTTCGGGTAGTTCTTGATCTCCTCCTCGAAGCCCTGGGCGCGCTGGTCGGTTGTCGAGATGCCGGGCTTGACGTTGACGACCAGCACCGACCCGGACGCACTGCCGACCTGCTGCGCCAGCGCCTTGGCGGCCTGCTTGCCAGCGCCGAGGTTGTCGGTGGCGATCTGCGACAGCGAGATCGAGCTGTCGTTCACGTGCGTGTCGACCTCGATCACCTTGACGCCCGCCTGCTTCATCTGCTGGAGCGGCTGGATCGAGGCGCTGACGTCATTGGGCGCCACCAGCACGGCGTCGGGACGCTTGGCCGT
>WNFV01008125.1_pt1 | contig 11925 bp, 7 predicted proteins | sample 5400101 | NCBI WGS metagenome assembly WNFV01 (sample SAMN13153361, study PRJNA577476) | soil metagenome | isolation source: 115 cm soil or saprolite under grassland replicate 1 | place: USA:California | collected 2016-06-15
AGCCATGGTTCGTGACGGAATTCCATTTGTGATCATCCCGACCGTTCTAGCGGCGATACCGTTTCTTTTTGGTTATTGGTTTCTGGCGCTGCCGCTGTTGGCGTTGGCGGCGTTCATGGCTTTCTTCTTTCGCGATCCACATCGCTCGACACCTAATGAGGCCGGAATCGTCGTCGCGCCGGCAGACGGACGAGTGACGATTCTCAAACATGCCGACGGCGAGGAAAATCCGGAATCGCTGGTCAGCATTTTTCTATCGCCGCTGGATGTGCACATTAACCGCGCGCCGATCGCTGGCGAAATCGTTGATATTGCCTATAAAACGGGCAAATTTGTGATGGCAACAAAAGAACAGGCGCGGCTGGTGAACGAGCAGAACACGCTGGTAATCCAGGGCGAGCAGTTGACTGTTAGATGTACTCAGATTGCCGGAATCCTGGCGAGGCGAATTGTCTGTTGGAAGCGGGAGGGCGAAAGAGTAGAATGCGGAGAACGCTTTGGAATGATAAAGTTCGGATCAAGGACAGACTTGCTCTTGCCGCCAACGATTGAAGTGCTGGTGCACGTCGGGATGCAGGTGCGCGGCGGAGAAACCATCGTGGGGAGAATTCGCTCGTGAGCGTTTCTCGTTTACAAGCTAATCGACGTGTCGCGCCAGCGACGGCGCCTGCAGGCCACAGGGGCTTGAAGAAAGGCGTGTACCTGGTCCCTTCGTTCTTCACCACGATGAATATACTCGCTGGGTTCTATTCCTTGATGGCAACGATGAGCGGATTTTATTGGGTCAGCATCGGCGGTATCCAAGATGCGAGAAGCCGATTCGATGCGGCCGCCATTGCCATCGGTCTGGCGTTTCTGTGCGACATCCTCGATGGGCGCATTGCGCGGATGACGAAGAGCACTACTGAGATTGGAATTCAACTCGATTCGTTGGCGGACATCGTTTCGTTCGGCATTGCGCCCGCGGTCTTGGTTTATGCATGGGGTTATGGGACGGCTTTGCAAGATTGGCTGAATGCGCGGCAGCTCGCCTGGTTTATGTCGTTCATGTATGTCGTCTGTGGCGGCTTTCGACTAGCCAGGTTCAATGTGCAAGCGATGCGTCCGCGACCGATGGCGGAAGGAACGCCGAAAGTCGATAAGAAGAGTTTCGTTGGCCTGCCGATTCCAGTAGCCGGCTGCATGATCGCTGCGATTGTTCACTTTGCTCCGACACCGATCAAATATGCGCCCCATCGCGCGGAGTTGCTGGCAACGTTGATGATGGTGCTCGTGGGCTTTCTCAGCATACTCATGGTCAGCACAATGCGCTTTACGAGTTTCAAGTCAGTCGGCACGGGCCGCCGCAACGCGCGTCTTGTGCTGGGAATGATTGCGCTTACCGGTCTAATCTATCTTTATTCGCGCTGGGTGCTGCTGATTATGGTAATTGGATATCTCGCCCACGGCTTACTTTCGCGCGGCCTCACGTCAATCTTCCGCCGCTCAACTGAGAAACAACCTTCAGAAATGCGCGAAGTTTGATTAGCGCCGTGAATTTATAGGCTGCTCCTCTCCTTTTGGGAGAGGGTTGGGGTGAGGGCTTAGCTGAGACCAGATGAGGAAATCCCTTTATTATTCTCACGACCCGCATCATTGAAAGAGGAACGTAAAGGTTTGGCTGCAAGCTAAACCCTCACCCTTGCCCTCTCCCAAATGGAGAGGGAACTGCCTTATCGATTCCTTGATGCAACGTCTCAACGATTGGGAGCAGCGGCCGGCGCCTTTTGTTGAGGACGAGCAAACGCCAATAATCCATGAGCTGTGGTAATTAGCACCAGGTCATTTGCTGCAACTGGCGCCGCACTGCTGCTATTTTCTTCTCCCAACGCCAGAGCATTCGCCGGCTTGCCATCTCGGAGACTCAACACGATGGCGCTATCGCTTGAGAGGGGAGTGAACAGCGCCCCATCAGATGCAGTGACCGGCTGCGAAGAGATGCGGCCGGGAAGCAGCCGCCGCCAAATCAACGAGCCCTTGCTTCGTGACAACAGATAAGCGAAGTTATCGAGCGACGCGGCGAGCACGCCGCCGTCCACTACGGCCACAGACTGCACCGACGCGCCGGTACGCCAGCGCCAGAGCAACTTGTGCTGCGATTCGCTTAACGCATAGACGTAGGTGTCGCTGGATCCAAAATAGATCGCGCCATCGCTAACAACAACGGGTCCGCGGATCGGCCCATGCGCGCGGTAATACCAGGAGAGTTGACCGTTCTTTTGATCCAGGGCCATCAACGCTCCGCCGTCGCCGCCGAAATACGCAAGGCCCTTCGATAGGGCGGGCTGGCTTGCGAACCCCTCGGCATATTGATTAATCCAAAGCGTTAACCCTGTCCGCTTGTCAAAGGCGTAAACTCGACCATCGATGCTCCCAGCGAACAAGGCCCGATCGTTTACAACCATTCCGCCTTTAAGTGCTGCCGGCAAAGTTCTCATCCACAGAGTCACTCCGGTTGACTTGCTCAGCGCCCGAAGTGTTCCGTGAACATGGCCCGGCTCCGGTTCGGTAAATTGACCTGCGGCAAAGACGCTGCGCTCGTCGATAACCGGTGCCGCCGAGAACTCGCCTCCGGTTTCAGCCTTCCAATTCAGCCTTCCGTCCGCGACGTTCAGCGAGACCAAAATGCCGCCGGCAAGGGGCACATAGATCATGTGGTCGTCGGCTGCGGGTGTTAGGTTCGAGGTTTGATCGCAATCGTAACGCCACTTGATGGTCAGCGGCTGCGACAGGGCGACCTGATTCTCAACGTGAGTGCGCGCCAAGAGTGCGGCGGAACCGCAAGCAAGTGTCAGCAGAAATACCACGAACGCTCTTGCTAATCTTTTCAGCTTCGATTGAAAACGTTGGGATTCGCGATTCATCTTTCGGACTTTGCTAACTGTTCTCCTGAAAGTGATGTTGCTCGTCTTGTGATGCCCAACCTATAATTCGATGTCTGGCGAGAGCGAACATGTTTGACGCATAGACTGACGTGGAGGTTTTTCTTTTTTGCAGAGCGAAAGTCACGAAAGAATCATCATACTCGACTTTGGTTCACAGTACACCCAACTGATTGCCCGGCGAGTGCGCGAAGCGGGCGTTTACTGTGAAATTCTGCCCTATAGTGCCTCAGTCGATGAAATTCACGCGCGAGAGCCAAAAGGCCTAATTCTTTCCGGCGGACCGTCTTCAGTTTATGACGACGATGCGCCCAAACCGCAGACAGGCTTGCTGACAAACCCTTCGTACCCTGTGCTGGGAATATGCTATGGGTTGCAATTGATGGCCTATGGATTGGGCGGAAAGGTTCTGCCTTCGAAAAGTCGAGAGTACGGCTATGCTCGGCTGCGGATTGTAGATCCTACAAGCCGCCTGTTTGCCGGCCTCCCGAATGAGATGGATGTTTGGATGAGCCACGGCGACCACGTCACAGAGCTTCCCGACGGATTTCGCATGACGGCGCAGACGGCTGATGCAGTCAATGCTTTTGAGAATCCGGCTCGGCGCATTTATGGATTACAGTTCCATCCGGAAGTCGCGCACACGCCGCTCGGCGCCCAAATTCTGCGCAACTTTCTGTTCGAGATTTGCGGATGCAAAGGTGATTGGACACCTGCCGCGGCGATCGAGGAACAGATCGAACGCATTCGTGATCGACTGGGAGAGAATGGTCGGGCGATTTGCGGCTTGTCGGGTGGAGTCGACTCCTCAGTGGCGGCCGCTCTGGTGCACCGCGCGGCGGGCGACCGGCAGACCTGTCTCTTCATCAATAACGGGGTGCTACGTGAGGGCGAGTTCGAAGCGACGCTCGCTTTGCTGAAGCAGAAACTGAAGCTCAACATCCATGGCGTGGACGCAAGCGAGCGCTTTCTTGAGGGCCTGAAGGACGTCTTCGATCCCGAAGCGAAGCGAAAGATCATCGGCGCAACATTCATCGCCGTGTTCGAAGAAGAGGCAAATCGGATCGGTGATGTTGGTTTTCTGGTGCAGGGGACTCTGTATCCGGACGTAATTGAATCCGTGTCGGTGCGCGGACCTTCAGCCACGATTAAGAGTCACCATAACGTCGGGGGCTTGCCGGAGAAAATGAACCTGCAACTGATCGAACCTTTGCGCGAGCTGTTCAAGGATGAAGTCAGGTTGATCGGAAGGGAACTGGGAGTGCCGGAAGAGATTCTCACGCGGCATCCATTTCCGGGGCCCGGTCTCGCGGTGAGAATCTTGGGCGATGTTACAGAGGAACGCCTTCGGATTCTGCGCGCGGCAGATCGGATTCTGGATGAAGAACTAAGACAGGCTGAACTCTATGGCTCGGTGTGGCAAGCCTTCGCAGTACTGCTGCCGATTTCGACCGTCGGCGTCATGGGCGACGAACGCACTTACGAGCGCGTCGTTGCGATTCGGGCCGTGACCAGCGTTGACGGAATGACGGCAGACTGGGCACGATTACCGCACGATTTGCTCGCCCGAGTTTCGACCCGCATCGTATCAGAAGTGAAAGGCGTCAATCGCGTTGTGTACGACATTAGCTCAAAACCTCCAAGCACGATCGAGTGGGAATAAAATAAAAACTAACGGCAATATGTTGTTTAGTTGATTCAAGCGGGCCACGTGATATAGTGTCGCCGTCCGATAAGCTTCAGCTTGGCGCTCTTATAGATCAACGACAAGCTGAAGCCTATCGGACGGCGACATCATGCAGAACAAGGATTTCGTTCATCTCCATTTACACACCGACTACAGTCTTCTCGACGGCGCCATTCAAATCAAACCCCTGTCTGAACGCCTGGAAAACCTGGGTATGAAGGCGTGTGCCATGACCGACCATGGCAACATGTACGGCGCGATCTCGTTCTACAACACGATGAAAGCACGGGGAATCAAGCCGATCATCGGCTGCGAGACCTATATCGCGCCCGGCAGTCGAAAGGATCGCGCGGGGCGAGCGGCTCCCGGAGAGAAAGCCAACTTTCACTTGATTCTGTTGGCGAAGGATTACGAAGGCTATCGGAATCTGTCGCGCCTTACGTCAAAGGCATTCACTGAGGGCTTCTACTACAAGCCACGCATCGACAAAGAACTGCTCGCTCAACACGGCAAGGGATTGATTGCGCTGTCGTCTTGCATGTCCGGCGTGCCGTCGGCGTTGCTGGCCCAGGATCGCTTCGATGACGCTGCGGCCGCGGCTTTGGAGTTTGAAGAAATTCTGGGCAAGGGAAATTACTTTCTCGAAATTCAGGAACATGGGCTGGAAGCTCAGGCGCGCATTCGCAAGCCGTTAGTCGAACTGTCGAAGCGGACCGGCATTCCTCTGGTGGCCACGAATGACTCGCATTACCTAATGCCTGACGACGCGCGCGCTCACGATGTTTTGTTGTGCATCGGCTCAGGGAAAACAGTCAACGAACAGAATCGTCTCCGATACGGTACGCCAAATTTCTATGTCCGCTCGCCAAATGAAATGTGGGACATTTTCGGCGGCGAACTTCCCGAGGCTCTGCGGCGCACCGTCGAAATCGCCGACGCCTGTGACTTGACGTTGCCGAAGGGCGTCAACTATCTGCCGAACTATCCGATTCCGGAATCCGACCCACGCCTGTCGGCGGATGAATACTTCGAGAAGACAGTTCGTGACGGTTATCAGACTCGAAAGGCCCAGGTTTGGGATCTCGAACTGTCCAAAAGGGAACTCAAGCATACGTTCGAAGAGTACGAGGCACGCTTGTCGCACGAGATCGAAGTCATTAAGCGGATGGGGTATGCAGGCTATTTTCTGATCGTATGGGACTTTGTTCGCTATGCGAAGGAGCACGGCATCCCGGTTGGTCCAGGACGCGGCTCGTCCGCCGGCTCGCTGGTCGCTTACTGTCTCGGCATCACCGACATCGATCCGTTGAAGTACGACCTCTTCTTCGAGCGCTTTCTTAATCCTGAACGGGTTTCGATGCCGGACATCGATATTGATTTCTGTGTGCGTGGTCGGGCAGAAGTCATCAATCACGTGGCAAATCTTTACGGACGCGAATCAGTCTGCCAGATCATTACGTTCGGGACGCTCGCATCGCGCGCGGCAATCAAAGATGTCGGGCGCGCTCTCGATATGCCTCATGCCGAAGTTGAAAGAATTTCCAAGCTGATCCCGCCGCCCGTGCGTGGACGCAACGTGAGCATCGCGCAGGCAATTGAACAGGTTCCTGAACTGCGCCAGGCGATCGAGACTAACGAACAGGTAAGGGAAGTTATCGATATCGCTCGACGAATCGAAGGCTGTGCGCGCCACGTGTCCGTCCACGCCGCCGGTGTAGTCATCACGCCCGAGCCTCTGGAAGAGATTGTTCCGATCGCCGTCTCGGCCAAAGACGAAGTCACAACTCAATACGAGATGACCGATCTGGAAAAGGTCGGCGTGCTGAAGATGGACTTCCTGGCGCTTAACACGCTTACCATTATAAACGACTGCTTAAAGAGCATAAAGCGTTCGCTTAATGAGCTGGTTGACTGGTCGAAGGTGATGCTTAACGATGAAAAGACTATGCAACTGTTTACGGAAGGGCGAACGGATGCGATATTTCAGTTTGAATCTTCAGGGATGCAGGACATTTGTCGCAAGCTTAAGCCTAAGACCATCGAGGACCTTTCGGCGCTTAACGCGCTCTATAGACCCGGACCAATCGATGGTGGCATGGTTGACGAATTCATCCTCCGGCATCACGGAAAGAAGAATGTCCGCTACATAGTATCTGAAATGAAGGACATCCTGGATAGCACTCAGGGTGTAATCGTCTATCAGGAGCAGGCAATGCAATTAGCGCAGAAGCTGGCCGGCTACACGATGGCCGAGGCCGATAGCTTGCGTAAGGCGATGGGCAAGAAGAATCGCGAAGAGATGGCCCAGCAGGAACAGAAATTCATTCAGGGATCAGTTGACCGAGGCATTAAGCGAGATAAGGCGCAGCAAATATTTTCGCTCATGGCGCAATTTGCCGACTACGGTTTCCCGAAGGCCCACAGCGTGGCCTACGCCTATCTCGCGTTTCAGACAGGTTACCTCAAGGCACATTATCCGGAGCACTTCTACGCCGCGGTGCTGTCGAACGAAATTGACGACACGGCGAAAGTTTTCCGTTATACGAAGGAGATGCAAGGGCAGGGAATTGCTCTACTGCCGCCGGATGTTAATGAGAGCGAGGCTGGCTTCACGCCGCTGAAGGGCGCAATCCGTTATGGCTTGGCGGCGATCAAAGGCATTGGCTTTGCCAGCGTTAATGCGATCATGAAAGCGCGCGAGACCGGACCGTTTCGATCCCTCTTCGAATTCGCCGAGCGCCTCGAGGAGGGCGCAATTAATAAAAGAGTGCTGGAAGGCTTGGCCTGCTGTGGTGCGTTCGATTCTTTGAAGCCTGACAATTGTACGAGCAACGAGTGGCGGGCTCGTCTGTTTGCAGCGATCGATACCGCATTGGCGCGAGCGGCAAGAACACGTCGTGCAAAGGCTTTGGGCCAGAACGATCTGTTCGGCGGAGTGGAAGTCCCGGAGACTGGTCCCGCTACTGATTTGCCCGGTGCTAAGCCATGGTCAGCGTCGGAAATGCTTGCGGCCGAAAAGAAGGCGCTGGGTTTCTATATCACGGGCCATCCTCTGGACGCTCATTTCGAGACCATATCTAAGCTTGGCGCCGTTTCATCGGCTGAGTTAAGTCAACAAGAGAGTGGATCGCGCGCGGGAATCGCCGGGCTTATCACCGACCTTCAACTTCGCACGACCAAGAAGGGCGACCGCTTCGCAATCTTCCGTCTGGAAGACCAGGCCGGGTCGGTAAAATGTGTCGTGTGGCCGGAGCCTTACAGAAGACACAGCGCGATGATCGCGGAAGAAACCACAATTCTGGTAAATGGAAGAGCGGAGATTAGCGACGAGGGGACAGCGACGATAATTGCGGAAACGCTCATCGAACTTAACCGGGCGGTGCAACACAAAGCCAGGGAGTTGGTCATTCGCCTTCCGGTCGCGTCAAACTACGCGCAACTCTGTGAATCAATCAAGAATCTGCTGGAACAGGCAAAGGGCGATTGTGACGTCTTTGTTGAGTTGATCGTAGAAGGCAATTTGGTGCGTATGCGAACGCATCCCTCGCTAAAGGTTCAGGGCAGCGCAGAGATCGAAGCCGCTTTGCATAGTTTGAACTGCGGGGTCAGGTGGGAAGGTTTTGCTTCTGCCACCCGAGCCGTGGCCGCGAGCAGCGCAGGATGACTTTGCCATGGCAGAGGAAATCAAGAAAAACAAAGAACCCGCTGCAACTGCCTTCGAGCGCGTCCAACTCGCGCGACATCCCGATCGTCCTCATACGCTCGATTTCATTGAGCGTCTGTTCGAAGACTTCACGGAAATTCACGGTGATCGGCGCTACGCAGACGACAGCGCGGTAGTCTGCGGCTTCGCGCGTTTTCATGGCATGCCCACGCTGGTCGTTGGCCATCAAAAAGGACGCGATACGAAGCAGCGTCAATTTCGAAACTTCGGTATGCCTAAGCCCGAAGGTTATCGCAAGGCAATTCGGGCGATGAAGCTGGCAGAAAAATTAGAGCGTCCTATTTTCACTTTCATTGACACGCCAGGCGCTTATCCGGGCATTGATGCCGAAGAACGCGGACAGGCGGAGGCAATTGCTTACAATCTTCGCGAAATGGCCAAGCTAACCGTCCCGGTAATTGTAACCGTAATTGGCGAGGGCGGTTCAGGCGGCGCCCTGGCGATTGGTGTCGGCGATCAAGTCCTCATGCTCGAAAATGCGATTTATTCCGTAATCTCACCTGAAGGCTGTGCCGCAATTCTCTGGAAGGATTCAGGCCAGGCTGCCCGTGCGGCTGAGGGATTGAGACTTACCGCTGAAGATTTGCACCGCGGCGAAATTGTCGATCAAGTAATCGCAGAACCTGACAGAGGAGCGCATACCTCTCATGATGAGGCAGCGCGGTTGCTTGATACTCCGCTCTCAACGAGATTGGCGGAATCAATTACATATAGCTTGGAAGAACGCCTTTCGCGTCGCTACCGCAAATTGCGAAAGATGGGCAAGTGGGAAACGATGTCCGATAAACTTTAGTTTGTCGATCACAGTCGCACTCAGCAGATCTCTATTTGCACAAACCCGGATTGCGCGCCCACAGAAAGAAAGACGCTTTGCTTGCTCGTAATCTGACGCAATCAAAACGGCACTTCGTCGTCGGTTGTGTCCGACGGCTCGGGCATTGAGTTCGTACCAGCCGCCGCTGCTCTCGCAGGCGTCGCGCCCGCCTCATCAGGTCTTGCCGCGCTGCCGATGAATTGCATATCGGTGGCAGTCACCTCGAGCGTGTGCCTCAGTTTGCCGTCGCGGTCGGTGTATTCTTCCACGCGCAAGCGACCCTCGATGTAGACAGGTTTGCCGCGCGATAAATACTGAGAGGCAACTTCAGCCTGACGCCGCCACAGCGTCACCCGAAACCAGGTCGTGACATCATTATTTTCTCCGGTTTTGGGATCTCGGCGGCGCTCGTTCGTGGCTAGGCTGAAGTTGCAAACGGGCGTCCCGTCGGGCGTGTAACGCAGTTCAGGATCGCGGCCCAGGTTGCCGACCAGAATGATTTTGTTGAAAGACATTTCGGGATCCTCCGATGGACTTCATCCGGCTATCGGGAGCTAGAGTCATAGAGCGAGACGCCGATCCTACTCGGAGCCGTGCGGGGCGTCAAGCTAATCAGTCTTCGTTCGGATTTTTGTTTGATGAAACGAAGCGAATGAGAGAAAAAGGTTCTCAAAATTCCATGCGCTAAGAATTTGTCAAAGCCGAGGATTTATCATTTTGATTTCTCATTCACACCTTGCTTTAGCTGGGTGGCTGCGAGCGACTGTTTCCGATTTCTTAACCGTTTTGACGGTTTCGATTGGCGAGGAAACCGTTAAAACGGTTAGGCGCATAGGTTCTTTCGTCTACCACCCAGCTAAAGCTGGGTGTGAATGAGAGCTAACCAAAAACCTTTGAGCACTACAAGATTCGCGTTCATTAGAAACGGCTCGCCAAAATCTGTTAGACTCTGGCTGTTATCGCGAGACCTTTCATGAGCGCAACGGTTTACCTCGAAACAATCGGTTGTCAGATGAATGTGGCTGACAGTGAACGGGCGGCAGCGCGTCTGCGCGCCGCGGGATTCAATCTCGAAGCTTCGTCCGAAAAAGCTGACGTCGTCATCTTCAACACCTGCTCTGTTCGTGAGCGCGCCGCGCACAAAGTTTTCACACGGATTGGCGAAGTTCGACGCCAGCGTCTCAGAAATGAGCCGGTTGTGGGTGTAATGGGTTGCGTTGCCCAACTTGAAGGCCAGACGTTATTCGATAATAGTCCTTTGGTGAACTTGATTGCGGGAACGCGGGCGACAGATCGTCTGCCGCAATTGATAAGCCGCGCGCTCGATGGCGAGAATCGAATCATCGATCTGGATGAACGCGGCGAGGGCGAGAAGTGGGACTTGCCGGCGACGGCGCGAACTTCAAAGTACGTGGCCTTCGTTCCCATCATCGAAGGCTGCAACAAGTTCTGCACCTACTGCATCGTGCCCTATTCACGTGGACGAGAAAAGAGCCGTCCCGCGTCCGAGATCGTTGCTGAGATTAAGGAATTACGCGAACATGGCTATCGCGAGATTCACCTTATTGGCCAGAACGTGAATAGTTATCGGCCGCGGACTGAAGCGGGACTCGAAGGCTTCCCGGGCGCGACGCCATTTTGTCGGTTATTGAGAGCGGTGGCGGCGACCGAAATGGAGAGAATCAAGTTTACGACTTCGTTTCCACGCGATTTTCACCCTGACATCGTAGCGGCAATCGACGAGCACGAAAATCTTTGCGAGTGGATTCACCTGCCTGTGCAATCCGGCAGCGATCGCGTGCTTCGCATGATGCGACGAGGCCACACGGCGAGCGACTATTTGAAAAGGATCGAAGCGATTAAGAATGCGCACCGCCGAATGGCCATTACCAGTGATATCATCGTCGGATTTCCGGGCGAGACCGACGCGGATTTTCGCGACACGATGAATCTGGTCGAACAAGTCGGTTATGACGGTCTTTACATTTTCAAATACTCTGAAAGACCGGGCACGCCGGCGGCCAAACTCCATGGCGACGTCAGCAGGGAAGAGAAGTCCGCTCGGTTTCTGGAGTTGGAACAGACCCAAAGGAAACTCCAGCACAGGATCTATGAACGTTATCTTCGACAGGAAATCAAGGTTCTGGTTGAGCGGCCGAGCGCAAAATCTGAAAACGACATGACCGGACATTCGACTTGCCACAAGGTGGTAAACTTTCCCGCGCCCCCCGCGTTGCTCGGTGAAGTCGCGCGCGTCCGCGTAACTCAAGCAAAGCCCAACAGTCTATACGGCGAAATACTTTCAGCCCCTGAACGCTCAAGATTGTGTACAATGGCGGGGTAGAACATGGAAATCGAGGTTAAGATTCGCGCTTTGATGATGGATCCCAACAGTGGAACTCCCATCATTATTCTCAAAGATGTAAACAGCGAAACCATGCTGCCGATTTGGGTCGGCGCGTACGAGGCGAACGCGATCGCGCTGGAGATCGAGAAGATCGCGCCGCCGCGGCCAATGACGCATGACTTGTTGCGCAATCTAATCGTCGAGCTAGGGTTGAAAGTCGAACGTGTCGTCGTCACCTCGCTGCGCGAGAACACCTTTTATGCCGTGATTGAATTGAGTGGAGAGAACGGCGAGGCGATGCGCCTGGATTCGCGCCCCTCCGACGCAATTGCGTTGGCGCTGCGCGCTGACTGTCCTATCTACGTGGACTCGGAAGTAATTCAAGCATCCCGTAACTCGATCGATACCGAAAGCGAGACTGAAAGCGAAGGC
>WNFV01024653.1_pt1 | contig 11925 bp, 12 predicted proteins | sample 5400101 | NCBI WGS metagenome assembly WNFV01 (sample SAMN13153361, study PRJNA577476) | soil metagenome | isolation source: 115 cm soil or saprolite under grassland replicate 1 | place: USA:California | collected 2016-06-15
GTGCGTGGACGGGTGCTGCGGGCCCATGTTGACGACGACCCGCTCCTCGGGCTCGCCGGAGATCCCGGCGACCACCGAGTCCCAGTCCTGACCGGTGACGGTGAAGACCTTGCCGGTCGTGGTCTCGCGGCTCTGTGAAAATGAGCCGGCGGCGTACGGATCCGTTGATGCGGTCATCAGTTGTACGACCTCCGGGTGTCGGGCGGCGGGATGGTCGCGCCCTTGTACTCCACGTCGATACCCCCGAGCGGGTAGTCCTTGCGCTGCGGGTGACCCGGCCAGTCGTCCGGCATCTGGATCCGGGTCAGCGCCGGGTGCCCGTCGAAGACGATGCCGAAGAAGTCCCAGGTCTCGCGCTCGTGCCAGTCGGCGGCCGGGTAGACGCCGACCACCGACGGGATGTGCGGGTCGGCGTCGGGTGCGGACACCTCGAGCCGGATCCGGCGGTTGTGGGTGATCGACAGCAGGTGGTAGACGGCGTGCAGCTCGCGGCCGGTCTCGCTCGGGTAGTGCACTCCGCTGACACCGGAGAAGAACTCGAACCGCAGCGCGGCGTCGTCGCGGAAGTGCCGGGCGACCTCGACGAGGCGCTCGCGCTTGATGTGGAACGTGATCTCGCCATTCTGTCCGGAGCCCACGACGACGATTTTTTCGATCGCGTCGTCCCCGACCAGGTTCTCGACCCGCTCGGCGACCTCGTCGTACCAGCCGCCGTAGGGCTTGGCCGAGCCGCCGGGGAACTCGACGTCGCGGCGCAGTCCGCCGAACCCGGAGGTGTCGCCGGTGCCGCGGACACCGAACATGCCCTCGCGGCGCTCGACCACCTCGGACGGTCCGGGCTGCGCGATGTCGCCACCGGGGACGGAGGCGGGGAGGTTCTCGGGCTGGTGCTCGCTCAACGCAGGAGCCCCTTCATCTCGAGAGTCGGCGCGGCCTCCAGCGCGGCCTGCTCCTGCTCGGCCTCGAGCGCCTTGCGGTTCGAGCCGAGCTTCGCCGCCTTGATGTCCTCGTGCAGCTTGAGGAACGCGTCCAGCAGCATCTCCGGCCGCGGCGGGCAGCCCGGCAGGTACATGTCGACCGGGACGACGTGGTCCACGCCCTGCACGACCGCGTAGTTGTTGAACATGCCGCCCGACGACGCGCACACGCCCATCGCCAGCACCCACTTCGGGTTCGGCATCTGGTCGTAGATCTGGCGCAGCACCGGGGCCATCTTCTGGCTCACCCGGCCGGCCACGATCATCAGGTCGGCCTGCCGCGGCGAGGCCCGGAAGACCTCCATGCCGAACCGGGCCGCGTCGTACCGCGGCGCCCCGGTCGTCATCATCTCGATGGCGCAGCACGCCAGGCCGAACGTTGCCGGCCACAACGAAGCCTTGCGCATGTAGCCCGCAAGGCCCTCGACGGTGGACAGCAGCACCCCGGCGGGGAGCTTCTCCTCAACACCCATTTCTCAGTCCCACTCCAGTCCGCCGCGGCGCCACACGTAGGCGTACGCGACGAACACGGTCGCGATGAAGAGCACCATCTCGGCGAGCCCGAACAGCGCCATCTGGTCGAAGGCCACCGCCCACGGGTACAGGAAGATGATCTCGATGTCGAACACGATGAACAGCATCGCGGTGATGTAGTACTTCACCGGGAACCGGCCGCCACCCACGGGCTGCGGCGTCGGCTCGATACCGCACTCGTAGGAGTCGAGCTTGGCCCGGTTGTAGCGCTTCTGCCCGACGAGCGCGCTGGTGACCAGGGTTCCGGCGACGAAGATCGCCGCCAGCACCATCAGGCCCAAGATCGGTACGTAAGGGTGCACGGTCGCGCTGCCCTCCTCACTTCACTGTCGAACTGCTCAGTCGTCGTACTGCAAAGTCGTTCGTACCAGTACCGCGGTGGCGCTGTCTCACAGGGTTGGCGTTCAGGCAGCCGGAGCCACCTTGCAGAGTCCGTTGATCACCCGGTCCATCGCGTCCCCGCCGCGCGGGTCGGTCAGGTTCGCGAGCAGCTTCAGGGTGAACTTCATCAACGTGGTCCGGGGCAGACCGTACTTGGTCGCCACCTTCATCACGTTCGGGTTCCCGATCAGCTTCACGAAGACGCGGCCGAGCGTGTAGTAGCCGCCGTACGTCTGCTTGAGCACCGTCGGGTACGCCGCCAGCGCGCGCTCGCGCTGCGACGCGGGCCGGGCGAGCGCCTGAACGGCGACCTCGGCGGCCAGGTGGGCCGACTCCATCGCGTAGGCGATGCCCTCGCCGTTGAACGGGTTGACCATGCCGCCGGCGTCGCCGAGCAGCATCAGGCCCCGGGTGTAGTGCGGCTGCCGGTTGAACCCCATCGGCAGCGCCGCGCCGCGCACCGGCTGGGTCATGTTCTCGGCGCGGAAGCCCCACTCGGCCGGCGTGTTGTCCAGCCAGCGGGTCAGCAGGTCCGCGTAGTCGACCTTGCCGAACGCCTCGGAGGTGTTCAGGATGCCGAGCCCGACGTTCGCGGTGCCGTCGCCCATCCCGAAGATCCAGCCGTAGCCGGGAAGCAGCTTTTCGCCGTCCCACAGCTCCAGCCACGACTCCAGGTAGTCGTCCATGTGCCGCGGGCTGTTGTAGTACGTCCGGACCGCGACCCCCATCGGCCGGTCGTCGCGCTTGTGCAGCCCCATCGCGATGCTGAGCCGGGTCGAGTTCCCGTCCGCGGCCAGCACCAGCGGCGCGCGGAACTCGATCTCTGCGCCATCAGAGCCGGCACGGCGCCTGCCATTTTCGTCCAGCGGCCGCGCGGTGACGCCGGTGATGTGGCCGGTCTTCTCGTCGAGGACGGGACCGGTGACGTTGGTCCGCTCGTGCAGCCGGGCGCCGGCCTTGACCGCCTGCCGGACGAGCATGTCGTCGAAGTCGAACCGGGTCCGCACCAGGCCGTAGTCCGGGAACGTCGCCAGGTCCGGCCAGTCCAGCTCCAGCAGGTGGCTGCCGCCGTGGATCCGCAGGCCCCGGTTCTGCAGCCAGCCGGCCTCGGTCGAGGTGTCGATGCCGAGGGCGATCAGCTGCTTGGTCGCGCGCGGGGTGAGCCCGTCGCCGCAGACCTTCTCGCGCGGGAACGCGGTCTTCTCCAGCAGCAGCACGTCCAGGCCGGAGTTCGCGAGGTGGTACGCCGCGGTCGACCCGGCCGGGCCGGCGCCAACCACGATGACATCGGCCTGCCTGTCGGCGGTCGACGCGGTCTCGCTCATCTCACCCCGGCCTGTGGTGGGTCGCTGGTGCGTTCGTGAAGGAATTCACGAACGCCGGTCACGGCACAGTCTAGGACTGTCCCCGGATCACGCGAAACCGCCCCGGAACGGCTTGCTGGCAAGGCATTTACGCACTCCTACCGTTGCGAAATTTGCGCACCGGACCACCGCGACGAGTGGTCAGGCGGAGCGGGTGGCGCGGTGGATCGCGACCAGGCCGCCGGACAGGTTGCGCCACTGCACGTCCGCCCACCCCGACCCGGAGATGAGGCCGGCGACGCCTGCCTGGTCGGGCCACGCGCGCACCGACTCGGCCAGGTAGACGTACGCCTCCGGGTTCGGCGACAGCCGCCGCGCCAGCACCGGAACGGCGCGCATCATGTACTCCAGGTAGCCGACCCGGAACGGCTTCCAGGTCGGGTGCGAGCACTCCAGTACGACGAGCCGGCCGCCCGGTCTCGTCACCCGCAGCATCTCCGCCAGCCCGGCCGACGGGTCGTTCAGGTTGCGCAGCGCCCAGGAGATCGTCACGCAGTCGAAGCTCTCGTCCGCGAACGGCAGCCGCAGCGCGTCGCCCGCGACGAACTCCAGGTCCGGGAACGTCCGCTGCCCGACCCGCAGCATCCCGAGTGAGAAGTCGCAGGACACCACCCGGGCGCCGGACTCGCACATCGGCACGCTGGACGCACCGGTCCCGGCGGCCAGGTCGAGGATCCGCTCCCCCGGTCTCGGCGCGATCGCGGCGTACGTCTGCGGGCGCCAGTGGTACCGCTCCATACCCAGCGTCGCCACCGCGTTCGTGCGGTCGTACCCCTCGGCGAGGTCGTCGAACATCCTCGCCACGTCCTGCGGCTGCTTGGTCAGATCGGCACGCGTCACGGGTCCAGTGTCCCCGACCCGGGACGGCTCGATGTCAGCAGCATCACGATGCCTGGGCCTGCACCTGTGCGCGGGGCGGCTTACGCTTCCATATCGTGAGCCTTCCGAGTACCGCGCCGGTGAACCCGGTCGCGACTCCGCACCTGGTGGTGCGCAGCCAGCCCGCGGACGTGTCCGCCAGCCTGCTCGACCACCTTCCGTCCGACGGCGCGCTGGCCTGGATCCGGCGCGGTGACGGTATCGCCGGCTGGGGTGAGGCCGCACGGCTCGACGTTGCCGGGAGCAACCGGTTCGCCGAGGCGCAGCGCTGGTGGTCGGAGCTGACCGGCGCCGCGGTGGTGCGCGACGACATCGACGTGCCGGGCTCCGGCCTGGTCTGCTTCGGCTCGTTCGGGTTCACCGACGACGACCCCGGTGTGCTCGTCGTACCGCAGGTGGTGGTGGGCCGGCGCGGCTCGGCCACCTGGGTGACCACGATCTCCCCCGCCAGCTCGCTGCCCGCGCCGCCGGAGTTGTCCCGCTACGAGCCGGAGAGCGCCGGCCAGGTCACCTTCGCCGACGGCGCCCGGTCGGGCGCGGAGTGGTCCGCGATCGTCGCCGAGGCGGTACGACGGATCGCCGCCGGGGCGGTCGAGAAGATCGTCCTCGCCCGCGACCTGGTCGCGATCGCCGACCGGCCGATCGACCTCCGCCTTCCGTTGCACCGGCTGGCTTCGTCGTACCCGGGGTGCTGGACGTTCGCCGTCGACGGCCTGATCGGCGCCACCCCGGAACTGCTGGTACGACGCGAGCGCGGGCTGATCACGTCCCGGGTGCTGGCCGGCACGATCCGCCGGACCGGCGACGACGAGCACGACCTGGCGCTGGCCGCGTCGCTGGCCCGGTCCAGCAAGGACCTGGAGGAGCACGAGTTCGCGGTCCGCTCGGTGGCGGAGGCGCTGCAGGAGCACTGCCAGTCGATGCTGGTGCCGGAGTCGCCGTTCGTGCTGCACCTGCCGAACGTGATGCATCTGGCGACCGACGTCAGCGGCGTCGCGGCCAACGGCGCGTCCGCGCTCGGCCTCGCCGCCGCCCTGCACCCGTCCGCGGCGATCTGCGGTACGCCGACCGCGGTGGCCCGGGACCTGATCGCGGAGCTGGAGGGGATGTCGCGCGGCCGCTACTCCGGCCCGGTCGGCTGGCTGGACGCGAGCGGCGACGGCGAGTGGGGTATCGCGCTGCGCTGCGGCCAGGCGGACCCGGACGAGCCGAGCCGGATGCGGCTGTTCGCCGGCTGCGGCATCGTGGCCGGCTCCGACCCGGCCGCCGAGCTGGCCGAGTCGAACGCCAAGCTGGTGCCGATGCGCGACGCCTTGGGCACCTGACTAATCTCGGCGGCGTGAAGCTCACCAAGTACACGCATGCCTGTGTCCGGCTGGAGAAGGACGGCAAGGTCCTGGTCATCGACCCGGGCGGCTGGACCGAGCCGGAGGCGCTCGACGGCGCGGACGCCGTACTCGTCACGCACGAGCACTTCGACCACCTGAACGCCGAACCACCTGAACGCCGAACTGCTGGCCGGCCTGGACGTGCCGGTCTGGACCAACGCCGGCGCCGCCGCAGGGCTCGGCGAGCTGGGCGACCGGGTGACCGTGGTCGAGGGCCGGCAGTCGTTCGAGGCCGGCGGTTTCGCGATCCGTGCCTTCGGCAACGATCACGCGATCATCCTTCCGGAGCTGGGCGTTCCGTGCGCGAACACCGCGTACCTGGTCGAGGACGCGGTGTTCCACCCGGGCGACTCGTGGACCCGGCCGGACCGCGCGGTGCACACCAACCTGGTGCCGCTGGCCGGCCCGTGGCACGTGATGGCGCAGGCGATCGACTACGTCCGCGACGTCGGCGCCGAGCAGGTCACCGGCATCCACGACGCCATGCTCAGCGAGATCGGAAGCCGGCTGCTCGGCACCAACTGGATCGCCGGCCACGGCGGCAAGCCCTACGTCCCGCTCACCCCGGGCGAGTCCGTCGACATCGGCTGACAGGTCGTCTCCAGCCGGAGGAGGTCCGCGACGGGGCGGTAGCCGATCGCGGCGTACACCTTGTTCGACGTCGGGTTCGACAGGTCGGTGTAGAGGCAGGCGTCGAAGCCGTGGTCGACGAGCTTCTTGGTGACGTGTGTGGTCAGCGCGCTGGCGAATCCGCGACTGCGGAACGCCGGCGGGGTGTACACCGGGCCGACCCGGCCGATCCCGGCGATCGCGGCCATGTGACCGACCATGCTGACCGGCTCGCCGCCGACCTCCCAGAGCCAGCGCTGGCCTGCCCTGATCGCCTGGCGCAGGCGCTCCGTGTCGGCCCTCGGCTCCTCGCCCACGTCGGTCATGAACGCCAGCTCCCAGTCCAGGCAGAGCCCGAGGTCGGGCAGCGCGGCCAGCCGCGGGGTGCCGATCGCGTGGTGCGGGACGAGCCGCTCGAGCCGGTGCAGGCGTTTGGCGACGGTCTGCCGGAACTCCTGTCCGCGCAGCTCCTTCCAGCACCGCGCGAACGCGTGTACGGCGTCCGGCACTCCTTCGATCAGCGCGGTTTCCGGCGCCACCCCGGCCAGCGTCCGGGCGACCGGCCCGGCGAGCTCGGCGCGCAGCTCGCCGAGGTACGCGGCCTTCCCGACGACGATCACCGCGCCGGTCACGACACCACCGTCGTCCAGCACGGCCAGGTAGTGATCGGAGTCGGCCGGGCCTACCTCGACCCTGCGCTCCAGCACCGACAGCACGGCGATGTTGCGTAGCGGACATTCCTTCAGGAAGGGGAACACGGTGTCCCGGAACATGACCGGATCGGCCGTCAGCTCGACTCGCACAGGCCGACGCTAGCCCTATCGGGGTCGAGAGTGGTGGCTTCCTTCCCCGATTACTTCGGAGCGTTCCGAGACGACAGATTGCCGTAATACAAGGACTTTCGCGTCATCTCAGGGAACGGAAGCGGTACTGGACGAAATCGGCGACGGGCTGGTATCCGATCGCGACCGGTCCGACGCGCGACACGCCGTACTGCGGACGCCGGTAGCCGACCAGGCTCACCGGCCGGTCGCCGTCGTACCAGAACCACAGCGTGCCCTCGCCGATCTGCCTCACCACGACCTGCTCGGCCTGGTCGTCCGTCATCGGCTCGCCGAGGATGCCGGCCGCCGTCCCGTAGGACGAGCTTGTCCACGGCGGCCTCCGTGCCGGTCAGCTCGCGCCAGCGTCCGACGAAGGCCGCGATCGTCTCGGCGCTGCCCTGCGCCCCGATGGGCCGCGACGGCACTGAGCATGATCGTGTTCAGCACCGGATCGGCGCGCAGCGCGTCGAACACCAGGTCGCGGAACTCGGCGGCATCGCTCGTCAGCTCGACCTTCATGGCTGGCACCGTAGCCCGCCACGCCGACAGCCGCCGCCGGTTTTCAGGTGCCGGTGGTGATCTCGATGGACCAGTGGTCGAGGGTGCCGGTGTCGACCCGCGCGTTGTCCGTGATCCGCAGTCCCCAGGCTCCGGCGATCGGCTGGCCGACCATCGGCGCCAGAACCGACGGCGGGGTCGAGTCGAGACGCAGGTGCAGGTCGTCCGCGCTACGGCCGGTCCGGTTGTGCAGCACCGCCCGCCGCCCCGTCGGCGACAGCAGGACGACCCGCAGGTCGCCGATGTACGTGTGGGTGATGTCGACGACCAGCTTGATCGAGCGGACCGTGCCCGAGCCGGCGAGCGTGATGGTGTCGGTGATGCCGGCCGGGCGGTTGTCCGGGATGCTCGTGCCGGGGTGGGACGAGCCGCTCACCACCTGGCCGCTGGGCGCGGTCACCGGGCCGACGGTGAAGGTGATCACCGGGCCGGGGTCGCTGATCGCGGACACGGTCAGGCCGGACTCGGAGCCGTCCCACTTCAGCGAGGCCGGCCGGCTGCTGTGCGAGATCGCGGTGCCCGCGATACCGCCGTACAGGTCGCCGCCGTCGCCCTGGTTGATGTTCTGCTCCAGATCGAGGTGACCGTCGGCCTGCAGCAGCGCCACCTGGTAGTGCTTCTCGAGGGTGCCCTGCTGGAACTCCTCCGAGCCGCGGGTGTCGCAGTGGTAGACGGCCAGGCCGCTCGCGGGCAGCGCCGCGTCGAACCCCGCCTTGGAGCGGTTCTCGACCAGGAAGTACTCGTTCTCGTGGGTGGTCGTGTACTGCAGGGCGCGGTCGTACTCCCCCTGCTTCGCGGAGAACTTCCCGCCGGCCGACAGGTCGACCACGTCGCCGCACCATCCGACCAGGTGGCGCAGGTACATGCTGACCGGCCCCGGGGTGCGGCCGCGGTCGAGGTGGTTGCCGGCGGCCATCACGCAGTAGCTGCCGAGCCCGGCGCTCTTGAAGTCGTCGCCCTCACGCTCGATCACGCCGTAGTCGTACAGGTCCGGCCAGCGGCACAGCAGGTGCCCGCTCTCGTGGCAGAACGTGCCGATGCTCAGGTCGGCCGCCTTCCGGCCCATGCTGGTGACGATGTAGAGCTCGGTGCTGACACCGTCGAACGTTGCCCTGTGCACCCAGTTGTGCGGCCACAGGTCGCCGCGGTACTCGGTCTGGCCCGCGTACATGATGCAGACCGAGTCGACGATCCCCTGGCCCAGCGAGTCGTATCGGCCGAAGTCGACACCGTTGCTCTCGGCAAGTTCCAGCGCCTCCGGCACGAGCTCGCCCTCGACGTTCGCGTAGAACAGCCGCGGCCGGCTGAGCTGGAACGGCCCGACCACCTCGTTGGTGTAGTCCAGCCGGTCGGTCGACATGATCTTGAAGTACTCGTTCACCGAGCAGGCGTTGCCGTTCTCCCGGTACGACGGCCGGTTCAGCAGCGCGTCCACATCCGCCGGGGTCACCGTCGTACCGGTGTCCGGGAAGGTGACCAGGATGGTCAGCCCGCGGACCGCGCCGGAGTCCAGCCGGCGGCCCGGCAGCAGCCCGCCGCTGGACCCGAAGGTCAGCATCCGCTCCCGGTCCTGCGGCGTCGTCTCCTCCGGGATCAGCGCGGACGTCTTGTCGAGCACCGCGGCGTTGCGGGTCTCCAGCTCCTCGTGCAGGTGCCGGTCCAGTCCCTCCGGCGGCGGGTCGTACAGCCGGCGACCCGTCGAGGAGAACCGGCCGGACCTCACGTCCGCGTAGCAGTATCCGCCCAGCGTGTCGTCGTACACGACGGTGAATCCGTCGGGTGTCTCGTAGCGGGAGTAGAAGTCGTCGCCGAACACCACCAGCCGGACGTCGTCGCCGTCGTCCTGCGTGAACGTCAGGGTCTCACCGAAGATCGCGCTCATCCCGCCCCCTCGCGGATCGGACCCGCGAGTCCCACCCGGCGGGCCACTGATCTTCCGATGCTCCTGCGACCACTGAGCGCTGTCAACGAAACCCGGATCGGATTCCTCCCTACAATTTCGGCATGTCGACGACGCGGTTGCTGCTGCTCGGCGTGGTGCGGATCTTCCAGCCCGCACACGGCTACCAGTTGCGCCGTGAGCTGCTCACCTGGAACGTCCAGGAGTGGGGAAACATCAACCCGGGGTCGATCTACACCGGCCTGCGGACGCTCGCGAAGCACGGGTATCTCGCAGAGTCCGAGGAGGACGGCGGACGCCGGCCGGCCCGGACGACGTACCGGCTGACCACCGACGGCGAAACCGAGTACTTCACGCTGCTGCGCACCGCGTTGTGGCAGGTGCAGCCGTTCCACCCGGACCAGCTTCAGGTGGCCTTGAACTTCCTGCCCGACCTGCGCCGCGACGAGGTGGTCGCCGGGCTGGAGGCGCGGATCAGCCAGCTCGAGGGGTTCGTGAAACAGGGCCCGTTCACGGAGCGGCGCATCATCGAGGACCCGGGCACCCCGAACCACGTGGTCGAGATGATGCGGATCACCCAGGCCCGCAACCTCGGCGAGCTCGAGTGGACCCGCGGGTTCCTCGAGCGGGTGCGGCGCGGCGAATATTCGTTTGCGGGCGAGCCGCCGGACTGGAAGCCTCCGCAGGACATGGTGACGCACTGGTATCGCCGGGACTGAGTCCGTATTCAACTTTGACTAATCAATGTTGATTGCGTCACACTGGCGGGCATGATGATCGAAGCTCGCGGACTCGTCCGCACCTTCAAGACGAAGCGCGGACGGTCGACCACGATCGTGAACGCCGTGCAAGGCGTCGATCTGGACGTGGCCGACGGCGAGATCGTCGGCTTCCTCGGCCCGAACGGGGCCGGCAAGACCACCACCATGCGTATGCTCGCGACCCTGATCAAACCGACCAGCGGCACCGCGACCGTGGCCGGCTGCGACCTGGCGAAGGACCCGGTCGGCGTCCGCCGCCGGATCGGGTACGTGCCGCAGAGCGGCTCCACCCTGCCCGAGGCGATCGCCAGCGACGAGGTCGTCACCCACGCCCGCCTGTACGGCGTACCGAAGGCGACGGCGGTCTCGCGCGGCCAGCAGTTGTTCGAGGACCTGGACCTGCCCGGCATGTGGCAGCGGCAGTGCAAGAGCATGTCCGGCGGCCAGCGGCGCCGGCTGGACATCGTGATGGGGCTGATCCACGACCCCAGGCTGATCTTCATGGACGAGCCGACCACGGGCCTGGACCCGCAGGCCCGGGCCAACCTCTGGGAGCACATCAGACAGTTGCGGCGCCACGGCAGCACCATATTCCTCACCACGCACTACCTGGACGAGGCGGACGCGCTGTGCGACCGGATCCTGGTGATCGACCACGGCAAGATCGTCGCCTCCGGCACGCCGGAAGCCCTCAAGCAGCAGGTGTCCGGTGACGCGGTCCGGCTGACACTGACCGACGCCGCGCGCGCCGACGTGGTGCGCAAGATCGCCGCCTCGTTGCCTGGGGCAACCGACTCGCAGATCGACGCTGACGTGGTGACGTTCCGGGTGCCTGAAGGTGGTTCGGTGCTGCCCGGACTGCTGCGTTCCATCGACGGCGAAGGGGTCGAGCTGGCCGGGGTCGAGGTGCACCGGCCGACGCTGGACGACGTGTTCCTGACCATGACCGGCCGGTCGCTGCGCGACGACAGCCCGGCGACCTCTGAGGAGAAGAGCGCATGAGCGTGCTTCGCGACACCTGGATAGTGTTCGGCCGGCAGCTGCGGCTCTCGCTGCGCAACCCGACCTGGGTGCTGCTGATGCTGAGCCAGCCGCTGCTGTACCTGTTCCTGTTCGGCCCCCTGCTGAAGCCGATCACCGCGTCGATCGCGCAGGGGCACAACGTGAACGCCTACCAGGTGTTCATCCCCGGCCTGATCGTGCAGCTCGGCATGTTCGGCGCCATGTTCGTCGGCTTCGCGCTGATCGCGGAGTGGCGCGCCGGCGTGATCGAGGCCGACCGGGTGACGCCGGCCAGCCGGGTCGCGCTGCTCGCCGGCCGGGTGCTGCGCGACGTGCTGGTGCTGCTGTTCCAGTCGCTGGCGCTGATCGGGCTGTCGTACCCGATGGGCCTGCGGGCTCCCGTCGGCGGTGTGCTGCTGGCGCTGGTGATCGTCGCGCTGCTCGGCGCCACCTTCGCCTCCTTGTCGTACGCCGTGGCGCTGATCACCAAGAGCGAGGACGCGCTGGCTCCGCTGCTGAACGGCCTGGCGATGCCGTTGCTGCTGCTGTCCGGGATCCTGCTGCCGATGTCGCTCGGCCCGAAGTGGCTGCAGCGGCTGTCCGACGTCAGCCCGCTGAAGCACATCGTCGAAGGCGTCCGCGCCCTCTTCCGCGGCGAGGTCGACAGCAGCGCCTCCCTCTGGGGCCTCTTCTGGGTCGTCCTCCTCACCATCCTCGGCCTCTGGGCCGGCGCCCGCACCTTCCGCAA
>WNFV01008129.1_pt1 | contig 11922 bp, 11 predicted proteins | sample 5400101 | NCBI WGS metagenome assembly WNFV01 (sample SAMN13153361, study PRJNA577476) | soil metagenome | isolation source: 115 cm soil or saprolite under grassland replicate 1 | place: USA:California | collected 2016-06-15
GATGGCGGGGAGCGTTGGCCAACTCGATACTTCTGCAGAGTTGTTATCAAAAGCCAGCTGACGCCATCAACTACGTCAGAACGGAGAACACTGAACTGAATCTCACAGTTGGAGCGTGATCGTGCGTATGCCCAACCGTCCATCGCCATACCCCACACAGGATGAGGCAGCCTCAACAGGTTAGCCCGAGATCGGCCCAGTCCCAGGCGCCATCATACCAGAATTGGATGATATGCCCATTCTGCCCAACACCGAAAACGTCGTAGCGTCCCGGGCCCCAGGACGCCGCCGTGATCGGGCTCGGGTAAACGAAGGCCCCGCCACCGATATCTTTCCGCACTGGCCCCAAATCGGCCCAATGCCAGGCGCCATCATACCAAAGTTGGACGATGTGAGTATTCCACCCGAGGCCAAAAATGGCGTACTCGCCTGTCTGTGATGAAGCCGCAGCAATCTGGCCAGAGAAATGGCCACCCGCTACATCGGACGGCACTCGCCCCAAATCGATCGAATCCCACCCGCCATCATACCAAAGTTGGAAGACATGTTCGAAGAGATTAGTATCACTTGCGGTGCCAAAAATGTCGTACCGTCCCAGGCCCCATGATGCGGCCGCAATCTGGACAGGGAGATCGCCGCCATCCGCACTCCGCGGTATTGTCACAGATTCACCCCAATGCCATTTACCATCAAACCAGAATGGGTGGACATTATGGTCTTGGTCGACACCAAAAATGCCGTATCGTTCCGAACCCGATGAGGCCGCGGTAATCGTGCCAGCGAAACTGTTTGCATTCACATTCGACGGTATCGCACCCAAGTCAGCCCATTGCCAGGCACCATTATACCAAAGTTGAACGACATGACCATTCCGCCCGACACCAAAAATGTCATATCGTCCCGGGCCCCATGAGGCCGCAGTAATCCGGCCAGCGAAGCCTCCTCCACTTATATCTGCGGGTACTGCCCCTAAATCGGCCACGTGCCAGCCATTCTCGTACCAAAATTGAATGACATGGTCGTTAGAGTCGATCCCGAAAACGTCGTATCGAAATTGTGACCAGGACGCTGCTGTCAATGGCCCAACTATAGTAAGACAACGGGAAACAATTGGCAGGAATACTTTAGTATTGCTTTGCTGGACGTTGTGATGCTCCTCACTTGCGTTGTGCCGGCCAACCTGCGATCCAGCATTTAGAGGTGGCGGTAAACTCGTCAAGAGCAAGAGGGTCATTATTATCACTGCAAGCCCAAAAATGCTCATGGGGATCCTTAGATGGCTCACAGGGATGGCACGCGTTAACGCTACAATCATGGACAACATAAGGTGGACCCAATGTCAAGCACAACTTTTGGGCCAGTTTTCCGTGTGGGTGCCTCCGGTCACCCTGATGAAACGCTTGACACTTGGTCGGAAGGCGCGGGCGGGGTACAGCGACCCCGGCCGGGGTCGCTGTACCCCGCCCGCGCCGAAAAAGGCGATTGACACCGCCCGCGACCCTACCCCAGATACAGATCGGCGGGACGGCGGTAGGCGAGGGCCTGATGCGGCCGCTCGGTGTTATAGAACCTAAAATAGTCGGTAATCCCGTGGCGGGCATCCCGTGGATGGCCATAGTCGGCCAAGTAGACCTCCTCATATTTCAGGCTGCGCCAGAGGCGCTCAGTAAAGATGTTATCCAGTGCCCGACCCTTGCCATCCATACTGATCTGGACGCCAGCTGCTTCGAGCGGTTGTGTGACCTGCGGACTGGTGAAATGACTGCCTTGATCCGTATTCCAAATCTGTGGGATGCCCTGCGCCCGCGCCTGCCCGATCGCCTCGAGCACAAAACCGATTTCTAGGGTCTCGTCGAGCAGCCAACTGATCACGTAGCGGCTGAACCAGTCGATAATCGCCACCAGATACAACCAGCCGTGGCGCAAGCGGATATAGGTGATATCAATGGTATGATCACAAAAGACAAATTCTGCTGGAGCCGAACCGCCCAGCTGCAGCTGACATGGTCACGCTACGATGTCTACCTGCAGCGTAAAGCACGCGCCACAGCGCATGGCTATCCTTCTGATGAGCAAACTCATCCAGGAGGGAGCCATGAAACAGCAGCAATGGCGGATTCGACGGCAGACCAGCCCGCTTCCCGACGGCCAACTCCGCTGGGATCGGGCCTATCAGCACCTCCTGCGATGGACGCAGCCAGTGACAATCGAGCTGGGCAAGACCAGCTCCCCAATCGGACCGGAGGTGGATCATGACTCTGCGAGTAGCGATCTATGCCCGCGTCTCGACGCTCCATCAAGCCCAGGCCCAGACCATTGAGCAGCAGTTGACCCGTCTGCAGGTCTATGCGCATGATCATGGTTGGCTAGTACCGGATGATCATATCTTTCGCGATGACGGACGCAGTGGGAGCGACCTCAATCGACCAGGCTTGGATCGTCTGCGTGACGCGGTACGTGCGGGTGAACTCGATCGGGTGCTGGTCACCGAACCCGATCGACTCGCGCGGAATTACGTCCAACAGATGATTGTTATGGATGAACTAGAGCGCTTCGGCTGTCAGGTCGAGTTTCTGGATCGGCCCATGAGTGACGACCCGCATGATCGCCTGCTGCTGCAAATTCGTGGCGCGGTCGCCGAATACGAGCGAACCCTGATTGGCGATCGGATGCGACGGGGACGACAGATGAAATACCGCGCCGGTGTGTTGTTACCGTGGACCCGGCCACCCTATGGCTATCGCCTCAATCCTGATCGCCCGCGCGACCCGCGTGGCCTTACGATTGATGCGGCCGAAGCGGCCGTCATTGGCGAGATCTATACCTGGTACGCGGATGAGCAGTCCAGCCTCCACGGCCTGGCGCAGCATCTTCAGGCGCAAGGGGTTCCAACGCCAAGCGGCAAACAGGTGTGGAGCCTGTGTACCCTGCGTGCCATCTTGCGGCAAGTTGCCTATACCGGGCAGATCTATGCCGAACGGTATCGGTCACGCCCACCGCGGATTCGACGTTCAGCGACCCATCCGATTGGGCGGTCGCATGAGAGCTTGGAGGAGCAACCCTTTGAAGCCTGGGTGCCGATTACGACCATTCCGGCGATCATTAGCCAGGAGCTGTTTGACCGCGTGCAACGCAAGCTGGCCCAGAACAAGAGCTTCGCGACCAGAAACAACACCGCCCATCAGTATCTGCTGCGTGCGCTGGTCAGTTGTGGCGTGTGTCAATCATCTTGTACCGCCCGGCGGCTCCACACCGGACATACCTATTATGTATGTGCTGCGAAGGGCAATCCCATCCACACGCGCAAAGCCGAAAAATGCCCCTCGCGCTTCAGTCCAGCCCAGCAGTTAGACGATCTGGTGTGGCAGGATCTCTGCGATGTGATGACCCATCCTGAGCAAATTGCCTATGCGCTGGAGCGGGCACATGGTGGGCAGTGGGTGCCGCAAGAATTGCAGGCCCGGCGCGAGCAGTTGCACCAAGCCCAGCGGCGCCTCACCCAGCAGATTGAGCGTTTGACGGAAGCCTATCTTGGCGCAGTGATTCCACTGGCAGAATATCAACGTCGACGGCAGGATCTGGAGCAGAAGCAGCAGGCATTAACCACACAGGATGAGCAACTTAGCGCCCAGGTAGATCGGCGGAAAGAGCTCGCCGGGGTGATGGCGTCGGTGGAGAATTTCTGCCGACGGGTGCAAGCTGGTCTCGACAGCGCCACATTCGAGCAGAAACGCCAGTTGATCGAACTGTTGATCGACCGAGTGATCGTCGCCAATGGTGATGTGGAAATCCGCTATGTCATCCCAACCAGTCCCAGCAGTGAGCATGTGCGTTTTTGTCATTTGCGATCTGACTATTTCGCAGCCCCAGATGTGATTGGGATGCTGCGCGGTAATATCACGCAACAGGTAGGGATAGACACGATCGTCGGTCAGCCGTTTGCTCAGGTTCGGCCCTGGCGCGATGCCGGCGATCCCCATCTCGCGCATGTAGCGTTGTACCCGCTTGCGATTGATCGGTGCGAAGTGCTCCTCCAACAGCACAGTCAGCTTCCGCGAGCCATAAAATGGGTGCGCCGTGTAGAGTTCGTCGATGCGGTGCTTGATCGCCACTTCCTCCGGCGGTGGCGGTTTGGGCTGATAATACAAACTCCGGCGGCTGATACTGAGTAGATCGGCCTGCGTTCCCAGTGGGAGCGCGTCGGCGTCGTGCTCGACCAGCGCGCGCCGCTCACTCTGACTCAGGACGGCAGCTTTTTTTTCAGAAAATTGACATGGGTCGTCAGGCGACCGATCTCGGCGTACAGATCCTCCAACTGGCGCTCGTAGGCGGCCTTCACGTCGGTCAACGAATCCCGCCGCTCGAACACGTCCGGCAGCCCCTTGAGGGCCGCCTGCTTCCAGTCACGCAGGACAGTGGCATGCACGCCATACTCCGATGTGAGCTGGCTGAGCGTTTTGGTTTCCTTCAGCAGTTCCAGAACGACCTGAGCTTTGAAGGTAGCGGTGTAAGACTTTTTCATACGGCTATTCTACCGAACTCTGGCGTACTGATTGTGCAGATTCTTGGGTCCACTATAACACGCTGCGAGACTTGCTTAGCATACAGAACTCACTATGGCTCATGTTGGTTCTGGGGTGAAACCGCCCAAATGGCGTTCTATGTAGAGCATCAGAGAGAGCTAAACCCGTTCTTGAAATTCGCCCTTCACCTCTGAGCCAACATGAGCCACTCACTATTAGCAATAATGGTTAATAGCGCATACAAGACAATAAATACGATGAAATCCTCAGTATGCCACTCGCATGCAACTAAATTCCCAATAGATGTCGAACGAAATTCGACACACCTTGCGGCAGCGTAGTAGTTGGATAGGCGCTAACACTAAACCCCCCTGAGCTTGGTGACCATGATACTGAGCTTGGTGACCACGAAGCCAGCCACGTTCCACCACTCTTTTCAAATTGGATAGAACCGATCGGCGTATTAAGGGACCATGTATCGAAGGGACCTCCGAGTTCTTTTGGACAATCTGCATTCGTAATAAAGATCCCGCTACCTATGCCAGCAGCCATACCTAGTACTCCATTTCCAGTTACGGCGTTTTGTCCACTTGGGTAATTCTGTGTATCTAGTATGCCGCCAAAACTTACAAAATCGCCAAAATTAATCCCTTGTGATCCACCTCCAAATATACCTAGACCAAATGAAGCATTCACTCCCATTGGAAAGGAGGAAAGACCTCCTTCCTCCGCTACTCCAGTGACTTGAGGACCAATGCCCCAGAGTCCGTATGGATCGATATAGTTCAACGGTTCATTCCATACATACCTGTACAAATTCATATCTCCGCCTGCGAACCCTATCAGATCTTTCGTTGTCCATCTTCCTATCTCTGCATCATAATCGCGTGTCCCAAAGTGTAAAAGCCTGGTATCACAGTCGTAGAGGCCCCCAGCAAAACCAAATGGCTGGAAGTCAGGATTGGTGTCCTTCGTGATGTTTCCAAACTCGTCGTAATCCATCCGTTGTACCACTGCGCCCACTACCACGTCGATCACTAGCCTGGGGCTGCCTAGGTGGTTGGTAATGATGCGGTAGGTGCCATCACCTTTCACCATATAGTCTGGGACATTGTTTCTGCTGGCGTAAACGAAGCTGTTGATTTCATTTCTTTCATTTGTGGGGTCAAGTTGAGCACTTGGGTTGGGTCGAACTTCGTATAAGAAGATTTGCACCAGTGTGCTGTTCACCTTCTTGCCAATACGTCGGTTTCGCCCATCGACGAGGTACTCAATCTGCGTCCCATCCGGCAAAGTTACTGCTATGAGGTTTCCCAGCACGTCAAACTGATACGTAGTGGTCTGGCTAGCCATGCTCTTGTTGAGAAGCTCGCCGTTGGCTGTGTAGGTGTAGCAAGTCGTGCCATATTGTGTGAGACGATCTTGATCGTCGTAGCTGCCGGCGATGCTGCCGGAAGGGCCGGAGTAGCTTAACCGATTGCCGTTGCTGTCATATGTATAACTGGCTACGGGAGCATCGTTCTTGTGAACTTGGACGAGATGTCCAGCTGGAGCGTAGCTGTAGCGATATGTATCCGTCTCTCCCTCGATCGTCTCGATTGTTTCCATGATGCGGCCCAGACGATCGCGTCTGTATTCGACCGTATAGAAGGGTATGCCCTTAAAGGCGGCGCTCTCTCTGCTCAGCTCACCGAAGTCGTTGTAACTCCGTGTGGTTGTGACGTTACGGAGTGTCGTTCCAATGATGAGGCCAGTTCGCATATCGCGATGCAGGGTAAGATCGCCAGCTCGAACCAACAGACCGTCGTCGTCGTACTGGTAAGTGATAGGTGGGCCGCCGTTGACACTTTGGGAGGTGACCCAGAAGTTGTTGTCGTAGCTTCGGCTCACGCTGCCGGCGATGGCGCCGGTCCAGGTTTCGGTTGTGAGGAGCGCGCCATCGCGGTCAAAGGTGAGAATATTCTCGCCAGGGGCCGTGATAGTCCGCAGCATCCCGGTGATTATGTCGTAGGCGTAGCTTACCTGGCCATGCGGCATGGCCAGGGTGCTCAGTCGACCCGTGCTGTCGTAGCCCAACTCCACCACCTGATTATCCGGACGGATGATACTATTCAAATGCTGGTCAGCGTCGTATGTGTACCGCGTCTCGTTGAGCTTGGTATCGACGATTGGGGGCGAATACGTCGATGGAAGATCGTCTGGCGTATAGGTAAATGTGTGCGCTGGGCGACCCGGCGGAGTGAGTGCGGTGACATTGCCGCTGGTGTCGTATGCATAGCCAATCTCCCGCCCATCCGGCAGAATCTGCTGGACAACGCGCCCTGCCATGTCGTAGACAAATCGCACTGTCCGCTCAAGTGGATCGGTGATCGACTCCAAGTAACCATCATTGTTGTAGCTAAAGTGGATGGCGCGCATATCTGGCCTTGTCCCGACTAAGGCAGTAGTCAGCCGGCCGCGCGTGTCATAACAGTAGTTGATGGGGAGGAGACTGCCTGTCTGAGCCTGAGCTATCCGGCCGCAGGAATCAAGAATAGCGGTGACCTGCCGCCCCCCTGGCGTAGTGCTGATTAAGGTTCTGGACGCTGCCGTGTAGACACGCGTATATACTCGATCGTTGACGCTGACCATATCGGTCTGGACAGCCAAGCTCATTGGGTCGTCAGAATCACGCTGGAGTGTCGAACGCCTGAATGCCGTGGTGGTTACCAAACCACTGGGCGTCTTGAAGACGGCTTTCTTCAACAGAGAAGCCTGGGTGCCAAAGCGTGGGTCGGACTGCCTTTCCCTGGATGCAACAGTACCATTGGGATAAGTGATCGTGCGTGTGCCGTCTGTGGCGGTCAGGGCCACGATCTGACCGCTTCCACAGCACCGGTTAATCCGTCGTTCCTCGCCGGTAGGTAGATGCTCTATGGTGTAGCTGGACTCGCGCCCCATGGCAGTAAGCCGGACAACTTTGGAGCCATGGTCGATGCGCGTGCGTGCCAGCGCAGCAAAGCCGCCACCCGGCTTTTCTTCTTTGATCAGGCGTCCATCCTCGTCATAGGTATAATGGGAGATATTGCCGAGCGGATCGGTATGGCTGGTAAGGAGCCCAGTACTCGTATAGCTAAACTGTGCGGCCTGATCGCCCGGGTTGGTGATACCGACCAGAAAGCCATCGGTGTTGAGGTTCAAGACTGTACGCTGGCCGTAGGGAGCGACAATAGCACTCGGGGCGCCGTCGGCCAAATGTTCGATATGGGTGATGTTACCATTGCCGTCTTCTACAACTGCGAGACGTCCCGCATCGTCGTACGCGAAGCGCCACAGAAGGGCGCCGGTCAGCGCATCGAGAGTCCGAACGTGCTGCCCCTCAGTGCCGAAGATATAGAGCTCGCTGGCATCCTCAGCGGGGAGCGCGATCTCATGGACTTGCGCACTGATTGGCTCATCTCCCTGTGCGGCATCTATCGACTCGTTCGCACCCACCACTTTGGCAGTTGTCTCACTGGTTGCGAGCTTGCGCCGCCGCCCATTTCCAAAGTAGAGTACCTGCCCGACATGGTCGTAGGCATGATGTACGTTCAGATTCCACCCGCCCAATCCCATGATGCGAGCATCCCAGGCGCCTAGGGGAGCAGTTCGCTCCTGCCACTGGGTGTGTTCTGGACGAGGATAGAGTCCACGGTAGACATAGCCCAGGCGGATCGTTGCTGATTGCTTCCCCTGTACCGCATGGCCATCAGCATCTCGGCCATCCCACGTGAAGGTGTAGTGCTGGTTGGGCGCTGGCAGGAGCTGTTCGGTAAAACAGCGACCAGCGGTATGGATCTCCAGCACGATTCCTTTGAGCCCGACCGGCACCCTAGTTCCACTGACGGGAATCGTCAGCTTGTAGGCGCCTGCCCGTCCGAGAACCCGGTCGCTGCGGTAATGCAAGCTGAAAGGTGTGCCAATGATAGGCATTGCAACGCCCAGAATCTGGTTCTGAATTTCAACGAGGGAGTGAAGTCGCATCTTGCCTTACCTCTACCTGATCATCGCTGAGCTGATTCTCTGGCATGGCTGTCACGTACAATAGTCATCCTCGGGATCGTCACCTGCTTCCACCGGCGGTAGCGGCTCGACCTCTCCTGTTGCATTGCCATTGCCGCTACCAAGCACTCCTGCGGCGACTCCTGCTGCTGCTCCAGCTCCTACCGCTGCCGCAGCCGCTGCACTGGCGGTGTTCCAACAGTCGTAAAGGGAGCCACAATTGTCCGCTAGCGCCACCTCTGGCAGCATCAAAAAGAGAACAAGTGCCAAACCTGTCAGCCATATCCATCGCTGCCACCGCATCATGATGTGGCCCCTCCTTTGATCAATGAGGTTGGTGAGGGAAAGAGAAGATAGTAGACAACCAGGGTGAACAATGCGCTGAGAAGCACTGGGCGGAGCGTTTCGGCGCGGGTGAACCACGTGAGGTTGAGAGTCTGGTTCGCGAGCAGATAGCCAATCAACGGTGCGGCCACGAAACGCAAGAGGGCTGGGATACGATCGATGGGCCCTGCCCACGGGACGACAGCCTTGATCACGCCAGCACGCCATGCCCCCAGAGCGGTGGTTACCGCTGCCACTAACAATGCATCGAGCCAATCTGTGTACGTCCCGGCCAGAATCAATGTGGTCATCATCGCAGTCGCCACAACCCGTGCGATGATGGGCAGCCGCTGCCACCGTACTCCACGGTGCTGTGCAGTGTTCCATCGTCGCCGTCGCAATTCAGTCACGATTTCGGCTCGCGGCGATCGACAGACAATGATCTCTTCGAGCACAATCCGCGTCGCCGCCGCCACTACCGCAATGGCGACGAGCCACCCCCAACGATTCTGGACTGGCTCGATTGCCTCAATAGTCGGAGAACTTCCGTGCCACGTGAAGACTGGTCGGATAAGTACGATCATGGCCTGACACCACAAAAAGGTAATGAGCGCGCATATCGCGGCATAGAGGCTGGCGCGTATGCCGATCCTTTTAGCTACGCTATCTGGGAGCCGCAACAGCAATCCTTCGACCATCCGCCGTCCAAGCAGTGGAATTCGAAGGGCTGGTATTGCTAACAGCAAATAACTGATAAGCTGGCTTCCACCGCTGCGGGACAGCACTCCACCCCCATCACCAATGTAATACGCCTCCGGGGGAGCGCGGCCAGAAATGAAATCCCCGACGACGTAGCCAAAGAGCAGCATTGCGCCTACAGGCCCACTCAAGACCGCTCCGCCGATAACCAGCGCCATGAATCCGAGCGACTCCGTGTAGATATGATCCATTCCTGTCCAGCGCGAGGGGGCCAATCCTCCGACAATGAGCGCCAATAAGGGTGCGAACGCTGTTACGGCTGGCCAAGCCGCTGTCCAAGCACCATCGGCCAAGGCATCAGCGAGCTGTGGCCACCAGGGATCGACTCGATTCGGGAGCCAGACTGACCAGAACTCCGACAATTGATCTAATCGCCGTTGTAACGAACGACTTTGATCTTCGGGTGTTCCATGCTTTGGCTCCCTCTGGTCTGCTGTGTCGATCATGGCAAGCCCTTCCGTTTGGTCTCCTGTAGAAAGTATCGACAACTGAAACCGAGTACTGCGCCATACACCAAGTGACCAAGCGCGGATATCTGGACAAACTCCTGGTAGAAACGAATGTCGAGCCAACCTGGATACAGCGTCAACTGAAACACCTCCAGAAAGATGCCCCAGGCGATACCAGCGCCGATTCCATGGTGTCCGAATAACAGGCAGAAAGCTATCCCGAAAGAGATTCCATTCACCAGATGAAACGCCGTCCCGGCACTGTAGACCATAGCTTCGGGTGTCGCGGAGCCGACCAACAAGATCCCGAACACTCGGATCACTTCAAAGGGATTGTACGGAGATGGGTCCCACTGCGATAACGCAAACTTCGTTGTATCGTAACTCACTGTGGCGAAGCTTCCGGAGATCAGACCTGCCTTCAGACTCCGTATCAACCGGCTCCGTTCTGACAGAGCAACCCTTCGCCAGAGCGATCCGATGACAAACACCAGAAGTGCGCTTGTCAATACGAGGGCAAGCCGTAGAGAGACACCTGATACAATATGTGCGACGAGGGCTGCGCCGCTCCCTAGAGCGCTCACGCCCAAGAGCCGTGAAGCGTAACGCGACCGCAGTCTTTGACGGATCATCAAAGTTCTTCCTCAGTAATTCTGTCTATCAAGGGTGACTTATAGCGTGGTTGAGTTTCACCTGAGCTACTCAACCCCACTTCGCTGCCGAACGAGGGTGTGTGAGTCACACTTTCGTTGCTGTCATTGGTCTGTGCCTTGAGAAATGCGAACAGGCTATCGATATCAGCGAAACCCCGACGTATCCCGGTACTCGCCTCCTCTACAGATGCGCGCCAGCCTGATGGTGCGGTGCTGGCCTCCCGCCACAGGCGTACAAGGTAGGAGAGGTACCGCTGTGGTTCGTTGGGCATTGGTGCCACCTTGCGATTCATAAAGGTGGAAAGACCTGCAACAGAATCATAAGTTTCAAGAGAAAATGAGTAGCCGCATCAACTGGCCAAAGAAATACGGAGGCTGGTTCATCTGGTGCCATTGCTCGCGATGTTGTCACAACCGCTCCTCCAAAGGCGATCACACACCGGCCACGATGTTGGAAGTTTAGTCGTCGTATTGGGCATGCATATCTTACTGGACTAACGTCAAAGGATCGTCAAAAGCAATGAGCTGCAGATGGCACGAAAGGCTATGCGTCGAAGAGGGACGAATTTCTCCAGTGGATCGGCCGGATGCTGCTCAATATACTGTAGGAGAATCTTCTGACGTTTGAGTGAGGGTTTCAAAGTGGGGGCATGACATCGCAAGCGGGAAAATCCCCGTTAAGCAGTCCGAAGGCCTTGGAATGAGCTGCAGCAGCGCACATTGTGGCTCTGCTCGGCTGAGCTATGAGGATGCCCTGACGAGGGACTCCTGTCTCAAGAGAGCATTGGGTACCAGATACCGAGGCAACGTGGGTAGCTTGGGGATGTGTGATTCCGCACCTACTCCACATCAGTGGGTTAGGGCAACACGACAATTCGCTGCCTGTTAGGCGGATTCTTCCAGATAATGATGTCGTGCCCTCATGTCGGGCGCCTCGACGCCGCAGCCAAGGGCGGCGACAGTCATGACGGCGGTGGGTTATCAGTCTCGCGCCACCCCGAAGACTGGCGCACCATCGCCCGACTCGACGACGCGCCGGCCTGGAACGTCGACACGCGCGTCGCGCGCATCTTCGACTTTCACGCCTTCCGGCGCGACAAGGCGGCAACGCGTGCGGCATGCGACTGGGCGGTTGAGCAGGGCTACCTGGCGCGCGGCCATGTCTACGTCTGACGGTGCCCGACGAGGAGGATG
>WNFV01010392.1_pt1 | contig 11920 bp, 9 predicted proteins | sample 5400101 | NCBI WGS metagenome assembly WNFV01 (sample SAMN13153361, study PRJNA577476) | soil metagenome | isolation source: 115 cm soil or saprolite under grassland replicate 1 | place: USA:California | collected 2016-06-15
CGTCCACGAAGGGCATCGAGGCTGCCATCCCTCGAGCCAGTGGTTCATAGCGAGGGCTTCCTGCCAGGGGGTTGACCCACACCACCCGATGGGCCAATCGAGACAAGCGCTCCATCTGGCGAGTCAGCAGTTCCGGATCCCCTCGCTCCAGTCCATCCGAGCACAGCACGACCACGCTTCCTCGAAGCGCGGAACGGCCTGCCCACCGATCGAGCAGCTCCTGCAATGACTCGCCGATGCGGGTGCCGCCCTCCCAATCGACCACCGCCGATCCCACCGCGGCCAAAGCCCGGCTGGGGTCGCGCGCGCGGAGGGCGCGCGTGATCCGCGTGAGACGGGTCCCGAAGCAGAACACCTCAACGCGGTCGCCGGCCAAGGCAGCCGCGTGGGCGAATTCGATCAACGGACGGCTGTAGGCGGCCATCGATCCCGACACGTCGAGGATCAGGACCAGGGGCCGCCGGCGAATCCGCCGGTCTTTCCACGCTCGACGGAACGGTTCGCCTTCGGTTCGTAAAGAGCGGCGGAGCGTTCGGCGGAGGTCGAAGCGGGAGCCTCGGGCCTCGGCGCGGTACCGGCGGGAGGTTCGATGTGGCGTGGCCACCGCCAGCCTGCGGACCAGCACCATGGCCCGGCGCCGCTCCTCCTCCGAAAGGTCGCCGAAGTCCTTGCGGCGAAGGCGCTCCACGTCGCTGGCCACGATCCGGAGCACGGCTTCCCCGTCCACTTCGTCGCCGGGCCCCTCGAAGGCGCGCCCCGCGGCCACCACTACTTCGTCTTCCGAGGTGTCGGCCTCCTGACCGTGCGGGGCAGGGATGTCCGCGGGCGGGGACCCCGGCACGGAGATGGTCTCGGTCCCGAAATAGCGATCGAAGGCGTCGTCCAGCGCGGCGAGGTCCTCGTGGCGCGAAACGAGCGTGGCCCGGGCAGCCAGGCGGAGATCCGCGGGGTCGAAGGGATCGAGGACGGCCGCGGACCGGCAGAAGGAGAGGATGCGACCGGTCCCCACCGGTAACCCGGTGGCCCTGAGATATCGCCCGAAGCCGACCAGTCGGCTGAGTGGCGCCGCGCCGGTTCGGTCAGCCATCCGAGCCGACGATTCGGACCAGCGAGGCCCGCGCCACCTCGAGGTCCTCGTGATCCTTGAGCACCGCGCCGAGAGTCGCTTCGGCGGCGTCGCCGTCCAGCGTCTCGGCGCCGAGGAAAGCCAGGGCATGCGCCCAGTCGATGGCCTCGGCCACGCCCGGGCGCTTGGCGACGTTCCAGTGGTAGAGGCACCGTCGCTTCAGCGCGTCGTGCAGCTCGCGGGTCCGGTTCGACGTGATGACCACGGCGGGAGGGTGAGCCGCGGCGATCCGCCCCACCTCCGGGATGGTGACCGCGAACTCCGACAGGACCTCCAGCAGGAACGCCTCGAACTCGTCGTCGGCGCGGTCCAGCTCGTCGACGAGCAGGACGGCTGACGGGCCCGACTTGATGGCCGCGAGCAGCGGACGCTCGACCAGGAACTCCTCGCCGAACAGGTCGTCCACGTGCCGGGATGCCTCGCTGTCCTGCAGCGCTCGGACCGCCAAGAGCTGACGGGTGTAGTTCCACTCGTACAGGGCCTGGCTCGCGTCGATCCCTTCGTAGCACTGCAGCCGGATCAGCCGGCGATCGAGGGCTGCCGCCAGAGACTTGGCCACCTCGGTCTTGCCCACCCCGGCCTCGCCCTCGAGCAGCAGCGGCTTGTCCAGGGACAGGGCCAGGTGGATGGCCACCGCCAGGCCGCGGTCGGCGAGGTAGGACTGCCCACGGAGCGCGCGCTGCACGTCTTCGACCGACGAGAACGCGCCAGGCGATCCGCTCACAGATCCATGGTACGGGTCGGACGTGGGCACCCTCATCCGAACCGGGCCGGGCTGAACGGATCCGGGTCGAACGGAGGGTCCCCGCCCAGGACCATGGATCCCACGAGGCGGGCGGTCCCGGCTCCGAGGATTACACCGAGCGCACCGTGGCCGGCCGCCACCACCAGCCCGGGTCGAACCGCTCCCACGATGGGACGGCCGTCCGGGGTCATCGGCCTGATCCCCCACCACGCGCCCAGGACCGTGGCTTCGGCCACTGCGGGCGCCAGGCGAATGGCACCTCGCACCAGTCGCAGGGGGACCGTGGGGTCCTCGGGCTCGTCGGTCACGGCGGCCTGCCGGGAACCACCGACCAGCAGCGTGCCGTCGGCGTTCGGTTGGAGCAGCGTGCCCGTATCGGCTTCCGGAGGCCCGTCCACGACGTCCGCGGCCGTGGTGGGAGGGATGGGCTCGTTGCCTGGCGGCACCACGTGCCATCCCGCCCGACTGACCAGCCGGCTCACGACAGAGCGCTGCGGCGCCAGGTGGACGAGCCAGCCCCGGCCACCGCTGATCGGCAACCGCACCCCCACCGTTCGAAGGAGCGACGGCGTCCACGGCCCCGCCGCCACCACCACGACATCGCCCTCGAGCATCCCCTCGTCGGTCACCACGCCCCGCACCGCGTCTCCGTCAGTGATCAGCGACCGAACGACCGTGGCGGTCCGAACTTCGGCTCCATCTCGGCGGCCTCGAAGGGCAAGGGCAACCGTGAGGGCCGCCGGATCGAGCCGCCGGGCGTCCTCGAGCAGCCACCCTTCCACCAGGTCGGATGCGAGACCCGGTTCCAGGCGGTGGATCTCGCCCGCGTCGACGGCTAGGACCGGAACTCCGCACGCGGCGGCCGCTTCCGCCTCCTCCTTGCCCGATGCTCGCTCCGCATCGTCATCGCTCGCTACCAGCAGGAAACCCACGGGCTCGCGGTCCATGCGGAACGGGAGGGGGGAGTTCTTGGCCAGCTCCTCGTAGTTCTCGGCGCTGGCTTGGGCCATCGGGACGAGGGCGGGATCGAGCGGAGACAGGAGGAGGCCGTGGTTGCGTCCCGACGCCCCGGCCGCCAGCTCGTGGCGCTCGAGCAACGTGACCGATGCTCCTCGCGCAGCCAGCTCGGCGGCGCAGGCGCAACCGATGGCGCCGCCTCCGACCACGATGACTCGGGGCGCGCGGGAGCCGGGTGACATCGAGCGTGAGGCTATACCAGGAGGCGGTTCGCTCGGTTACGGGTCGAGGATCAGTGCAGGTGGCTCATCAGGAAGTCGATGAGCTCGGCGATGGCGGCGAATCCCAGCACGATCCCGCCCGTGGTGAGGAACTTGTGGCGGCGGAAGAGCTTGCGCTCGTCGGGGGAAGAGTCGAAACCCCAGGTTTCGGGAAGCACGTCTTCCGCCAGCAGCGCGGCGAGGTACATGTCCGAAAGGACGGGGCCGCGGTGAGCGAGTGGGGCGGGCTGTTCGGGTGGGGCCGCCGGCTTCGTCGCTGGAGCCGGAGCCGCGGGGTGAGCGGGCATGGCGACGATGGGCGCACGAACCGGCGGTTCTGGCTTCGGCGGGGGAGGCGGGGTTGTGCCACGTGCGACCGGCGCGACCGTCGGCACATCGGGGCGGGGAACGGAAGCAACCGGCGCCACCGGCGGGTGCACGTCGACTTGGACGAGCGGAACGGCGGCGGCAGGCGCGGCGGTGGGGGCGACCGAAGAGGTCGGCCCGTCGACCATCCACATGCCGTCCGGAAGCTTCAGGGCAGGTGTGCGGATGAGAAGGAATCGGGGATCGCCCTCGTTGATCACCACGTCCTCCGGTGTCCGTGACGAAACCCACCCGCGAAGCGTTCGCTCCGGCACGCCCGACATGACCGAGGCCTGGTTCACGTTGAGCCACCTCGCCGCCCGGCGGGTCGAGCTCGCCGGAGGGGTGGCCGTCGGCGCTCCCGGTTGTGGGCTGGGCTCCGGGTGAACCGGCGAGGGGGGTGCCGCCTGGGCTGGGCGCGCGGAGGTCGGTTGTCGGGAAGCGCGAAGGGCTTCGGCGAATCGCTCGCCCGCTTCGGGGACGCGAAGAACGGTGGTCCGGCCGGTGGTCTCCGCCACCGGGGATCCGCAGGCGTCACAGATCGGGCCTCGCTCGGCGAGCAGCCCGCACCACGAGCACGCCACCAAAGACGCGATTGGCGTCGTTGCCATCTGCCGTCCTTTTCGGTCGAAGGTGCCTTCCCCTAAAGGTTCGGCAGGTCGGCGCCCCGGGCTTAGCGGGCCAGAGCCTCCTCCAAAGCCCTCCTGACCAGCACTTTTGAGAGCTCCAGACGGTATTCGGAGCTGGCGTTCGTGTCGCTGACCGGCGAGGTCCCCTCGGGGGCGTGCTCGGCCGCTGCCCGCAAGGAATCGGGAGATGCCTCTTTCCCCGCCAATGCTCCTTCCACGGGGGCCGAGCGGAGCGGGGTCGAGCCCATGTTGGTCAGTCCGACGGCCGCCCGCCCGACGTGCCCGTCGCTCCGTTCCACGATAGCGGCAACCCCCACGATGGCCCAGTCGATGGCCCGGCGATGGAACTTCTGATAGCTCCAGCCGGTCCCCCCGGCGAGCTTCGGCACGCGGATCGCCGTGACGACCTCCTGGGGTCCGAGGTCGGTCTCGAACACGCTTTTGAAGAAGGTCGCGGCGGGGACCGTTCGTTCGCCCTTCGGACCCTGTACGACGAACTCCGCGTCGAGGGTCAGCAGGGCCGTGGGCGGATCGGACGCGGGGTCGCCGTGAGCCACCGAGCCCCCGATCGTAGCCCGGTGTCGAACCTGCGGGTCGCCGACCTGGCCGCACACGTGGGCCAGCAGCGGGCAGTGCTTCCACAGCGTCTCGTCCCGGGCCAGGACGGCCATGCGGGTGAGCGCCCCGATCTCCAGCCCGGCCCCGGTCTCCTTGACGTACTCGAGGCCCGCGACTCGGTCGATGTCGACGATGAACGACGGCCTGGCCAGGCGGAGCCGCATGAGCGGCAGCAGCGAATGGCCTCCCGCCAACAACTTCGCGTCCTCGTGCTCGCCGAGGAGGTCGATCGCCTGCTCGACCGATTCGGCCCGCTCGTAGTCGAACGCTGCCGGGATCATCGCTTGCCACCCCCTTTCCCCTTCCGCTTCGCTTCGCGGATCGTTCGCCACACGCGCTCCGGCGACATGGGGCGTTCGATGTCGGTCACCCCGAGATGGGAGAGCGCGTCGATGACCGCGTTCACCACGGCGGGCGGCGAGGCGATCGTGCCGGTCTCGCCCACGCCCTTGACCCCCAGCTCGTTCGTCGTGGAGGGCGTTTCGCTGCGGCCGATGATCACCTCGGGGACGTCGGGCGCGGCCGGGACCTCGTAGTTCGTCATGGTCGAGGTCAGGAGCTGGCCGTTCTCGTCGTAGATGGCCTCCTCGAAGATCGCCTCGGCGATGCCCTGGATCACGCCCCCCATCACCTGGCCGTCGACGATCTGCGGATTGATGATGGTTCCGACGTCGTCGACCGCGACGTACTTCAGGACGTCCACCTTGCCGGTCTCGGTGTCCACTTCGACCACGCAGATGTGCGCCCCGTAGGGGAACACGAAGTTCTGGGCGTCGTAGACCGCCGTCTCCTCGATGCCGGGCTCGAGCCCATCCGGGAGGTTGTGGGCCGTCCAGGCGGAGAACGCCAGCTCGCCGATCGCTTTCGCTCGGTCCGGGGCGCCCTTCACGCTGAACTTCCCTCGTTCGTACTCCAGGTCTTCCTCCGCCACCTCGAGCTCGTGCGCGGCGATCTTCTTGATCTTTGCCACGACCTTCTGGGCGGCCCGGTGCACGGCCACGCCGCCGATGGCCAAGCTGCGGCTCCCATAGGTGTCCATGCCCAGCGGCGCGAGCTGAGTGTCGCCGTACAGCACTTCGATGTCGTCCGGTGAGACGCCGAGATCGTCGGCCACGATCTGGGCGAACGTGGTCACGTGGCTCTGTCCGTGGGGTGTCGTCCCGATGACCAGGACCACCTTCCCCGTGGGAAGGAGCCGGATCGTGGCCGCGTCCCAACCGCCGGCGGCATACCGAAGGGCGGACAAGACGCGGGACGGAGCCAGCCCGCACATCTCCAGGTAAGTGGAGAATCCGATGCCGAGCTGCTTCACGTCGTCCTGCTCCCGGCGGACCTGCTGTTCCTTGCGGAGGTCGTCGTAGCCGACGAGGTGGATCGCCTTGTCCAGCGTGGCGTCGTAGTCGCCGGAATCCAGGTTCAGGCCGCCCGGAGAGAGCGTGGGCTCGGTGAAGGCCGGGATGAAGTTGAGCCGGCGGATCTCCAATGGGTCCTTGCCGACCTTTCGGGCCAGCGCGTCGATGGTGCGTTCCACGGCGTAGGTGGCCTCCGGCCGGCCCGCCCCCCGGTACGCGTCCGTGGGAACCGTGTTGGTGAACACGCCGTTGAACTCGACGTGGTACGCCTCGCCGCCGTACGGGCCGCAGTAGAGGAACGCCCCGAGCAGCGGCGTCCCCGGGGCGATGATCATCAGGTAGCCGCCCATGTTCACCAGGATGCGGGCCCGGTACCCGCGGATCTTCCCTTCCTTGTCCGCGGCGAACTCCATCTCCTGGATCTGGTCCCGTCCGTGGTGGGTGGCCAGGTAGTTCTCCGACCTCGTCTCCACCCACTTCACCGGACGCGCCGTCCGCTTGGCCAGCGCCAGGCACAAGGCTTCCTCCGGGTAGACCTGGAGCTTGGAGCCGAACCCGCCCCCGACCTGCGGGGCGATGATCCGGAGCTTCGACTCGGGGATCCCCGTGGCGATGGTCATGGCCACCCTGACGATGTGCGGGATCTGGGTGGAGGACCACATCGTGAACTCGCCCGCCGCGGGCGAGGGCTGGACCAGGACGGCCCTGGGCTCGATGGCGTTGGCGATCTGGCGCTGGATCACGTAGCGCTGCTTCACGACCACCGGGGCGTCGGCGAACACCTTGTCGGGATCACCGTTGGTGAGCGTCCACGTGTAGCTCTTGTTCGTGCCCACCTCGTCGTGGACCAGCGGAGCGCCCGCGGCGAGGGCGGCCTCCATGTCGATGACCGGGTCGAGCTCCTCGTAGTCCACCTCCACCGCTTCCGCGGCGTCGGCGGCCAGAGCCCTGGTGTTGGCCACAACCACGGCCACCCCGTCACCCTGGTATCGGGCCTTGTCCTGAGCCAGAGGCCAGTGCGGTGGGTTCTTGATGTCCTCGGTGACCGGCCAGGCCATGAGAAGCGGTCCGGCCCAGTCGGCGGCCAGGTCGGCGCCCGAGTACGCGGCCACGACACCCTCCATAGCCAAGGCCTTCGACAGGTCAACGCTCTTGATGCGGGCGTGACCGAATGGGCTCCGCACGACATGCATCCACAGCATGCCGGGAATGCTCATGTCTTCGGTGTAGCGGGCCTGGCCGGTGATGAGCTCCGGGTCCTCCTTCCGGCGGACCTCGGCCCCGATGTAGCGATCCTTCACCAGCGCCATCTCCCTCGCCCCCTCACCGGGTCGATGCGGCCGGAGAGCGCATCTCCTCGGCCGCAGCCAGGATCGCCTTGACGATGTTCTGGTAGCCGGTACACCGGCAGAGGTTGCCCTCCAGGCCCAGGCGGACCTGATCCTCGGAGAGTTCGGGATTCTCCTCGATCAGGCTGGCCGCGGCCATGATCATGCCGGGCGTGCAGTAGCCGCATTGCAAGCCGTGGTGCTCGTGGAAGGCTCGCTGGATGGGATGCAGGTCGCCGTCGCGGGCCAGGCCCTCGATCGTGGTGATCTCGCGCCCGTCGGCCTGGGCGGCCAGCATGGTGCAGGACTTCACGGATTGCCCGTCCACCAGGACGGTGCAGGCTCCGCACGTGGACGTGTCGCACCCGACATTGGTTCCGGTCAGGCCGACGGCCTCCCGGATGAAGTAGACCAAGAGCTGGCGGGGCTCCACGTCGGCTTCGTGTCGGGTGCCGTTGACGGTGACGGAGATGTGGCGCAGCACGGCGGCCCTCCTTCCCCGACGTATGAGGATCGAGGGCCGCAGTCTACCGCCGCGCCCAGAATCGGCGAAAGCCGGCGGTCAGAGGGAGGCGATGGCGTCCCGGGTCTTCTGGACGGCCTCGTCGAGCTCCGCTTCGGTGATGACGAAGGGGGGCCCTAGCATGACCAGGTCGCCATTGGTCCCGTCCGCGCATCCGGTAGAGGAGTACAGGATGAGGCCGGTTCCCTTGGCCGCCTCAACAACCCGCTCGGTCACCTTGGCCGTTCGCGGGAACGCCTGCTTGGTGCCCCGGTCTTGCACGAGCTCCACCCCGACCATCAGTCCGAGGCCCCGGACGTCTCCGACGTGCGGGTCGTCGGCCAGCGCGGAGGTCAGCTCCTTCAGCAGCAGCTCGCCCTTCTCCCGGCTGGCCTCGACCATGCCGCCGTCGCGGAGCTTCGCGAGGACGGCTCGGCCCACCGCGGCGCCGACGGCCGAATGGGAGTAGGTGAAGCCGTGGACGAAGCCGCCACGGCTGACCGTGTCGAAGACTTCGTCCGAACAAGCGGCCAGGCCGAGGGGCCAATAGCCCGACGAGACGCCCTTGCCGGCGACCAGGATGTCGGGGCGAATGCCCCAGTGCTCGCAGCCGAACCAGCGGCCGGTTCGCCCGAACCCCGTCATCACCTCGTCGGCGATCAGCAGGACGCCGTGACGGCGGCACACGTCCTGCACCGCCGGCCAGTAGTCGTCGGAGGGGACGGCGGCTCCGAGCGTGGCCCCCGCCACGGGCTCGGCGATGAAGCAGGCCACCGTGTCCGGCCCGAGATCCCGGATCGTCCGGTCCAATTCTTCCGCATGCCAGGTTCCGCAGCCGGCGGGATGACTCGGGGAGGGGCATCGATACTCGTAGGCGGGGGCCACGTGCACCGTTCGGCCCAGCCACGGCTCGTACGGACGTCGAAGGGGCTGCCGGCCGGAGGCGTCCAGCGCCCCGAGGGTGTTGCCGTGGTAGGACCCCCATCGGGCGATGACCCGGTGCCTGGAGTCCTCGCCGCGGGCCAGGTGGTAGGCCCGGGACAACTTGAGCGCGGTCTCCACGGCCTCGCTGCCGCCCGAGACCGGATAGATGCGCGCGCCGTCCATCGGAAGCAGCGGCGCCAGCTCTTCCGCGTAGGCCTCGAGCGCCTCGGTGGAGAACTGCGTGCCGTGGGCGTAGGCGACCGCTCGAGCCTGCCGCGCCATGGCCTCCACCACGTCGGGATCGCCGTGGCCGATGCCGACGACGATCGCCCCACCTGACCCATCCAGGTAGCGACGGCCTTCGGCGTCCCAGATGCACGCGCCTTCTGCTCGAGCCACCCTGGGCAGGTCGCGCCCGAAGACGCGGGGAAAGACGTGACTCACGGCGCCAAGACTACAGGTGGGATTCGGCCCCTCTGGCTATCGGGGCCGACCGGCCCCAGAGGCACTCATCAGGCGAATTCCTGTTTGACTGGGATCTTCGGAAGGACTGGCGTTGGGGTCGGGTCGGAGACTCGAACCGCCGCCCGGTCCGCGCCCTCGATCACCAGCGTGGCCGCCGCCGAAGTGCCGACCCCCACCTGCCAGAGCTTCATGGGAGCATTGCACCCTCCCTCGCCCACCAGCACGGTCGAATCGTCGATCCAACCGATGACCGAGGTCGGGCCAGAGGCGCCTGGCATCAGCGCAGACCCGCTTGTCTGATCGAGTTTGGACAGGACCGCTTTGCGATCAGCACAACTCGTCCCGGTGTCCAGGGCGGCCGCTTCGCCGCCGGGAGCTGGTACCAGCTGAAGCACGTTCTGTTCGTCCTTCCAGAGCCCCGTTCTAAGCCGGGTCGTTCCCAGATCGGCCGCCGTGATGAGCCGCGTGCCGTTTTTCAGGTGCGCGACGTAGTAGAGCGTTTTCCCGTCAGGCCCAAAGGCAATGGGGCCGAAGACCGTTCCTGCTCTGCTCCACACCAGCCGGTGGGGGCCAGCCTGACCCCCGGACACAGCGGTGTTGATGTTCAGCCAGATGGCCGAGCCGTCGATCCGGTGCGTCATCACGAAGCCGAACGCTCGGCCGGATGGGTGATAGACGACGTCTTGGAAGGTGACGTCCGCGTGTGCGGGAAAATGGCCCTCCTGTTCTGGCGGCGTCACGTTCTCAATCTTGCTGCTGCCGACGAGGGCCTTCTCGAGTTCCTTGCCGTCCGGATCGACGAAGGCCACCGCCACGCCAGTCGGCCGGGACCAGGAGACTGAGGGCGGCTGGAGCGAGCCAGGCGGCCTCGAAGCGTTCGACCCCACACCCCGGACCTCCAGGCCGCCGAGAAGCAAGCGATCGGCCTGCGGCCCCCACAGGAACGGGCCCGGGTCGGAGACCTCGAACAAGCACGTTAGCCCGGCCCCGTCCGGAGCCACGGCCCAGGCTCGCCCCTGGGCAACGAAGGAAACCGTGGCCGCTGTGGCGGGGACGGCCGCCTTGCAACCTGCCGGAAGCGATGTAATCAGGGCTTGGGCAGTGGGCGAACTCGAAGTGGGTGGGCCGGTAGTTGCGGAGCCCGAAGGAGGAGGGTTCGCAGAACCCGAGCAGGCGGCGGCGAGCAAAGTCAGCGCCACCAGCGATGCCCCTCGACGTTCCATGGTGCTTACCCCCCCGCTCATCGTACGCCGGGGCGCAAAGCTCCGCGGCGCGTCGGTGGCGGCACATATAGTCGAGGGACCATGGAGCGGACCGCCCCCTCGCCAGCGCGTCCCCACATAGGCGCGGATTTCTGGAAGTTCTGGGCCGGGCAGACCATCTCCCAGCTGGGCAGCTCGTTCACCCTGTTCGCCACCCCGCTGCTGATCTTCAAGCTGACCCGGTCGTCGGTGAACCTAGGCATCGGCATGGCGGCGAACTTCATTCCCTATCTGCTGTTCGGCCTGGTGATCGGGGCCTGGGTCGACCGCCTGGACCGAAAGCGAATGATGATCGCGGTGGACGTGGGTCGCGCCGCGGTGATCGCCCTGATCCCGCTCCTGTCAGCGCTCCATCTCCTGGAGGTGTGGCAGCTCTACCTGATCGGCTTCGTCTCCTCCACGCTGACGATCTTCTTCGAGGCCGGCGAATTCGCCGCCATCCCGAGCCTCGTCGGCCAGGAGGATCTGATCACCGCCAATGGCCGGATCCAGGCCAGTTACTCGGGAGCTCAGGTGGCCGGTCCGCTGCTCGCCGGGCTCTTGCTGGCCCTCGTGAAGATCGAAACGGTCTTCCTCATCGACGCGGCATCGTTCGTCGTCTCCGCATACTCGCTCGGGCTCGTGGGGGTCGTGGGGGGGAGCTTCAACAGGGAGCAGGGACACCAAGAGCGAACCACCATCCGGAAGGAGGTGGCCGAAGGCCTCCGATACGTCCTCCGCCACCCGGTCCTCCGCAACATCTCCGCGATGATGGCACTGTTCAACTTCGTCGCCATCACCACGAACACCCAGCTCGTGCTGTTCTCCAAAGTCCGCCTCCACGCATCCGACGCGCGCGTGGGGTTCCTGTACTCGGCGGGAAGCGCGGGCGTCGTCCTGCTGGGCCTCCTGGCCGGGCGGATCCGGAAGAAGCTCTCGTTCGGGCCGGCCGCCCTGGGTTCGCTCATGGTCATCGGCGGCCTGACTGTGGGCTTGGCCGTGAACCGGTTGTACTGGCTGGCCCTTGTCCTGTGGGGCTTGGCTCAGGGCCTGGGGATCTTCTTCAACATCAACACCGGGTCGCTGCGGCAGGCTATCGTGCCGAACCACCTGCTCGGGCGCATCATCAGCATCGCGGGCGTCCTGGCCTGGTCGGCCATCCCTCTTGGCAGCCTGCTCGGCGGCTTCGTGGTCAAGTGGACCGGGAACGTGGCGCTGGTGTACGGGGTGATTGGGTTGATACTCTCCGCCATCGCCGTGTGGTTCTTCTTCCTCTCCCCGCTGGGCCACGCCGAACGGTACCTGCCGGGCGGTGATCTGGCCGAGCCCCAACCGGAGCCCGCCTCCCTCTAGCGCGTGTCGGCACCTTCGGGATCGAGCTCTTCCCGAACAAGACGAAGCTCCTCC
>WNFV01017594.1_pt1 | contig 11920 bp, 8 predicted proteins | sample 5400101 | NCBI WGS metagenome assembly WNFV01 (sample SAMN13153361, study PRJNA577476) | soil metagenome | isolation source: 115 cm soil or saprolite under grassland replicate 1 | place: USA:California | collected 2016-06-15
AGTCGAACTTTCCTTCGGCCGGTTCCATAAGCTCCCAGTAGACGGGAATAAGAACTGTATTGAGATTTAGCGAGGCGAGTTTCGGCCAGATGGGCCGCATGTACTCCAGGCTGGAGGACGTGGAGTTGCCCAATTCGCCTGCAAGAACGAGAAAGGGTTTATCGTCAACGACAAGTTGTGTAGCAGTCCCGTGTTGACGCAGGTATGGGGTTCGATATTGCTGCGCGCCACGAACGGGCAGCAAGGAGGCTACTAAGATGGCGCCTGAGATAACGAGAGTAATGACTCTTTGTTTGCGCCAAAGCCCATGTAACTTCATGTCTGCGTATTACCTTTCGCGAAGCCAATATTGCTTATCCAGACATTGACAGCATTTCTCACTCCGGGAGTCAGCTATTTCGATTGCCCTCATCCGTGGTCAGAACATCACGGCCGGCGATGAGGCATTCGCCGTTGAAGCTCTCAAACTCTATCGCCGAACCTCTGACTGGCGGGAACTGGCAGAAATCTTTCTGGCGCTCGGGTCTCCAGTAGGCGGTGGTGCGTGATCTTCTTTCGCGGGCGGTCCCAGCAAATCGGCGAAGATCGGCTTCAGGGCGTCAGCCCACACCTGGTAACCTTTAACGTCCAGATGCAGCCCGTCACGATTGGCCATGCCCTCGAACAACTTGCCGCCTTTATCAGCCAGCCTGTCGTTGATGTTCAAGTACTTGATCTTTTTGCCGTTGGCGAACCTCGCGATGTTGTCGTTGATCTGGTTAATGATCGGCATCACGGCCAAATTGTCGTTGCGCGGCGTCACGCCCATCAGCACAATCGTGGCGTTCGGCGCCTTCTGCTGGCATACGTCCAAAATGGCCTTGATCCCGCGGGTGACTTCCGCGACCCTCGGATCATCGCTCCCTTGAGGAGACAGCTTGCCGACATTGTTGGTGCCGGCCATTAGGACGATGATTTTAGGATTGACGTTATCCAGTTCGCCATTCTTGAGACGCCAGAGGATGTTTTGCGTCGTGTCACCGCCCCAGCCGAAGTCAGCGGCATTCCAGCCGAAGAAATTCTGCCGCCAGTTCGCCAGAAAGGCTTTGTATTGATCATCGCTGGCGCCCCAGCGCCTGGTGATTGAATCCCCTTCAAAATATATGTCAATGCCACCCTTGCGAGCTTTCTCCAACAACTGAGCATGAGCGATCTGAGAGTTAGAGTCGTTCCGGGGCGTCGGCTGGTCGGCGGCTGCCGAGGTACCTTCGCCGCGTTGACCGACCCTCCCGCCAGCGGCTCGAATTGCCTGAGTCACCGAGTGCAAAGACAACACAAGCACACCAGCCGCAGCCAACCATTGAATCGGAAGTTTCGATTGATTAGTCATTGTATTTCCTACTGAAGCTCGAGCACGACGACTGATTTCGGCGGCACGCTCAAGACTCGCTGAGAGTCCTGAATCTTGTAGCTGCCGAACTGCGCTGGCTTGATGAGGTTCTGCTGATCGAACGTGTTCATTGCGTTAATCAGGGGAGCCGTCAACACCTCTCCCGTAACCTGCCGGATCGCGGAGCCGGTAACCCTTGTTGTTACCTCAGCCGTTCGACTCGGCTCAAGGTTGACGATCGAGAGATGCAGTTTCCCCTCGGCATCACGCGACGCCGACGCACTGAGCTAAGGTACCGAAGACTGATCTATCCGATACTCGGACGCCGCCAGATCGATTGTAATCAGCTTTGCGCCTTGATGCACCTTGTACATCTTGAAGGCGTAGTACGTCGGCGGAAAAATTGACACGATAGGGGTCTGGGTTCAAATCTCCAGGCGCCCACCCGCATTTGAATCAGGTATTTCAGGGATCGTGGATTCGCATGGCAGAGAACCTCAAACTCTTCTTTTGTACAGCGCACAGAAGATTACAGCAAAAATTTACAACAAAAATCGGTTTTTCCGTGGGCCTATCGCTAAGCAGAATTATTAGCGGACAACCTCGAATTAGAGATTAGCTGAAGCACTTCCGCAACCAATTCGTCACCGTTCGCAGGCTTTGTCAGATACCCTTGTGCGCCGCATTCCTCAGCTTGCTTCTTATCGTTATCGTAGGCGGCACCGGAGTAAAAGAGTATCGGAGTCTTCGAGTCGAACGTCCTCAATTTCTTACAGAGTTCAATCCCGGAAGAACCAGGAAGCCAATTATCTAATAGATAGAGATCGAAGTGTTGGGTTCGAGCAAAATGAAGGGATTCAGGAGAGCTCGCCGAGGTAACCACTTCGCAGTCATGACTATTAAATAGTAGGACGATGAGCTCAAGAGTATCCGCATCATCCTCTGTGCAGAGAATCCGAAAATGAAAGCGTCACTGACAACGAAATCTGTTGCTACTCTTGGTCGGGCAGTGACTTCAAGTACTCAACCAGATCCTGTTTCTCTTGTGCGGTTAATCCAAGGCTAAATCTCGTGTTGTAGTGATTGATCACGTCCAGCAAAGTCGCAAATCGCCCATCGTGATAGTAGCGACCCTTATTTGCTGAGCGCATGAATAGGCCATTCTCGCGCACAAATATACCCGCCAAATTCATTGTCTTATATGCGCCGTCCGGGGCACGATCTGCCTGGAAGCTATCAATTCCAATGTCAACGGGTTTGTGTAGGTTCCATCCTGGCTCGGTCCAGAGTGGCTCGACGTGACAATTATTGCATCCAGCTTTGCCGCTGAAGAGTTCATCGCCACGTGCCGCTGCTTCTTCGTTAAAGTCCTCGCCTGCGTCTGGCGCTGGCGCGGGGATAGCAAGCTGATAGAAGTGAAGTGCTGGAAGTTTCTTTGTAATCAGATCTTCATCAGGAGCGATATGCGGAAGATCCGCAAAACCATTCGCAGCGGCAACAGGAAATTTCGTTGCATCATTCAACCGAGGATCAAAAAATCGGCCTTTACCGTGCATCTCAAGATTAGCGACGAATGCATTCCAGTAAGTTGTGGTTCCCCAAGCGCCGGTCCATGTGTGTTGATTGAAGCCAGCTAACCCAAAAGCATTCGGAAGCAGTGTTGCGCCTGGGACGTTTGTGCCAGTTATCACACCGTCAGTAACCTGACTCGGATTGAAAGCTTTGCCATCAAGTATTAATTCCGCATCGAATTTGCCCGGTCCCCAGCTGTTTAGCACCGTTCTCACAGTCTGTTGGCTGACGCCCAGCAGGTTGGCAAAAGCACTTAGGTCAGGCGCCGCTGCAGTGATAGCGCCAACATTCAGGTCGCGATTTGCCCAACCATCCAATCGATTACCAATACCAAAGGTAAGAGAATTATCGACTGTCGAGTGACAGAGAGCGCAGGTGATTCCGACTGAACTCAACGTGTTCCCCTGAAAAAATCCTTTGAGACCCAGGACCGCATCAAGTTTTAGCAGAGCTAACGTCGTCGCGGGGTTATCCAGATTGAGGCTGCCCTGTTTCAACTGATCTATCAGAGGTTTGGGAAGTGCACCGACATCGACCTTCAGACCGAGGTCCAATGCTGCTCGCGGACTAATTCCCGCACCTACCCCTCCAAGACCAGCCCCTGCGATCGCTTTATGAAGCTGAAGCATGCCGCCCCAGAAAGCTTCATCGCCAAAGGTATCGAAACGGAAAGTCTGTCGGCCGTCGGCGATCAGCTCATTTGCATTCGCAGTGATTTGAGCATCGAAGTTCCTCAATTTTTCGTTCTTGGCATTGCTTTGAGCGTGGGATGAGCTTCGTGCGCGGTTTCTGCTCACGACAGGTAACGAAATTGAAACACTCGCCAACAGAAGTATCACAATATATAGGAGTTTCTGACGTGGAATCCCACTGGATTCAGTCCTTGACGTCGCGCGCGCCGCATCTTGTTGGCGTACGAAGCTTTGATTCTCAAATTCGTGCTTCTGATTTTCAGACATATTTACCCCCTGTCGATTTATTCCACAAGCAGTTGAACCACATTCATATTGGACGGCGCACCTTCTCCACTTTTTTACCTATTTGAATCTATTTGGAAATTGAGATCCGACCTTGCATACCTCCCTCCTAAAGATCTAATGGACCAAGTTCCTCCCGTTAAAAAACTGCAGGCGTAGCTGGTCCAACCAACAAGGTTTTCAAAACTACGTCCGGACAGGGGAAACTGGTACGGGGGCAGACTACAATTACGAAGGGTAATCTTACGTTAGAGAAAAAGGCGGAGAACTACAACCGTATTATCACTGACCACTTGTACGTGTTTACACCGATGAGAGTGTTTGGATGCAAGGAGTATGCTATCGGATTCCGCTAAAGCAGAATCACATGGCGCCCGCATGGAAAATATGCTGCGCGGTGGCACCATTACATCTTTCTGCAATTGTGAAGACTGGCGAATGGCAGGTCGACACTACCTATGATTAAAAATGGTATTACCCAATCTCCAGCGCTATCGGGTAATGAGTTTATGCGACGAGGCAATGATTCGCCCAACAGTTGCGCATACGGCAACGCGGTGGGATTAGAATACTCCTCGCCGCTTTCCTGTTGAGCTAAAGCGGCGCAAACTGTTTAATCTGTATTGAGCGTGGTGACTAGCCTGATAGACTTTTCTGCCGCGGAGCAAAGCGAAATAACGAAGGTTATGCCGGACAACGACCAAAGCTACCAACTCCTGTTTGATAGCAATCCACACGCGATGTGGGTCTATGATCTTGAAACGCTTCGCTTTCTTGCAGTCAATAATGCGGCTATTCACCACTATGGATATCTGCGAGAAGAATTTCTGGAGAGAACTATCAAGGACATTCGTCCTCCGGAAGATATCCCCTGGCTTCTCGAAAGAGTGTCCCAGGTAACCACCGGGCTGGGTTCAGTAGAAGCCAGACACCGGAAGAAAGATGGAACAACCATCGATGTTGAAGTTGTCTCACATACCCTGATCTTTGCTGGCCGACGCGCCGAGCTCGTTTTATCAATGGATATTACGGAACGGAAGCGTGCGCAGGAAGAACATCTACAATTTATCCGTGAACAAGCGGCGCGCGCTGAGGCGGAGGAAGCGCAACGCCGACTCAGGTTCTTGTGGGAGGCGGGTAACTTACTCTCTGGTTCCCTGGAATATGAGATCACCCTCAAAAACGTGGCGCGACTAGCAGTGCCTGAGCTTGCAGATTATTGCCTGATAGACATTATCGACGAAGACAAGGCGATTCGGCGTGTCGAAGTCGCAAGTGGCGACCCCCGGATGAGCGAACTAGGTTCTCAGCTGCAAAAATATCCGCCCAATCTCAGTAACCCCGAAGCGCCTGTTATGCGGACAATGCGCTCGGGCAAACTCATGTTCTATCCAGACATTTCTGATGCGCTATTAGTTGCAACTGCACATGATGAGGAGCATCTCAGAATACTTCGCGCGCTGGGCTCTAAATCTCTGGCTGTGGCGCCACTTGTCGCGCGAGGTCGCACGCTTGGCGCGATCACTTTCAGCTTGGCTGAATCGGATCGTTCTTACAGCCCGTCGGACTTACTACTCATAGAAGAAGTTGCAGCCCGCGCTGCATTGGCTGTCGATAATGCGAGACTCTATGAACAGGCGCAGCGGGCGAATCGTGCCAAAGACGAGTTCCTCGCTACGGTCTCACATGAACTCCGCACGCCGCTCTCGTCCATGCTTGTTTGGGCGCGGATGCTTGCTGCCGGCAAACTTGATAAACAAACTTCCAGTAGTGCAATGGAAAGTCTCGTCAGCAACATTAAATCTCTCTCACAACTCATCAATGATTTATTGGACGTGTCTCGCATTACTACCGGCAAGCTGAGCATTGATACCCGCCCTATCAAACTGATTCCTATTATTGAGGCAGCCATAAATGTAGTGCGTCCTGCTGCCGATGCAAAGAAAATCGTCATTGAAACGAAGCTTGATCCCGGAGCGAAACCCGTGTTGGGTGATCCAGATCGTTTACAGCAGGTTCTCTGGAATCTGCTCACCAACGCAATTAAATTCAGCCCGGCCGAGGGACACGTTGAAATAAAAGTGGAAGAGACTGCTTCAGATGCCAGGATAACCGTCAGCGATCTGGGACAAGGGATCAGTGCAAACCTGCTGCCTTATGTTTTCGATCCTTTTCGACAGGCGGACAGTTCCGACTCCAGGGAGCATGGTGGGTTAGGCCTCGGGCTGGCAATCGTACGGGAGTTAGTGGAAATGCATGGAGGAACGATCGAGGCCGATAGCGCTGGAGAAGGGCAAGGATGCACATTTACGGTCAAACTTCCCTTGCTCACATTGGCAACCGAAGAACAGGATGTACAAAACAAATATCCGAGATTGACTCGAAATATTAAAATGGAAAGCGCAGGTCGGAATGTCTAAACGGCTGCTTGTCGTCGATGACGAACCCGACCTACTGCATGCAGTTGCAGTTTGTCTCCACGCCGAAGGCTACGAGGTTACGACGGCGCGAAGCGGCGCTGAGGCGCTTTTGCGCGTCGCTGAAATGCTCCCTGATCTCGTGATCAGCGACATTCGCATGCCGGGAATGGATGGATATACGCTAACTCGTCAACTTCGTGCCTTACCCCGGACCGGCCTAATCCCGATCGTGTTCCTCACTGCAAAAAATCAGACGTCTGATCGCATTGAAGGTTTCCGTTCTGGGGTCGATGTTTACCTGACGAAGCCCTTCGAGCCTGATGAGTTGCTGGCCGTGGTCGCAGGTATCATGAGCCGCACGCAGCGAACTCATGCCGAAATTGCTCAGCTGCTTGGCGAGTCAGCTATCACATTTCAGGATGATGTGCTCACGGACGCTGAGGAACGCATCGCTGCGGCTGTAGCGCGCGGTTTGAGCAACAAGGAGATTGCAGGCGAAATGGACATTAGTGTGAGAACTGTGGAGAGTCACATCAGTCATATTCTTGCAAAAAAGCGGTTTAATAATCGCGTCGAAATCGCACGATATCTTCTAGAGCACAGATAGGGAGCAAACTAAGACCGAAGGCGCGAAGGGCGCTGGTAAACGTTTTCTGGGGATGCAGTTTCAGTTTGAACTTGGCGAAGCGTTCCGCCAATTCGTGATGAAACCGCGGCATCACCTTGAGTGTCGCGGAGACCGCGCGTGCATTGATCATCGGGATCAGCTCAGCGGCGACAGCTTTGCTGCCCTTGTCGTCGCCGCAGTACACCAGACTCAGTCGGCGGCTCTTGCTTTTGGATTGGTTTACGCCAAAAAGCACTTCGCTTGGCACAGTGTTGAAAGCGGAGACGACTCGAGCCTTCGGAATCATCCTGGCAAGTTCCTCCGCGCCCGACGAGATGTGGGCCACAACGAGGTCGGTGTTGTCATCATTCATCGGAAGGGAGCAGGTTACGACCACCTTGCCCGACAAATCGCCTGTCTGATTCAGCACGTCCTCTATTCGCGACCAGTGCACTGCGAGCAATAGCGCGTCCGCTTCCTGCGCAGCCTCACTCGGTGTGCCCGCCCGCGCGCTCCCATGTTGCTGCGCGCATAGGTGAATACGACCTCATGTCCGGCACGCGCGAAGATCGTTCCGAGCTTGCCGCCCATCAACCCTGAACCGAGAATGCCAACTCGCATGCAGTCCCTACCTTTCAATGCTCCGCCGTCCTTGTGGTCGTTACGGAATGCACCGTAGAACGTAGCTCAGAGACCAGTTCTTCGCTCCAAGTGTTCGGGATAACGAGCCCCATGCACTGTGATCTTTGAGGCGGCGTTATCGATCTCACGGAGATCGTCGGACGTAAGTTCAATTTCAGCTGCTCCGACGTTTTCCTCCAAGCGGTTCAGCTTCGTTGTGCCTGGAATCGGAACGATCCAAGGCTTCTGGGCAAGCAGCCAGGCGAGGGCTATTTGAGCAGAGGTCGCGTTTTTCCGTTTTGCAACCTTGCTAAGCAAATCAACCAAAGCCTGATTCGCCTTTCGCGCTTCTGGCGTAAAGCGAGGAACGATGTTGCGGAAGTCGGAACTGTCGAACGTAGTGTTTTCGTTGATCTTTCCCGTGAGGAAACCTTTACCAAGCGGGCTAAATGGAACGAACCCGATCCCGAGTTCTTCAAGGGTGGGCAACACTTCTTGTTCGGGGCGTCTCCACCACAATGAGTACTCGCTCTGAAGAGCAGTGACTGGCTGGACAGCATGTGCACGACGGACGGTCTGCACTCCTGCTTCGGAGAGACCGAAGTGCTTTACCTTACCTTCCTGGATCAAGTCTTTCACGGCTCCTGCTACGTCTTCGATCGGCACGTTGGAGTCAACGCGGTGTTGATAAAACAGATCGATGGTTTCGACCTTAAGTCGCTTCAGCGAGGCTTCAGCAACTTGTTTGATGTGTTCTGGCCGGCTGTCCAACTCAGTCCACTTCGATGGGTCGGTGGGAGAAGGTTTGAATCCGAATTTGGTGGCAATCACCACTTGGTCACGGCAGGGAGAAAGAGATTCGCCCACAAGCTCTTCGTTCGTGAACGGTCCGTAAACTTCAGCGGTATCGAAAAATGTTACACCGCGTTCGACGGCTGAACGAATCAGCGAGATCATCTCCTGCTTATCTCCAGCCGGACCATAGCCAAAGCTCATTCCCATACAGCCGAGACCAAGAGCCGAAACTTCCAAGTTGCTATTTCCAAGCTTGCGCTTCTGCATGTTTTTGACTCCTGTCTGCGTTAAAGGTAGGAGTGATTTTACTTCGCATGGGTGTGGCCGTTCGCAGGTATTCTTGCTCGACCTGTCGCGATATTGCTCGAAACGCGGATTGGAGGACGGCACAAGAATGCTCGTGAATCGTCGCAGAAAGGTGCGAGATTCCTTGAAAGGATGGGTTTTTCTGAAATCGCAGCGGAGCGTGGTTAACGCTGCCGGCGGTAATCGCTCGGGGACAAGCCGGTCTCTCTGCGGAAGAGCTGTGCGAAATGGCTGGGGTTTGTGTAACCAACATCAAGCGCAACATCCACTACGCTCTTCTTCGTTTCGCGAAGCAGTTTTCGCGCGAGGTTCATCCGCAGATCAATCTGATAGCGCGCAGGTGAGATGCCCGTGGCACTCTTGAATAGGCGATGAAAGTGAAACTTGCTCAAACCTGCTTCAGCCGCCAGCCTATCAAGGTTGAGGTTTTCAGCGACGTGTTCAGCGATCCAGTCCGTCATCTGCCGAAGCTTGTAGCCAGGTAGTGACGGACTACTGCTATGCGGCTCTTCCATCGTTTCGGCGTAGTTTCGAGCAAGATGGATAGCGATGGCCTGAGCGATGCCCTGCACGAAAAGTGGACTAGCCTGTGGGCGCATCAGCTCATCGCGTAATCTCTCCATCAACGAATTCAACGCAACGTCGGTGAATGCTGAAGCGTCTCGCAATTGCGCCCTATCTGCATCTGCTCCGAAGACCTCTTCCAACGCGCGCTGAAGAACCGGCAGCTCGACAAACACCAGCATGGATTGAAACGGTTCCGAGGTCACCACTTTCCAGCGAACATCGTAGGGAGCGCCTCCCGAGGTGAGGAAGAAAGAACCTTTCCTAAGCCGATTTGTGATCCAAGGCCGTTTGTATTCCCGCTCCTGAAAATCGACTTCACCCGAAGTGGTCCATGCGAGGAATGGTTCGCTTACTGAGGGAAGGTACAACGTATCGCCTTCAGGCGGCAGCGCCACGATCCACGCTTTAATGTCTCGCCATGCCTCGCCGCGACCGTGGAACAAACACTTTCCGCCCACATAGCGTTCTAAACCTTCGGCAGATGTTGTTTCCGGAATCGACATTTAGAGACTTAGAAGCGGGACGACCTGATCCGCACGGGCGCTCGAATTCTTCCGGCAAAGGACGGCTAGCGCGAAGAATCTCAAGCTCTTCGTTCGTACCCGTGATATTCAAAAGAGAGACTTCATCTTGTGAGCCCAGATCGATGAGGGGCTTACCACCGACTACGAATCGACGATGTCCTCAACAAATTCAATCGAAATAAGCTGCGCAACGGATTTTACTCCGTTGCGAAATTCAGACTCAAATGATGAGTCTTTGTAAGTTATTGAAATGATTGGTGCCGAGGGCGGCAGTCGAACCCGCACGACCTTACGGCCAACGGATTTTAAGTCCGGTGAAAGCGGCATTACTGAGTCTTACGAAACGATATGAACCAGTATTTACGCGCCTAGCGGTCGTCAAAGTGTCACTTCGTCTGGTTTCGTATCAACACGTACCGCCACCATCTTAGCCCCATTTCCCTTTACCGTAAGGAACCCCTCAAACCTAGCCAGGCTACCGTTCTTCGACGATGTCGAAGCGTCTACGACTACTACAAAACACAACCAACAGGACGCTAGCCTTCCAATTACTTCTTGAACTAATATACAAAGCATTATCGACGTACGGGTAACGTTGCGGCATCAAGTAGTACCACTTAACGGATTGCGAACGTCGCCTACCTTCTAACGATTTTCTTTTGGCCCAAAAGAGTTCATAAGCCATTGAGCGAAACGATGTCCCCCAACAAGATGCTCGCCCATTACTCGATTGTCCGCAAGATCGGCGCGGGTGGCATGGGTGAAGTCTATCTCGCGCAAGACAAGAAACTGGATCGCAAAGTGGCGCTGAAAATTCTACCTGCTGAAGTCGCGTCGAATCAGGAACGCATGCGTCGCTTTGTACAGGAAGCTAAGGCTGCGTCCGCGCTCAATCATCCCAACATCATAACGATCTATGAGATTAATGAAATCGACTCACGTCACTTCATCGTGACTGAATTTATTGACGGAGAGACGCTGCGCCAGCGGATGAAGCACGAGCACTTAAAGCTCAACGACCTACTCGAGATCGCCATTCAAGCGGCGGGCGCACTGGCTGCGGCGCATGCGGCCGGCATCATCCATCGAGATATCAAACCCGAGAACATCATGGTGAGGCGTGATGGCTATATCAAGGTGTTGGATTTCGGACTGGCCAAGCTTACCCAGCCCGAAGGCTCGCCCACTGATACCGAAGCGCCGACAAAGGCTCTGGTCGACACAGGTGCAGGCACAGTCTTAGGCACGTCGTATTACATGTCGCCGGAACAAGCGAAGGGGAAGCGCGTTGACGCCCGCACCGATTTATGGAGTCTGGGCGTAGTCATCTACGAGATGGTTGCAGGGCACGTTCCCTTCGAAGCTGAGACACCGAGTGAAGTCATCGGGCTCATACTGAATAAAGAACCTCCACCGCTGGCACGTTACGATCGGGAAGCGCCGCCGGAACTCGAACGCATCGTCACTAAGGCACTGACGAAAGATCTCGAAGAGCGTTATCAAACAGCGAGAGACCTTCTGGTCGATTTGAAAAGACTTAAACGCCAACTTGACTTGGAGTCAGAGATCGAGCGCACCGTTCCTCCAGAGTTCAGAACGTCGGGCAGCGGTGCCGCACACACCGGCGCTTACCCACCTCCTACCTCACAAGAAATGGCCGTCGCCACAGCAAGCAGCGAAGTTACTCATCAAGTAACGAGCGCCGAGTACATCGTCAGCGAGATTAAGCAGCATAAGAAAGGCTTTGCAGTCACGGGGGCAGTAGTGTTTGCGCTGGCTTTGGCGACCGTGGGTTATTTCCTCATTGCTCGCCGCACAGCTGCCTTAACGGACAAAGACACGATCCTGCTTGCGGATATCGTCAACACCACCGGCGATAGCGTCTTTGATGGCACGTTAAAACAGGGGCTTGCCGTGCAGCTCGGGCAGTCTCCGTTCTTGAACCTCTTTTCCGACACACGCGTGCGGCAGACGTTGCGCCTAATGGGCCGCTCACCGGATGAGCGGGTGACCGCGGAGGTCGGGCGAGAGATCTGCCAGCGGCAGGGCCTGAAGGCCTTGATCACCGGCTCGATTGCTTCTCTCGGTAGTCACTACGTGCTCACGCTGGAAGCTCTGAACAGCCAGAGCGGTGAAGTTCTGGCGAGAGAACAGGCCGAAGC
>WNFV01008135.1_pt1 | contig 11918 bp, 10 predicted proteins | sample 5400101 | NCBI WGS metagenome assembly WNFV01 (sample SAMN13153361, study PRJNA577476) | soil metagenome | isolation source: 115 cm soil or saprolite under grassland replicate 1 | place: USA:California | collected 2016-06-15
ATTGCCATTATTGCAACGAGTTCAACAACTCGATTCCGCATCCGGCCCTGGCTGATCTCAAGAAGTGGATGGACCACATTCGGAAGCTCGGCGTCATGCGCCTCGGTCTGCAGGGGGGCGAACCGCTCAAGCATCCGGAGATTGTGGAGGTAGTGCGTTACGCAAAATCCCTCGGTTTTCGCAAAGTGAGCATGTCCACAAACGGGTTTCTCCTGAACCGCCAGCTCCTCGCGGACCTTGAAGGAGCGGGCCTCGATGGACTGCAAATTTCCGTGGACCGGATGACGCCGATCGCGAGCACACGCAAATCGATGAAGTCGATCGTGCACAAGCTCGACTGGTTCAAAGATTCGAAGGTCAGGGTGCAGGTCAGTGGCGTCCTTTTCAAAGAGACGCTCGATGAGATGGGACAGGTGATAGACACTTGTCTCGACTTGGGCATCCGGGTCCATGCGCGCGTGGTCCACGACGATCTCGTGCACGACCGCGCCTTGCGCGACCCAAGTGCGAGCGAGCCGGTGCTCCGCTTTCTCGAGCATCAGGAGAAGCTGAAGCGCAGTGGCGAGAAGATTCACTCCAGCTGGAACCTTCTCGCTTACGAAAAGAAGATGTTGCGACAGGAGCCGGTCGAATGGACCTGCATCGCGGGCTATAAATATTTCTTCGTCTCATCGACCGGTAAGTTCTGGCTCTGCAGCCAGGTGCGAACCGAGAGGCACATTCTTGAGATCACGCGGGAAGATTTGCTGAGCTACAACCGGAAGAAGGATTGCCAGGCGGGATGCGGCGTTTATTGCACCGCGGAAGCCTCACTGGCCGTGAGCCATCCCCTGCGATACGCCGGCCGGGAAGTGGCCGGGATGCTGGCAAGTCGGGTGTCAAGGATACGGCGCGGGGGGCCCGAGCGCATTCGTGATCTGGCGGCCGCCCAGCAAGACCAAGCTCCGTTTTACGAAGCCCCGGCGGCCGCAGCGTCATTTGGCAGTCGTTGTCAGCGGGGTAACTGTTTGCGGTAAATTCGATACGTCTTGTAGCGGTCCGCTCCGATCGCTTCCAAAAAACGATTGATCGTGAAATTGTCTTCAAGCGTGAGGCTCAGTTCTCCCGTGAACCCGCGTTTGATCATCGCATCTTCGACGATCCGCAGCACGAGCATTTCAGCGATGCCGGCACGGCGATATTTTTCAATCACGCCAAGTGCGATGAGCCGCGCAGTTCGCGTCCGGCTCTTGTGGTAAAGAAGTTTCACAAGACCAATTGGCAACCCAAAAGTGGTAAGCCGGCCATTGATATAGCGAAGGGCGACATTGATGTCGGGCACACATAGGATGAAGCCCACCGGCTCGTCGCCAATTTCCGCGATGAGTGTGAACTCCGGAATGACTAGCTGCTTGAGCTCGTGCGTCATGAACTCCATCTCCGCTTCCGTGAATGGAACAAACCCCCAATTCTTTTCCCACGCTTGATTATAAATTTTGCGAAGGCGCCTGCTTTCTTCGCGAATATTCTTGAGATTTCCAGGCCGGATAACGACCGGCCAGCGCTTCCGGAAACGTTCGGCCAGAGGTCGCAAACGGGCTGCTGCCCCAACTGGCTCAGCGAACCACCACGCGTACCAATCTTTCACTTTTGTAAAACCGCAGCGCTCGATCAGGTCCGGATAGTACGGCGGATTATGCGCGGTTAGGATTGTCGGTGGAAATCGAAAGCCGTCGATCAATAGGCCGCACACGTAATTCGTGGAATAATCGATCGGCCCCATCATTTCGATTCGGCCTTTGTTGCGAAGCCAATTGGCCGCAGCGTCAAAAAGCGCAGCGGCTACTTCTTGATCGTCAATGGACTCAAACAGGCCGAAACAGCCGACGTTGGTTTGGTGCAACGAATTGTAATTCGGGTCATCGCTGGCCATGATTCGGCCAACGATCTTCCCGTTTTTGCGCGCCAGGAATAAGGCGGCGTCGCCATGCCGGTAAAACGGATGCCGCGTGCGATCGAGAAATGTTTTGCGTTCGATGATCAGTGGCGGGACCCATGCCGGATCGTTCGCATAAATTTGCCACTGGAATTTGATGAAGGCATCGCGCTCACGGCGCGAGCTGACCTCTGAAATTTCGATGTCCGACACGCAAAGAATGACTATGCCGAATTTTCTGCGCTCTCGACAACTTTCAGCAGCGACTCGGCGATATTGTCCTGGCGAAACAGAAGGTAAATAAAGAGAAAATTGAGCGGGATCAGCTCGAACCAGAAGTAATAAACTGGTTGGCTGATGAACAGAAGGGCAAACAAGACCAGCATCCGGATATTCGTCATCAGCAGTCCCCACCACTTGAGCATTGGACGGGCTAAATTTCGATAACGCGTTCTTAGCCAGTCAGGAATTTCGCTGCGAAACAATTGGCCGACGACATTACGCAATGTTTTCAGGCCTGGTGCCAGCATTTCCTGTTGACGAGTAAAGTTCAGATACAACGCAAGCAGAAGCTTCTGCCACGGTGCCTGACGCCAGGTTAATCTCCAATAATCCGATCGCAGTTCAGATGAGGAATCTACGCCCTTTCGTACTCCGGCTGTTACGAAGTAAAGATAGGTGCTGCGATAATAATCAGCAGCTGCTCCTTGCAATGCGTGACTGATCCCAGCAGCAAGCGCCAGAAAACAGATGGCTGGCGACCAACCTTCGAACAGGTAGCGGAGAGTCAAATGGAAGTAAATGCTGACGAAGACCAGATGATCGGCAATGCTGTCAATGATACGACCGTCGCGGCTTTCTCGATGCGTCAAACGCGCAAGCTGGCCGTCCGCGTTGTCGAGAGTATTCGCGCAAACATGGAGCACCATCCCGGCTACGTTGATGCTCAGATCGCGGTAGAAATAAAGATGTCCCGCGACGACGCCAAAGATGCCGGCCAGTAAACTCACGGCCGCCGGAGTCATCTTCAGCCGCGCGAAAAACTGGGCCAGCCAAAACCCTATTGGCCTGTAGAAGTAGAGATCGAAAGCTCCCTCGACGTCGCGCGCCTTGAGAGTCGATTCGATCTTGGGGGGTGCCGTGTGAACCACCTCTGCCGGCATTAAGAACTCATCCTCATCGCCAGCTCGGACATTTTGCAGCGCAACCGGAACGTGGTCGCCTTAATTTTCGAATCCGCTTTGAGCGTGTGATCGAGGATGTTGAGCGCTTCATCGAGATCGGCGCGGGTATGTTTGGCGGTCACGCAGGCGCGGAAACAAATCTTGTTTTGCGGCACCGCTGGGTAATCGACCGGCGCGACCCACAAACCGCGCCGTCGCAACTCGTGGCCTAACCGGTACATGCGTTCCCGGTCCCCGATCACCAGCGGCATAATATACGTTGTCGACGTTCCGGTATCGATGCCGATGTTGCGCAGTTGCGCGTGAAAGTAATCGGCGTTCTCCCAAAGTTTTTTCCGCAACTCCGGCTCGCGCATTCCGATTTCCAGCGCTTTCAAAATTGCCGCCACCACGACCGGCGGCAAAGCGCACGAATAAACATACGGGTGTGCGTAAAAACGCAGGTAGCGAAGGGTGTCCTTGGGGCCGGCCACAAATCCGCCCAGCGCGCCAAAAGCTTTTGAAAATGTACCATAAACAAGCGGTATGCGACCTTCCACACCGAATTTTTCCGCGGCGCCGCGACCGTGTTCGCCGCAAGCAAGCATCGAGTGCGCTTCATCGACAAAAACACTCGCGCCGTGCGACTCTGCGATATCAAGCAACGCCGGCAGGTTCCCGAAATCGCCATCCATGGAATAAATTCCTTCCATCACTACGAGTTGGCGGCGAGCCTGTTTGCGCGCCAGCGCCTTATCGAGCGATGCCGGGTCGTTGTGCTCGAATTTGTCCGCCCGACATCGGGAAAGTGCCGCGCCGTCGCGCAAACTCAAATGCGAGCGATTATCCAGGATCGCTACGTCGTTTTTGCGCAGCAAACCGGAGATGGTTCCGAGCGCGCCACCAAATCCGCTGTTAAAAAGCATGGCGTCTTCGCGCCCGAGAAATTTTGCCACCTGCCGCTCAAGCTCGCGGTGCAGGTCCGTCATGCCGGAAAGCATCGGCGAACCGCATGCGCCGAGACCGTGCGTCTTCAACGCTCCCTGCGCTGCGGCGATGACATCGGGATGATTTGCCAAGCCGAGGTAATTGTAGGAACAAAGGTTGATCACCGAGCGCGGCCGACCGTTGTAATCGATGGTCGTGCGCGCGTCGGCACTGGCGAGCAGCTGCGGTTCATAAAGTTCCACCGCGAACGTGGCCTGTCGCATCCAATGCGTGAATCCGGGCGGCGGCTCGAGCGGATCGCTCGTTTCGTGTGCCAGAAAATTACTCAGACTGAGTTTTGCCGGGTCCTGATTCATCAAGTGGTAAACTGCCTTTCGCTCGCTCCCGTCTCAACGGAAGGCGCGTCCCGGCAAAGTTGCGAGCTTTCGTGTTTCACAGATTCCTTACGAAGTTGTCCGCCGCATCCGCATGCAGCCGGGTTCCGTGTCGGGGCAGCCAATCTAGCGGGTTTCGGATTTCAGGACAAGACTTTTGATGCGGTGACCTACCGCCCGTGGACACCCTATTTTGTATGGTTGATCCGGCTACAAGGAAGGGCGATTCTCAGCCGTCGTATCGCCCGAATCGCTAGGAAGCGGTTCCTCTCTGGTATTCTGCCTTCACTTCCGCGTCGTGCGGAAAACGTAATCCCAAAGCGGCGAGCTGATGCCGTACCCGACGTGATCATCTTTGTAGTGATGACGAAGATGATACTGCTTCAGCCGCAGTAATACGCCGCGTTTCATCGGAAAATGGTGCGTCGCGTAATGGAGCATGTCGTAGCAGACATAGCCGAACACCAATCCGGCGAACGCACTCGACGCGAAGCGTCCGAACATTAGCAGGAACATGCCGTAAAAAAGAAACGCGAGCGGCACACTGATACTGGGGGGCATAACAAGTCTTTTTGCATCGTTTGGAAAATCGTGATGCACGCCGTGAATGATGTAGTGGAGCCGTTTCCCCACGCGCGTTTTCGGTTCGTAATGGAAAATGTATCGGTGGATCAGATATTCGGTCAGCGTCCAGAGAAGGATACCGAGCAGGAAAAATCCCATGACAACAAACATCGGGAATCCTTGCCTGCAAAGGGCCAGGTAAAGCATAAAACCGACGACAGGCAGGTAGAGAATCAATGGAGTCGCCGGATGCACGCGCGAAAAAAATTCCATGAAGTCACTGTCGAACATTCGGACCGTTTCGTTTTTCGTCGAAACGTAGAGGGGCGGCTTAGAGAGCGACGCTGTCTGGTCCAATTGATCCGCCATGGCTAAAAGCTAATGGACCGGGCACTCAGATCAAGATTGCCGGCTTCGCGGCTTACCAGCTGTGAAGCGGTGTGTGGCCCGTCCGGCTCGGTTCGCTCGACTCGCGAATAGAGGCTGTATCGCCTGTCGAAAATAAACTGAAAGAGCAGTCGGCTCCACGAAGAGTGGTACTTCAGATTGTTGTAAAACTCCGGCGCCATCGCGCGTAGCTTCGGCAGATTGTTCCACGGTATCGACGGCAAATCGTGATGCTCATTGTGATAACCCATGTTCAGCGCCACCAGATTGATCGGTCCATAATAACTGAACGTCTCCTGATCGAAATCGTATGTGTAATGCTCCTGAATCCAGCGTGCCCCCACCGGATGCAACCCAATAGAAAACAAGAACGCGAAGACCAAATAAAGAAATCCAGCCCAACCACATAAATAAACGATTGCTACATCGTACGCGACAGCGCATGCAAGATTGATTGAGAACCAGCGGTCCCACATCTTGATCGCTTTGAGTCGAGGCGGACGCGTTACCTGAAAAAATGGAAACAGCATCAGCCAGATTGCTTTCCGATACCATGAGTTGCCCACGAGGCGGGCCTCCCAATGGTTCGCCAGGTCTGCGTCCCATTCGTAATCGCCCTGATGCGAATGATGTTTCAAGTGAAAAACCCGAAATCCCATCGCGCCCGGAGTGAGATTCGGAAGATCGGCGATGATCGCCACCATTTTGTTCCAGCTCGGGCTCCGGAAAATCAGGTTATGCGTCGCATCATGAATGATGACGTAGTTGGCATGATTGCCGAATGCGCCGACGCAGAACGCGATCAGTAGACTGACCCACCAGTAATCGAAACCCAACCGGCCCATGCCGAACGCGATCGCCGTCTGCATCACGAGAATCGAGACCGCAATCAGAGCAGTCCACGGGTTGCGCACCATTAACTCGCGAACCTCGGGATGCGCTTTGATGATCGCTCGCGCTCGCCCGGGATGGGGCTGCTCAGATTCAGACTGGTAAAAAGCGACCTGCATTGCCCGTCAAAGTATTGCATCGTGGTCGCATCCTCAATCGCGCTTTTCGCAATCTGAAACCGGTCGCGTTGACCGTCCGGGCGTGTTTATGCTTCGGTTGTGGGCAACAGATTCACCGCCAATATGAAGCTCGCGCGATTTCCGCGTTCTCACTTCCGATCGAGGTTGCGCCTTATAATCGCATCGGCTTGGTCACTGGCGTATTTCCTGCCGCTGAGTGCCCTGATCGCCTCCGAGCCGCTAGCCAAGGGCATCCAGGATAACTCTTTTTTCATCGAAGAAGCGTACAATCAGGAGCCGGGCGTTGTTCAGCACATATTCAACCTGCCAATCGATTTCACTAACGGCTCGCGTGAGATCGCCCCGACTTTTACTCAGGAATGGCCGGTCTTCAGTCAGACGCACCAGTTCTCCTACACGATTCCGTACCTCTTTGCGGAAGACGATAACGGCATGGAAGACATGCGGCTCAACTACCGTCTGCAGGCGTTTATGGAAGACAAATATACGCCAGCATTCGCGCCGCGTTTATCGCTTGTGCTTCCGACCGGCGATAGCGACAAGGGCTTCGGCACTGGCGTGGTGGGTTATGAGTTCAATCTTCCCTTCAGCAAGATCGTCAGCGACCGCTGGACCCTGAATTTTAACGCTGGGATGTCGGTGTTTCCGAACGCGCACGACAACCGCCACCTAACGAATTACAATGTCGGCGCGAGCGCGATCTACGCTGTCAGCCGTGATTTCAATCTCATGCTCGAAGCGCTGGGGGGCTGGAATGAAGACATTGCCGAAGGCGTGTTCGCATCCGAGGAGACTGTCGAACACAGCACGACTGCGATCATTTCTCCTGGTGTGCGTTACGCCTTCAATCTGCCTAACGACGCGCAACTGGTCATCGGCGCGGCTCTGCCCATCGGTCTCACTTCAGATTCCCCCGATTGGGGATTGTTTTTTTATTGCTCATTCGAGCATGCCTTCATACGAACCAAAGCTCGCCCAACAAAATAACAAGCTTCTGGCAGCCGGAGGCGGTTTTTCCGTCTGCAGGTGCACGCCAACGCGGTGCGAAGCAGCGCGAGCAAACAGGCCCGGACAAAAGTTACAGCCGATTAACTTTTAAGCGGTAGCAGGCGGACTCCGCAATCACGAACGTGCCGCCATGAATAAAAAACATCTCAACCAACACATGAAAAAACTTCTCACCGCAATGTCAATCGCTGCCTTTTCGGCGTTCTCCTCACTGGCGATTGCGCAGCAAGCTCCGGAAACCGAGGCCGACGCTTCGGTCCGGCTCGAAGCGCGTCTGCAGCCAGTGATTGCTGTGGATGCCAGTGGACAAGCCAGACTGGACATTGAGGTTGGCACGGCCAACGATCGCTTCACCGCTGAGGTGGAGATCGCCAAGGCTGACTTCGCTGACCTGGGGATCACTCGTGGAAACGGCTTCCGGGATGAAGTCGTGGAGCTGCGCGTCTTGCGTGGCGGCGTGCTAATTTTTAGCAATCGTCTCCAGTTCTCCAGAAATCTTGTAAACGACATCACATTTGAGACGGATATTCGCGGCACAGCCGCACCCGAGCTGCAAGCTGGCGACGTGGCGCGCGTGACTGTGAACGGCCACTTCACGCTGCGCGGCAGATTCCAGGTCCATTAATCTCAGTAATCTTCAACCTCAATGAGAGAGGCCGGCACGATCAGCCGGCCTCTTTTTTGTCCGAATCCAATGGAAAACTCCGCAGTCGCGAACGTGCTGCGCTACTCTTGAGTCGCCGGAGGCGGTTTTTGCGTTTGAACGTGGATGCTCGAGGCGTTCAGTTGCAGACAGAATTCGGTCCAGTCCGATTGCGCTCTGGTTAGCGTGAGGTCACCACCGTGCGCGCGCGCCAGTTCCCGTGCGATGCTCAGCCCGAGACCGTGCCCCGGCGTCTGCTCGTCGCCTCGTGCCCGATAGAAGCGCTTGAAAACGTGTGGTGCGCGTTCTGGTGGAATTCCCGGTCCGCTGTTGCCGACACAGATTTGCACGACGTGATCATGTTTTTCCGCGGAGACCAGGATCTTACCGCCATATCGATTATATTTTACTGCATTCTCCACCAGGTTTTGCAGCGTCAGCGAAATCATTTCCTGGTCGCCATTCATCGGAAGAGTTTCGGGAACATTGGTTTCGATCTGAAGATTGTTCCCAGCGCCCAGGATCCGGGCATCTTCCAGGCTTCCGTCGAGCAATTTGCGCAGGTCGAACTCCGTCGCGCGCAACGCCAGACGACCGGTGTCGGCGCGGGAAAGCAGCAGTAGATTTTCGGCTACCGAACTGAGCCGGCGCGTTTGTTGAAGCAGGTCCGCAACACTTTCTCGATGCTCGTCGGATAATCCTGGTTGAGCGAGAATCTCTTCAATGCCGGCGCGCAGCACCGCGATCGGCGTTTTTAATTGATGCGATGCATCTGCTGAGAAACGAGCTGCTTGTTCAAAGCTCCCTTGCAGGCGTTCGAATGTCGCGTTTAACACGTTGATCAAACGACCGATCTCATCGGAGGGACCATGCGATGGAATTCGCTCGTCCAGTCGTTCGGCCGTGATGCGCTCGGCCGCGCGCCGAATATTTTCAATCGGTGTGAGCGCAACCGATCCGAGCCACCAGCTGCCGGCGGCGATCAGGAGCAAAACGATTGGTATTACAATCACGAGACTGCGAGCAATTTCCCAGCCGAGTTGCTCTATCTCCTTCAATTCTGCGCCTACGTGCAGCGTCAGTTCCTGATCGCGAAAAACCCCGATCCGAACGGCTCTTCCCCCAATGTCGCGGGTGTGAAACGTTTCTATTCCATCTCTCAAGACCGGTTCGCTTAAGTTAGGCGACATGTAGAGAATGTCGCCCTGAGGCCCTCGCACCTCGACCAGTCGATCGCGTAAAGCCAGCGGCACAAACCGTTCCGTCACTTCGCGCCGCTTGTTAGTACCTTGAAAATTTTCGATGTCGCGAAACAGCTCGCGTGCATCTGTTGTTAGACGTCGGTCGAGCGCCTGCAGTTCCTGGGCACGCACGAGAATCCACGTCGTCCATAGGCAGATGACCGAGGCGCTCAAGGCAAATAGCGCGGCCCATGTCACCAGCTTCCAGCGAAGCGAATAATGTCTCATGCTGAACGGTCACTGCGCACAGCATAGCCCAGATGACGCACCGTTTTGATCAACGGCTCGGTTGAACCCTCGTCGATCTTTTTGCGGAGCCGGCCAATATAGATTTCGATCAGCTTTGTGTCGTACTCGTGTGCCCGTTCCCAAACACGCTCGCTCAACTCCATTCGCGAAAAAGCGCGACCCGGTTCCCTCATCAACACTTTCAAAAGGGCACATTCGCGCTCCGACAGCTCGATGCGTCTCTCGCCGCGCCATACTTCGCGGGTCTCGACGTTCAACGTCACATCTCCGGCGCGAAGAACTCTGCCAGGCGGCGCGGCAAAGCGGCGACCCAATGCGTTGACCCGGGCGAGGAGTTCGTTCATCGCGAATGGTTTCGTCAGGTAATCATCGGCTCCGCCGGTCAGGCCCGCGATCTTGTCCGGGTTCTCACTTCGGGCAGTCAACATCAGGATTCGAGTCGCCACTCCGGACGATCGCAACTGTTTTAAGATCTCGAACCCATCCATTCGTGGAAGTTCCACATCGAGCACGAGCAGGTCATAGTTCCCCTCGCGTGCTTCGACTAACGCCACTTTGCCATCGTGCACCACCCGAGCTTCGTGACCTTCCCCTTCCAGCGCCCGCGACAAATGCGTCGCAAGTTTGACCTCGTCTTCTATCACGAGAATTCGCACGGACTCTGACTTTACCATCCCGCCTAGCAGAAGGCGAGACCGCAGAAGGGCTGATCCATGATCAAACGCTGGGGAGACAAAAAAATTGATGGGTCTACCAAAATTCTGCCCGCAAGATCAGGGATTTGATCTCGACAAGTAGGCGACAGCTTTCCGAAGCTTTCGCGTATGAAGACAACCATCTGCTTATTGCTCGCGTTCCTCTGTCTGTCGGCTGCTAACCTCAAAGTACAAGCGGTCATTCCGCCACCGGACGGAGGTTATCCCGGCGGCAATACGGCAGAGGGACAGAATGCCCTGCTTAACCTTTCCAGCGGCGGATACAACACAGCGGTGGGCTTCGTTTCGCTGCGCACCAATACCACAAGTAGCTTCAACACGGCCATTGGCGCTGGTGCGCTCTTTTCAAACGTTGCAGACGAAAATACCGCTACTGGCGCTGGTGCGCTTGTGAGTAACACCAGTGGCGACCGGAACACTGCAAATGGGGCGTTCGTCCTCTTTAACAACACCACAGGAACTTCAAACACGGGTGACGGCTGGCGAGCGCTCTTTCAGAATACAACCGGCGCCCGCAATACAGCCAGTGGTCGCCAGGCGCTGCTTTCCAACACAACCGGATTCGAAAACACGGCTACAGGCAGTGTTGCGCTACAAAACAACACAACCGGCAACGACAATACGGCCACCGGTTTTGCTGCGCTCAATAGCAACACAACGGGGGCCTTGAATACCGCTACCGGCACTGGCGCGTTGGTTAACAGCACCGGTGACCTCAACGTCGCATTGGGCTTTGCCGCCGGCGTAAATCTCGCCACAGGCAATAATAACATCGATGTCGGCAATGTAGGTGTGCAAACGGAAGCCAACGCAATTCGGATTGGCGCTCAGACCGCGGTCACGGACCAATTTGGGGTTTTACATCCCGCCCACACTGCCACCTATATCGCAGGCATTCGCGACACTACGACGGGAATCGCCGACGCGATACCAGTGTTAATCGATTCCGCCGGCCAACTAGGCACGATGAGTTCATCGCGCCGGTTTAAAAGCGAGATCAGACCGATGGACAAAGAAAGCGAACCCGTTCTAGCGCTCAAGCCGGTGACCTTTCACTACAAGAGTGACAGCAAAGAAACAACGCAATTTGGCCTGATCGCCGAGGAAGTAGTGAAAGTGAATCCGGATTTGGTTGTACGTAATCGTAATGGGGAAATCTACAGCGTTCGGTACGAAGCGGTGAACGCCATGTTGCTCAACGAGTTCCTCAAAGCACGTCGCCAGATTGATGCGCTGCAAAAGCAAATTGAAGCACTTGCCGCAGGCCTGCAGAAAGTGAGCGCACATCTAGAACTTAACAAACCCGCACCACAAACAGTCCTGAACAATCGCTAGCGCCGTTTCTCCGGCCAATTTTTGAGAGGTCACTGAAGGCGTGTCGCTTCACTCGCGTCGTCCCGCGCGAAGCGACCCTAACGGGATTCGAACCCGTGTTACCGCCGTGAAAGGGCGGTGTCCTGGGCCTCTAGACGATAGGGTCACAAAGCCGGGCAATATCGGAATGCCATCGTTCGGCGCAAGGCAAATTGGCGTCGAATTTGGAGGGCGGGGAGATATCGCCGCGATCCAGACGGCGCCTCGCTTTTCAGTGTCTCGGTCCGAGTTCGTGAACCAGCTTGGCAGTCCGCGCGGTTCCGCCTTTGTGTTCGTTCAACGCTGCATGCGCATTTTGCACGAGA
>WNFV01009072.1_pt1 | contig 11916 bp, 7 predicted proteins | sample 5400101 | NCBI WGS metagenome assembly WNFV01 (sample SAMN13153361, study PRJNA577476) | soil metagenome | isolation source: 115 cm soil or saprolite under grassland replicate 1 | place: USA:California | collected 2016-06-15
AGCGCACGACAGTTTTCGAGCGCGGCCCTGGTGCCGATTTCCTTGATCATCGTTGCCCCCAGCCAAGCATCGCCTATTGAGGCCTAATGAGGCGGTCAGAAGCAACGTTCATTTTTTGGACTCGCCCAAACGAGATCCCGCCCGCGTGATTGGGGGCCGCCGTCGACGGCGTCTCGGGAAACCTCATGATGTTGCCACCGAGAGATCGCAACGGGGGCTGATTGGTGCCTTGGGATAGCATCGGAGCGTCTAGGGGAACGATCACTTGGACCTTGAAGCCCCGGTACAGAAACCGGGGCTCTCTATAGATCCTGTGCACATCGCGAGTCTGCGGGTTGCCCGGCGGATGCATCGAGCGCTCGGCAGAACGCTGGGCGGTGATAATGACGAGGCGCGCACCAATGCCGAGGCCGACGCCTAGCCGCCGCAAACGCCGCCGCCACTCGAATTGCTTGAGGCATCCCTTCATGGCTGCACAGAGGCCATCATGCTAGCGCACGGGTTCAAGATCGAGCTGCTGATCGACCTGGCGCGGGCCGGGCTCGCGACCCGTCTGTGCCGATCAGACCGCCGACCGTGAATACGACAACCACCACATGTCAGATCAATGGTGACACGCGGGCAATGACCTGTCAGAATTCCTGCACTCCGACCACCGCCTCGGCGGTAGCAAATCCCGCGGCGCCAACGGGCGGCAGCGCTTACAGTCTCGGCTGTACTACTCAGCAGCTTGTTTCCAAACAGCGGTGCTAACACCCGCATGCACCAGCAGACCCAAGTCTTAGCCACGGACGCCGATGACAACCCGTTGCTCGAGGAATGGGGCGGCCCGTTCGGCGTGCCCCCCTTCGGCCGGATCAAGCCGGACCATTTCCGGGAAGCCTTTGCATGCGCATTTGCTGCGCATGCGGCTGAGGTTGCCGCCATCGCAGGCAATGCCGCCGCCCCGACCTTCGACAACACCATCGCCGCGCTCGAAGCGAGTGGACAGGCGCTCACGCAGACGGTCAACGTTTTCAATCTGTTGGCCGGCGCCCACACCAACGATGCGATCCTCGCGATCGAGCGCGAGCTAGCACCACTCAAGGCCAAGCACTGGGACGGCATCCTCATGGACGAGGCCTTGTTCGGCCGCGTTGACTCGCTTTATCAGATGCGTGACCGGCTTGCGCTTTCGGCGGAGCAGCAGCGCGCGGCTTAGCGGGCAAGCACGTCTTCACCCTCTCGCGCTCGAGCGTAGAGCCGTTCCTGCAATTCTCCACGCGGCGCGACCTGCGCGAGAAGATTTTTCGCGCCTGGATCGCGCGCGGCGACGGCGGCGGCGCAACCGACAACAAAGGGATCATTGCCGAGATGGTGACGTTGCGCGCCGAGCGCGCGCGGCTGCTCGGGTATCCGAGCTTCGCGCATTATCGGCTGGACGATACGATGGCGAAGACGCCGCAGGCCGTGCGCTCCCTCCTCGATCGGGTCTGGGCGGCAGGCCGTCGCCGCGTGATGGCGGATCGCGATGGCCTGCAGGAGCTGGTGCAGGCGGAGGGAAAAAATTTCGCGCTTGCGCCGTGGGACTGGCGCTACTACGCGGAAAAACTGCGCAAGGCGCGCTGCGATATCGATGAAGCGACGATCAAGCCGTATCTCCAGCTCGAGCGCATCATCGAGGCGGCGTTCTACACGGCAAACCGCCTCTTCGGCCTGACGTTCAAGCCTCGCGACGACGTCCCGGTATGGCATGCCGACGTGCGGGTGTGGGAGGTGCGCGACGCCGCCGGGCGCCACCGCGGCCTTTTCTTCGGCGACTATTTCGCCCGCCCGTCGAAGCACAGCGGCGCCTGGATGACCAAGCTCCGCGACCAGGAAATGCTCAGGGGCGATATCCATCCGCTCGTCGTCAATGTCATGAACTTCTCCAAAGCGGGCGAGGGGGAGCCGACGCTGCTTTCGGTCGACGACGCCAAGACGCTGTTCCACGAATTCGGTCACGCATTGCACGCTCTCCTCTCCGGCGTCACCTATCCGATGATCGCCGGGACGAGCGTCCTCAAGGATTGGTCGGAGCTGCCTTCGCAGCTCTACGAGCATTGGGTAGAGCGTCCGGAAATCCTGCGCCGCTTCGCCCGTCACTATCGCACCGGCGAGCCGATCCCGGAGGATCAACTACGCCGGCTTGTCGCGGCGCGCACCTTCAACAAGGGCCAGGCGACGGTGGAATACGTCGCCTCGGCGCTCATCGATCTCGACATCCACCTTCAACCTGTGCCCGGCGAAGCCTTCGACATCGGCAACTTCGAGCAGGCCGCGCTCGCGCGCATCGGCATGCCGGATGAAATCGTCGTGCGCCACCGGCCCACCCACTTCCAGCACATATTCGCGGGCGACGCCTATGCCGCGGCTTATTACAGCTATCTGTGGTCGGAGGTGCTCGATGCCGACGCCTTTGCGGCATTCGAGGAGGCCGGCGACATCTTTCATCCCGGCACGGCGAAGAAGCTCCATGATCATGTCTATGCCGCCGCCGGCTCGCGCGACCCGGTCGAACTCTACACCGCCTTCCGCGGGCGATTGCCGACGCCTGACGGGTTGCTCAAGCGACGGGGATTGAGCAACGACGCCGCTTAGATTGCTCTCGCCTTCTCGCATCTCGGTGTCGTCGCCCGCCAAAGTGGCCGATCCACGGTCATGAGGTCGTATCCCAGCTGATGGTGTAACTCGGCGGAGCAAGCCGCGAGCGAGCGCGCCCTAAGTTAACGCGGTAGCGGCGAGCGGCTTGCGGAGCCGCGTCGCTTAGCCGAGAAGACCTTGGCGGCGGTGGTGCAGGAGATGCTGATAGCCCATCAAACGGAGAGTGACTGGTTAGGCTATTTCAACACGATTATGGGCAGGCGGCATTGGCCATCTCCAAATCAATGGCCACCGTTCGTGGTGGTGGACCTCAATTTTTTGGATCCCACTTGCACCCGTAACGACCCTCAAATATAGACTTTTACGTACCTCCCGGCGCTCTCCCCATTCCCCTTTGACAACGAGTTCGCCGGCAGCCCCGCTATGACCGCATCGGGCATGGCGGGGCACTTCATTTTGAAGAACACCATCGGTTAGGGTCCGCGGAAAGGCGTTCGCTCGGCTTGGTCGGACCTGTGCCGAAGCATGAGCCCTTGCCTTAAGCCAGAGTCTTTAAGCCCGTGGAGGAATGTCAGCTCTAGGGCGGGGCGATGCTGGTTCGCTGAAGGCTCGGCGAACTGTGGTCAATGAGTGCTATCGTCTGTTTTACCGAGGTGACGACAAATCCGTATGCCTCGTCAGTGAGGTTGATATCTGAACCACATAGCGGACAGACGAGTTTTTGGGCCTCTGCTATTTTTCGTAACGTAAAATAAAAAGTCTGGTCACAGTCAGATCGAGTTCGGCTGGTACAGTCAGGGTCGTCGTAGTTGAATCTGATTGCACGCGCCCTCAAACGAATTAATCTAGCGATCTCGGACCGCCTAAAGCCTTATGACCCTCCGGATCAACCTTCCTGACCGTCGCTGCCACTGCCGAATGAACCTGTTGGAGAGAGATATGCGCAAGAGCTGCAACGCCCTATTCGGCATTCTTGTATTGACTTTAGTGTCCGGAGTAACCACGCCTGTGCCGACTGAGGCGGCAGAATTGCATGTCCGCAGCGCTTACAAGGCGATGCCGGCGCGCTTGCTTAGCTACCCTTACGGCGGCACTTATCTGAGAGTTGATTACGCGAGACGCAGACTTGGCTATCCCTACACTGGCTTCTACTACGGAAACTACTATGCTCCCGACTACGCGTATTCCTACGCTCCCCCCTACTGGAATTACTATGACCCCTTCTACCCGAGTTACTACGGCTACAGCAGCAATTGCTACCGCTCGCGCCCCTGTTGACACGCTCTCTCTAAAGCGGTCGATCGAGGTCCACCTCGGACCTAGCGCGAAGGTCCACGCATTACCGATAGCGACCAGATGAAGACATCGGCAGGTCGAGGTCATATCTGGTGATTGGGGAGTCGGCCTTCGACATCAGCGCTAGGGCGGGGTGACTTTGCCACGGATAGGCGCAAGCACCTTTAAGCCTTCGGTCTCATCGAGGTGAGGCTGCTGAGCAAGCTCCACCCGGAACCGTTCTGCAGTCCCGTGCGGCACGAGAAATTGCTGCCACGGCATGTGATGTTCTGCTCGCGTCTGCATATCGTCCAGCACGACCAGCACATCGCCCGTGGCGAGTCGGTCGCCCTTCTTGACCCGTAGCTCTTTGATGATGCTGCCGTCGAGATGCTGCACGCTTGCGGTTGCTCTCGATTTCACAAAGCCGTTGGCAACGAGCGCACCATTGAGGGGCGCGGCAATCGGCTACGCACCGAAAACGGACAAGGATGGCGATAACCGACGACCCGCGATCGCGGCCGAGGGCATAGAATCGCTCACGCCCTGCCACCTCCGTTAGCCGCAGGCGCAGTTGGGGCCCTGGATGTCGAGGAGCACCGGTTCCGGCCAGGCATGTCGGGGCAACGTCCGCCTCCGCAGTAAAAGTGTTCTTTTGTGATGGCCATCACATCGGGAACCCCAAACAGTCGCTCTACTGTCGGCTTGGAAAGGGTCTTGTTTCACTGAGACCGGCGCCCAGCACGGGGAGCAGTTTCACAACCTGGACCTGTAGAGTTGCGCAAATCGGCGGAGTAAATCATGGTTCCAAAGGCAGCCGTAGGAATGACCCCCAACCGAAGAAAGTTCAACACCTATGTCAAAGACCGAGAGCGGATGACAAAGCAAGCTCTCTCTGCCATTCAGAAAAAAGGACCTGCAGCTGCACTTGAAACGTGTCGCGTGCTCGCAAAGGAAATCGATTCCGACCTCTACGGCAAGAAGCCTGAGCATTTTTTCGATATCTCCTGGTTGGCAGAGTTTCAGGTTTGCCTTGAACGCGCTGCTTCCGTCCTCGACAAGAATGTGAGACAGGTTGCAAGTGGACGGGGGGCTCCAGGAAACGAGGTCGAACATAGTCGACCACGGGATTCTGGCCAGGGACGGGCGGCGTGATGTGCATGATGGAGCAATTCTCCGCCCATCGTGCCGATACTCATCGCGTTTCGTCAGATAACTTAACTTACACGTCGCGATTGGCCCCGCACAGGGCCGTTACGGGCGATGCCTAGCGGAACCATAAGTGCGCGCCCATAGCAAGGGGCCTGTTCGCATTCACAATTTGCACCCAGCGCTCTGAACGCAAGCGCCGCGCTATTTCGCACCTTGCCCTATGAACCTTCAGGACACACCATCAAGGATCGTTTGCGACATCTGCCCGCGCCACACACATTCCATCAAACTGTCTAGGTTGCTCTAATGTTTAAACCCGGTTTGTCTAAAATATTGAGGTTGACTGATTTGGACTGCTGAGATTTGGTCATCTTGGTGGATATGCAGTTTTGTTATCGGATTGTACGGAATGCGGAAAGATCGGAGTTGTTCTCGGTAGCGACACACCGGACGCGCTTAACATAACGGGCACGGACCCCTCACCAGTCCTGACATTTCGGCGATAGGACGTCGCGTCGTTCGAGCGATCGGCGCAGGCGATTCCGTGGCCAGTTGGGGCGGCATGTTCGGCTTTAAGCGCAGCAAAATCGCCCACCGAGAAGTAGCTAACGTTCGACATCCGCAAACATACTGGCTCAGTTTAATGATCCAACTTTACGACTTAGTGACGGCGCTCGACCTGCATGGCTTAATGCTCTTCTTCTGGTTCACGCTGTTGTTCGACCTGCCTCGCTACATCCTAAGTGCGATTGCTATGGCTTGCGTCGCCGCAAACACTTTGCGCTGGCCGCTCCCAAGTGGGGGGATCATGACCGACACGACGGGACCGGTGCTGAACTCGATCAGCCTCAGCACCACGTCCTTTGGCCTCAGAGAGCAAATGTTTGGCGCAGAGTAACAAGTCCCCGGACGGACTAAGCGACTAAGAAGTCGGATTCGAACCTATACCCGTCGCACCTCACCGCACTTTCAGACTGCTGAAGCCGTTCGCACGATATGGCCAATTTCACGCTCACGGTTGGTGCTGACACGGTGGCGGGTGGTGCAGCAGATGACACGGTGAACGGGACGGCGGCGACGCGCGAGGGTGATCCCGTCTTCCAGCACGACACGATCGAGACCGCAGCCGATGGCGCGGTCGGCATTACATTTAGCGACGGCACCGCGTTCAATCTTTCCAGCAACGCCCGCATGGTGGTGAGCGAATTCATTTGCGTCCCGAATGGGACCTCGAATTCGGCACTCCGTAGTCTTGTCCAAGGCGCCTTCAGTTTCATTGCTGGCAAGGTAGCCAAGACCGGTGGCCTCCGGATCGATACACCTGTCGCAAGAATCCGAGGCACTGCGCAACACGGTGGAATGGGCATTCTGACGCTCGCGGCATTGACCTTCTCGGTCATGAAGGAAATCCAAGCTGCGGGCCGGTCCGATGCGTTCTTGGACGATGACACCATAACGTACAAAGCCTTAGAGCACGGTACATTCGAGATCACGACCAGGGATGGCAGGGTCATCGTGGCGGATGACCCGGGGGAAACAATCCAAATCACCCCGGACGGGGATGTGACCCGCACCCCAAAAACTTCTTCGCAAGTAGAGCAGGGGGCGGCGCTTGCCCAGCAAGTCGCGAGCTTGTCGCTGGGTCAAGGCGCGGCGCCGGGCGGATCGAGCACACCTACTTTCGATATTCCGCTTCAGCCCCAACCAATCAACTTTAGTCCGCCCGCAAACAATGACGCGGCGCCGCAACCTGTCACCATTAATATTACTGCGCAGAGCTCAGGGTTCGTTGAAGTCGCCCAACCCAAGCCGCCGCCACCAGTGCTTGTGGCTGATGCCGGGTTGCACACGATCACTGAGGTCCACAACGTCACCGGCAGCACGGGGCTCGACACTGCCTCCTCCGCCGCCCTTAGCTTCATAGACTTGAAGCTCAGCACGGTAAGCGCGAGCCTGGCCTCGATCACCTGGTCGGGCGGCGCCACGCCGAGCGAGGTGGCCGCGGTGCTCGCGGGTGCACTCTCGGTCACGGCGGAAACCACGGGCTTCGACGCTGGGTCGATCACCACTACGTTCAGCGCGACCGACAAGAACTTCGATTTCCTCGCCGCCGGCGAGACCCTCACTATCGTCTACAACGTGACGGTCACCGACAATAACGGGGTCAGCGTGACTCAGCCGGTGACGATCATCGCCACCGGCACGAACGACGTGCCAGTGCTGGCAGCGGATACCTCGGGTCCGTACACCGTGAGCGAGGGCCTCAACACGACTGGCACGCTTACCTTTACCGACGTTGACCTGAACGACCAGCACACCGTGAGCACGAGCGTGACCTCGGCCACCTGGTCGGGCGGCGCCACGCTGCCGAGCGGGCTGGCGGCGGTACTGGCAGGCGCGCTCTCCACGACGACGACGGACAGCACGGGCTCGGGTTCCGGCTCGATCGCCGCCACGTTCAGCGCCGCCGACAGCGCCTTCGATTTCCTCGGCGCGGGCCAGACCCTCAAGGTTACTTATGACGTGACGGTCACCGACAATAACGGGGTTGGCTCGACTCAGCCGGTAACCTTCACCATCACCGGCACCAACGACGCGCCGACGCTTCAGCCAGTAACGGGTCCGACTTACACCGACACGGGGGCGCTTGACCACTTCACCGCGGTGACGGGGACGCTATCAGCGACCGATGTCGACCTTCCTGCCCAGACGCTGACTTACGGGATCGTCGGCGGCAGCGCGGACAACTCGCTCACCGGCTACAACGTCTCTCTGACCGGTACCTATGGCACGCTGTACGTCAACAGCACGAGTGGCGAGTATATCTTTGTTCCCAACGATACGGCGATCAAGGCACTGTCGGCGACCACCACGACCCAAAACTTCACCTTCACGGTGTCGGACGGCTCGCTCTCGGCCGCGCAGGACATCGTCGTTACCATCAACGGCGCCAACGATGTGACCTTTGCGATCCGCTCGGCCTCTGAGGCTACCGGCAACGACAGCCCGACGCAGTCGGCGACGATCAGCGAAGAGAACACGAGCGACAACGCCGGCACGTTCACGATCAGCAAGGGCGGCGATGCGCTGACCGGGTCGGACACCGCCTCGCTGACGGTGACGATGAGCGGCACGGCAACGGACGCCGACTTCAGCAGCGCGGTGATCGCGGCGGTTGCGGGCGCGGCGACGACGGCCGGTCTGACGGTGAGCGGGGTAACGGCGACGAGCCTGACGGTGACCTGGGTTGCGGGCGATCCGACCAGTTTCAACGTCGACCTGACGGCGTTCAACGACCAGCTGGTGGAAAGCGGCGAAACGCTGACGCTGGCGCTGAGCGGCGAGACGGTAGCGAACGGCTTGGCGACGCTGGTCGCCGGCCAGAGCGCGGCCAGTCTGACGATCACCGACATTGACCAGTCGATCGTGTTCAACGTTACGGTGAACGACGCCTCGATCAGCGAGGAGGGCCTGGAATCCGCGACCTTCACGATCTCGCATACCGGCGGGCCGCTCAATGCCGGCAACACGGCGACGGTGACGGTGGACGTCGCGGCGCTGGGCACGGCGACGGGTGATAGCGACTACACCGACGACATCCTGAACGCGATCGCGACCGCGGCGACGGCGGCGGGCGTCGGCTTCAACACCACGACCGGGGTGCTGACCTTTACCTCGGCGTCGGCGACCACGTTTAACGTGACGGTTTCGGCGCTCAACGACGACCTGCTCGACAGCGGCGAGACGGTGCAGATCAACCTGGTGGCGGGCTCGGCGACGATCACCGAGGGCAATGCCACGATCGGCACGGGCAGCGCGAGCACGACGATCACCGACATTGACACGGCAGACTCAAACGACTTCGACAACAAGGTTCCGGGTATCAATACCCCGCCGTACGTCTTTGGGACTACGGGAGCCGACACCATCACGGGAGGAGGTAACAGCGGCCAAGTTATCTATGGCGGCGCTAGTGCTGACACCATCAACGGCACCGGTCGGGATGATTTAATCTTCGGAGGCTCCGGCGATGACACGCTCAAAGGCAATAATGGCGAGGATATAATCTTTGGCGGTTCCGGGATTGATACAATTAGTGGCAGCAACGATAACGACGTTATCTATGGTGGATTTGGCGCTGACATTCTCACGGGCAGCAATGGCAACGACTTTTTCGTTTATTTGTCCGTAGCCGATTCTTACGGAGACCAGTTCGACACCATCACCGATTTCACCTCGGGTGACAAAATCGATTTAACGTCTTTCGGCGCAACTGCATTGACGAACGGCTTCCAGCCCGGCATGTTGGTCACCGCCACCAGTTCCGTCGCACCGCATACGATCGCATGGTACTACGATAGCGCAAACAACCAGACCATCGTCTACGCCAATCCGACCGATGACCCCTCATTAAATGGCGGCAGTTTCAGCCTGGTGGAAATCCATTTGACCGGCGTTTCATCGGTTCAGTTAAACAATTTCTCACTTGCAAGTTCAAATCCTTTAATTGGGGGTTCCGGAGCTGATACAATTATCGGCACTAGTGGGAACGATACTATAAATGGCGGATTTTATGCCGACACTCTCATGGGCAACGGTGGCATCGACACTTTCGTTTACTCGTCTCTAGCCGACTCTCGCGGGGGCCTTTTCGACACGATCACGGATTTCACCGGAGGCATCTCAGGCGACAAAATCGATTTAACGGCTTTCGGCACTGCATTAACCACTTTCAAGACCGGCGGGTTACTTACCGCAACCGGTTCCGTCGCAGCGCATACGATCGCATGGTTCTACGATAGCGTACACAACCAGACCATCGTCTACGTCAATCCGACCAATGGGGCCTTGAATGGCGGCGTTCCCGATTTGCTGGAAATCCATTTGACTGGCAACATTTCCTTGGTTCCAGGCAATTTCTCGACGCTAAATGCTTTGATTACGACAGCGCCCGCGGGGATAGCCGGCGAGCCGATCAATCTCGGCCTGAGCGCGCTGTCGGCAGAGGGCGGCGCCCTCATCACCGTGGCGATTGCAGACGTTCCATCCGGCTGGACTGTCAATGGCGGCACGCTCCTCAACGACGCCACCTGGACGGTGCAGACGAGCGACCCGGGCGCATTGACGGTGACGTCGCCCGCGGACTTTACTGGGGCCATGGTGCTCAACGTCACAGAGACTTGGACGCAAGCCGACGGCAGCACCGTGAGCATGAATTTTGCCGACAACGTTGAGGTCTATCCGGTCGGCTCGCCGATCTTCGCCTTGTCGGACAACGATTTCCTGACCGGCTCCAGTGGCAAGGACCTGTTCGTCTTCTCGCAGCCGATCGGCAACGATACGATCTACAACTTCAATCCCAGCGTAGATCAGATCGACCTCATTGGCTATGCCGGGTTTGCCAGCTTCGATGACGTGAAAAGTCATTTGACCGCGGATGCAAACGGCAATGCGGCGGTCACACTGGCAAACGGACAGACGATCACGCTCAACGGCGTGGCCGCGGCCTCGCTCGCTGCGGGCAACTTCGTGTTCGATCAAATGCCGGTTACGAACAACGCTGGCACCATGACCATTAGTGAGGGTGCCGTGCTGCCGCTGAGCGGCATCATCAACAACACGGGAATCATTGCGCTGGATTCGATTGGAAACGATACCCATCTGGAACTCATCCAGTACGGCATCACACTCCAGGGCGGTGGACAGCTCATACTGTCCGACAGCGGCGAGAATTTCATCTCTGGTACAATTCCGAGCGTCATGCTCACCAATGTAGACAACACGATCTCCGGTGCCGGCCAGCTCGGGGCTGGGCAGATGACGCTCGTCAACGATGGTACGATCGTTGCTACCGGCTCCTATGCCCTCGACATCGACACTGGCGCAAATGTCGTGACCAACATCGGGACGCTCGAAGCAACCGGTACCGGCGGGTTGATTGTGAATAGCGATATTTCGAATTCCGGGCTGATCTGGGCGTACGGCGGGAACATTACCATCAACGGCGCGGTCACCGGCTCCGGAACCGCCATGATCAACGGAACCGCAACTCTTGAATTCGGCGCGTCATCATCAAACGACGTCATCTTCACGGCGGATGCAGCGGGTACCCTGATACTCGATCATTCTCTGATGCAACCATTCAGCGCAGTGATATCCGGATTGGGGGCGGACGATGCCATTGATCTTAAGGACCTTGCTTTTACCAGCGGGCACATGACCGCAACGACCTCGTTTGCAAACGGTAACACCACGCTCGTCGTGTCCAACACTTCCACGAATCAGTCCGTTACTTTCGCGCTCGCGGGCGATTACACGCATTCGACGTGGGATTTCGCGCAAGATTCCTTCGGCGCCGGCACGATTTTCCACGATCTGCCCGCGACCGACGTGGATGCAGAAACCGTCTCGGGCTCGACATCGATGGATCTGACGCTGACGGTCACCGCGGCCCTCACGCTCGACGGGACCTCGGATCAGTTCACGTTCCAAAGCGACAGCCAGAGCGGCACGCTGGCCGGTGACTTGTCCGTGCTCGCGTCCAAAGACGATGCGAGCCCGATTGATGAAACGACGTCCGATACGGCCTCGACTTCCTCCGGCGATAGTTCACCGACTGCCACGGCGAGCACGTGTGCAGACAGCAACATCGCAACGAACACTCAAGCGGTAACAGACGGCTTGCAAGCCGGCACGGATATCCAGACGGTGGCCGCGTCGCCCGCAGCTCCTAGTGGATCGAATCTAACACTTGGTGCCCTCGTTTGACGGCGGCGATGATCTTGCCAGGGTCTTTTGTCCAGATAAATGGCTTTGGGTTGGCATTGGTATCGGCGATGAAGCTGTGGATTGCGTCCGTGAGTTCCT
>WNFV01016682.1_pt1 | contig 11912 bp, 19 predicted proteins | sample 5400101 | NCBI WGS metagenome assembly WNFV01 (sample SAMN13153361, study PRJNA577476) | soil metagenome | isolation source: 115 cm soil or saprolite under grassland replicate 1 | place: USA:California | collected 2016-06-15
GACGTGACCGACGGTGACACGATCGTGCTCGCGGGGCTGGGGCCGAGCCGGCTGATCGGCATCGACACCCCCGAGGTCTACGGCGGCGAGGAGTGCTACGGGCCCGAGGCGTCGGCGTTCACCGAACGCAAGCTGGCGGTCGGGACGCGCGTGTACTTCCTCCACGGCACGGAGAGCGTCGATCGCTACGGTCGCGACCTGGTCTACGTGTGGCTTTCGGGCGGGACGTTCTTCAACGCCCTGCTCGTCAAGCAGGGCTACGCGACGACGCTGACGATCGCTCCGAACGTCGACTTCGCCGATCTGTTTCGCCGCCTCGCCGCGGCCGCGCGGCAGGCCGATCGGGGACTGTGGTCACCGGGCGCGTGTGGCGGCGGTGGGGGAGGCGCCGCCGGCGCGCCGAGCCCCGCCGGCGACAAGGACTGCGCCGACTTCTCGAGCCACGACGAGGCCCAGGACTACTTCGAGTCCAAGGGCGGGCCGAGCAGCGACCCCGACATGCTCGACGGCGACCACGACGGGGTCGCCTGCGAGACGCTGCCGTGAGCGCGCGGGCTACCAGGGGACGTTGAGCTTGAGGACAACCCGACGGCCGCACCCGACGCGGAGTGAGCCGTCCTCGTAGAGCTCGATCGCCGGCGGGCGCCGCGGCTCGCACGCCACTTCGGCCGAGGTCGCGGCTTGCGGCACGCGAGCCAGCAAGGCGGCGACCAGCACGACCATCCGCACGACCTCCATGGCGAGTCAAGGAACCTGGCCCGCGGGCTCTCCCCCTGGAGGCGGAGCGCGCGTCCCCCGGGGCCCCGGCCAAGACCGAGGTACCTGTGTCAGGCGTCCGCGGGGAGCAAAAGGAAGGGCTTTCGGTTGGCGGTGAGGATCCGGAAATGCCGTTCGTCGAGGGTGAGCACGTCCTGGATCTCATAGCGGGCTGCGAGGACCGCGATCGAGGCGTCCGCGAGGCTCACGCCGAGATCGCCGTGACGCTCGATGATTGCGCGAGCCTCGCCGACCTCGCCTGCCGAGAACGGCGGGAGCTGGTAGGCGCCGCGCTCGACCTCGCGCAGGAGACTTGTGCGTGCCGCCTCCCCGACCCTGGTGGCCAGCAAGTAGTCGAGCTCCGCCAGCACGAATGGCGAGAGCAGCAGCGGCGGTGTTGCCGCCGCGAGGCTGGCCGCGGCCTCGGCGTGGTGGCGCTGGCCGGAGTCGAGGGCGGCGAGCAGACCGCTGGTGTCGAGCAGTATCACTCGCCGAAGCCGGCGGCGAGTTCCTCGTCGACGCGCTCGGCAAGCGTCGGATCACCGCTGTCAAAAAGCGGCAGCCGGGGCCTCGGATGCGCCTGCTCGGCAGTGGCGGCCGCAAGCGCGGTGCGGACGACCTCCGCCTCGCTCTTGCCCTGCGCCGCAGCGGTGCGCTCGAGCGCCTTCTTCAGATCTTCTGGAAGGTAGATCGTCGTCCTACGCATGCCATACATGATGCCATACGTTCCTGCCGTGACCCCGCTTTTCCGCGTCGGGGCCGAGCGAGACGCGGCCCTCGAGGCCGCCGGGCTTGAGCCGAGCGAGGCGAATCGCCCGCCCCCATAGCCTGCTGCCGGCCGAGAGCGGCGCCGATCGCCTCCGGACGCTTAGCGCGAGCGGCGCTTCTGACCGACGGCCCGGATCAGCTGGGCCTTGCCCATCTTCGAGCGACCGTCGATCCCGAGCCTGGCGGCCTCCCGCTGAAGCTCGCTCACCGTCATCGCTCCCGCGCCGCTGCCGGTCCCCTTCGAGGCCCCGCGCTTGCGGGCGGCAGCCTTGGCCCCCTCGCGGCCGAGGTCGCGGCGCGTCTGCTTGGACAGCTTGGTGATCGTCCTCTTCTTGCGCGCCCCCGACTGCGCCTTCTTGACGTTCCTGCGCGCGGCTTGACGCTGCTTTTGGGTCGCCATCGATACCTCCGTTTTCGGCGGCCTAATACCCGAAAGGCCGCCGGCCGAACACGTCCGACCTGTGGACGGCCAAGCGGCGAGCGCCGGCTCGGCCGGCTCCAGCGCCAAGTCGAGCACAGCGGGGTGGGCACGCCAGTTGGGTGACGGGGGGTCTGAGCCTGGCCGGATATCTGATCCTGCCTGCCCGGAGATGGCGCCATCAGTAGTTCACCCGGATGGGATCTCCGCCGCGGCGCCGAACTGGAGAAGTAATGGAAGTCATTTCGGGACGACTCGATAGGGGGATCTGAAGATGGCACCTGGAATGCGCGTCAAGATCATGACCCGGTGGTGCTACCAGTACCGCAAGCACGGGGCGCCCATTGAAGGGGTTCTTCTGGGGTTCTCACCGAGCGGCGCCCTGGGGCGGGTGCGCATGGACGACGAAGCCGACTCCTTTATATGGGTGAAGCACCTCGAGCCGCTGTAGGAGGGAAGACGATGGTGTCGGGGCCTCATCGAAGCCGAGCGGGACCCCGCCTTTCGATTGACATACGCCGGCACCGCCGGGAACATGGCTGGCGGGGGAATGAAGAAGCTCGGCGGCCTCGCCATTGCTCTCGTCGTCATCGCGGCCCTGTTGCCCGCGAGCGCGGCCGCGAGTCAGATGGAGACGCGCGTTGATCTCGAGATCTACGGCCTGATCGATTCCAACGGCAGCGTCACCTACCGCTTCAGCGGTGACGCCCTCCCAGAGGGCTTATTCGGCCCCAAGGATCACTCCGGCCTCGAACAATTGAGCGGCCAGAGCGAGGTGGCGGCGCTCAAATGCGCGTTGACAAGGCGGGAGGTCGAGCTGTTTCGTGACGAGCCCGAGGCCGCGGACACCCTGGTCGGTTCGACGCGAACGCTGTTCGTGGGCTTCTTTGACGGGCTGGTCGAGCTGCCTGCCGAGCAGGTTCCGGGCGCCACCTACTACGCGCAGGTCGTGGAGAAGGTGCTCACGCCCAAGCACCACCACAAGCCGAAGACCACCTGTCTCGCCGGCACCTCACCCGCGATCACGGTGCAGCCGCCCCAGTTCGGCGCCGCGGGGCAGGAGTGAGGAGTGGCGGCGCGGCCTCGTAAGCGTCACGATTGACCCCGAGCGCGGGGTCCCGAAGGCTCCCAACCGAGTAAGAGGTCCGAGCGCGGGCCTCATTGAGGCCGAGCGGGACCCCGCGGCGCGTCCGAAGCCGCGATCGCGATGAGCGTGGGAGTAGCCTCCGCGGCGGAGAGGCCGACCGGGGGGCTGGACGTGATCGAGCGAACCAAGCGCAAGCTGATCGAGTCGGCGCAGTCGCAGCTCGAGCCGGGCGAGCAGGTGCGGGAGGTGATGATCGCGCAGACGATCATCAGCCCGTGGCTGCTTTTGCTGACGTGGCTGCTGTGGGTCTTCGCCAAGCAGCGCGTGGTGTTCGCGACCGATCGCAACATCTACGTCTTCGAGCGCAGCCTGTGGAGCAACAAGGTGCAGGGCCTGCTCGGGAAGTACGCGCTCGGCTCGGTGCGGGTCGAGAAGCAGGGAAGCGGCCTGGCGATCGCAGACCAGGAGAAGCTCTACCCCTACCTCGGCTGGGCCGCAGCGCGCGACCGGATCGTTGCGCTGGCGGCGGGCTGACCGCTACGGCGCCGCGGCGAGCGGGCTCGCCATGGGTGAACGCCGCGGGACCAGCCCGCGCAGCTCCTGAAGCATCAGCCGCGGATCCTCGAAGACGTCGCCGTAGGTGTAGCGGCGAAACTCGTCGCCGCGGGCGCGCGCCTCGCGCTCACGGCGGCGGTCCTGCTCCCAGGCGTGGCGCGAGTGGTGGTAGCGGTAGCCGTCCAGCTCGATCGTCAGCCGCCGCTCGGGCCAGCGGCAGTCCACCCGCCGCCCACCGGCGGGGCGGTTGGTCTGCGGAAGCGCCAGTCCGGCCTCGTGCAGGAGCGCGAGGAACCGCTTCTCGAGCCTGCTCAGGACGACGCGCACCTCGCCGCGCAGGACCCGGCGCAGCTTGGCCGAGCCCGGGCTGTTCGGCCGCCGCGCGAGGACGGCCTCGACCTGGGCCGGCGTGGTGCGGTAGAGGACGCCGGCCTCGTGGCAGGCGCGCGCGAGCTCGTCAGGCGGCAATACGGCGGCGAGGTCGACGAGCGTGCGGGGCACGGTGGTGACCGGCACGCCGCGGAACTCGGTCGCGTCGCGGTGGTCGCCCCGCCGCGATCGCTGCGTTCGGATGCCGGCAACGCGCCGCTGGGTGGGGGTGAGGACCTCAGGGACGCGAGGCTTACGCTTGACGAGGGCAAGTAGGAAGGCGGCCGCGCGGCCACAAAGCAGGGCCCGGTTTCCACATGCCAACACTGCGCCGAGGTAGGTCGATTCCAGGCTCGGAGCCTGATGCCCGACCCGGTAGACGCCGGGATAGACGCGAATCAAGAGGCCCTTCTGTAGGCGACGCGCTATCTCCGCTCTTGAGACGCCCGCGGCCAAGAGCTGCGCCCGCGTCACCAACCCGTGCTGAGCGGACGCGATCCGCTGGAGCACTTCCTCGACCGTCCTGCTTTGTGCACCCATATGAAGCCCAATGCAGGACAGCCCCGGGATTCGCCCCCGCGGCGCGCGTATCCTGGGCGGGTCATGTCGACCAGCAAGGGGGAGGAGGCTGGGCTCGAGACGGGCGATCGGCTTGGGCCGTTTCGCCGGGGTCCGCGTGAACTTTCGGGCGAGACGCCGCTAACCCAAAAACCGCCGGATCGCGGCGTGCGTCTCGCGCGGGCGCTCGAGCTGGGGGACGTGGCCGCAGTCGAGCTCGACGTGGGCGGCGGCGGGGAGGGCGCGCTCGACGTGCTTCATGAAGCCGATCGGGACGAGGCTGTCGTGGCGGCCCCAGATGAACATCGTGTCGGGCGAGAGCTCCGACAGCCGGGTCCACATGCCGTCCTCGCCGTCGGGCTTGTCGAGGTAGATGTTGCGCGCCGCGGCGTAAAACGCGGCGCGGCCGCGGGGGGTGAGGTAGGAGCGCAGGAACTCGTCGACCCCGGCGGCGGCCCAGCCGTCGTTGCCGCCGGGCACGATCCGCCGCACGATCGCCTCGGCGATCCAGCGCGGGGTGGGCTGAAACAGGCCGAGCTTCGGCTGGGTTAGCTGCAGCAGCCAGCGCCACTGGCGATCGCGCAGCCACGCCATCGCGGGGCTCAACAGGACGATGCGCTCCACCCGGTCGGGCTCGAGCAGCCCCATCTCGATCCCGATCCGCCCGCCCATGCTGTTGCCGATCACATGCGCGCGCTCGATCTCGAGCGCGTCGAGCAGCCGGGCCACGGCGCGGCTGAAGTAGGGCGCGTCGTAGGCGGCGGTGAGCGGCTTGTCCGAGTCGCCGAATCCGGGCAGGTCGACGGCGATGACGCGGTAGGAGTCGGCGAGGGCGTTGACGGTCGGCAGGAAGGAGGCCTTGGTGGCGCCGAGGCCGTGCAGGCAGACCACCGGGTGGCCCACACCCGCGGTGAGGATCGAGATCCGCTCGCGACGGGTGCGGACCGACTCGAAGCGCAGGCGCCCGGGCGCGGTCGCCCCGCTCGTCGCGGCGAGAAAGCCGACGCCGAGGTGGAGGTTTCGCCGCACCGTGAGGCGCCGGGCGCGAAACGCGGTCATGCCGGCGCGCAGGTCGGCGGCGATCCACTCCCAGGTCGCCTCGTCGGCGCTCAGCAGCGCCTCGGGCTCGCGCCGTTCGTCGGCGGGGGAGAAGCGCACGCCGGCGGGGGAGAGGTCGGCGTCCCAGGCGGCCTCGTCGCCGACCGCGAGGCGAATCCGAGCGCCGCGCGGCGGCAGGTCGATCACCTCGGGATCGAAGCGCGCGGCGAGGACCTGCAGCGCTCGGGGAGGCCTGGTCGCGGGGCGCCTTGTCTCGGTGGCGGTGCTCACGGGCGAGATTTGCCACCGAGCTACCCGATCACCTCGGTCGCCAGACGAGCTTAGCGAGCGGGTCCGCCGGGACCGCGCGGAGCGGTCGGATCGGCGGGCACGACGGCTGGGACTTGCAATCCCAGATCGTCGTGGGTTAGGGTCGGCGCGCCGATGCGGATTCGTGGCACGAAGCGTCGGAGCGGGGTGGCGATCGCGGTTGCCGTGAGCCTGGTCCTGGGCGCGGGAGCCGGATCGGCGCATGCCCTGACGCTGGCCGATCTCGGATCCGTGGCGGGCGACCCCGCCTTCCCCGAGCTGCCGGCGCTCGACGCGGTCAACGAGGGCGATCTCCTCGCGGCCCTTCAGGGCGTCTCGGGTCATCCCCACAAGCTCAAGGCGCCCCCGCCCGACTGGTACGGGCCCGCCGAGCAGGACAGCCTCGCGGGAGGCGGCAGCGGAACCGTGGCGGCCGCGCCGGCCGATGCCCCGCTCCCGGGCCAGGTCGGGATCCGGCCCGGCTCGATGATGATCGAGCCCTTCATCTGCACGATGAACTACATCTTCAGCAAGGGCGACACGCTCGCGATCGGGACCGCGGGCCACTGCCTCGAGGCGGGCGAGAAGGTGGTGCTGCTCACGCTCGCTCCGACCGGCGGCGACCCGGTGCTCGTCGAGCTGGGGAAGATCCTGCTGAAGCGCGACGGCGGCATCGGCCATGACTACGGGCTCGTGAAGATCCCCGCGTCGAGATACGACTGGGTCTCCCCGACGATCGCCGACGTCGGCGGCCCGTGCGGCGAGTACACGGGCGGCGACCCCCAGCCCGTCGCCCACTACGGCCACGGCCTGGTCGGGGGCGACGGCGGCACGCCGCGGGCGGGCATGGGGATCGAGTCCGACGCCGTGCGGGGATTCGAGCTTCAGTGGGACAACGACAGCTACTCGTGGGTGGGCGAGCTTTCCAACGGCGACTCGGGAAGCCCCGTCCGCATCGCTCAGCTCCCCGCCGTCGGCAACCTCACCCACGGGATCGGCTTGAACGTCCCCGTGCCGCAGCCATCGGCGCTCGGCTGGGGAACGCGGATCACCACGATCACCTCCGGCGGCTGGAACCTCGTCAACAGCCCGCTGTGCCCGTAGCGCACGCGGGCGAAGGAGCTAGCCGACAGCGTCCGAGTACCTCGCCTCGTCGACGATCAGGCGCCAATGCCCATGCCGCGGCGGGGCGGCGCGGAAGTGCTCGAAGTCGAAGGTCAGGACCGGGAGGTCGTGGCGGGCGGCATAGGCCATCACGGAGGCGTCCACGAGGCCGAGTCCGAGGTCAGCGAAGCGAGCGTCTATCTCGGCGGCGTCGCGGAGCAAGCCGGGAGTGAGGAAGGCCGCCGTGTGCTCGCCGGCGACGAGCGCCGACAGAAAGGCGCGTGCGGCGTACCCGCCGACGCGGGCGCGCAGCAGGTAGTCGGTCTCGGCCATCACCGCATCGAGCACGATCAGATCGCGCCCGAGGGCGGTCGTGAGCGCGCGCGCCAGGTCGTGGGCGGGATCGTCGCGGTACGTCGCGGCCAGCAGCGGAGCCGTATCCGCGACCGCCCTCACTCGCTCGAGGCTAGCTCTCGCAGGTATTGCTCGGCCTTGCGCCCGAGGTCGTCGGGAGGCCCGCTGCCTACCCCGACATAGCTCGGCACGCTCTTGCCCCTGGTCGCGGCGGCGCCCGCCTCGATCAGCCGCGTGACCGCGGCGGAGAAGGATTCGCCCTCCTCGGCCAGCTCGCGGACCAGGGACTCGGTGCTCTCGGGTATGTGGATGGTGCGGCGGGGCACAGGCGTCGCTTGAGTATGAACGTAGAAATCATACCTATCGTGGCGGGAGTGATACGCATCTGTGGCGCCGAGCTCAGGGAATGCCGAGCGGCTCGAAGCCCGCGGGGCCGAGGCGGTCGAGGTCGACGCGGCCCTTGATCCCCCTGACGTGGCCCGAGCTCGAGTACTGCCACGCCGACCAGCCGTTGCCGGCCCAGAAGCTCGCCGGCACGGTGGGCGCGATCACGCCCCAGTGCGCGACCCAGAGGGGATCTCCGGCGAACGCGAACTCGGTGGTGTTGCCGGTCGCCTGCCAGCTCGAGTTGTTGGTGTAGATGATCGGCTTGTGGCCGAGCGCGTCCTCGACGCGGCCGAGCCAGGTGCGGATCCAGGTCTGAAGCTCGGTCGCGTTCAGGCCGCCGAACGGCGTCTCGACGTCGAGCGCGGGGCGCAGGTCGCCGCTTTGAAGCTCGCCGACCTGGAAGATGAACAGGTCGGCCTCGGCGAGCGCGTCGGCGGTGACGTCGGCGATCGTCTCGCCGCCACTGAAGGCGCGGTGGTAGGGCCCGACGCGGATCCCGAAGTGGCGCGCACGGGCGTAGTTGCGCAGGTAGAACTCGTCGGCGCCGCAGCGGTCGGGCGCGGTGGCGCAGTCGAAGCCGCTGCCGCGGCTCGCCTGCACGAAGGCGAAGTCCACGCCGGCCCTCGCGACCCGGTTCCACTTGATCTTGCCCTGAAAGCGCGAGACGTCGATGCCGGACGGCGGCTTGGCGGCGACGCTGGCGCCGGTGCTCGCCCATAGCCCGGCTCCGAGCGCGAGCACGGCAAGCACGGCTGTCGACCCCCGCCGCGGCTTCACGCCTTCAGTAAACCGCCAGCGCGGCCAAAGGCTCGGGCGGATGATTGCGTCCGATTGCGCAAATACCCTCGCTTCGACCATTCGAGCCAAAGGAGGCGTCATGGGAGGAAGTTGGGCTAAGCGGGCTCCGCTGACCGGAGTGTTCGCGGTGGTGCTGCTCGTGGCCGCGTTCATCGTGGGTGGCGAGTCGCCGAGCCCCGACGCCAGCGCGCAGGAGGTCATCGATTACTACACCGACAACGACACTGAGCAGTTCGTCGCGTCGCTGCTCGGCTTCTACAGCGCCGTCTTCTTGATCTTCTTCGCCAGCGTCCTGTGGGGCGTGCTGCGCCGCGCCCCGGGCGCGACCGGGCGGGTCGCGTCGATCGCGCTGGGAGGCGGAGTGCTGACCGCACTCGGAATCGCGATCTTTTCTGGGCTGGCGTTCACGCTCGCCGACGTGTCCGACGATCTGGAGCCCGCGGCAGCGCAGGCGATCAGCGCGCTCAGCGGCGACCTCTTCTTCCCGGTAGCCCTCGGGACGGTGGTGCTCACGATCGGCTCCGGACTCGCCATCCTGCGCGGCGCCGCGCTCCCGCGGTGGCTCGGCTGGGCGGCGATCGTGATCGGCGTGGTGGCCGCGACCCCGGCCGGGTTCTTCGCCTTCCTCGCCACGCTGCTGTGGATCGCGGTCACCTCGATCGTGCTGTTCACGAGCGGCGCGGCGGCCGGGGAGCCGGCGGCGCGACCCGCGGCGCCGGGGCAGCCGGCGGCGTAGGGACCGGCCCGACTGACATCCGCGCGCATCGCCCGCGCTGGCGGCGGGCCTGGTTGGGCGGCGGCAGTTGTGGGAAGGTAGCTGGGGACCCAACGAAGGAGGCTCCATGCTTGCGCTCACCCCGACCGCCGCCGAGGTGATCAACGCAATCGTCTCGGCGCAGGGCTCGTCGGAGAAGGCGGGAATGCGAATCACCAGCCAGGAGGGCACGCCGAGCGCCGACGGCACCACTCCGCGCCACGACCTCCACCTCTCGGTCGTCGACGAGCCGCAGGTCGGCGACGAGCAGCTCGAGGGAGCGCCGATCTACATAGAGGCAGGCTCGACCGCAGAGCTGCTGGACGACAAGGTGCTCGACGCGGACGTCAGCGGCGAGGAGGTCCGCTTCCAGCTCATGGCCCAGGCCGGCTGAGCCCGGTCTCGGTCGCGGGTCGGGTCCCCAGGGCAGGCGTGCAGGCCTAGCGGGAGCGGCGCCGGCTCGACTTCGACCGCGGCTGCGCCGGGTACTTCTTGCGCTCGGCGGGCGTCATCTTGCGGATAGTGAGCGTGCCCTCCTTGACCTGCTGGCGGATCTCCCGCAGCTTGCGGGCGCGCTCCTTGCGGTGGCGGGTGGTCGTCGGACCCGTTCCTCGCTTGGGCTTCTCTTGGGCCATGTATCGAAGGTAGCAACCCGCCCGGCCGGTGAAGGCAAATTGGCGCCTCGGGGGGCGAACGGGCGCCTGGCGGGGACTTTATCCCCGATGATGTGGGCCGACCGGATCTCAGCCGTTATGCCATACGTTTTGGGTGGTATCGTCGAAGGCGTGCGCAAGACGACCATCTATCTGCCCGAGGGCATCCATCGCAGGATGGGCCGGGCGGCCAAGCGCCTGCGCCTCTCCCGCGCCGAGATCACCCGCGCCGCGCTCGAGGAATACCTGGATCGCAGCGAGCGCGCGCGAGGTCTTCCTCCCTCCGTCGGGATGGGCGAGAACCCCACCGACCGCGCCGCCGACTACGAGCAGCGGCTCGCGCGCGGCTGGGGTCGATCGTGATCACGCTCGACACCTCGGGAATACTCGCCGCCCTCAACCACGCCGATCCGGATCACCCCTCCGTGCTCGCGACGCTGGAGGGGGAGGCAGGGCCGCTGATCGTTCCCGCGGCGATCCTCGCCGAGGTCGGCTACATGGTCGAGCTGGACCTCGGCGCGGCGGTGCTGCGCCAGCTCGTCGCCGACATCGGTGCGGGGTTCTACGAGCTCGACTGTGGCGAGGCGGACATGGCGCGGGTCGGCGCCCTGCTCGATCGCTACGCCGATCTGAGGCTCGGGATGGCCGATGCCTGCGTAGTCGCCTGCGCCGAGCGTCGCGGCGGCCGCGTGCTGACGCTCGACCACCGCGACTTCGGCCCTATCGCGCGCGAGGGGTCGATCACGATCGCCCCCGCGTGAGCGGCTAGGCCGCCGCCTCGAGTGCCGCGCCGTAGAGGATGTCGTGCTCGGAGACCTCGATCTCGTTGAGGCCGAAGACGCGCATCACCTGGATCAGGATCACGACGCCGGCGACGATCGTCGGCGCGCGCCCCGGATGCAGCCCCGTCACCTCGAGCCGCTCGTCGAGCGGCATCGAGGCGAGCTCGGAGCACATGTGCTGGATCGCGGCCAGGCTCAGGGTGTGGCCGTGGACCGCCTCGGAGTCGTAGGGGTCCAGCTCAAGGTCGATCGCGGCCAGCGAGGTCGGCGTCCCGGCGACCCCGATCCCGTGTCGGGCGCTGACGTGGACCAGATCGCCGAGCTCGGCGTCGATCAGGCCGCGCACGTCCACCGCCAGCTCCTCGAGCTCGGCCGCGCTCGGCGGGTCGCTCGCGAGGTGGCGCTCGGTCTGGCGCACGGTGCCGCACTGAAGCGAGGCGTGAAAGGAGACGTTGACGCCCGAGCCGACGACCAGCTCGGTGCTGCCGCCCCCGATGTCGACGACCAGGGCGCCCTCGTGGTCGGGGCGGCCGAGGGAGGCCCCCCGGTAGGTCAGCCACGCCTCCTCGCGCCCGCTGAGGATGCGGGAGTCGAGCGCGAAGCGCTCGCGCAGCTCGGCGACGAAGGCGCCGGAGTTCGAGGCGTCGCGCACCGCGCTCGTCGCGATCACGCTGACGCGTTCGGCTCCCAGCCCCTCGTAGGTGTCGATGTAGTCGCTGACCGCGCCGCAGACGTCGTTGATCGCCTCGGTGGCGAGCTGACCGGAAAGGTCGACACCGCGCCCCAGCTTCGTGACGCGGCTCTCGCGCTCCAGCTCGCGCACGGAGTGGTCCTCGACGTCCGCGACCAGCAGACGCGTCGAGTTCGTGCCCATGTCCACTACTGCAACCCGCATCCCCGGCACCATGCTAGCCCTCATACGTACTCCTCGGCCGGAATCGGCTTGGCGATTCGCTGCGCCTCGGCGGTCCGCTCCTCGTCGGCATCGGGAGCGAACCAGCGCTGAGCGATCGCCGTGGGAACGATCGCCGAGACCACCACGACCGTGACGAGCAGCGAGAACTGCGTCTCGTCGATGATTCCCGCGTTGAGCCCGCCGCGGATGAAGAAGAACGGGGTCAGGAACGCAAAGGCGACGACGCGAAGCCGCGACTGCTCCAGCCGGTGCTCGCGGTAATGGCGGGCCATGACGAGCCCGAGGATGAACGCCGGCAGGACCGCG
>WNFV01017481.1_pt1 | contig 11911 bp, 10 predicted proteins | sample 5400101 | NCBI WGS metagenome assembly WNFV01 (sample SAMN13153361, study PRJNA577476) | soil metagenome | isolation source: 115 cm soil or saprolite under grassland replicate 1 | place: USA:California | collected 2016-06-15
GTTTCGGCGAATCTGTTGCGCCACCCGGGTCAGCAGAAGGCATGGTGGTGCAAGTTTTCCCGAGATTGTTGCCCGGGGCGGCGACAGGGACCGCGCAGCCCGACGAGTTTCGGCATAATCGTTGCCCGCCGACGCCGGCATGGCTGGGGTTTACCTGAAAGCGTTGCCTCGGGAGGCCGGGCGAGCGAGTTCGGGAGTTTTTCCTTTTTCTGTTGCCTGAAGCGGGTCCGGTCGGTCAGGCTTATCTTGCTTTTGTTGCCTCGCGCGCGAGGTTTTCGAGGATCTGTTGCCTAGGCGGAAGGTGTGCGATGCCGACGACGGCCCCAGTCCGTCCCGACCATCCTGCAGGGACGCTGCACATCTCGACTCGCGCGAACGCCGCGCACTTGTCTCGGCTGCACAAGCGCGGCGAGGCCGTGAAGCTCGCCGCCGGCTTGTACGTCGTCGGCTCGGCACTACCGGTCGAATCGCTGGCCCGCCACCACGTCTGGGAACTCATCGTCCACTACTGGCCCGGCGCCGTCGTGTGCGACCGCACTGCCTTCGACGGTGGCGGTGGGACGTGGATCTTCATCTGCCACCCCGAACCGCCCCGCAAGTCCGACCTCGTCCTGCCCGGCGTCACCGTGTCGTGCCGCGTCGGCCCTGGCCCCCTCCCCGGCGACATGTCGTTCAACGGCCTGCACATGTCCGGTGTGGCTCGCAGCCTTCTGGAGAATGCCGAGACGGCTGGCCGTCCCGCCAAGAACCGTCCCTCCCGCGCCGCCGGCATGAAGGCCGTCGGCGACCGCATCGACGGGCTCGCATCCACCGGCGACGGGTCTCGACTCGTCACCGCGTTCGCCTCCTTCGACCAGATCCGCGGGTACTTCGAGCCGGCGACCGTGGAGAAGGTGCGCGTCCTCCTGGCCGCCGCCAGCGGCACCTACAAGGGCACGCCCATCGACTCCGAGCGGCTCAAGAAGCGCGTCGACGGCATCCCCTACGACGCGGCCCGAGTCGAGCTGTTCGTCAAGGCCGCCGCCGAGCTCGACGCGATCGCGCCGATGGCACGTCCCGTCACCGGGCCGGAGACGGACCGGAAGTGGCTGCCGTTCTTCGAGGCGTACTTCTCCAACTACATCGAGGGCACCCGGTTCTCGGTCGAGGAGGCGTACGCGATCGCCATCGACGGTGAGATGCCTGAGGCGCGCCCCAAGGACGCGCACGACATCTCCGGCACGTACCGGATCGTCAACGACCTGGAGCTGATGCGCGAGGCCCCCCGCGACGTCGACGACTTCGTAAGCATGCTCAAGGACCGCCATCGAGTCCTGATGGCCGGCCGGCCTGAGAAGCGGCCTGGCGAGTTCAAGGTCGAGACCAACTACGCCGGCATGACCGAGTTCGTCGCGCCCGACCATGTCGAAGGCACCCTTCGGGCCGGCTGGGAGCACCTCGCCGGGCTCATCGACCCGTTCCACCGAGCCGTGATGATGATGTTCCTCGTCACCGAGTGCCACCCCTTCGACGACGGCAACGGCCGCGTCGCGCGGGTCATAACCAACGTCGAGCTCGTCGCCCGTGGCGAGCACCGGATCGTGATCCCGACCTGCTATCGCAACAACTACCTGGCGACCCTGAGTGGCGCCACGAACGGCAACGGCGTCGCAGCGCTCACCTCGGCGCTGGACTTCTCTCGACGGTGGGTCGCCGCGGTCGACTGGTCGGACTGGGGCCGCTGCCGCGCAGACCTCGATGACTCCAACGCCTTCGAGGACCCGGCGGTCGCAGAACATTCCGGACGTCGACTGCGACTTCCCGGCGCACCCGGATGAACTCGCAGACGTCTGCGAGGTCGTTGGCCATGCCGGCATGACAGCGGCAGAGCACCTCGCCGCCCAGTTCTTCAGCGAGCTGTGCGCTGGTCAGGTAGCGCTTGTAGATGCGGTGTCGAGAGCCGTTGCTGAGCATCCGCTCCTGCCACTGCTCGGGCTCGGCTCCGGGGCGCAGGGCAGAGTCGATGACAACCAGTTCACCGGCCACGCGCCGCGCCTCGGAAAGGAAGACCCTCCGCTCATCGAGTGACAGGTGGCCGTAGAAGTGGCCCGTTAGCACGCGGTCGAAGGCTCCGTCGGCAAACGGGAGGTTCAGTGCGTCAGCAACGATGGCCACGCCTGCGGGCAGTCGTGATTGGGCCAGAGCAACCATCGCAGGGCTCCGGTCCAGCCCGACGGTGACCCCACGAAGGTAACGCGTCAAAAAACCGGTGCCACAGGCGACGTCGAGAGTCCGCGCCGACGGTAGCCCGCCCACCAGGTCCACCAGGCGCGCAACCTCCAGGTGCCATCCGGGTGGGTTGAGCAAAGCGAAGCGACCCTGCGCCAGGTACCACTCGTCGTACTCCTTGGCGCGCTGCTCGTAATAGGCAGCGGTCGCAGCATCGCGAGCGAACGCGGGGGGCCGATCTGACACGGCCCAAGTGTGACGCATCGCGACCTACGTGGCCGCATTCAGGATGGCCCGGGCGTCCATGGGGTAGTCAGTTGGATCCTCGTGGTCGTCGGCACGCTGATCGGCCTGGAGGACCGCTGGGTCGACGTGGATCGGAGCGTCGGCGAGGAGTGCGAGGTTGAGTGCGTCGCTGGGACGTGCGTCTACGACGGCTCCGTCGTCGAGGACCGTCTGGGCGTAGATGACCCGGTCGGTCAGCGCGGTGATGCGGGCCTCGGCCAGTCGACGGCCCGCAGCCTGGAGAAGGGCGGTGGTCAGGTGGTAGACACTGGGCCGCGGCAGCTGCACGCCTTCCAAGGTGCGCGCGAGGGCCAGGGCTTCGGCCGACCCGATCCAGATCAGCAGGCTCTGGCTTGCGTCGTCCGTGGTGAGGACAACGACGTGCCGGCGCTCGGCCGCTTGCTCGGTGGCACGGACATTGCTGATTCGCATCGACAGCGGGAGCTGATCGGTGGTGGGCATTTTGGTCGGTTCCTTCCATCCGGGGGCGAGTTGGCGGCGCAGCATGGCCCGGGCCTTGTGGAGCCGCGCCTTGACCGCGCCGACTGACGTGCCCAGGTGTTCAGCCACTTCGCCGCAGGTCAGGCCGTCGAGGTAGTAGAGGGTGGCTGCGGCCTGTTGGCCGGGTGGGAGCGCAGTCACAACACGCACGCGCCTCATCGAGGTGCCCGCCGATCGATGCCCAGCGACCATCGACCTCCACCACCTGGTGTCGAGACGGTGCGGCTGGCCGGCGTCGAAGAGCCAAAAGTCGCGTCCGACCAGATCGAGGTGATCTTCACGGGCGATGATACGAACTTGCTCACCGCACGCCTGTGACTCGACGAACCGATCGAGTTCCCAGCGCTCATACGGCGTCGGCCTATCGCTGATCACGCGTAGACGCGACCATGCCTTGCCCGCAACGGTCGTCGTAGCCATCCGAGCCAACCACCTCGAAGTCCGCACGGAGCGCTCAGGTGCAGGCAGTCCGGCGACGAAGTCATCGAGCTGCCGCCGCTCCTCGGGCACGTCATACGCAGGCAGCGTCTCCAGGCGGAAGGCTGTCGTCGTGAACTGATCGCGAGAGCACTCACAAGGCCTCCCGATCGGCCAACTCCGCCCGAACCCTCCGGATCAAAGCGGCCGTCTCGTCCCCGTAAACAGCGACCGCCGCCAACTGCTCGAAGGCCGCCCGATACGCAGCCGTCTGTGCGGGATCGATGATGTTGACCTCGGCGGTCTCGACCTCGACCTCGACCAGGTCTGGCTCGTCATCCTCTCGTTCGGCGCGGATGATCCAACCGTGAGTTCGGCGCGGATGATCCAACCGTGATACGAGAACGCGCCGAAGGGAGCGTCGAACGGCACGATCCCGAACTGCACAGTGCCATCGGCCGCAAACAGGGCCAGCCGGTCCAGTTGGGCCACCAGTGTCGGCACAGTTGCTATCGGCCAGCGCAAGGCGGCTTCGCCGAAAACCATCCGGATCGTTCGCGACGGGTCGTAGAGGACTGCTTGGCGCGCCATCCGCGCAGCGACGGCCTGGCTGAGCTCGGGTCCTTCCGGATAAGCGCACGCAAAGATCTCCCGGGCGTACGCCGGCGTCTGCAGGAGACCGGGGACCAGGCGGGGATGCCAGTTGAGTGTCAGGCCGGCGGACATCTCGATGCCAGCCACCTTGTGCTGGAACCGTGTGATTCCGTCCGCCCATCGGGATGGGAAGGGCGACGCTTCGGTGGCAACCCGTTCTGCCAGGCCGACAATCTCGCCGGTGCGGTCCTCATTCGCACCGCACGCTTCAGCCCATCGACTGGCCAGGTCGGGCGTCAACCCGACCTGGCCGAGTTCTATGCGGGACACCTTCGACTGGGACACGCCCAAGCGAGCGGCCAGGTCTTCACCGGAGATGCCGGCGAGTTTGCGGACAGCGCGTAGCAACCCGCCAAGCCGCCGCCTGCTCGGGGTGCTCGCGCCGTGTATCTCGCTGGCTACCGGACCTCACCCTTCAACTCTTTGATGAACTGCGTCAGGGGTGTCGATCGCGACATCGCCAAATCACGCAGCCGCCGGCACCGAGCCAGCGCGTCGGGATCGCGGTCACGCTCCCAGCCAAGCTTGACGCCCGTCTCCTTGTTGTACCGGTACCACACGACGATCGCGTCGTCGAAGACCGCGAACTCGTCTGTGAGCTCGGCCAACTCGGGGTGATCGTTGCGTACCGCGATCCGCACATCTTGACCAGCCGGCAGATTGTCTGCCTGATACGCCTCGAACTCGTAGCGAAGGTAGTCGCTGAGTGGCAGTTCGATCACATGCAACAACGTGTTCCGGACGCCACCGGCGATCTCCTCTGCCAATTGACGCCAGCTCGGGTGGGACGAGGACGTCACGGTGCCTGTCGCCTGCCACTCGGCGACACGGTGTGCTTCGTCTGGCCAGTCGTAGAACTGAAGGAGTTCGACTCTGAACACCGAGCGAGCGCGGCTCGATCATCGCCGCGCTTACATCTGCACGAGGACACTTCCAGCGTCGGTCTCGTCGATCCACACCCGGGCGCACCCGGTATCGGCTGTCGTGTTCGGAGTGTCCTCATGAACCAGCAGATGGAGCGTCATTGGATTCCTCCCGTGGGGCGATAGGACTCGCACACGGAGTGTTTCGTTCGTCGCGGATTGTTGTCAATGACCCGCATTGACCACGGTTCACCCGCTTCTACCCTTGCCTCGCGGGTAGAAGCGGCCCTACGCTCACCTTGGATCACGGAACGTCACATTTGATGACCGAAGGTGAGCAAGCATGAGATCGAGCAAATAGACCCGACCTGCATCCGCGCCGTGTCGTCGCTGCGACTTACCTGCGGCCTTCATCGTCGATCGACCGGACCGCGAACCTGTCGGCTATTGCCTCCAGCACTTCTTTCGGAGCATCGACGTTCCTGCGGGGGCGATCGTGCGGCACGCGGGGCCGCGGGGCCGCTTGTCGCGATGACGTCCGGCGTGACGGGCGACCTCGGGGTACGGGACGTGGGCGGGTGTGCGCAGTCGTAGTGGCCCACGGATCACACCTGTTGGTGGCGGTTCGTGTCGGAAAGGCTTACGCATCGTGATCAACCGCCGCTGCTCGGGGAGCGGCGGGGATACATCTGGACGGGAGGGTGCGGCGGTGGCAGGAGGCGGAGAGGTGGTGACGGGATGAAGCCGCTCATGGTGGGGTACATCCGGGCGCACCTGATGATGACGGAGCACGAGCTGGCCAATGCGAAGCAGGACCTGGCGGACTTCGCGGTCAAGGAGGGGTACACGCTCGGGCGGATCTACGTGGAACGCGTCGACCGGGCGCCGGCCGCATTCCAGACCCTGATGGACGAGGTACGACGGCACGAGGCGAAGGCGGTCGTCGTGCCCGGGCTGCACCACCTTGCGGTTCTCGGCGCGCCGTCGACGCTGAAGGACCACCTCGAGCACTACACCGGCGCGCGGGTTCTGGCCGCGCGCACCGCCCCCTAGACCGGCGGGGCCGGCGCCGCAGTCCCCCTCTCCGGCGCCGGTCCCGCCGCTCCACCGTGCAGTCACGGAATGTGTAGAACTGTTCGATCTTCTTGACTTCTGCTCGTTAACGCGCGAAGAATCGCAGGCACGATCCTTCCCGTCCGGCTGGAGTGAACCTTGCCTCGACCATCCGCCGCCCTCCTCCCCCTGGCCGTCATCGCGGCAGGCCTGACCGTCGTCCAGAGCGCCTACGGCGACACGACCGCGGAGACCCTGACGCTGACGTCCGACGAGCTGACCGTCGCGATCGCCGCTGACTTCCCGCGCGTGGTCGGCTACACCGACAACGCCACCGGCCGTGCTCTCGGCGGGCAGCCGGACCAGATCTCCACGGTCACGATCAACGGTGTCGCGCAGACCGCCACGCTGGCCGCGCCGCCCGCGGTGAGCGGCGCCAAGGCGTCGTACACGCTGCGGTTCTCAAACCTGCCGGGGGTCGAGCTGGACGCCAGCCTGGCCGTCGACCACCGGGTGACCACGTTCGCGATCGACGCGGTGCGCGACGCCGACACCACCCGCGTCAACACCATCGACATCCCGAACCACAACCTGGTGTCCGTGGCCAGCACCGACGCGGGGGCCACCACGGCGTTCACGAAGCTGGACCCGAACTCGACCCGCACCGCCGACCGGATCACCGCGGTCACCGCGGGCACCCCGGCCGAGACCAGCCCGGTTGGCGCGGCGTACGCGTTCGTGAACACCGCGGGTCTCGCCGCGGGGATCGAGACCAACTCGACGTACGACAAGCCGTCCGGGCAGACGTCGCGCGACGGCGCGCGGTTCTGGCACCGGGCGACCAAGGCCGCGGACGGCAGCGTCCGGGTGGGCGTGTGGTCGGGCCAGTGGACGTACCGCGGCTCGACCGCGCCGTACACCGAGCCGTTGCCGTGGGCAAAGGTCGTGGTGACACCGGACGCCAACGGCGACCAGACCGTCGACTGGCAGGACGGCGCCCTGGCCTTCCGCTCGATCATGACCGAGCCGAACGGCGCCGACCTGACCAAGAACCGGGTGATCAGCCACATCCCGTTCAACTTCGCCAGCCAGGCGACGCACCCGTTCCTGCGCACTCTGGACGACGTCAAGCGGATCTCGCTGGCCACCGACAACCTGGGCCAGCTCGCGATCCTGAAGGGCTACCAGTCCGAGGGGCACGACTCGGCGCACCCGGACTACGGCGGCAACTACAACGTCCGCGCGGGCGGGCTGACGGACCTGAACGCCCTTGCCAGCCAGGGAAAGGCGTTCAACGCCGCCTTCGGCGTGCACGTGAACGCGACCGAGTCCTACCCGGAGGCGAACGCGTTCAGCGAGGACCTGGTCGACAAGAACTCCAGGGGCTGGAACTGGCTGAACCAGAGCTACTACATCAAGCAGCGCCCGGACCTTGCCTCGGGCAACATCCTGCGCAGGTTCCAGCAACTGCGTGACGAGGCGGACCCGAACCTGCAGTTCCTCTACATCGACGTGTACTACCAGTCCGGCTGGCTGGCGGACTCGCTCACCCGGCAGCTCGCCGGGCAGGGCTGGCAGGTCGGGACCGAGTGGGCCGACTTCCACGAGCGGGCCTCGCTGTGGTCGCACTGGGCGAACGACCTCGACTACGGCGGCTCGTCCAACAAGGGCCTGAACTCGCAGATCATCCGGTTCGCCCGCAACCACGAGAAGGACGTGTGGAACAACGACCCGATCCTCGGCCAGGCCGCGCTCGTCGACTTCGAGGGCTGGACCGGCGAGGTGGACTGGAACGCGTTCTACGACAACATCTGGCAGCGCAACCTGCCGGCGAAGTTCCTCCAGCAGCAGAAGATCCTCGACTGGAACCCGGCCGAGATCGTCTTCACCGGCGGCGTCCGCGGCACGGTCGACGCGAGCGGCAAGCGCAGCCTGTACGTCGGCGGCGCGAAGGTGCTCGACAACAAGAACTACCTGCTGCCGTGGGCAGACCAGGGACAGCGCGATTCGGGAGTGGCCACGCCGAACAAGCTGTACCACTACAACCCCGACGGCGGCCGCACCTCGTGGCAGGTGCCGGCACCGTTCACCACGGCACCGTCGTTCGACGTGTACAAGCTGACCCGCACCGGCCGGGTCAAGACCGGAACCGTTGCCCCGCGCAACGGCATCGTCACGCTGGACGCCGCGCAGAAGCAGCCGTACGTCCTGTACCCGACCAGCCTGCCGGCGCCGGTGACCGTCGTACCGAACTGGGGTGAGGGCAGCCACGTGCAGGACCCGGGCTTCAACGCCGGCAACCTGAACGCCTGGTCGCCGAGCGGCAACGTCGGCATCGGCACGTTGGCGACCGGCGCGCAGGTCGCGAACTTCGGCACCGGGCCGGCGAGCATCAGCCAGCAGCTCACCGGGCTGACCCCGGGCAAGACCTACAGCGCCTCGGCCTGGATCGAGGTGAAGCCGGGCAAGACCCGCGCCACCACGCTGCAGGTGGACGGCGTGACGAACACGGTGCTGCGGTCGACCGCGCAGAACCTGGTGGCGGCGGACGAGAAGCACGACGGCTACTACCAGCGCGCCCGGGTGCTGTTCGACGCGGCCGGCACGACGGCGACGCTCAAGATCGCGATCGCGGACGGCGACACCCAGGTTCGGGTGGACGACGTGCGCGTGGTGGAGACCAGCCGGCCGGCGGTGCCCGGCGCGACCGTGTACGAGGACTTCGAGGACGTCGACCAGGGCTGGGGCCCGTTCGTCAAGGGCGATGCCGGCGGTGTCACCGACCCGCGTACGAGCCTGCTGCACAAGCACGCGCCGTACACGCAGGCCGGCTGGAACGGCAAGCTCGTCGACGACGTGCTGGACGGCGACTGGTCGCTGAAGGCACACGAGGAGAACCCCGGCCTGGTGTACCGAACGGCGCCGTGGACGGTGCCGTTCACGGCCGGGCACAAGTACGAGGTCAGCTTCCGCTACGCGAGCGGTCAGGACGGCTACTACAGCTGGGTGCGCGGCACCGACCGGATCGTGAACGGCGTGCCGGCCCCGGTCGACGTCCGGCGGATCCCGATCCACGCGCAGCACACGCCGGCCACGTTGACCGACACGTTCGTGGCGGGCTGCGGCGGCGACAACTGGGTCGGGCTGCGCAAGCACTCCGACGCGGGTGACCAGGCCGACTTCATCCTGGACGACTTCACCGTCCGCGACCTCGGCGCGACCACCGAGGCGGCCGACTGCACCTCCACGGCGATCACCCCCGGCGGCGCGCTGAACGGCATGGTGCCGGGCGAGTCGAACCCGGTGTCCACGACGTTCACCAACAACGGCGACACCACGGTGACCGGGGTGACGCTGGGCCTGGCCGGACCGGACGGCTGGACCACGACCGCGACCACGCCGGCCACGTTCGCCTCGGTGGCGCCCGGCCAGACCGTGACCACCACCTTCGGCGTCACCCCGCCGGCGGCGACCCCGCCGGGGACCTACCAGGTCACCGCGACCAGCAGCTACACGATCGGCAGCACACAGCTGACCGCGGAGGCGAGCGCGGCCGCGAAGGTGCTGGCGGCCGGGATGATCCCGCAGTGGCGGATGCGGGTGTCCGACTTCGACAGCGACGACGCGGGCACCGGTGGCGCGGCGGCGATGGCGATCGACGGCGACCCGAGCACGATGTGGCACACCGCCTGGTCCGAGGTGGAGCCGGACGCGCCGTACCCGCACTGGATCACGATCGACCTGGGTGCGTCGTACGACGTCGGCGGGTTCAGCTACCTGCCGCGCCAGGTCGGCACGAACGGGCGAATGAAGGACTACCAGCTGTTCGTCAGCACCGACGGCCAGACCTGGGGTACGCCGGTGTCGACCGGCTCGCTGCTGGAGGGCACAGCCGAGACGAAGCTGACCTTCACCCCGAAGACCGGCCGCTACGTGAAGCTGCTCGGCCTGAACGCCTGGAACGGCGCGGTCTTCGGCGGCGCCGCCGAGCTGAACGTCTTCGGCACCAAGGCGGGTTGACCCCGGCACGTTGTCAGGCAGATCTCGCGTCATGGGGCGAGATCTGCCTGACAACTCGGTTCAGGCGAACAGGGTTTCGCCTCGCTCCTCGTCGACGATGGCGACCCGGACGGCGTCCGGGTCGTACTTCAGCTTCGGCACGCTGAAGACCGCGGTCGCGGTGCGGCCCTGGTACGACGCGGTGTAGCTGACGAAGCGCCACTCGCCGTCGTCCCAGTGCTCGCGGACGTCCGACCGCAGCATCGCACCGACCGCCCGGAACGCCGGGCCGCTCTGCAGCTGCTCGACGCTCGCACCCAGCGGCACCTCGTCGGAGACGGTGCCGGCGAGCGGATGCGTGAGCCGGACCCGCAACCGCCGCAACGGCAGCAGCCAGTACAGGTCGAGCTCACCTGACAGCGCGACGAACACCGCCAGCTCCGCCGCCAGTACGACGACCAGCGCCGGCTCGACCGTCCACCAGCCCTGCCGGGTGGTCAGCGCCAGGACCGTTGCCGCCAGCAACATCGCGGCCCGCGCGATGGACCGCGACGACACCGGCAGCGCCGCCGAGCCGAGGCAGCCGCAGGACGACTCCGGCGCCACGACCCGCACGTACCCCAGGTAGGCCACGAACCCGGCCGCCAGCAGGCACGCCGCGACCACCTCCGCGGTCCAGACCGGCGGCAGCAGCAGCGCCGTACCGATCGACAGCTCCACCACGCCGACCGCGCGGAACGCGGCAGGCGCGCGGTCGTCGCCGACCACCCGCGCCAGCGCCGTACGACGAGCCCGCTCGGCCAGGTTCCGGCCGAACAACTTCCCGTACGACGACCAGGCGAGCACGATCCCGACGAGTAGCGGCTGCAGCGCCGCCAGCCTCGCCATGGCTAAGCCGCCGCGTAGACGGTGGCGATGTCGATCTCGTTCGTGCCCGGCCGCCAGGCGCCGAGCACCTGGGCGTGCCGCCCGACCCTGACCCGGGTCAGGTCCGAGATCGCCGGCGCGCCGTTGTAGACCGCGGCGCTGGTGCCCGGCACCACGTGCGCGACGATCCGCTGGCCGTGGTGGTCGAGCGTGAGCGCGTTCCGGCCGATCGCGGTCACGTGCACGGTGAGGTTGACGATGTTCACCCAGATCGACTCGGCCGCGAAGGTGCCGTCGGGCATCGGCACGCCGCGCGCGTACAGGCCGTCGCCGACCGCGACCTGGTCGGCCGTGGTCGGACGCAGCTTCCAGATGCTGGTGCCGCCGGTGATCCGGATCCGGCGGAACACGCCGTCGGAACCGGTGACCAGCAGCAGGCTGTCGTTGCGGCCGGTGATCCGGCCCTCGGCGAAGTTCGGGTCCGGGGCGCCCGGCTCGGGCACCTGGGCGCCGGCGGCGAACGCGGTCTCGGGCGCGAGCGAGCCCATCGCGGTCGCGCCGACCAGGGTGGCGGTGCCGCCCAGGACGGCACGGCTGAGCAGCGTACGGCGGTCCACTGTGGTCATCCGGATCACCCGACCTCGACGAAGCAGGCCTTCAGGCCACTGGACAGGCTCGCGATGCTGCTGTAGGCCGCCGGCGTCAGGTCGATGATCCGGTTGGTCCCGCACAGCCCGTTGCTGCAGCAGGACCGCTCGCCGCAGAACAGGTCGGTCTGCGGGCCGCAGTCGGCGATCGAGGTGCGGACCGACGCCCCGTTGCAGCGGTTGGTGATCTTGTGGACGAACCCGCAGGTGCGGCGCGACATCCCGATGATGCCGCAGCTGTCCGGACGGGTGATCGAGTAGCACGCGTCCGAGGTGTTCGGCCACGCGTGCTGGTGGTTGCCTGAGTTACACGTGCCGCAGGCGCCGTGCCCGGTGGAGCCGCACGGCCCCCACGCGTTGCCGCAGCAGAACCACGACATCTCTCCGGTGAGTCCTGACATGTGTTTCCTCCTCAAA
>WNFV01015340.1_pt1 | contig 11910 bp, 10 predicted proteins | sample 5400101 | NCBI WGS metagenome assembly WNFV01 (sample SAMN13153361, study PRJNA577476) | soil metagenome | isolation source: 115 cm soil or saprolite under grassland replicate 1 | place: USA:California | collected 2016-06-15
GGGAGGCGACCCGGCTTCGTCCCCCAGTCGCGGGGCTACAGCGTAGTTAGAAAACGAATAGACTATCTTGGGGCAAGGGAATTAACGATTTTTTCGAAGGGCGGGTCGCCGCGCAGCGGGTCCCAGAACGGATCGAGACGGATCTCGCCGTAGGAGACGCCTGCAGGGAGTTTTGCGAGTGTTTCCAGTTGCTCGATCGCCTGGTCGCGCTCCCCGGTCCACGCACAGATCACCGCACAAAAGTAGAGGACTTCCGTGCCGTTGAGCGCGTCTTTGGTTGGAGGGAGAAGCTCGACCGCCCTGCGGCCCTCCCGCAGCGCTTCTTCTTTCCGCCCAAGGGATGCGTCTATCAAACCCAGGAAACAGAGCTTCGAAGCGTCATCAGGCGCCGCGCGGACTGCCTTTTCCTGCTGCGCGCGAGCGGCGCTGAACGCAGCGTACGCACCCGCTGCGTCTCCTTTTATGCGAGCGACCAACCCATGCGCGTAAGCGGGGCTAAATTTGACATCGCCGATGCCTCTCGCATTCATCACCGGATAATCCAGTGTGGCGAGCGCGCGCTCGGCAGCGACGGGATCGCGTTCGTACAAGCTGACAAAGAAACGCCCGCGTGTCAGATCTCTCGCCGACGCAGGATTCTCCGCGAGAATCTTTTCCAAAACATCATGCCATGGCCGGCAATCGGCTCGCTCATGGAAGTCGATCCAGGCAGGCAGCAGCCGCGCATAATTGTTCCTTGTTGGAAGGGCAAGGCCGAGATCGGAAATCTCTCTGGCTCGTTTATGGTCGCGTGAGCAGAGATAAGTAAATCCTGCTCCGAAAAGAATATCATCATTTCGGGGATCCAACTCGATTGCGCGCTCCAGGTTATGCTCGGCATCATCCCAATGCCCTTGTCTTCGATCGATGTATCCGTTCAGTTCAAAGATTCGCGCGTTGTTTGGCATTGTGCGGAGAGCGATGTTGAGCTCATTCCGGGCGCGGTCGTAATCGAGGTAACCGTAGTAAAAGTGTAGAGCCGAGGCGAGATGCACCTCGCCCGAATCCGGACTCCGTCGAGAAGCAGAATTGATTGCTGACTTCGCTAACTCCAGACGGCCAGGCGTGTGATCGAGACCCGTCCAGTAGATCCCGTCGTGGGCTCTGGCCAACTGGCAATATGCCAGAAGAAAAGCGGGGTCGCGGGCGATTGCATGGTTGAGCAACTCCACGGCTTTGAAAAGATTTGTCTCACTGCTGAGGCCATAATAGAGAGACTCCTCGATCAAAGGGGCAGCGCGAACATAGAGATCGTAGGCGACAAGATCGCTGGTTGGCTGCTCCTGGATGGCCATCTGTTCGCGAGCTGAAACGTTCGCTCCCAGTCGATTTGCGGTGGCTTGCGCCACGTCCGCCTCGATCGCGAACACTTCATTCAGACGGCCATCGTATTCCTGCGCCCAGAGATGCGTATTGGTGCGAGTGTCCACCAACCTTGCATTTACGTGCACCTTGCCGCCGAAGCGGCGCACGGTTGCTTCCAACACATGTGAAACGCCCAGTGCCTTCCCAACCTTGCGCAGATCCTGTTTACCGCGGTAATGCATGACGCTGGTGTGGCTGATGACCTTGAGGTCGGAAATTGTTGCCAGCTTGGTCAAAACATCGTCCTGCACGCCATCGGCGAAAAACGCGTTGTCCGGGTCGCCGCTCAGGTTTTCAAACGGCAACACGGCAATACTTTTCTCCGATCTTGCAGGATTCGAAGTCGATCCGGCAGTTGCCAGATGGATGCGCAGTGAGGGAAAAATGAAAAACGCAGCCGCACTGACAACCAGAATCGCGGTGGCTGCCAGAGCAACAACGGCGCGATGCGCGGCGCCTACTTGCGCGGAGCTACGTTTCAGCCGCGCCAGGACCATGCCACCGCCCCGTTTCAAGGCTCGGCGGTGATCGCGAGTGTCGGCGATGAAATGCTTTAGCGCACCGAGAAGGAAAGAACGAAAACGTCCTTTTTCCTGATCAGCGCGCGCGTAGGCTCGGGTTTCGATCAAGTCTGCGAAAAACCCCTGGGTCAAATCTTGTGCATCCTCCGGTCCGTATCCTTGTTTTCGTAGGAAGGCGTACAACCGGCGCCAGTAAATCTGGCACAATTCCGAGAGCGCACCGAGAGCGTGAGCGGATGCCGTTGCGGAATCGCCCGCTTCGAGGACCATCGTCCAACGGGTCGAGGCAAATGATTCCTCGCGATGTTCCGCTCCGCGGTGAGGCGGAACCGGCGCTGTTTTCACACCGTTAGAGAGAATAGGACAGACGGCGTCTTGGCGGCAAGACATAACGCCGACCGCCAGCCGGCCGGAATTTCAAAATCGAATATCGAAATAATTTCAAAGAAACTGAAATGCACACATCTCTATTCGCGTTAATTCGCGGGCAGCTTGAAACACTTGCTGAGGAATCTACGTGAATCTGCGAAATCTGTGGATAACATCATCGCGTGCAGAAAACGATGCAAGCCGTCGTGAAGGCTAGAGCCGAGCCGGGGTTATGGCTCGAGGAAGTTCCTGTTCCCGAAGCGCGCGGCGATGACGTACTCATTCGTGTTTTAAAAACGTCGATCTGCGGAACTGATGTTCACATTTACAACTGGGACGCGTGGGCGCAGAAAACGATTCCTGTTCCGATGACAATCGGCCATGAGTTTGTCGGCGTTGTCGATGATGTGGGCGACCATGTGAAAGGATTTACGAAGGGCGATCTGGTGGTAGGCGAGGGACACATCACCTGTGGACATTGTCGTAATTGCCTGGCAGGACGGCGTCATCTTTGCCCGAATACGCGAGGGGTGGGTGTGAATCGCCCTGGCGCATGGGCGGAATTCGTTGCGATTCCACAGGACAACTGCTGGCACGCGGATCCGTCGATCTCGCTCGATGTGCTTTCCTGTTTCGATCCGTTAGGCAACGCCGTGCACACCGCGCTCTCGTTCGATCTGGTGGGTGAAGATGTGCTCATCACCGGCGCAGGGCCGATCGGGTGCATGGCGATTCCGGTCTGCAAACGCGCCGGTGGGCGTCATGTGGTGATTACGGACGTCAATCCATATCGTCTCGATCTCGCCAGAAAAATGGGCGTCGACGTCGCGCTGGACGTACGCACCGAAAAAGTCTCGGACGCGATGCAGAGGCTCGGCATGAAGGAAGGGTTCGATGTGGCGCTCGAAATGTCTGGCAATCCAAAAGCGTTCTCTGACATTTTGCCGAACATGTTTCACGGCGGCAAAATCGCCCTCCTCGGCATCATGCCTGGTAGCGCTGCGATCGATTGGAACCTGGTGGTCTTCAATCAGCTAACCATCAAAGGAATTTACGGTCGGGAAATGTACGAGACCTGGTACAAAATGACCGCCATGATCCAGTCGGGCCTGGACATCTCGCCGGTGATCACCCACCGCTTCCCCTACACGCAATTCAAGGAAGCCATCGAGCTAATGAAATCGGGCAACTCCGGCAAGATCGTTCTCAATTGGGGCGAACGTTGAGCGTCAACCGCGGATTACCCAGAGCGGCTCCGCCGCAACCTAAGACTTAACCACGAATGAACACCAATGGACACCAATGAAGGGCGCGGAAATTAGTGTTTATTCGTGTGCATTAGTGGTTAGGAATCTGTGGCTTGGGTTGGCCACGCGAAAAAATCTTCGCGAGACGCGACGAATTTGGCCTATAGCAATGCGGATCTCACCCGTTTGTCTTTGTCATTCCAAGCGAAAGCCTGCCCTGAGCGAAGTCGAATGGGTCGAGGAATCTCATTGTTAGTGCTTTAATTGTTCCCCACACCAATTTGCGCTAAGATCGACCTGTGAGTGCGGCTGAAGTAATTGCAGAGATCAAAGCGCTTTCGTCCGAAGAGCGCAATCGAGTCATAGAGTTTCTAGTTTCAGATCAGAAGCTGCGAGAAGATTTGCAGGACAGTTTTCTGCTTGAGGCCCGGCGCGATGAGCCGAGCCGACCGCTCGAACAGGTCCTACGCGATCTAAATTTGTGAGTTGGACAGTCGAAGTCCAACGACCGTGATGCGCTAATTATTTGGGTCGGCGCAATCGGGCACCGCTAAGAAGTCTATCGCTAGCTACCGCAACGCGGCCGCTTCTTCATGGCGGCCTTCCAGCTCAAGAACCATTCGCTTGATGTGCTTGTAGTCCTGGTGCCGATGCAGGAATTGCAAACTTTCCTGCGGATCGCCCCATTGCAGAATCTGGATGGTTTCCTGGCGAGCGCCCCACGAATTCATTTCGCGTTGGTTCGGCATGTACAGATCAATTGTGTTGCGGCCAGCGAGAGCCCAGCCGTAATCTTCGATGCGATAAGTTTGACTGGTCGATAACAGGCGAAAAGTCGTTCCCACCGGCCACCGTGACCAATCGGCCGCAGCGCTGCCGATACGTGGTTTGGAGACTACGACGGCGCGCTTCACGCTCCGGGTTGTTTTCGCTCCGCGTTTCGTCGTGCGTGTGACTGTTTGCGTTTCTTCCACGGAGAATGGTTGAAGTCGTGGTGAATACGAAGCGGTTTCATCTACCGGTATCGCGCGTGGCGCATCACCAACAGGAATGGCGCGTCGCGTTACTTCGGCTCGGTGGATGGGCGGGCCGGCTGCATGCAACTCTCCGCCCAGGGCGTTGTGATTGCTGTATGCGCGATGGTCCGATTCGGTGTGGGTGTACGCTGTCGTGCGCACATGTTGAAAATCCGTTCTCGCCAGTGGCGGCTCGTAGGGCGGCAAAGGATGCTGACTTGTCCCGCAGCCACTGAGCAGGATAACGGCGATAAACGCCGCGAGAATAGCCCAAGCAAGGTTACGACGCTCAGCGTAGGTCAAGGCGAACCACCGGTGGACTTATTAACAGTTATTCACAAGGCGCGCAAGTCCTATTTTTAAGATGTTGTTGCTATGAGGTTACGACTGCGCCCTAAGACTTGGCACCGATAATGGGAATAAGTCGAAACTCAATTTTCTTGTCTTTAGACATTCGTCTGCCCCGCCGTAGCCAACGCGAAGGCGGGTGCTTCGCTTTTATTAATCGCGCCCGTCGGGCCCGTAGGTTGCCCTGGCGACTGTAGGCGGGTAATGACTCGCGAATTCCCATTCGCTCGCCCATAGGGCCTCCCGTCCATGTCGCTCGCGTCCCCGCGGCTCCATTCTGCGGTTATGATTTCGGAAATCACGTTTGTTCCCTTTTCTTGCTATGCGAAACCTGTGTAATCTGTAGGACAATATGGTCTCCGAATTCGAAAATCAGGTGGCTCAAATTCTCGAAGAAATTAAGTCGCAAGGTCTTTTCAAAACCGAGCGTGTCATCACGAGTCCGCAGGACGCGCACATTGCGATCACGGGCGGCAAACGCGTGCTCAACATGTGTGCGAATAATTATCTTGGGCTTGCCGATCATCCCGCGCTGATCGCTGCGGCCAAAGAGGCGCTCAAGACCCACGGGTTTGGGATGGCGAGTGTGCGTTTTATTTGCGGCACACAGGACATTCACAAGGAACTCGAAGCGGCGCTTACCAAATTCCTCGGCACCGAAGACACGATTCTTTATCCGTCCTGTTTTGACGCAAATGGCGGCTTGTTTGAGACGCTGCTCACCGACAAAGACGCCGTGATCAGCGATGAATTGAATCACGCCAGCATCATCGACGGCATTCGACTCTGCAAAGCGCAACGCTTTCGTTACCAGCATAACGACATGTCCGATCTCGAAGCCCAACTCCGCGCCGCAAAGGACGCGCGCTTCCGATTAATCGCCACGGACGGCTGTTTTTCGATGGACGGAACCATTGCCGACCTCAAGTCGATTGTTGAGCTCGCGGAAAAATACAACGCGCTAACGATGATCGACGACGCGCACGCAACGGGATTTCTCGGTAAGACCGGACGAGGCACACACGAATATCGCGGTGTGATGGGCAAGATCGACATCATCACAGGCACGTTGGGCAAAGCGCTCGGTGGCGCCAGCGGCGGTTTTACCAGCGGACGAAAAGAAATTGTCGATCTTTTGCGGCAGCGCTCGCGCCCGTATTTGTTTTCCAATACGATCGCCCCGCCGGTCGTCGCGGCGTCACTGAAGGCGCTGGATTTGCTCAGTGCATCGACTGAACTGCGCGACAAGCTTGAAGAAAATACTACCTATTTCCGTGCCGCGTTGACCGAGGGCGGTCTGACAATCAAGCCCGGGGTTCATCCCATTGTCCCGATCATGATTGGTGACGCAGCCAAGTCACAAAAGTTCGCTGCTCGAATGCTCGAGAAAGGCGTTTATGTCATCGGCTTTTTTTACCCGGTCGTTCCGCATGGCACGGCGCGTGTTCGCACGCAAGTCTCCGCCGCACATTCGCGAGAGGACTTGGAATTCGCCGTTAATGCCTTCGCGGAAGTGAACGAAGAGCTGAAATAGGATAGACGATCGCGATTGTAAAAGGCGGATCGGCTTCTCCGAAGACAATGCAATTCTTTTAAGTTCCTGAATAGAAGTGGCGTACAGCGACATGCGGAGCAGATTAGGGTGTGCACAAAGTTGCTGGCAGCACCGTTGATTGGAAGGCCCTTCGCGAAGATTTCCCGATCCTCCGCGAACAGGCACATGGCCATCCTCTGATCTATTTCGATAGCGCCGCGACCTCCCAGAAACCGCGGGCGATGATCGATGCGCTTCGGAATTTTTATGAGCATGAGAATGCAAATGTCCATCGTGGGCTGCATACTCTGAGCTCGCGCGCGACAGAGGCTTACGAAAAAGCGCGGCGGCGTGTTGCAGAATACATCGGTGCGGCGAGCGCAGACGAAATCATTTTCACACGCGGAACCACTGAAAGTATCAATCTGGTGGCCCAGGCATGGGGTGGGAAATTTATTCGCGAAGGAGACGTGATCCTCCTGACGGAAATGGAGCACCACAGCAATCTTGTTCCGTGGCAATTGTTAGCGGAGCGAACGGGAGCGCGATTACGCTTTGTGCCGGTTCTCGATGATGGAACGTTGGATCTTACACAGCTTCCTGCGTTACTCACACCGGAGGTAAAGCTCTTCGCGTTTACACACATCTCGAATTCGCTGGGCACAATTAATCCAGTGGCTGAGTTGTGTGAGAAAGCGCACGCCGTCGGCGCGCTTACGCTCTTGGATGCGGCGCAGAGCGTCGGACATTTGCCAATCGATGTGCAGGAGTTGGGCTGCGATTTCTTGGCCTTCTCCGGGCACAAGATGTGTGGGCCGACTGGGATCGGCGCGCTTTATGCGCGAAAGGAGATTTTAGACTCCATACCGCCTTGGCACGGCGGCGGCGAAATGATCGTGAGCGTCGCTTTGGAAAAGAGCGCGTTTAAGAAAGCGCCACATCGGTTTGAAGCCGGCACGCCAAACATCGCCGGTGCAATCGGTCTCGCCGCGGCGATCGATTACGTTGATGGAATCGGACGCGCAGCGATCTTTGAACATGACTCGCAACTGGCGCGCTATGCATTCGATCGCCTGAACGAATTGCCACGGACACGTGTTTTTGGACCAGCCGAGGAACGCGGCGCCCTGGTTGGATTTGTGATGGATGCCGCGCATCCGCACGATCTCACCACGTTCGCCGACCAATACGGACTGGCGTTACGAGGCGGGCATCACTGCAACCAGCCGCTGATGCGGCGGTTTGGTGTGCCTGGGACGACGCGGGCGAGTTTCTATTTCTACAACACGATGGACGAGATCGATCGAATGATTGAAATCCTGCACAACGCTGCGCGTTTCTTTTCATGATCCCGGAAATCGAAGAGCTATAGGCGGTGGCCTGGAAGATATCAAGTTCACCGGACACGGATGCGCAATCAGTCAGGCGTCGGCGTCACTGATGACGGTGAAACTCAAGGGGAAGAGTCGCCCGGAAGCGATGGAAATGCTCCGCGCGTTCCACGATCTGGTGACAAACGACGCAAACGAAGCGCCCAAAGTGCTGGGCGATCTTCGCGTGATGAGGGGTGTGCGAAATTTTCCGCAACGAGTCAAATGCGCGATGCTCCCATGGCGGGCAGTAGAACAGGCTTTCGAGCAAGGCGCCGGCGAAGCAACTGTGTCTACTGAGCTGGCGTAATCGCGCGCGAGAGGAGCGTATGCTTTACATGGTTGTCGAACGGTTCAAAGACGCGCCTGCGATCTATCAGCGGCTTCGCGAAAAGGGCCGGATGATGCCCGAAGGACTCGAATACGTTTCGAGCTGGATTGATGTCGATCTGAAAATTTGCTGGCAACTTATGCGCGCCGAAGACGAGTCGCTCTTCCGGGCTTGGACCGACAGTTGGAAAGATTTAATGGACTTCGAAATCGTCCCTGTTCGCACATCCGCCGAAGTGCGAGAGCTAATCGAAAAACAGCTGTAGCTGTAGGGGAAGCCGTTGGCTTCCCTTTGGGACGCTAACAGCGTCCCCTACAAACCAACAAGCAATCTGCGCCAAGATACAAACTCCGCGTGCTAGCACTCGTGCAGCGCGATATTGGCCCCTACCCAGGTTTTGTCGATGTTGAAATCCACGCCCATCATTTTGCCCTGACTCATTCGCACAAGGTTGTTGACCAGAGTAGGATCGCGGTCGTTCTCGGGCCAAAGGAACATCATCCGAATTTCAGCTTTCGATTTCTGACCATCAACTGTCGGCACAAACGGCGCATAATCGATTTTCCTTTGCAAAATCCATTCGTGCGGATTTTCCAGGGCAGCGATTTTCTGGCGGGTCGGTTCCATGTCCACGCCGTGCCCGGCAAATGAATAGAGCGGTTTCAGGACATAATTGTCGATCTTTTCGTCGGCGGGAAATTCATCTGCGAGAAAGGCCGGCGACGTGTGGTCGGTTTTCAGAAACGGCAGCGAATGCTTGCTGACGCGGAAATACCAGTTCGGGTGGCCGACCCACGTGACATCGAGATCATCCTGAAACCGAAACGGCAGGTTCAGATCAGGCAGGTGAATTAGTTCGTCGAAGATTACTCGGTTATAGATTCGCTCGATCCGTACTGCGCCTCCATCGCGGTCATAAAACAATTGCCGGCCGCGCTTTTTGATTTTTGTTACACAAACGGGTCGGATGCCAAGAAGCGTCTCCGTAGCGGCGAAATCGATCCGCGTTTTTTGCTTTTCCGGTTCAATCTCCAGCAGAACGACATTTTCCGGAGCCGAATCGGCGATGATGGTGCGTCGCAAGAGATCGAGATACGCTTCGTCTTTTATTCCACCAAATAACGAGGTCCAGTTGCGCGGAATCACCGGGTACGCGTTTCGGATACAACCCAGCAACAGTAATTGGAATCCGAATAAGCTCGGGAAAGCTTGCAATTCAATCAGGCGCGGGACGAGGCGGTCGTCCTGGGTACAGATCGCAAAATCGACCACGTGAAAATTCGGATGCGCCGATTCATTTGGAACTTCTAATTCTTTTGGAATGGCCGACAGCGCGTGCTGTGCGAACTCTGGAGTACGCGTGAGAGCGACAATCGCACTTGCTGCGCGCGTGACTTCATCGGTAAAATCGCGCGTCAAAAAGATCGGTGTCTCTGAAATCCGAAAATCAGCAGGCCATTTCTCGGTTTCATTCACGCAGCGCACCAGAGCCGCGTATTTCTCTGGGGTGAAGTCAGCATTGAAACGCTCGCGTAACTCAGGGTGCATATTGTTGAATGACGAATACCGAATGCCTAATGACGAGGGAATGACGAATCCCCAATGATCGAAAAAGTTGTCGGCCACCTTCGATGATTCGTAAATTCAGACTTCTTTCGGCATTCGTCATTCGTGCTTCGTCATTTAGTCAACGCATCCAAGCGCAGACAAGCGGCGACGATAAGGTTACAGCAAAATCAGACCAGGAATTTTCCGCCCCGCATTACCTGTTCGCCATCGAACCAAATGTCGAAATCGCGGCCGACGCAATCGATGTGCGTTTTAGACATCCAGTTTGCGCCGGTGTGCTCGGCGTAGGGATGACCAAAAGCAATGTGTACGCCGGGAATCTTTTCATCCTGCAAAATATGGCCAATAACATGCATGCAGGCGGTGTTCGTGCCGATAGCAAATTCGCCGACGCGGTTACTGTTCTCGTCGGTGCTGGTGTAGGCGCGAAATTCATCTCGCAAATCCTTGTTCTCCGATTTCAGAGAGCGGATCCGATTATTTTCCACTTCGATAGTGAGCGGATTGGATTCGAGATCACCAAAACGTTCGCAGAGGTAATCGCCCACCACGCCATCAACCACGAAGACGCCGTTAGTGTTCATCGGCGCGGTGAAAATTTCGCCGCCGGGCAGGTTGCCCCATTTGTCTTCTGTGATGATGCCACTGGTTTTAAGCCATCTCAATTTCGGTGAAAGCTCGGCTTCGAACTCCGTGCCGTGTGGTGTTTTGCAGGTGATGCGGTCCGCCTTGCGAGCGCGTTCGACGAGGCGCTGACTCAGTTCATCCACTTGCACAAAATCAGCGCGCATGCCTTCAAGCATGATCTGGTGATTGATGTTGACCATGTGCCCGTGTCGGATCCGGTGGTGATTTACTACACCTGTCACTTCGGTGCGCGCCCCGAGTTCTTCCGGCTGAGCTTGTACGGCGAGGATCGAGACCTGCGAGCAGGCTAGATCTTCTAGGATAATCTCCGGCATGAACTTCAGCGGCCGCCGCGCATGATGCTCTAAGACAAATAAGCTGTACTCCGACCCGACCCGCTCCACTTCTGTTTGCAGCGCCGCCGCGATCTCGCGCGTCGCGGTGTCTGTGATGATTGTGATCCGCTCCTGTGGTTTTAATCGAAGGCAGACATTGATCGCATTGCGCGCGCCGGAAACTAACTCCGGATCGATTGGATAAAGATAGGCGCGGTCGGGCATATAAAAGTTTTCAGAATTACGCTGAAATCAGGAGCAGGCAAATCTTCTCTTCCCCGCGTCGCCATGGATCGCGCCGAAACACACTTGCTTGCTGCGTCACTACAATACACACAGATGCCGACGTTTCGACGAAGAGAGTGTTGTGACTTCGTCGAAGTCACTTTACATCAACATTGTAAAGAGATGATCTTCCCGGTGCTCGCTATGAAATCGCAAATTCAATCGCTGACTTCCTTTGGTGCTGTGCTCGTAATTTTTGGGGCGTGGGCCAGGCCGGCCCTCGGCGACCAACAACAGCAGCCCGTTTCATTCCAAGTGCAAAAGAGTGATCTTGCGAAGGCCGAGAAACTGGCGGACGAACTCGTGTCACTTTCGCCAAGAGTGAATCGTGATGAAGCAAAGCTGGTGGCGGGCTGCGCGTTCGCCACCGTAAGCAAGCTCAGGCGAGAATACCGCATGTTTGGGACGCCGATTTTCAATAACTTCCTTATTTATCACGGCCTGAGGAAACGCGGTTATTGCTACCAATGGTCGGAGGATCTGCTCATTGCTCTCGATGCGTTGCGACTTAAAAGCCTCGAATTGCACTGGGGCGAATACGATCCGGGCACCTGGCGTGAAAATAATTGCATAGTCGTGACCGCCAAAGGCCAGCCATTCAAGCGAGGGATCATGCTCGAGTGTTGGCGGCACCTGGGACACCTCTACTTCGGTCTGGTTGCCAGCGACTATGAGCACTACGTGGAGAACAGCGCGTACGCGCGCCACGTTCTGGATAGATCAGAAGCCCCCAACGCTTCCGGAGCCCATCATCGCGTCGCGTTTCAAAAGCGGGTTGTGGCGAGCGGAAAACCCGGCGACTGACCGATCTTCGCATAATATAGCCTGATACACGGTTCCGGTCGCTTCACGCGCAGCTTCGTCTCGGAAGTCAGCAAGGATCTTATTGCCCCTATTTCTTTGCGAGGAGCGCCGAGATTTCTTCGATATTCATTTTCGGTGAGCAGCGAGAAA
>WNFV01011655.1_pt1 | contig 11906 bp, 15 predicted proteins | sample 5400101 | NCBI WGS metagenome assembly WNFV01 (sample SAMN13153361, study PRJNA577476) | soil metagenome | isolation source: 115 cm soil or saprolite under grassland replicate 1 | place: USA:California | collected 2016-06-15
CTTTGGTCCAGGCAAAATGGTTCGTCTTCGGCTGCAGGATCATCATTTGACCTCTATGTTTCGCTCCATGGGACGTCTGTGAAAGTCCATCCAAAGTCTCCAAAAACAACCCGTCCTCGGAAAAATCCTGGAAACACGCGAACTGCGCCTTCTGAAGCAAGTCGCGCGGCGCGAACACCTGAACCAATTCCGATGAACGGAATGCCCAGAGAGCGACATGCACGAGCATCCCAAACTCCGTCTCCGACATAGACGGTACCGGCAAATGGTGCGCCATAACATTCGCCTGCTCTCTGCATGGAGAGCTTCATAATAGACTCTCTTTCGAGTGCGTCGTCTGCGGATGCTGCCGGATGGTCGTCAAAACACATCCCGGCGCCTGCCATCTTGAGGCGGGCAGATTCACGCCAACTTCCGGTAGCAAGAGAAACTCGATGCGAGCCGCCACTCGCGAGCCGAGACAGCAATCGGTCGGCGCCTGCGACCTGCGCAAATGGAGACTGTGATGAAGCGACGGCGAGCGACTCGATGAAGTGCCGGCGAAATCGCGAAACGTCCAGCGCGGTCGGCGCCCGACCCATGCGTGACACGTAAACCTCATGGAAGATGCCGGAATCAGTCACGTGCGGATAATGCGACCAATCGGTGTCGATGTTTGTGAATCCGAACACCTCTATGAATGAGCGAACAAAGCACTCCTCATCAACCTTCATGGTCTCCGTGAGAGTGCCGTCGATGTCAAACATGACCAGTTGCATGCAATCTCGTCCGCTCGAACGTTAAGTTTCAGATGTCCTCGCACCTGGACGCTCCATTGCGACTTCAGACTTGGTGAAGCCCAGCTTTTCGTAGAACGCAGCAACACCCGCTGGGGTCGCCCGCAGGACCCACGTGATTCGCCGGTCGTCGCCCATGGCCGCTTTGACCAGGGCGCGGCCTACGCCCTTTCGCCGATGCTGCTCGGCCACGACGAGCATCGAAATGTAGCCATTCGCCATACCGTCGCAAAAGGCGCGCAGGAAGCCCAGCACTTCGCCGCCCTCAACGGCCACAAGCGTCACCTGCGACCGTGAGAGAAGTTCTAGGAAGCCTTCTAGGTCGGAAGCGTCGCGCTCCCAACCGCTGGAAACGAGTAGACGTCGGGCCGCTTCGACCTCCGACGCTTGAATGACACGAATCTCCATCTGACGGCTAACATTCGACAAGAGCGGCAGCTTCCGGCTTGCCCGAGGCTATCCGCTCGAGGGAGGGATTAGCCGTCATGGCGGCCACTGTCCGCATTCGCGGTCGCAAAGCGCAAAAGTTGTTCGTCGGAGAAGCGGAAGTACAGCTTTCCAGTCACATGAGTTGCTCCTAGCTCGCGGTAGAACGACAGGGCTTGCGGGTTGGTATCATCAACCGTCCAGTCGAGCCGGCAGCAGTTCTTGCTTACGGCGTACTTTGCTGTCCAATGCATAAGCGCACGTCCGACCCCCGCTCCCCGCTTGTCGGATACCACGTACAGCTCCTTCATGAATAGCTGCCCCCGTTCTTTGCGCGCTGGATAGAGCAGTGAAATTGCCGCGAGGCCAACGGCTCGCGATGCCTCGCTGGCGATGACTAGGCGAACGCCAGAGTCCGGTCCGAGAATGTTGCCAATCAGATTGGCCTTAACTACATCTCGAGAGGACGCGTTGTCCCGGTTGTAGTGCAAGCTCATCTCGTGCAGGAGATCAACCACCGACTCCAATTGTTCTTGCCGAAAGAACGCGATCTCCATGTGCAGTTTGTGACGGCTAACGACCGAGTTGAGCGACCAGCCGCGCTGCCGATTGTCGGACCGGGAGCGCACCACTTCTTGGACGCACCCAACCCGGCCGACGATACATCACGGTCCGCTCGAACGCGTCGTTAGCTGTAATGCGGCCCTTCTCTCCATTAAGAAGTGCGTATCACTCTCGCTGATCATCACGAAGCCGTGGCGCCTGTAAAGAGTGACCGCCGGATTCCATTTGAGGCATTGCAGGCGCACCGGCAGGCCCTTCGCATCGGTTTCGCGAAGGATCCTGGTCAAAACCTCGATGCCAATTCCTTTTCGATGGAACGACGAAAAGATGTAGAACTCGCCAACAATCACGTGGTCCGGTGCTTCGTCTATTGAGACGACGCCAATTGATTCGTGATCGCGAACAATTCGAAAGAAGCGCTTCTCTGCCCACCTTTGTGCATGAGTCTCGCGCTGAAGGCGCTCGTCCCAGCCCCACCGCTCCATGATATGTGGCCCGAACGCTTCTTTCTTCACGGCAAGCGCGAACTCGAAGCTCTCCGCGTTCCTCTCCATCGGCACCAAGTCGATCATGACGGCTAACTGGTAAAGAACCGCACCGGTCATATCCTAGAATCATCTACAAGTCTATGCAAAACACATACGGAAAGCAGTTCTCGAGCGCGTTGTTACACCCTGATCCTACGCTACGCGTGCCGTGAATAACTGGCGCCCGTTGTTGCTAAGACCGAACCGGCGACACAGGGCGTGCGCCGGCGCGTTGTCCGAACCGACTTCGATGTGGATGGCAAGAACACGGCGCTTAGAGCATTCACGAAAAAGCTCGGTCAGCAACGATGTTCCCACACCTTGGCGCCGGAACGCAGGCCGAACGAACAGATCGTCAACAAACCCGTCGAGGCCTCCAAACTCCATACTGTGTCTGGTCGTCAGCACGACATAGCCCACCGGATCAGAACCAAGAAAACAGATCCAAGCCGCGCCCCGATCTGTGGATTGAAGGAGCTGGTTGAAACTGCGGACAGCCCAATCGCCGTCGAGGCTGTACTTTGACTCGGTGTAGAACTCGCGCATGAGTTCAACGAGGACGGGAATGTCATTTTTCGTGGCGTTGCGTACGTTAGCCGTCACGATATCCATGTGGCCCCGACCTTTCGCGCCGCCTCCAAGTGAGAGCTTGATGCGCGGTCATCCTTTCCGTACGGTAAATAGAAGATGCCCACATACTTCATGCCGAGGTACTCGCACGTGCGCTGAAATGGCACTTCGAAACCGTCCGGTATGGCCTCGTCGGTTCCAGAGGCCACTATCGCAACGGATTTTCCACGGAGACGCCGTCCCAGGTCCTTCCGGATGGTGATGAGGTCACTGAGTCGATCGAAGAACACCTTCAATTGAGCACTCATCGAGTACCAATACACCGGTGTGGCGAGTATCCAAAAGGACTTCCCCATAATTGCCTCGACAAGCTGCAGGAACCCATCGTCCTGATTTCGATGCCGGTAATCATAGGTGGTGAACCGAGTGTCGGAAAGATTCACGACTTCCACCCGCTTTCCGCCCAGCACGGCTTGCACGGTTGCCAACGTGTTTCCGTCGTCCCGAGATGTGCCTAGGATTACAACCGTTTCTTGCGGAGGAAACGCCATTCTCGTGACGGCTAACGCTTAACATGAGCGGCCGCCGACAGGCACAGCCCGTTGGAAGTCCACTCGATGGAAGGCTTAGGCTGCGCGTTCGACCGCGAGCCCGAGTTCCTGGCCATACGCAATTTCCAGTGTGTGCCCGTCCGGGTCGCGCAAAAACGCCCAGTAGCCCACGGGTGGAGGATGCGGGGTGCATGGCCTATGAGCCTTTCCATAGGGGTCCGCCCGGTGTTCGAAGGTGCAATGCGTGGCATGTTCGATGATCCCTTCTAGTGACGTAGATACTTGGGACCTAAGGTTCGCTTTGAGCGGCGCGCGGCCCTTTTGGCAACTTAGTGCATCTTTTTTGCTCGCACGTAACAACCGGCTTGGAGACCACCATGCAGTCCGAAGCAATTTGCAGCTTTCCTTGGTACGCCCTCTGCAGCGCATTAAATTGTCGTACTTTTCCTTCAAGCAAAGGCACGTCTGTGTTCTTTACAGAGTACGCCAGATAAGTGCTTGGCCCACCGCACGGTTTTGATCCATACCCGATAGCCTTGCACTCGGAATCGTAGGTACAGGTGGCATCTCCGACGATCCCTTGAATTTCGTTTCCTAGCCCCTGGAGTTCGCTGCGGTACTGATCGAGTGTTCGTTCGTCAGCGGCTTCCGATCGAGGTATTCCGACGCACACTACAGCAACAAGGAGAGCGATCGGCCAGTATTTCATCGCAATGTGAGCCTAACTGGCACTACAGTCCGATCGCGCGCAGATCGAGCCGCCCCTTCCTCACGGGCGGACACCAGAAGTACGCACCGGTCACGGGGCGTGTAAACGTAAACAGTGCATCCGCCATCCCGTCCTCGGCGCCGACCATGCGCTTAAGCTGCGCCTCGAAGGCGTCGAGCGACTTGCCGAAGGCGACGAATACCAGTCCCGCCCGGGTCGCGTCCGCCCAGGGCATCGAGCGCCGCAGCACGAAGGCTTCCGGCGAAAAGCTCTCCTGCTCGGTCCGCTTCACGTGCGCCGAGGGCGGCGCGTTGCCGATTTCCTCGTTGTCGCTCTTGCGCCGGCCGATGCTGTCGTCCTGCTTCTTGCGCGGCAGCGCCGCGAATTTGTCCAGATCGTGCACCCACTGCTGGACTGCGACGAAGCTCGAGCCGCCGAATCCCGCCCGCTTGTCGTTGACTATCACAGCCTCGGCGGCTTTCTTCCCCTTCGGGTTTTCGGTGCCGTCCTCGTACCCGGTGAGATCGAAACCGCGGCCGTGCTTGAATGCGTCGATGACGCCGCTCGTCTCGAAGGCGGGCGCGAGGATCTTCTCGATCGCACGCGCGCGGAGCACGATGTCGCCGCGGTCTTCTCCGCGCAGCCAGCACCAGAGGGCGGCTGGGGTCGAGGGCACGTCGACGCCTTCGCCCTTGTGATGCGGAAACGGGCGCAGCCCCTCGATCCGCTTTTGCAGCGCGAAGAGCAGGACCGCGCCCAAGCCCACGACGCAGCTCTCGCCGTCCGCAATTGCGGCCAGAGCCCGCAGCGCAGCTTGCGGGCGCGCACCCTGCTTGAGGCTGAACGTGAGATAGCGGGCATGCCGCGGAATAGGGGCCAGGATTCCGGGTTGGGCGTTCTTCAAAGTGTCGTCCCTTTCACCTTGACTCTAGGCCCGAAATCGCGCGATCGCGTCGGCGACGCGCTCGACAGCGATGATCTCGAGCCCGTCGATTCTCTGCTTCGGCTGATTGGCCCTGGGGATGACCACCCGGGTGAAGCCGAGCTTGGCGGCTTCCTTCAGCCGCTCCTGGCCGCGCGGCGCCGGGCGCACCTCGCCGGCGAGCCCGACCTCGCCGAACACCGCGAGCTTGTCCGGCAGCGGCTTGTCGACGAGCGAGGAGACGATTGCGAGCAGCACCGCGAGGTCGGCGGCCGGCTCGCTGATGCGCACGCCGCCCACCGCGTTCACGAACACGTCCTGATCGTAGCAGGCGATGCCTGCGTGGCGGTGCAGCACCGCGAGCAGCATGGCGAGGCGGTTCTGCTCCAGCCCCACCGTCAGCCGCCGCGGATTGGGCGCGTGGGCCGCGTCCACCAGCGCCTGGATCTCGACCAGCAGCGGCCGCGTGCCTTCCTGGGTCACAAGAACGCACGATCCGGCGACTTCCCGCGCATGCTGCGACAGAAAAATCGCCGACGGATTGGAAACCCCGCGAAGGCCCCTGTCGGTCATCGCAAACACGCCCAGCTCGTTCACCGCGCCGAAGCGGTTCTTGAAGGCGCGGATGAGCCGAAAGCTCTGGTGCGTGTCGCCTTCGAAGTAGAGCACGGTGTCCACGATGTGCTCGACCACGCGCGGCCCCGCGAGCGCGCCTTCCTTGGTGACGTGGCCGACCAGCACGACCACGGTGCCGCTTTGCTTGGCGTAGCGCGCAAGATGCGCCACGCACTCGCGCACCTGCGCCACCGAACCCGGCGCAGAGCTCAGCTGCTCCGAATAGAGCGTCTGGATCGAGTCGAGGACGGCGATGACGGGTTTCGCTTTTTCCAGCGCGCCGAGAATGCGCTCCAACTGTATCTCCGCGAGCAGCTCGAGCCGGCCGCAGTCGAGCTGCAAGCGTTGCGCGCGCAAGGCCACCTGCTCGGCGGACTCCTCACCACTTACATATACGGCCTTGTGCCCGGCGCTCATCTGCGCGAGCGCCTGCAACAGCAGCGTGGATTTGCCCACGCCCGGATCGCCGCCGATCAGCACCACCTGCCCCGCGACGAGCCCTCCTCCCAGCACGCGGTCGAACTCGCCGATGCCGGTCGCCAGGTGCGATGTCTCGCTCACGCTCACCTCGGCGAGCCGCTGCAGCATCGAGGTCTTGGCGCCGCCGGCGAAGCGGTGCTTTGCCGCCGACTCGGCGAGCCCTTCGAGCAGCGTGTTCCAGGCGCCGCAGTGCGGGCATTGTCCCTGCCACCTCGGCGACTCGCCGCCGCATTCGGTGCAGGAGTAGACGCTTCTCGCCTTGGCCATCAGGGCGTCTCCGAAACGGGCACCCGCGGCGAGAGCGCACACAAGAGTTCGTAGCTCACGGTGCCCGCGCTTGCCGCGACTTCGTCGGCGGACAAGCCTTCGCCCCAAAGAGTTACCGCCGAGCCGACCTCTGCGCCGGGAATTCCGCTGAGGTCGGCAAACAGCATGTCCATCGCTACGCGGCCCACGGTGCGCGTGCGCTTGCCGCAGACGAGGATCGGCGTGCCGGTGGGTGCGTGGCGCGGGTAGCCGTCGGCATAGCCGCAGGCGACGACGCCGACGCGCATCGGCGCATCCGCGGTGAAGGTGCAGCCGTAGCCTACGCCGTCGCCCTTGCGCAGGTTGCGCACGACAATCAGCTCGCTCGAGAGCGTCATCGCCGGCTTCAGGCCCAATTTTTCGGCGCTTTCGTCGGGGAACGGCGAGCAGCCGTAGAGCATGATGCCCGGCCTGACCCAGTCCTTGTGCGACTCCGGATAGCGCAGGAGCGCGGCGGAATTGGCGAGGCTGCGCGGAAGATCGATGCCCGCGGTCGCCGCCTCGAAGCGCTCGAGCTGCCAGCGCACGCCGCGCTTGCCGTCGGCGTCGGCGAAATGCGTCATGAGCGCGATCGCACCGGCGCTCGGACAATCGCGCAGGCGATCGAGCACGCCGCGAAGATCCTCCGCCTGGAAACCCAGCCGGTTCATGCCGGTGTTGAGCTTCAGGTACACGGGGATCTTCGCTGGCAGCTCGACCTTCTCGAGCATCGCCAGCTGCTCCGGATCGTGCACCACGGTGGTGAGACCGTGCGCTGCGATGGGTTCGAGTTCCCCGGGCGAGAAAAATCCCTGCAGGAGCAGGATCGGGCGCCGCTCGCCCGCGCGGCGCAGCTCGAGCGCCGCCTCCAGCTCGATCAGCGCGAGGCCGTCGGCCGCGGCGAATGCCCGGGCCGCCCGCGCGAGGCCATGACCGTAGGCGTTGGCTTTCACCACCGCCCAGATGCGCGAATGGGGTGCACGGCGTGCTGCTGCGCCCAGGTTGTGGCGAAGCGCGGTGGAATCGACGCGGGCTCGGATGGGGCGCATGGCCCGCCATTCGACCATAAAACCGGGAGTTCCGGCGAGCAGCCATGGAGAGCTTTACGCACTCCCCAAATGACTCATGGTATAAAGCGGGCGGCCAAAGGCGTTTACGTTCGGTAACGCTCGCGCCGGACGCAGAGAATCGATGAATCGCCGCTTCGACACTTACGATTTCGCTCACCGCAGGCGCGGGAGATCATGAAGCGGGGTTTCTACACGATCATGGCGGCGCAGTTTTTCAGCTCGCTCGCCGACAACGCCTTGCTGATCGCCGCAATCGCCCAGCTGCTGGAGCTCGACGGCCCGGCGTGGATGGTGCCGCTGCTGAAATTCTTCTTCACCGTGTCCTATGTGGCGCTCGCCGCGTTCGTCGGGGCCTTCGCCGATGCGATCCCCAAGGGCCGGGTGATGTTCATCACCAACACCATCAAGGTCGCCGGCTGCGTGATGATGTTCTTCACCGATTACGTCGAATTCGCCGGCATTCCCGGATACGCGCTGGTACTGGCCGCGTACGCGGTGGTGGGATTCGGCGCGGCCGCTTACTCCCCGGCGAAGTACGGCATCCTCACCGAGCTGCTGCCTCCGGAGAAGCTCGTCGCTGCCAACGGCTGGATCGAAGGGCTGACCGTCGCTTCGATCATCCTCGGAACGGTGCTCGGCGGAGCGCTGATCAGCCCGCGAATCGCCACCGTGCTGCTCGCGATCGACATGCCGCGCATCGACACCGGCATCGAAACCCCGGCCGAGGCCGCGATCATCGTCATCTCAGCGATTTATGTCATTGCGGCAATTTTCAACCTCTTCATCCCGGATACCGGCGCGCGCTACGGCCAGCAGCAGACCAATCCCGTTCTCCTGATGCGCGACTTCTACGTCTGCTTCACCATGCTCTGGAAGGACAAGCTGGGACAGATCTCGCTCTCGGTGACCACGCTGTTCTGGGGCGCGGGAGCGACCCTGCAGTTCCTGGTGCTGCAATGGGCCGCCGTTCACCTCGGTCTTCCGCTAGACAAGGGCGCGGTCCTGCAGGGCATCACCGCGGTGGGCGTCGCCCTCGGCGCGGCGATTGCGGGACGCTTCATTGCGCTGCGGCAGTCTCTCGAGGTGCTGCCGGCCGGCGTCGCGATGGGCGTGGTGGTCATCGCGATGATCTTCGTGACGAACACGCCGACCGTCTACACGCTGCTCATCGTGATCGGCGCCATGGCGGGCTTTTTCGTGGTGCCGATGAATGCGCTGCTGCAGCACCGCGGTTACGTGCTCCTCTCGGCCGGCCATTCGATCGCAGTGCAGAATTTCAACGAGAACATCTCGATCCTCGTGATGCTCGCCATCTATTCCGCGATGATCAAGGCCGATTTCCACATCAACACCATCATCGTGGCCTTCGGGGCGTTCGTTGCGGTCACGATGCTCCTGGTGATGCTGCGCCACCGGTACAACCAGAGCCGCGGCGATTCGCTGCACTTGATCGGAATGAAGACCAGCAGTCAACGCGGATATCCTTGATTTTCCGCAGGGCGCCCCCACGTCCTGCAGGATCATGGATGCGATTCCGGCACTCGATGACGGTTCGCCGCGCCCGGCTTCCCCGGCGCGCGCCGAAGGCGACGCCGCCCTGCTCGATGCCTATTCCGCTGCGGTGGTCGCGGCCTCGGAGCGCGTCAGCCCCGCCGTCGTTCACGTCGAGGTCGCCCAAGCCCCCCGCCCGGCCGAGGGCGAAGCGCCGCGCCGCGGCAGCGGCTCGGGATTCGTGTTTACGCCCGACGGCTTCATCCTCACCAACAGCCATGTGGTGCACGGCGCGCGCTCGATCCAGGTGAGCTTCGCCGACGGCGCGGGCTTCGATGCGGACCTCGTCGGCGACGACCCCGACACCGACGTCGCGGTGATCCGCATCGGCGGGCACCAGCTTTCCACGGCAACGCTGGGAAGCTCGCACCGCGATCATCCCGTTCGCGCAAGGGATCTGCTTCGCCACGGCCATCGACACCGCCAAATGGGTGGTGGAGCAGCTGCTGCGTTTCGGCCGGGTGCGCCGCGGCTATATCGGCGTGGGCGGCGCAACCATCCCGCTTTCGCGCCGCGCGGTGCGCTTTCACGGCCTCGCAGCGGGGGCAGGGGTGCGCGTCGAGTCGGTCGAGCCCGGCGGCGCCGCCCGGCAGGCGGGCATCGAGCCGGGAGACGTCATCATCGGCTACGACGGGGAAAACGTGGCGGGAGTCGACGAGCTGCACCGGCTGCTGAGCGCGGAGCGGATCGGCAAGACCACTCGAGTGACGCTCCTGCGCCGCACGCAGAAGCTCGAACTGCCGATCCGGGCCGCGGAATTGCCGCCGAGGCCGTAGACGTTCACAGCACCACGGGCTTGTCCGGCAGCTCGTTGCGGCTATCACCCGAATGCGGAAAGTGCGCAGCCAGCAGATCGCTGATCGCACGCACGCCGAGCACCACGCCGCGCTCGAACTGCCCGCGCGCGAACTCCTGCTGCATTTCGCCGCAGATCGCTTCCCAGGCGGCCGTTCCGACTTTGCCGTGGATGCCGCGGTCGGCGACGATTTCGACGCGCCGGTCGGCGAGCAGCAGGTAGATCAGCACGCCTGAATTGTGCTCGGTGTCCCAGACGCGCAAGCGGCCGAAGCACTCCAGCGCGCGCTCCCGCGAACGGATTCCGCGAAGCAGCTCGCCCAAGGGCAGCGAAGCCTCGACGGCGAAGCGCAGCTGCCCGCCGTGGCGCCGCTCCTCTTCGCCGATCGCTTTTTCGATGGCGCGCATCGCAACGCGTGGGAAAGCGCGTCTCAATGCCCGACGGTGGGTCGACAAATGCCGAAGCAGGCGTTTCCAGTTCATGATTCTCACCAGCTCCCCGAAGCGCCGCCGCCGCCGAAGTCACCGCCGCCGCCGCTGAACCCGCCGCCTCCGCCGAAACCGCCTCCGCCGAAATCCCCTCCCGACCAACCGCCCGTCGACCAACCGCCGCGCGAGCCGGTGGACCAGCCTCTGCTCCGGGGACTTCCCGCTGCCAGAGCGAAGAGCACCCCGATGAACCCGAATACGAGTACGGCGACGACCAGCACGGCTATCGTCAGCAAGTCGAACCCGCCATCGAACGTTCCGGACGCGGACGGCGGCGCAGGAAGCGGCTCGCCCTCGATCAGCTTCATCAGCGCGCCGGTTCCGGCAGCGACGCCGCCGTAGAAATCGCCGGAGCGGAAATGCGGCGCGATCACGTCGCTCACGACGCGCTTCGCGACGGCGTCGGGGATCGCGCCCTCGAGGCCGCGGCCGACTTCGACGCGGAGTTTGCGGTCGTTCTTGGCGACGACGAGGATGACGCCGTCGTCGACGCGCGCGCGGCCGATTTTCCACGCATCCGCGACGCGGATCGAGTACTCCTCGATGGTCTCCGGCTGAGTCGAGGGCAGCATCAGCACCGCGATCTGGCTGCCTTTTCTGCTCTCGAACTCGCGAAGTCGCCTCTCGAGATCCTGCTGTTGCGTTCCGGAGAGCGTGCCGGTGAGATCGGTGACGCGCGCCTTGAGCGGCGGCACCGCGACCTCCGCCCGCGCGGAGGCGAGGCCCGCGAGGAGAACGCCGGCCGCGGCGAGGCCGAGCCAGCGCTTGAGCATAGTGACTACTTCTTCGCCGGCGCGCCGGGCTTGCCGAAATCGACCGTCGGCGGCTTGGAGATGGCTTTCTCGTCCTCGACGCTGAAGCTCGGCTTCACCGCGTAGCTGAACAGCATCGCCGTCAGGTTGACCGGAAACTGGCGTATGAGCACGTTGTATTCCTGCACCGCCTTGATGTAGCGGTTGCGCGCAACGGCTATGCGGTTCTCGGTGCCCTCGAGCTGCGCCTGCAGGTCGCGGAAGTTCGCGTCCGACTTGAGCTGCGGATAATTCTCGGCGACCAGCAGCAGCCGCGACAGCGCGCTCGTCATTCCCGCCTGCGCCTGCTGGAAGCGCCGGAACGCCGCTTCGTCGTTGAGGAGCTCGGGCGTCGCCTGGATGCTGCCGACGCGCGAGCGCGCCTCCGTGACCTGGATCAGCACCTGCTGTTCCTGCGCCGCGAATCCCTTGACCGTGTTGACGAGGTTGGGAATCAGATCGGCGCGCCGCTGATACTGATTGAGGACCTCGGACCAGGCCGACTTGACCTGTTCGTCGTTTCGCTGGATGTCGTTGTAGCCGCAGCCCGCCAACCCCGCCGTGATCAGGACAATGACCGCTGCACGTAGCTTGCGCATGGATTCCTCCCTGAAAGTCGTGCCCCTGAATTGGGGACGCCGCGCTCGGATTACAAGGCCGCGATGCTGCGCCGCGCGAAGCACAGATCCTCCCAGGCCTTGGCCTTGTCGGGGAGATTGCGCAGCAGGTAAGCCGGATGATAGGTCACGATGAGCGGCACTCCCTGAAAGCGATGCAAGCGCCCG
>WNFV01028097.1_pt1 | contig 11905 bp, 20 predicted proteins | sample 5400101 | NCBI WGS metagenome assembly WNFV01 (sample SAMN13153361, study PRJNA577476) | soil metagenome | isolation source: 115 cm soil or saprolite under grassland replicate 1 | place: USA:California | collected 2016-06-15
GCTGTCTTTTGTGGTAATCGATGAGCTGCACTCTTTTCTCTCCACCGAGCGCGGCGTCCACCTCGCATCTCTCCTCAAAAGGCTGGACCGGTGTCTCGGCCGCAGCCCGCGGCGCATAGGCCTGTCCGCCACCATCGGTGATCTAACTCTCGCAGCAGCCTGGTTACGGCCCTCCAGCCCAGCCTCGGTCCACATCATCAACGTGACGGGCGATCAGGCTGATCTCAAACTCCAGATACGCGGCATCGAAATGCCGCCACGCCGCGTCACCGCCCCGAAGGCTAACAAGAGTGTTGCGGGACAGCCCGCAGAGCCTCCCGAGAGCGTCGCGCTGCAGCAGATCGCGAGTCACCTTTATGGCGTCATGCGGGCCAAAGGAAATCACCTCGTCTTCGCTGCGCGGCGCAGGGACGTGGAAACGCTGGCGGATACGTTAAGGACCAGCTGCGAAGCGCAGGCCGTGCCGAACGAGTTCTTTCCTCATCACGGTAACCTGTCGCGGGAATTCCGCGAAACTCTCGAAACAAGACTCAAGGACGGTTTATTGCCGACCACCGCGATTGCGACCGCGACTCTTGAACTTGGCGTCGATATCGGGGCGGTCGAAAGCGTCGCGCAAATCGGCGCGCCCCGATCGACATCGGCTTTGCGCCAGCGCCTGGGCAGATCCGGCCGCCGTCCGGGCCGGCCGGCTATTCTCAGGATGTATGCGATCGAGCCCGAACTGGATGAAGACTCGTCTTTGATTGACCGGCTTCGGATGGAGACCGTTCTGGGGATTGCAACGGTCACCCTTCTGCTGGAACGCTGGATCGAGCCGCCAAGCCCGCTGAAGCAACATCTCTCAACACTCCTACATCAGGTGTTGGCTTTGATCGTTCAGAAGGGTGGCATCAGCCCGCACGACGCCCATGAACAGCTCTCTGGTCCCGGACCGTTTGCCTCCGTTGACGTCGATACCTTCAAGGCCTTGCTGCGCGGAATGCGCGCAACCCAGCCGCCGATGCTGGAGCAGGCCGAGGATGGGACGCTTATGCTCGGTCAACTCGGCGAGCACTTGACCGATACCTATGAATTCTTCGCGGTGTTCAAGAGTCCCGAAGAGTATCGCATCGTGTGTAACGGCCGTACCCTCGGCACGATCAGTCTTGAGAATGCTTTTGGACCGGAAGACTACGTCATCTTTTCGGGTCGGCGGTGGAAGGTAATCGAGGTCGATGACCGAAGCCGTACGGTCTTGGTCGAGGCAGCTCCTGCCGGACGCGTGCCGCGTTTCGATGGAACGGAAGCGGGTGCGCTTCACGATGTCATTGTGGCGAGGATGCGCGACGTGCTTGGCGGTGCGGAGGTGCCCGAATTTCTGGACAGGGCCGCCGCTGCTCATCTTGAAGAAGGTCGCAAGACGTTCAGGGATATCGGGCTCGCGCTACGCCCCGTCGTCATGGATGATGACACGCTATATCTTTTTCCCTGGCGTGGAACGTCAACGCTCGATGCTTTGCGCCTTGCGCTTCGCAGGTTCAGACTGCCTGTGACGCCTGCGCCGGTTTGCCTGATGGTCCCGGCAAGAGAATACGCCTTGCTTCGGCAGGCGCTGCAATCGCTGTCGGATGAGACCGAACTGGACGGGGCACTGCTGGCGCAGTTTGACGACAATCTTGAGCGCGCGAAATACGACAGCTTCGTCCCGCGTGATCTGCTTCGTCGAGCGGCGGCGATTGACCGGCTGAGCGCGCCCGCCGTGCCAGTGGTCTGCCGCGAACTTTCGGTGGCTCTCGGTCAGCTTGGCGCTTGACAGCGTCGGCCACCCTCAGGTGCTTAATTGCACCACCACGCCGGAAAACTTTCCCTCCACTCGCTTTAATGGCCGTTTTCTTTTCTTCTTTTCCAAGCGGACGGCGGGACCAATGTCGTAGCGGTCGCCACATCCAGCCCTCCTTGCCGTAGGGCCAGGCACGCCGCTCATGCCGAGCCGGCCCACGTAAGATCCCCGAGCCGGATTCGAACCAGCGACCCCGCCGCTTAGCAGCCCGGGAGTGGCGCCATTCACACCGCCTGCAACCTTTTGAATTTGGCGTAAGAAGAAGCTCTTTTTGCGGAATCCTCTCCGGCATCGTGCATCCACCCTGATGACACGAAAGGAGGTGGGCCATGAGCGCCCCCGCAAAGAACCTCGAGATCGATCCCCTGCTGCACCCGGCCCAGGTCGCCAAACTGCTGGGTGTCTCCTCGTCCTGGTTGGCCAAGTCCCGGCTGAACGGCACCGGCCCGCGGTTCATCAAGATCGGGCGCGCAGTGCGGTACGCGATGTCCGCCGTGCGTGAGTACATCCTGAGCCGTCAGCGCAACTCCACAAGCGAGCGGTGATCGTCATGATGATCACCGCGACGAAGAACGCGAGGGTGAGCAAGGTTGCCCTCGCGTCTTCGCGTTAGGCGCGGGAATAATCGTCTATCGCAATACATCAGTATACATCAATCGGAATTAAGTAGAACAAAGATTATGAACAAATATAGAAGTATATGCGGGCAATATTACGTTGACGTTTTCCGAAATTGACCTATGATATACTTGGGTCAAACAACCATTCAGACTGACGGTTCCGAGTGACTAGCCCAAGATCGAACAGGAAACCGGCTTGCGGGGGTAAACAACCATTCAGACTGACGGTTCCGAGTGACTAGCCCAAGATCGAACAGGAAACCGGCTTGCGGGGGTCCCAATGACCAGCAAAGGCAGAAACGAGCCCTTCAGCCCAGCCGAGCGGATGCGCGTTTATCGCACGCGACGCCAGAATGGGCTGCGCTGTGTGCGTATCTTGTTACACGAGACGGAAGTCGATTCGCTTATTCATAAGGGGTTCTTGAAGCGTGAGCGCCGTCACGATCCAAAGGCCGTGAAGGATGCGATTGGTGGTTTCATCTGCTGCGCACTAGGCCCTGGGGACTGAGGCAGCTTTCGGGCTACCCACCACTGGTGTGCTCGGGTCATCGATCCTGTTACGTGTGTAACGCGACCTTTGAGCGCCTTGGTCAACCCGGCCGGCTACGGCGCCGTGACCATCGACAAGTCGATCACCATCAACGGCCGCGACTGGGCCAGCATCCTGGTCACCAGCGGCTTCGGCATCACGATCACCGCCGGCGCCAGCGACGTCATCAACCTGCGGGGGCTGATCCTCGACGGGGCCGGCACGGGGAATCAGGGAATCCATTTCAACACCGGCGGGATGCTGAGCATCCAGAACAAACCCTATCTTTTTGTGCGATTTCTGGGCCTTTTGGCGTTCTCATGAGCGCCAGCCGGCCTGACCTGTTACGGGTGTCCGCACCGAATTATTGGCAAGCAGGGTGTTCGACACTTCGAGATTGGTGGAGGAGGGAGCGCGGAAGTCGATTCCGGCGTCCGTGAACCTGCGGATCACGCTGCGGCGACGGCAATCTCGAGCATCACGCGGCAGCGCGAATGTGCTACGGTTGACCGATCTGCCGAGCCGAGAGGATCGAGCATGAGGCGGCGGGAGTTCATGGCGATGATCGGCGGTGCAGCGGCAGCACCTTTGCTAGGCCGCTCGCGGTGCGCGCGTTTGCTGCGTGGCTGACATGACAGACGGCCGACCACCTGCTCTCGCTGATAGCTTCGAAACGGGAGACGACATGCGTTGGAAGACTTGTGGAGTAATAGCATTCGTGGCGCTTCTTGCCGCGGCGCCGGCCTTCGGCGCGAGCAAGAAGGACATGGACGACTGGGAGGCGATGGCGCGGTCGTAGTTCCCCTTGGCGCTCCAGGCGGAGCCGCGTTTCCCTGTAGGCAGCAGCGTATTTCGGGTTGAAGCCCTCGGCCACTCGCCGCACATCCACGAATGGGAGAGTCGAGTCATCCCCGTTATTAGCCGCGCCTCTTTCGTGACGCTTTTGGGTGAAGGCGCACACCTGGCGCGGCGCCATTCGTAAACTCGATCCCTTCTTTCTCGAAAGCCGCCTCAATAGCCGCCAAGGTCCCGGCTCTCACGTCCATGAGCGGACCGTTCATCTTTTCGAGACGTTTTATAGTTTCCACCGAAACGCTGGCCGCTTTCGCTAATTCAGATTGGTCCCAACGCAATAGGGCGCGGGCTGCTCTAAGCTGTTCTGCAGTCACAATTTACCCTTCCAGTGTAAATTAATGCACTCTAGGTGTTGACGTCCTGAAGGCCATCAATTACACTTCAGGGGTAAAAGTAGACTATCTCCAATCCGGCTGCAAGCTACGGAGCAAGCGGCCTGGAGATGAGAACTGATCAGCAATGCAAGCTGCGATTAGAGGACAAAGTGTCCTCTACCCTGGAGTCGGAGCACGGCAGCTCCATGTCCATTAAACCGGCGTCCCAACATCGTATGGAGTAGACCGTGGCCCCGCGTGCATACTGGAAAGGCTACCTGAAGCTATCGCTCGTCTCGTGTCCGATCGCCCTCTTTCCGGCGACTTCCGAGCGCGAAAAGATCAGCTTCCACCAGCTCAACAAAAAGACCGGCAACCGCATCAAGTACCGGAAGGTCGATGCAGACACCGGCGACGAAGTGGATTCAGCCGAGATCATCAAGGGCTACGAGGTCGGCAAGGGTGAGTACCTTGAGCTGGACCCCGAGGAGTTGGAGGCGATTGCTATCGAGAGCAAGCGGGTCATTGAGATCGATGAATTCGTCCCGAAGAAAGAGATCGACGAGCTGTATCTGAATAGCCCCTACTACATCGTGCCGGATGGCGAAGTCGGCCAACAGGCATTCGCGGTCATTCGCGAGGCGATCAACAAGAAAGGAATGGTGGCGATCGGCAAGGTCGTCTTCACATCACGCGAGCACATCATTGCACTCGAGGCACGCGGCAAGGGGATGATGGGCGTGACCTTGCGCTACCCCTACGAAGTGCGAGATGAAGAGGAATATTTCGACGATATTTCCGATGAGAAGCTTCCAAAGGACATGCTCGAGCTGGCGGCGCATATCGTCGAAACCAAAAAGGCGCATTTTGAACCCGAGTGCTTCGAGGATCGCTACGAAGACGCGCTGAAGGATCTGCTGAAGAAGAAGCGGCACGGCGAGAAAATCGAAGCGCCGCGGGAACGTGCGCCGGCAAAAGTCATCAATCTCATGGATGCGCTGCGGCGGAGCGTGGAGACGGAGCGACCCGCCGTTTCCGCCGAGCGGGAACGCCTCCGCGAACGGCCGACGCCAACAGCACAAGGACGGAGGTCCCGACGGCGCCTACCACCCCGAGCATGACCCACCGCCTCCGGCACGAGCAGCAGCACGCCGAGCGCCGCGACGGTGAGCGTGCGGATGGTCAGGGTCGGACGATCGACCATCAGGGCGACGCCGGGCGCACTGGAACCAGCACCTGCCGAACAAGAGCCTCCGTACACGCCGGGTGAGCATCGGTCACGCTCTGTGGTGCTGTTACGTGTAACGACCTCTGAACGCCCTGGTCATCTCTTGCATAGAGCCGATCGTGGAAACCCAGTCGAGACCTGCTTCAACAGGCCCGCGAGCTAAACCGACGGCGCGAACTTCGCGTGCTCGGGCGGCTTCCACGGCCGACCAGGGCCGCTCTATCTGCGACGGGCAAAACATCGAAGGAGACCGTCGAGTCCAAAGCTGACGCCGCCGACCGAGCGCTCTTGGAATTACTCAGCACTCTGCCGAAGATACCAGGGCGGCGGACCTATGTGCTCGAACACATTGATGGTGAGTGGGTGTTTCGCCGTCACGAGATCGAACTCGTGTTCGACGATGCAATGGAGGAAGCGTTCGGACGGAAATTGGGCTAATCCTTTGAGACTTTCGGTCGAACTGGGCGGACCTGTTTGCGCCTGTCCAACTGCTCGGCGCTGTCTGCGAGCTGGAGCCAGGCGCGGACCATCTCCTCATAAGCGACCTTGGCTGACGGGTCGCGGGATCGCTGGGCGCGCCTTGCACAGTCGGCCGCCTGCTCGCGATACCACTGCGCCCGGACTGCCATGTCGGTTTGCCGACATATCAAGCGCATCCCAGGGCTTCTGTTCCGTCCTGGGGCGGGTCTGGCTCAGGCGGAGATCGCTCGAACCCTCGATGCACTTTATATTATGTCACGCTCAACTTGGTGCTGATCGGTCTGCTGTTGGAGAGCTTCGCGTGCTTTGATGATTAATGCGCCATGAGTACCGGTAATACTGCGTTGCTCAGGATGTAGCGGGTGGTGCCGCCGAAGATCATCTGCCGCAATCGACTCTGCGTGTAGGCACCCTTGATCAGGAGGTCACAGCCCAATGCGTTCGCGTGGGCCAGAATCGCCTCACCCGTGAGGCGGCCATCGAGACCGACGGTCAACGGTTTTGCCGGCACCCCGTTCAATTGCAGATAGCGGCACAGTTGCTGACCTGTTGGTCCGGGTACCGCTGCTCCGCCTTCGACCGTCAGTACGATGACGCGGCTAGCTCGCTTAAGAATGGGCATCGCAAAAGCGGTGACGCGCGCTTGCTCGGTGCTGCAATTCCATGCAATCAAGACATTCGTGCCCATTTGAGGCCGCGGCGATGGCGGTGCGATCAAGACAGGACGCGTCGCCGGCCTAGCCGTTAGGACACCGCCGGTGAGTGTCGGTCGGCATGGCCTCGGCCGAGCCGATGACTTGCTCGGACAGATGATCTGCCGTGCCTCTCAAACCACTTTGGACCAGGGCCGCGCATGTAGTGAAGTTCCGGTCGATAGCGGCGGCCCAATAAGACGCTTACGATTTTTCGGCAAGCGGCTAAGACGCACATCCCCGTTCTCCCCGACCCGCTACACCCAGGACAATCTCTGAAGGACATTGGGCAATCTGAAGGAGGTTGTCGGGCGGTATTGTGGTAAGAGGCGGGCGGAAGCCGTAAGTCGTCGCGTTCCGCCGCTTCACACAAACTGCCGATCGTCAGCCGTGCAGGGCATAACAGCGGGCATTGCGGGGATAGTGCGGGATTGCAGCAAACGACTGAGAGGCGCGGCTAACCCAATGCGCTGCAGTGATTGGCCGTCTTACGCTGGGCTAAACGACTGATAGCATTGCACTCTTGGCCAGGGCTCCGCCGTTCCCCGGATTGATCACGGCAGTGATGAGCGGCGCGATCGAGGGTTCAATAGGACACCCGATACCTCGCTCGATGGGTACCTCCCTCCAGGGTGCGGAGCGGTGGGCAAAGGCCAGGCGGTTGCCCACTAACTGCACGCTAGGACTCAAGTCGCGCCGACGGCGTGGTGGCGCTTGCTCCGCTTGCACGCCGCCACAAGAATTTGAACTTGACCAAGCGGTCGCGCAGCTCATTAACACCGCAGCGTTCAAGCGCGCCGGCGTGTGCCCCTATCAAGTTGTTACGAGTTACCTGGTTGCCGGGCGGCCAAGCGGCCGCCGCGCCGCCGAGCAGCGTGATGAACTCGCGCCGTTTCATGACTGGCCTCCCGAGCTGACGAGTCTAGGGCGGCGGCATGCCCGATGAAACTGGGTCGTGCCCATCCTCTTCAAGCATGATAGCACACGTCAGTACGATCTTAATCGCTGACCGCGGCCTGGGCTGACCAAGTCGGCAAACACGATCGACCCAAGCAAGCGAAGGCCGCGCACGGTCCTCCTGTGGCTTGACCAAGGCGCACGGCTGCCGTTAAGCGGACACCCATGACAACCCGCGATCTCATCACGGACAAGTTGACCAGGGCTTTCGCGCCGCAAAGCCTCGACGCTTCCGCGGAAAGAGCCGGCTCGAGCGCCACCGCATGGTCAACGAGACACTTTCCGGTGAGCTCGCGGGCGGCGTGCACGCGCTCGCCATCCACGCCGCGGCGCCGGGCGAAGGCGGCGTGTAAGGCGCGAACCGGCCGGGTCTCGAAGCGCTCACTCCAGCTTCAGCCCGATGCTCTTGATGATCGGGGTCCAGCGCGCGATTTCGTCGGCCAGGAAGCGCCCGGTCTTTTCGGGGGTCGACTCGCGTTGCGGCTCGAATCCCGAGGCGATCATCAGGCGCTGCATGTCGTCTTCCGCCATGCCGGTGCGGGTGGCTTGCGAAATCTGATCGATGATCGGCCGCGGCGTCCCCGCCGGCGCGAACAGGCTTTGAAAGCCCTGCGCGACCATCCCAGGCACGCCCCGACAATCGCAGCGTGAACCGTTGCGGCTATGGTCATTCGGCCTGCAAATTTTCGATTAACGTGACAGTGCCGTTGAGCTAGCCTGGCTTTAGTAGCGATAGAAAAGAGCCGCCGGGATTGCCGTCGGCTCTAAATCCTACAGATGTATCTATGAGCTGGGTACTGCACTATCGAGACCGAAGAGGTCAAAACAAAAGCTGGCCTGTGCTGCGATCGCGCGAAGCCGCTCTCGAACAAGCCTGCTCCCTTCTCATCCACAAATGCTTCGTGCACCGCATTACGGGTCCCAATGGGGAGGAAATGGACCGAGCGAGCATCGAGGCGTTTTGTGCACAGCGGAAGACAGTCGAGAGGGGTTTCAATCGTTTCAATCGATGAGGCTGACTAGCTCATGTGTCTCACCAGCCTGGGGCTTCCTATGGGCTCTCGCCTGACACCAAATACCCCACCAACATCGCGATCACCGCGAGACTGGCGCCGGCTAGCATCATTGCGTCGCCGATGGTTTGCAACCGCCGGGCATGTGCACGGTCCATACGTCGACGAAGGACTTTGTTCATCGCCAAAAGCAAAAGGCCGCCACTAATAAAAATGGTCAGGCCCGTGTCTCGCAGGAATTCCCAAAGCATTTTCAACCCCTGGCGGGCCGCCCAATCTGTAAATTAGGGTGTTCACTCCCAGATGCCGCTTTAGATCACGGATTCACAGCCGCCGTATAAAAAAAGCGGTTGGAATCTTCGGCGGCTCCAAGTTTGATCGCCTCGCGTGGACTCTGGGTGCCATAATGCTGCCCTCTGATGTGTGGAGAAAAGCGCACCAGTCGAAGCTCTGTCATCCGGCGGGTTTAGTGGTGATTGGTCTTCATGGTCGCAGGAGCGACAATGGACTACAGGTGGCCGGCAAGATTCCCTTGGAATTACGACCGCCGCGAGATCATCGCGGATGGCGTGGTTCATGCGATCGGCATTTGCTTTGGTGTGATCGGGGCGGTCATCATCATCTTCATCGCCAGTTACTCAACGAAGATGGTCGCAATTGCGTCCGTCTTGATATACGCCGCCGCCTTGGTTGCCATGCTGGGGTTCTCTGCCGCCTACAACATGTGGCCGGTCTCCCATACGAAGTGGATTCTTCGGCGCTTCGATCATTCGGCCATATACTTATTGATCGCCGGCACCTACACGCCCTTCATCGCACAATTGAAGAACAGCTTCGCCTCTGGCGGACTGCTCGCAGGCGTTTGGCTAACGGCGGGTGTTGGCGTCGTGTTGAAGCTTGTGCTGCCAGGCCGTTTCGATCGCGTAGCTGTTGTTCTCTATCTACTTCTCGGTTGGAGTGGTGTGATGGCCTACGGATCCGTCATTGCCTCGCTCCCAAGCTTGACTTTCTGGCTTCTCGCGGCAGGCGGCGCGCTGTATTCGACGGGTGTTATCTTTCATCTTTGGCGGAGCCTGCGCTTTCAGAACGCGATCTGGCATGGCTTCGTGCTTCTCGCCACAGTGTGTCACTACACACGGCGGTCCTTGAATACGCGGCACTTGCACGGGAATGAGAAGATTTGGCGAATGTCCGTTATTGAGAGCGGCCTCTGTGGTCGCCGCACTGATGGCGACGACAGGTTGGACTTTCATCCACGCCGCTGAGCGTGTCGATCTCCTTCTCGTACTGGCCGCCGACGTTTCGCGCAGCATGGATGAGAAAAAGTTCCAGCTTCAGCGTTCGGGATACGCGGCGGCTTTCTCCGACCCACGGGTAATCGAGGCCATTCGCGCCGGCCCGAGCGGCCGCATCGCCGTGGCGTTCGTCGAATGGTCCGGCCCCTTGTCACAGAAGATCGTGATCGATTGGGCGGTGATCAGCAATGACAAGACGGCACATCAGTTCGGCGATCGAATTGTGGAGGCGCCGCGTGCGTTCGCCAACAGCACGTCGATCAGTGCTGGAATCGACTTCGCGATGACGCAACTCGATCGGGCACCCTACGAAGCGCCGCGTCGCGTCATCGACGTTTCGGGAGACGGCGACAACAATACCGGTCGCGATGTCACTATCGCGCGGGACGAGGCGATCGCCAAGGGCGTCACGATCAACGGGCTTGTCATCCTGACCGAGCCGCCATCTCTCTCATACTCGCACCACACGAACCCTCGGGGCGGGCTTGCAAACTACTATCGCAACAACGTCATCGGCGGCGACCGCGCATTCGTCATGGTCGCGGAGAACTTTAATTCCTTCGGCAATGTCCTCATCAAGAAACTGATCGCGGAGATTGCCCAAGCTGAATCGCAGCAGAGGGTTGGAGATTGACGGTTCTCAAAAACGTACCGCGCGACGAATTGAGAAGGGAGTCTTGGCCTGCACCCGGTTCGGTTGACAGCATCCTAAGCTAATTTCATCTGCTTTTCGAACTCCACCGGGCTCAGAATGCGCCTGGTTTCAGGGCGAGGACAGCCTCTACTACAAGCCCGCCGGCATGCAGGACAATCATCTGTGCATGCTCTACGGCTACGAGGACGGCAGGCGTTGGCACATCTTCGACAGTTATGACAACACGCACAAGAAGCTGCACTGGGACATGCAATTCGATGTGGCGAAGCGGTTGTCGCTTCCGAAAACTCAGTCGAGGCGCATGATCGAGACTTCGTCAGCGGACCACGTCGTACTGCTTCACCACGACCTTCGCGCCGGTGATATTTGTGTTGTGTCGCTTGATCTCCTGGTGATCCTTGCTTTGCAGGTACATCCGAATACTCTCCTCGTTGTCCCACTCCGCGTACGAGATGTATTCCCCCGGATTGTCTTTGCATCGAAGCATGCGCTCCGAAAGGCAGCCCGGCTGCTTAATCATGAGTGGCGCACATTTCTCCTTCCAGTTGCGTTCGGCTTGGCTGCCCATTCCGGGCGGAACAGTGGTAACAATCATACGGACAATCGACATCAGTGCCTTCTCCCAACGCTCAATTGACTGAGTGTCACGATGCTGCTTTTTTGTTTTCCAGGCAAGGCAGATCAGGCACGTCAGCTTCGCCGTCTTCGGTAACTCCGGCATGCTGCGGTGCCCCGCATTGGTCGCTCACGTTGCGCGTCCGCTTCTTCGGGCACTCGGCTGTGATCCCAAGCCAGTCGATGACCTTCGCGTCCCGACTGCGCACAATGACTGTAGGCCGTCAAAAATCAGAGGTCGATTTCCTCTGCCCATTCGTCTGGCGCGGGGGCGCCCGCCGCGAAACGGACGCGGCATTTTCTCGTTTCGTATTGTCCGGAAAAGAAGGGTGCCAGCTTGGCCGTGATCGCGTTCTTCAACAGGTCGCTGCTCTCATAGGCTCGCAGCGCCTCTTCGGTCGTCCACAGGCTAATCGTCGAGCCAGAGTCGGGATCATCGAGGTCCTGCACCAGCCAGCGTCCGCAAAGACCTTCGACAGGGCCAGCATTCGAGATCGCAGCCCGATACGCACGCTCAAAGGCGTCCCATGTCCCTGGTTTGAGCTTGCCGCGAATGATACGCAGTAACATCTTTCCCTCCATCATCTTGGCCACGCACCCGCCATCACACAATGGCCGGAATTCGGGCACTGTTGCATTGACGGCGCCTCAGAACGGCCGGTCGCCCTTGATCGTCACGCGACGGCCGGAGCGGACCTGGGGGTAATAGTCCCACAGCGCCATGTGCTGAACACTGCGATTGTCCCAGAACGTGACCGAGTGGGGCCGCCAGCGAAACCGCACCTGGAATTCCGGCCGGGTGCAGTGCTCGAACAGATAGTTCAGGATGG
>WNFV01008149.1_pt1 | contig 11903 bp, 9 predicted proteins | sample 5400101 | NCBI WGS metagenome assembly WNFV01 (sample SAMN13153361, study PRJNA577476) | soil metagenome | isolation source: 115 cm soil or saprolite under grassland replicate 1 | place: USA:California | collected 2016-06-15
GACGCGGTCTTCGACGCCGATTGACCGAGCGCTTGGCGGCGACGCGGCGTGTGGCAGGCGCAGCGATGCCTCGCTCATGCGGAAGGATAGGTGATGCCCTATGGTCGATATTGCATCCGACGCCACCACACGTGCAACTGTAATAGACAACCTGCTCCAAAAGCTCCACGACCACTACATCTTCCCCGAAGTCGCCCAGCAGATGGACGCCGCGATTCGCGCAAAGGCCGGGTCAGGTGCATACGACGATCTGCCGACGCTGGAAAGTCTGTGTGAGCGGCTGACCGAGGATCTGCAGGCGGTCAGTCGCGACAAGCACCTGCGCCTGTTCTACCATGTCGAACCTGTGCTGGAGGATGAGCCCGACCAGCCCACGCCTGAGCAGATCGAGGAGTTCCGCTATGCGATGAGCCTGCTGAACTTTGGCTTCGCGCGGGTCGAGCGGCTGCCCGGCAATATCGGCTACCTCGACCTGCGCGGGTTCTTCCCGGCTAGCCTGGGCGGCGATGCTGCCGTGGCCGCGATGAATCTGCTGGCCCACACCGGCGCCCTTATCGTCGACCTGCGGCAGAACGGCGGCGGCGAGCCGGAGATGATCGCGCTCATAACCAGCTACCTGTTCGACCAGATGACTAACCTCAACAATATGTACTGGCGCGACGGCGACCGTACGCAGCAGTTCTGGACGTTGCCCTACGTGCCAGGACGGCGGTACGGCGCCAGCAAGCCGGTGTATGTGCTGACCAGTAGCCACACATTCTCTGGCGCCGAGGAGTTCGCCTACAATCTGAAGAACTTGAAGCGGGCCACAATCATTGGTGAGGTCACCGGCGGCGGCGCTCACCCGGTCGGCGGTTTCGCGATCACACTGCATGTGGGCGCACACATCCCGGTTGGCCGCGCGATCAACCCGATCAGCGGGACGAACTGGGAGGGTACAGGTGTCGTGCCGGATGTCGCCGTGCCACAAGCGGATGCGCTGCGAACAGCGCAGATCCTCGCGTTGCGCTACGTGTTGGAGCAGGCCGGCGATCATGCGATCGGGCCGCTGGCCGATCTGGTGGAGGAGGCGCGGGCCGAGCTTGCGGCGCTTGAGACCGAAGGAAGTGCCGGATGAATCCAGCATGGCTCGATTGGATGAAACGCCTCCAGGCGATCGCGCAGACTGGCCTGACCTTTGCCACCGACCCCTACGACATCGAGCGCTACGAGCAGATCCGTGAGATCGCCGCCGAGATCGGCGCCGGTCACTCCGGCGCCAGCTTCGAGCATATCGGCGGCCTGTTCGCCAACCAGTCGGGCTACGCAACGCCGAAAGTCGATGTGCGCGGCGCGGTGTTTCGCGATGATATGATCCTGCTGGTCAAGGAGCGCTCGGATGGCGGCTGGACGCTGCCGGGCGGCTGGGCCGATGTGGGCGACTCGCCGGGCGATGCGGTGGTGCGCGAGATCGCCGAAGAATCGGGCTACCTAACTCATGCGGTCAAGCTGCTGGCGCTCTACGATCGCAATAAGCATGGTCACCCGCCCTACCCGTTTCATGCCTACAAGCTCTTCTTTCTCTGCGAGCTGATCGGCGGCGCGGCGGCGACGAGCGGCGAGACCGAAGCGATCGAGTTCTTTCGCGAAGACGCGCTGCCGGATCTATCGCTCACGCGGGTGATGCCGGCGCAGATTGCGCGGCTGTTCGCTCACTACCGCCACCCTGAATGGCCGACTGACTTCGATTGATTCATCGTCTTTTATGTGCAGGGTTTACGCCGTACCGGGCGTGAACACCTTTTAGCCTGCGGCAGCATGGTACCTCCTATTTTATCTGTGGTTCGTTTTTGCGCTCTGCGAGCGCAAAAACGACCACAAAAGAACATGAAGTACCACTGCGAACGATCACATCTTGTCACCTTGTCACCTTATCATCTTGTCACCGAACCGGAGGTTCAACATGATTAACCACTTTCTCTCCGCCACCGATCTTTCGCGCCAGGAGACCGAGGCACTGCTGAAGCGGGCACAAGCGCTCAAGGTCGAATGGCACACCGGCGGGCACCCAGCACTACTGTTGCAGGGTAAGACACTGGCGCTGGTGTTCGAGAAGCCATCGCTGCGCACGCGGGTGGCCTTCGAGGCCGGCCTGACGCAGCTGGGCGGGCACGGCAGCTATCTTTCGGCCAATGATATCGACATGGGCGGGCGCGAGAGCGTGCCGGATGTGGCGCGCAACCTGAGCCGCTGGGTTCAGGCGATCGCGGCGCGGGTCTTCAAGCACGCCACCGTGGAGGAACTGGCGCGCCACGCCAGTGTGCCGGTGATAAATGCGCTCTCCGATCGCGAGCACCCCTGCCAGGCGCTGGCCGATATGCTGACGTTGCTGGAGCGCTATGGCCGGCTGCAAGGGCTGCGGCTGGCCTATGTGGGCGATGGCAACAATGTCTGCAATTCGCTGATGCTGATGGGCGCGACATTGGGCGTGTATGTCGGCGTGGCCTGCCCGCCCGACTACCGGCCCGATCCCGAGATCGTCGCGCTGGCCGAGCAGCGTGCCGCCGAAAGCGACGCGACGATCACGATCAGCGCGGCGCCGGCGGAGGTGCTGGAAGGCGCCGACGCGGTGTACACCGATGTGTGGACCTCGATGGGCCAGGAGCACGAGGCCGCGCGGCGCCGGCCGGCGTTTCAGCCCTACCAGGTGAACACCGCGCTGATGGATCTGGCCCGCCCGGCGGCGCTGGCCATGCACTGCCTGCCGGCCCATCGCGGCGAGGAGGTCACCGCCGAAGTGATCGATGGCCCGAACTCAGTGGTGTTCGACCAGGCCGAGAACCGGCTGCATGTGCAGAAGGCGCTGATCCTGACACTGCTCGGCCTGTGACGGAAGACGAAAGACGAAAGACGAAGGGAGATCGCCGACCTTCGTCCTTCGTCCTTGGTCGTTCGTCCTTGGTCAGATTCGCAGCACGCCCGCCTGCACCAGCGCTCCGGCCGCAATCACCACACCCGCCAGCGTGACGAACGCGGCGCTGGCGACTGGCAGAGCTTGCAGCAGCCGCCCGTCGGTCGGGAAGCGCTCGAATAGCCGCCGCGCGTAGACCAGCAGCAGGCCAATTCCAGTCAGTACACCCGCCAGACCGATGCTGAACGCTACGATCAGCAGCATCCCAAACGCTACGCGGTGCAGCGCGATCGCGCTTAGCAGCACCACCAGCGCCGATGGGCATGGCAGTAGCCCGCCCGAGATCCCCAGCGCCAGCAGGCCGCGCCAGGTCACTGGCCCGCCGTCGGCGCCGGGCGGCATGTGGCTGTGGCTGTGTGGGCCGTGGTCGTGATCGTGGCCGTGATCGTGACCGTGATCGTGATCGTGGCTATGCACGTGGTCGTGATCGTGATCGTGGCCATGATCGTGATCGTGGAAGTGGTTGTCGGTCGTCGGTCGCCTGCCCTGCCCTTCGACACGCTCAGGAACCGCGGCGGCTCCCCCTGAGCGTGTCGAAGGGTCGAAGGGCCGGTCGTCCGGCGCCGGGCGGCGCAATAAGCTCTTGAGCCGGCCGCGGAATAGCAGCAGGCCGATGCTCACCACCAGCAGGCCGCTGATGAACTCCAGCCACGGGTACAGCTGCTCGGGCAGAATGTAGTTCGAGATCCACAGCGTCACAAAGCCAATCGCGAACACGCCGGCCGTGTGTGTCACGGTGGTGGTGATGCCCAGAAAGATTGCGTGCTTGGCGGTGCCGCGCGCGCCGACCAGGTAGGCCGCCACGATAGTCTTGCCGTGGCCGGGCGTCAGCGCGTGGCCGGCGCCCAGCAGCAGCGCCAGCAGCAGCGCCAGCGCGCTCGCCGCCGGCGTCAGCTCCTTGCTGGCGATCAGGTTGGCGAAGTCATCCGGCATGCGTGCGCTGGCTGGATTGGCCGCCGATGAGCTGGCTGTGGCCGAGCCAACAGTCGTGGCGCCCAGGGTAGCGCTGACACGCGCCTCACGCAGGTTCAGCGGGCTGGTCAACATATCTTGCGGGTAGTTGCGCAGCTCGTTGCTCCGATCCTGGGCTGGCGCAGTTGCATTGCTCAAAGCAACACCATCGCCCGGCCGCACAACAATCTCGCGCCAGCCGATCCGCTCGGCGAAGTTGCCGTCGTGGTAATCGATCACGATTGGCTGGGTCGCCCCGACAATGTCAGCCGTCAGGTCGAACTCCATGCGCAGCGTCAGCAGGCCGCCCTGGCCTTCCGGGAAGATCATGCGCTGGCCGGCAACCCGCAGGGCGGCTGGGGCATCGTTCATAGCCAGCCGCAGCCCGGCGATCAGGGTGGACGACTGCCGCGCCAAGTAGGCCGCGCTCTCGGCATCGCTTACCTGTCCATCGCCGTCGCCGTCCATCGCCTGACGCTCCTGAAACGTTGGTATCTCGGCCATATCCACGATATAGCGCACGCGAACCGTGTCGCGGCCAACTTCGAGCCGGCTGTACTGGTTGACGGTGAAGTTGCCGAGCGGGTGCGCCTCTGCGCGCGCGGGCATCCGCCCTAGCACCAGTAGGAGCGCAATCAGGGTTGGGAGTAGCCAGCGTTTCATCGGCGCCTCGTTCTCTATTCATGCGGTGGGAAGATTATAGCCCTGTTCGATCTTATGGCTTACGCGGTAGGCACACTGTCATGGTCACGAGTTACGCAGTAGCCCAGATGTGATCTTTCGCAGCGGTACTTCATCTTCCTTTTGTGGTTCGTTTTTGCGCTCGCAGAGCGCAAAAACGAACCACAGATAAAATGGTAAGTACCATGCTGCCGTACATTCTGAGCCTGCCAGCCCTGAGGCTCCCTTGAGCCGGTCGAAGGGCGTGTCGAAGGGTCGAAGGGCAGGCAAAAAGGCGTTTGCGTGCGGCACTGCGTACGTCCTGTCATGGTGAGCGAAGCTCCACTCCCTCCTGGGAATTGCATGGTTATGCGGTGAGGGAGCGTAGCTTCGTTCAGCATGACAATGGCTTGGCAGTGCCATATCAAACCCAACCGCGTAAGTCCTACATGTATAATGCGTAGCGCGTAGCGTGTAAGGATGTATCGGCATCTCTACATGCGTCACGGCGAATGTCCTGCTCTACTTCACAATCCATGCCTGTGCTGGCGTTCAGCTGCTGCATCGCGCGCACGAGGTCATATTGCTGCTTAGCCTCGTTGGGCTGGCCATTCGCCTCATACACTTCGCCCAACGCGATCACGAATTCCGGCAGCGGCAGCGTGTTGATGATCCGGCGGTATTCGCCGATCGCTTGTTTGTAATCGCCGCGCGCCGCATGGACGCGGGCGATACCCGCAAAGGCATACAAATAGTCCGGCCGGATCCGCAGCGCCGCCTGGTAGGTCTGCTCGGCGCACTGGATATCGCCGCTGTTGAAGTATAGGTGCCCGAGCTGAACCTGTGTCCAGAGCATATTTTCGGACCCAGGAATGCCAGACCCAAGTGCCTTGCGCATAATTTCGATCGCGCCGGCTGTGTCGCCCTGGAGCTCGCGCAGATATGAGGCGCGGCTGTAGGAGTTGAGCGCCGGGCGCGTATCGACCATCTTCTGAATGGTGTCGATCGCGGCATCGTACTGGCCCAGCTCAATCTGCGCGTCGCCGATAATGCCATAGAGCTCGGCACGGTATGGATTGATATCGCGGGCCTGCTGGCCATAGCGCAGCGCATCGGCGAACTTATGGCGCGATAGCGCTAGCGATCCCTGGCCGGCCAGCGCGTCTAGCTGGCGCGGGTCGCGCTTGAGCGCTTCGGCAAAGGCCTGCTCGGCGCGGGTATACAGGGTTGGGTCGGCGGTCTCGCGCACGCGCTGGAGCAATGCCAGCCCCAGCTGAGCATAGGCGCTGGGATCATCCGGGTTGCGCCGGACGCGTTCCTGTAGCTGCTCAACTGTTCGCGCCGCGCCCAGCTCGAGCGGCGCGGGCGCAGGCTCGCTGCTGGTGGCCGGGGCAAATATCTGGCCCGGCAGCGCGCGCCACACCAGGGTAGTGATGAATATCAGCACAGCCGCAGCTAGTATGATTTCAGGCCGCCGCCCGGAAAGTACACGCATGATTTCCTCCTGGTCGCCGTGGCTGGTCGTTTACCTTTTCGAGTGGGGAGGTCGGGTACGGCCGAAGCCCATCCCGACCTCCCCATATTGGATTCAGGCCTACCGAACTGGTCGCTTGTAGACGGCTTGCCCAACCTTATAGAACGCTGCCGGCATATTGCTGGTGTAGATCGCCGCGTGAATGCGATCGTAGCCGGCGTGTGGCGTGCCAATATACGGGAAGCTGGACAGACACGGAACATCATCCTTGTCCACCCCATCGCCGAGCGTGTTGTTCGGGCTGAAGTTCGGCAGGTTGAACGGCGCCGCACCCAGCACCGGGCCGTAGCCGCCGGCGACTGCCCGGATGGCAATGTCGGTCACGTCGTCCTCGAGGCGGCGGCCGTTCGGGAAGCCAGCCAGATCGCCGGCCAGGACGCCAAGTCGATTACCGGCGCATACGCCCTTCGGTGCGATTGCCACATTCAGCCGCAGCTGCTCGGATGGGGTTGTCGCCGAGTTCTGCTGCTGCGTGACGCCCGGCACGCCGGTTAGGAACACGGTCAGCAGGTCGTTGCGCGGTGTTGGCACCTTCTGTGACACGGCTGGGTAGAGCACCGGGATGAGATTAGCCAGCTCGGGCGTCAGGATGCTCGTCCGCAGGATTGCGCCAGCGCCGGCCAGCGGACCCGTTGTCGCGCTGAAGAGCGGGAAGTCCGTAGCAGGCGAGATCGTGTTGAAGGCATCCTTGAGCGCCAGCGGCAGCACCACCTCATTCACCAGCGGGTTGCCCAGCCGCGAGACCTGAATGGGGCTGCCCGAGCCAGTGCTGCTCACAGCGCCGGAAGCGCTGAAAGCACGCGTGATCACCGAAGGCCGCTCGGCGGTCGTCCAGACGCCGATCACACACTTCGGGTCGGTCGACGCGGTTCCCGTCGGGCAGGTTGGCGCCAGCTTGCTGATCGGAACCTGGATGGCGGTGGTGTGAACGTTGTAGCCGGCGGTCGAGTTCAGGCCGGCCGATGTCGGCTGCGGGATCAGGTGCAGGCTGTTGAACGGGCGCAGGCCACCCAGGTCGAAGATCGAGTTGACATCGACGAAGAATGGATCGTCGCGCTGGCCCGTGAATTCCTTGTAGCCACCGGCGCTGTTGACGAACTGGGCCGCCAGGTTGGCATATCCAGGCGTCGAGCGCGGGCCGATATTGTCGGGCACCATCAGCTTATTGCCGAACAGCAGGGTTGGCGCGGCGCTGCCGAGCTTCTCGGTGACGGTATAGTATTGGGTGTAGTTGAACGCCGCGCTGCTTGGGGTGGTGATCTGGTTGGTATTGTAGAGAAAGGTCGCGCCGCTCTTGATCACGGTGTGGAACGTCCACGCGTATGTGACATCCGCGAGTGCGTCGCCGTTGCTATCGATCTTGATATAGTAGGTGGCGTTGTCGTCGAAGTGGTAGAAGTTCGGGCCGCCGCCGGGTTCCTCGAACGGAATCCAGTTCGAGATCAGCGTCACCGTGGTGGGCGCGTCCGGGCTGACAAAGGCGTACAGAGGCGATCGCCGTGTGATTATTCGCAGCGGTACTTTGCCTTCTTTTTGTGCGCCGTTCGTGCGCTTGCCCGGCCGGGCAAGCGCACGAACGGCGCACATTTGAAAGAGGGCGTACCGAGTGCTACGGCGCATTCCGATTCCGCCTCATGCCACACCCGGCGCTACTTGCTCGCCGCAGTCGACAGATTCGCCAGCGCCTGCCGCGCAAGCGGCGCGTAGAGCGGTGAGAAGCTCGGGTTGCGTTCCAGCGAGCGGGCCAGCCAATCGCGCGCGGCCACACGATCGCCCTGCGCCTGCGCGATCGTGCCGGCGTGGTAGAGCATCAGCGGGTCGTGCGTGCCCAGGCGCAGCGCCTCGTCGGCGTAGCGGCGCGACTCGGCTGCCTGCCCGGCCTTGAACAGCGCCCAGGCCAGCGTGTCGGCGGCCTTGACGCTCGGCCGGCGTGCGTAGACGTCGCGCGCCAGCGCGACTGTGGCGGCCGGCGTCTGGCCATCTGCCCTGAGCTCAGTCGAAGGGTGATCGGCGTCGAACAGCGCCAGCTCCAGGTCGGTATCGACGCCATTGGCTTTGAACAGCTGTTGCATGGCGCGCACCAGCTCGTACTGTTTGGCAGCCTCGGCCGCTTGCCCGGCGGCCTGCTGGGTCTCGCCCAGCGCGATCACAAATTCCGGCAGCGGCATGCGTGCGATCGCGCTCTGGTACAGGCTTATCGCTTCATCCAGCTTGCCCTGCGCGGCGCGCACGCGGCCCAGCCCGGCCTGGGCGTAGACATAATCGGGCAGCAGCGCGAGCGTGCGCTGGTACTCCTGCTCGGCGTGCGCCAGGTCGCCCTGCGTGAAGTACAAGTTGGCAAGCTGGACGCGCACCCAGGCGCTGTTCTCGGTGGCCGGCCCACCGGCGCTAACCGCATCTTGCATCGCCTCGATCGCGCCTTCCATGTCGCCGTGCAGCTCGCGCGCATAGGAGATGCGGCTGTACGAGCTGAGGTCGGGGCGCATATCGATCATGGTCTGCAATGTCTGCACAGCGTTGTCGTACATGCCCAGCTCGGTCTGCGCATCGGCGATCACGCCATAAATACGCGGCACGGTCGGGTTGATTGCCCTGGCCTGCTCGCCAAACTGAAGCGCCTCGCGGAACTGGTGGCGTGCGTTCGCCAGTGTGCCCGCGCCGATCAGCGCCTCGATATTCCGTGGATCGCGCTTGAGCGCTTCGTCGAGCACCGACTGAGCCTTGGCGTAGAAGCTTGGGTCGCCGGTATCACGGACTTTCTGCATGTAGGCCGCGCCGAGCACCGCGTAGCTTTGTACATCGTCGGGGCTTTGGCGCACGCGCTGCTGATAATCCCAGATCACCTGGTCGGTCTTATCGACCGGGCGCTGGCTGGCGGCGGCCTGGAGCTGGGCGGCGGCGCTTGTCGCTGGCTGGGCCTGGCTGTGCCGCCATAGCCCAAACGCGCCCGCGCCGAGTGCTAGCGCCAGGGCTACGCCGATCACGGCAATTTTTGGTTGAGTGATACGCATGGTTGATCTCCAGGTACTATCGGTACTGTGCAGGTGTGAAGAATTCCGCTATCTTCAATATGCGAATCAAGTGCTAAAAACGGATGAGCGCGAGTCGTTATAGCAAAGAGCAGAACGATTGAGCCTTTGGAGTGCGGCAGCCATGCTGCCGGCCCTCAGCAGCATGGCTGCCGCACTCCAAAGCTGCGGTAGGTATGATCGAGGAGCGGAGTTACGCGGATTGAGGCCACGTAACTCCTCCCCCAGCTCCCCGGCGATTGCTTTACACATGCCGGGCCTCAGCCAGCGTTATTGTATGTTGAGTGTGCCGCCATGATCGTGGATGTGCTCGTAGCCCTGATGCGGCGTTCCGACATAGGGGAAATGATCCAGGAGCGGCCTGTCATTCGTGTCCACGCCGTCGCCGAGCGTATTGTTTGGGCTCCGGTTGGGCAGGCCGAGCAGGCCATTCAGGATCGAGCCGTAGCCTTCGGCAAAGGCGCGCAGCTCGATGTCGACGACGTCATCCTCGAGGCGGCGGCCGTTCGGGAATCCCGCCAGGTCGCCCGCCAGGACGCCGAGTCGATTGCCCTGGCCCACAGCAGCCGTGGGCGCGATAGCCATGTTGAGCCGCACCAGATCGGCCTGGGTGTTGCCGGTGAACGTGAAGGCGCTGCCATCCGGTAGCTTTACGCCTGTGAGCAGGATCGCTACCAGATCGTTGCGGTTGGTCGCGCTCGCGTTCTCCAGCGCCGGGTAGAGTCCATTCTCAAGCCTTGTGACCTCTGGGCTGCGATAGAAGTTGATGAACTGCGCATCATCCTTGGGGTCCGCACCGTTCCAGAAGTCCTTCTTGCCCAGCGGAATGACCACCTCATTGATCAGCGGCTCGCCCAGGCGCGACACCTGCACCCACGGTCCACTATTGTCGACCCCGCCGTCGTTGCGTAGGACGCGCGTCTTCTGGCGGAGGGCGCTGGCGTAGATGCCGATGATCTTCTCGCCGTGTGGTCCGGTCAACTGGCTGATCGGGATCTGGATTGCGATCGTGTGGGTGTTGAAGCCGCTCACGTCGTCTACGCCGTTCGCCTGGGGCAGCGGGATGATGTGTGCTGGGTTGAATGGGCGCAGGCCGGCCAGGTCGAAGATCGAGCCCAGGTCGACGTAGAACGGGTCATCGCGCTGGCCGGCGAAGACCTTGATGCCGCCGTCGATCGAGTGAACCGCATCTGCGGCGAGCGCCTCGTAGTTGGGGGTCGAGCGCGGGCCGACGTTCACCGGCGGAGTGCTGAGGTCGTCGCCCAGCTTCTTGGAATCGCCACCCTTAACGCGCGTGACGCTGTACGACTGGGGCATGTTCCAGTCCGAGTCGTTCAGCGAGTTGATCGGGCCGGTGTTGTACAGGAAGGTCTTCGTGTTGCGGATCTTCGTATCGAAGCGGAACTGGTACTGGATGTCGTCCTTGCCGTCGCCGGTGTTGTCGATGTTGATCGAATACAGCACATCGTCGCCGAAGGCGTTGAAGTTCGGGCCGCCGGCCGGCTCTTCCAGCGGGATGTAGTTAGCGATGATCGTCACGGTGTTGGGCTGGTCGGGGCTGACGAAGGCGTACAGGTCGGTGTTGTCGGCCTCGGGATCCTTGCTGATCAGCGGCGCCTCGCGGTGGCTGGAGGCATTGCCGGCGCCCGGAACGGCTGCCAGGGTCAGGGCCAGCAGCCCACAGGCTGCTATTCCCGAGAGAATACGTTTGCGTAACACGCTATGCTCCTTATCAACGAGATAATCTCACGTCTGTTCCTTGCGGGTCGTACATGCATGCGTCTCTTCGCGATCGGCACCTCCTTCCTGCGGGCGATCCCCGCGTCGCGCAAAACAGAGCCAATGCGGTGGCGAACCTGCCTACCGGCGGCCTCATGTGCGACGAGGGTTAGCGGTTAAGAGAAAGAGAGGCGTAAGCCCCGTGGTGCGATGTACTCTGTGTGGGGGTGACGCTCCTTCGGTGTGGGCCGGTCGCGCCTGAGCTATTCTTCTCCGGCGTTTATCAACCCTCTGTAGAGCAATGCGAAGATAGTGTGAAGATGGATGTCTGGTTCCCGAAATCGGTGACTGCTCTGATAGCAACCAAGCATTCACGCTATAATGATCTGCATACAGTGCCTTTTCTACCCAGCGAGGAAAACATGCTTGATCGTACTGCCGCCTTTGCGGCCTTCCCAGTGCTTGAGACGGAGCGCTTTCTGCTGCGCGCCGTGACACTCGATGATGTCGCAGATATCTTTCGTGTGATGAGCGATCCGCGCGTAACGCGCTACTTTGGTGTGCTGCCCATGGCAGCGCTCGATCAGGCGCAGCAGCGCGTGCAGGCGATTCAGACGGCATTTCAGGAGCAGGCCGGCGTGCGCTGGGCGATAACCAATCGTGCAAACGGGCAGTTGGTTGGCACAGGTGGTTTCTGGCGGCTGATCAAACCACATTTTCGGGCTGAGATCGGGTATGAGCTGGCGCCGGAGTGGTGGGGCCAGGGTGTGATGACCGAGGCGGTTGGGGCTATGCTAGGCTTTGGGTTCACGAGCATGGGGCTGCATAGTGTGGAGGCCCAGATTCACCCGGCCAACAGCGGGTCGCGGCGGGTGCTGGAAAAGCTGGGGTTTGTGCAAGAAGGCTACTTTCGTGAGAACTACTATGATCCGGTCGAGGCACGGTTCACCGATACGGCGGTCTATTCGCTCTTGAAGGTGATGTGGATGAGTCGAGCAGATAGGCAAGGGATTGCGAAAAATAAAACATTCTAATGACAAGATGACAAGATGACAAGATG
>WNFV01008445.1_pt1 | contig 11899 bp, 8 predicted proteins | sample 5400101 | NCBI WGS metagenome assembly WNFV01 (sample SAMN13153361, study PRJNA577476) | soil metagenome | isolation source: 115 cm soil or saprolite under grassland replicate 1 | place: USA:California | collected 2016-06-15
CCATGGGGCCATGCTAGTGCCGTCACCCGACATCGGCCGGCTGGCCGGGCGTTTGGGCGAGGGTGGCACACTGGATACTGGGTGCAACAGGCAGCGACCAAGCCTCGAGGGTGGCGATCATGGGCTGGTTCGAGCGAGCGGAGTTCGGGCCGAACGTGGGGCTGATCGACGAGATGTACCGGCAGTACCTCGACGACCCCGAGTCGGTGAGCGAGGCGTGGCGGGAGTTCTTCGCCGAGAACGAGCCCGACCAGGACGGGGAGGCCGAGGCGCAGCCTCGCCCGGCGGCACCGGCCGAGGCGGAGGCCAGGCCGGCAGAGCCCGCGGCCACGGCCGAGGCGGACGCCAGGCCGGCGGAGAAGGCCGAGGCCAAGGCGGAGCCGGCGCCGCGCGCCAAGGGCGAGACCGACGGGGCGGCGGGCCAGACCGTGCCGCTGCGGGGGGCGGCGGCCCGGATCGTGGAGGACCTCGGTCCGCTCGGTGCCCGCCAAGCTGCTGGAGGTCAACCGCACCGTGCTCAACGGGCACCTGCGCCGGCGGCAGGGCGGCAAGGTGAGCTTCACCCACATCATCGCCTACGCGGTGGTCAGGGCGCTGGACGCCGTCCCGGTGATGACGTCGATGTACCGGGAGGTCGACGGCCGGCCCCACGCCGTCCGCCCCGAGCACGTCAACCTCGGGCTGGCGGTGGACGCCAGACGCCCGGACGGCTCCCGGACCCTGCTGGTGCCGAACATCAAGCAGGCCGACACCCTCGACTTCGGCGCCTTCGTCCGCGCCTACGAGGAGATCGTCGGCAAGGTCAAGGCCAACAAGCTGACCGTCCAGGACTTCGCCGACACCACCCTGACGATCACCAACCCGGGCACCATCGGCACGGTGCTGTCGGTCCCGCGCCTGATGGCCGGCCAGTCGGCGATCATCGGCGTCGGCGCGATCGACTACCCGGCCGAGTACCAGGGCGCCGACCCGCAGAGCCTTGCCGAGATGGGCGTCGGCAAGGTCGTCACGCTGACCTCGACCTACGACCACCGGGTGATCCAGGGGGCCGAGAGCGGCGAGTTCCTGGCCCGCATGCACCGGCTGCTGCTCGGCGAGGACGACTTCTACGTCGAGCTGTTCGCCAGCATGACGGTGCCGTACGTGCCGGTGCGGTGGCGCACCGACCACCGCACCGGCGAGGACGCCCTGGAGGCGGTCGAGAAGCAGGCCCGCGTCCTCCAGCTCATCAACATGTACCGGGTCCGCGGGCACCTGATCGCCAACCTTGACCCGCTCAAGGCCAAGCCGCCGCACATGCACCCCGAGCTGGACCCGGCCACTTCCGGCCTGTCCATCTGGGATCTCGAGCGCCGGTTTGCCACCGGCGGGCTGGCCGGCAGGCGGGAGCTGCCGCTCGGCGAGATCCTCCACATCCTGCGCGACGCCTATTGCCGCACCGGCACCGTCGAGTACATGCACAACGCCCAGACCGACGAGAAGCACTGGATCCAGGAGCACGTCGAGGGCGTCCCGCACGAGCTGCCCAAGGAGGACCAGCTCCAGATCCTCCACAAGCTGAACGAGACGGAGGCCTTCGAGCGCTTCCTGCACAACAAGTACACCGGGCACAAGCGCTTCAGCCTCGAGGGCGGCGAGAGCCTCATCCCCATGCTGGACGCGCTCCTTGACCGGGCCGCCGACGCCGGCATGGAGGCGGTGACCATGGGCATGAGCCACCGTGGCCGCCTGAACGTGCTGGCCAACACCGTCGGCAAGAGCTACGGGGAGATCTTCAGCGAGTTCGAGGGCAACCTCGACCCGACCCTCACGCAGGGCTCCGGGGACGTGAAGTACCACCTCGGCGCGGTCGGCAAGCACGTCGCCCGCTCCGGCCGCGAGCTGCGCGTGGAGCTGGCCTCCAACCCGAGCCATCTGGAGGCGGTCAACCCCGTGGTCGAGGGGATCGTCCGCGCCAGGCAGGACCTGCTCGACCGGGGCGAGGAGGCGCCCATCCTGCCGCTGCTGCTCCACGGCGACGCCGCCTTCGCCGGGCAGGGCGTGGTCGCCGAGACCCTGAACCTGTCGCAGCTCCGCGGCTACCGCACCGGCGGGACGGTGCACATCATCGTCAACAACCAGGTCGGCTTCACCACCAGCCCCGACTACGGCCGCTCGTCGACCTACGCCACCGACGTCGCCAAGATGATCCAGGCGCCCATCTTCCACGTGAACGGCGACGACCCGGAGGCGTGCGTGCGCATGGCGCGCCTGGCCTTCGACTTCCGCCAGGCGTTCAAGAAGGACGTCGTGATCGACATGTGGTGCTACCGGCGCTACGGCCACAACGAGGCCGACGAGCCGTCGTTCACCCAGCCGCTCATGTACGGGCGCATCAAGGCCCGCCGGCCGGTCCGCAAGCTCTACACCGAGGCGCTGGTCAACCGGGGCGACCTGTCGGTGGAGGACGCCGAGCGGTCGCTGGAGGAGTTCCGCACCCGCCTGCAGCGGGCCTTCGACGACACCCACGACGACGAGCGCAAGGTCGCCAGGGTCGAGCTGGAGCGGCCGGCGCCGATGGCCGCCGACCCGGCCGTCAAGACGGCCGTGGACCGCGGCACGCTCGACCGGCTGGCGGTCGGCCTGACGACCGTGCCAGACGGCTTCGACGTCCACCCCAAGCTCGTCAAGTGGCTGGAGCAGCGGCGCGCCTCGCTGGACCGCAACGCCGTGGACTGGTCGTTCGGCGAGGCGCTGGCCCTCGGCTCGCTGCTGCTGGAGGGCAGGTGGGTGCGCCTGTCGGGCCAGGACACCCGGCGGGGCACCTTCAGCCAGCGGCACTCGGTGCTGGTCGACCAGACCAACGAGGAGCAGTACATGCCGCTGGCCAACCTCAGCGAGGACCAGGGCAAGATCTTCATCTACGACAGCCTGCTCAGCGAGTTCGCCGCCATGGGCTTCGAGTACGGCTACTCGGTCGGCAACCCGGACGCGCTGGTGCTGTGGGAGGCGCAGTTCGGCGACTTCGTCAACGGCGCCCAGATCATCGCCGACCAGTTCATCGCCGCCGCCGAGGACAAGTGGGGCCAGCGGTCGGGGCTGGTGCTGCTGCTCCCCCACGGGTTCGAGGGGCAGGGGCCGGAGCACTCCAGCGCCCGGCTGGAGCGGTTCCTGCAGCTCGCCGGCGAGGACAACCTCCAGGTCGCGGTCCCCTCCACACCCGCCCAGTACTTCCATCTGCTGCGGCGGCAGTCGCTGCGGGCCAACCGCAAGCCGCTGGTGGTGATGACCCCGAAATCGCTGCTGCGGCTGCCGGCGGCGCGCTCCACCGCCGAGGAGCTGACCGGCGGCCAGTTCCACGAGGTCCTGCCCGACCCTGAGGGGCCGGAGCCCCAGGCCGTCACCCGGGTCATCTTCTGCAGCGGGAAGGTCTGGTACGAGCTTGCCAAGCGGCGCCGCGACGGCAACCTCGCCACCGTCGCCCTGCCGCGGGTCGAGCAGCTCTACCCGTTCCCGGCCGAGGCGATCCGCCGCCAGCTCGACGGCTACCCCAACGCCGAGCAGCGCCTGTGGGTGCAGGAGGAGCCCGAGAACATGGGCGCCTGGCGCTACGTGCGGCTCAAGGCGGAGGAGGAGCTCGGCGTCAGGCTGCAGCCGGTCTCCCGCGAGGAGGGCGCCGCCCCGGCGGCCGGCAGCCCGACCCTGCACCAGCAGGAGCAGCAGGAGCTACTCGACCGCGCGTTCGCCGGGCTTTAACGTAGCGGCATTCCGATCCGCTCCCCAGGAGGTGCCGCCATGAAGGTCCGGGACGTGGCGAGCAGCGCGGTGGTGGCGGTCGGGCCGGCGCAGTCGCTGCGGGAAGCCACCCAGCTCATGGCCAAGCACCGGGTCGGCTCGGCCGTCGTCCAGGACGCCGAGCAGCTCATCGGCATCCTGACCGAACGCGACGTGCTCATCGCGGTGGCGTCCGGCACGCTGCCGGACGAGGTGACCGTGCAGGACATCATGACCGCCGACGTCGTGACGGTCGGCCCCGACTGGGACCTGGTCGAGGCCGCCGGCGAGATGGCCCGCCGGCGCATCCGCCACCTGGTGGTCTACGAGGGCGGCCAGCTCCTCGGGGTGCTGAGCGTTCGCGACGTGCTCCCCGCCCTGCTGCCTGGATAGCCGGCCTCGCCGGGGGCGGGGCCGGGGCGCGCTGTAGGCTGCGCGCCGTCGTGGATGGGAGGTCGGCGATGGCGGCTCGACGACGGCTAGCCGACACGCTGCTGCTGAACTGGATCGTGACCCTGTCGCTGCTGCTCATCCTCGTCGGCCTTGTGACCTTCCTCGTCTTCCTGACCAGCCCCGGCGCCGAGCGCTGGACGGAGGCGGGCCGGCTGATCGGGGCGACCCTGTTCCAGGTGGGGGCGGTCACCCTGCTGCTGGAGCTGGTCCACCTCGAGCGGCTGCTCGGCACCAAGGTGCCGGAGGCGCTGCTGGAGGGCGGCTACCTGGAGCACCTGAAGGAGGACCGCCTCGACGACCTGATCGAGCGGGTGATCCGGGCGCGCTTCAGCGGCATGAACGTCGACGACCTGCGGCTCGGCCGCGACTGGCTGCTGCAGTCGCTGTCGGCGCCGAGCCGCCGCGACTACACCGTCACCCTCGAGCTGAAGCGCGACGACCCCATCGCCGAGCCGTTCCCGGACGCCGCCCCGGCCGGCGACGACGTGCTCTGCGTGCAGATCACCTACGAGTACGTCACCGACGTGAACGCCACCAGCAAGCCGGTGCTCATCAACGGCAACGGCGTCGTGCAGGCGTTCCGCAACACCGTCCCGGACTCGCTGGAGTTCGCCAGGCGCTTCCGCTCGGGCGTGCTCACCCCCGCCGACGAGCTGGCCTGGGTCAGCGCGATGGCGCGGCCGACGATCGAGCTGCGGCCCAGCCCCGGCACCTCGCCGCTGGTGGTGGACCCCGAGATCGACAACCTGGTGGTGACCAGCGGCGACGAGGGTCGGCTGCTGCTGGCGTTCGACGTGAGGTGCGCCCACCTGGTCCAACCGGGGGAACGCGTCAAGGTCACCTACCGGCACCGGGAGTACGTCGACCGCCGCGGCTACTTCCCGTGGCGGGCGACCGCGCGGACCCACAACCTGCGGGTCAAGACCATCGGCTTCGAGGGCTTCGACACCTATCCGATCCCGTCGCCGTCGCTGCCGTCGGAGGACGACAAGCTCGAGATCTTCGACAACGGGATCTACTACCGCGGCGTGCTGTACCCCAACTCCACGTTCACGTTCTTCTGGACCGAGCGCCCCTCGGGCGGCCGCTGAGGAGGAACGCCATGGCCAAGAAGAAGGACCGCCCGGCGGACCCGGTGGAGCGCGAGCGCGCGCGGGTCCTGGAGGCCTGCGAGCGGCTCGGTCTCGACCTGGTCCGCTTCCTGTACGTCGACCACGGCGGGGTCGTGCGCGGCAAGGCGACCTCGCGGGCCCGGCTGGAGGAGCGCCTGGCCACCGGGATCGGCCTGACCGTGGCCATGCAGGCGATGAGCATGCTCGACGAGCTCGCCCCGGTGGACGGGCTCGGCCCGGTCGGGGAGGTCCGGCTGGTCCCCGACACGGCCTCGTTCGTCCCGCTGCCGTGGGCGCCGGGCGCCGGCGCGATGGTGGCCGACCTGGTGCGGCTCGACGGCGGGCCGTGGCAGGCGTGCCCGCGGGCGTTCCTGAAGCGGGCGGTCGACGAGCTCGCCACCGAGGGCTTCGAGCTGCTCGCCGCCTTCGAGCCGGAGCTGACCCTCGGCCGGCTGCAGCCGGGGGACGGCCCGGGCGACCCGGCCCGGCTGGTCCCGCTGGACGAGAGCCTCTGCTTCTCGACCACCGGCTTCGGTCTGGCCCACGACTACGCGATCGAGCTGGTCCGCGCGCTCCAGGCGCAGGGGCTCACCGTCGAGCAGTACTACCCGGAGCTCGGCCACGGCCAGCAGGAGCTGTCGGTCCGGCACGCGCCGGCCCTGCGGGCGGCCGACAACCAGGTGTGGTTCCGGGAGACCGCCCGCGGGGTGGCCTGGCGCCAGGGACTGTGGGCCAGCCTCGCCCCCAAGCCCGTCCCCGACCAGGCCGGCAACGGCGCGCACCTGCACGCCTCGCTGTGGGCCGACGGGCGCAACGCCTTCTGGGACGCCGGCGACGCCCGCGGCCTGTCCGAGGTCGCCTACCACTGGATCGGCGGGCTGCTCGCCCACCTGCCCGGGCTGGTCGCGCTCGCCTGCGGCAGCGTCAACAGCTACCGCCGCCTCGCCCCGCAGACCTGGAGCAGCGCCTTCACCTGCTGGGGGATGGACAACCGCGAGGCGGCGGTGCGGGTCCCCTCGCGCATGTGGGGCCTTGACGAGGCGTCGACCAACCTGGAGCTGAAGCCCTCGGACGCGACCGGCAACCCCTACCTGGCGCTCGGCGCCTACATCCACGCGGGCCTGGACGGGCTCCGCAACCGGCTGGACCCGGGCCGGCCGGTCGACGTCGATCCCGCCGGCCTGTCCCGGTCCTCCCGGTCGCGGCGGGGCATCAGGCGCCTGCCGGAGTCGCTGGCGGCGGCCCTTGACGCCCTGGAGGCCGACGAGCTGCTGATGGAAGCGCTCGGGCCGCTGCGGCGGACCGCCTACCTGGCGGTGAAGCGCTCCGAGGCGGCCACCTTCGCCGCCCACACCGTCGCCTTCGAATGCGCCCAGCATGCCGCCAAGTTCTGAGGCCGGGGCCGCGGCGCGGGTGCTCGGCGACGTGCCGCTGGTCGACCACCACTGCCACAGCCTGCTGGCGACCTGGCGGCGCACCGGCGGCGGGCAGTGGCCGGACTGGCGGCGCTGCTTCACCGAGGCGACGCGGCCGGCCGGCCTGGCCAGGGACGCGCCAGGGTTGCTCGGCTACCACCACTTCCTGACGGCGCTGGGCGAGTTGCTCGGCGTCGAGGCCAACCCCTCGATCACGGCGGTCACCGCGGAGGAGCTGGAACGCCAGGTGGTCGCCCGCCGCGACGAGCTGGCCGGCGCCGACCCCGGTCGCTACCTGCGGCTGCTGCTCGACCACGCCGGCACCGCCGCGTTGCTGGTCGACACCGGCTTCGCCCGCGACCGGACCCTGCGGCCGGCCGAGCTGGAGCGGGCCGCCGACCGGCCGGTGCACGAGATCGTCCGCCTGGAGGCGATGGCGGAGGAGCTGCTGCAGCCGGGCAGCCCCACCGCCCGCTCCCTCTCGCGCTTCCTCAACGGCTTCGAGGAGCGGCTGGGCACGACCCTGGAACGCGGCGCGGTGGCGCTCAAGTCGATCGCCGCGTACCGGGGCGGGCTGTGGCTGTTCACCGAGTCCAGCCTGGCCGACCGCCGGCGGGCGTTCTCCGGCATGGACAAGGCCGCGCAGGCCCAGCGGTTCGACGATCCCGTGCTGCTGCCGTTCCTGGTCCGCCGGGCCGCCGAGCTGGCCGCCGCCCGCCAGGTGCCGCTGCAGTTCCACACCGGCCTCGGCGACCAGGACGTGTACCTGCCCCACGCCGACCCGGCGCTGCTGTGGCCGCTGCTGCGCGACCCGCGCACCGAGGACTGCCCGGTGGTGCTGCTGCACTGCTACCCGTACGTCGGCGCCGCCGCCTACCTGGCCGGCACCTACCCCCAGGTCCACATGGACCTGTCGCTGGCCATCCCCCTGGCCGAGCCGATCGCCACCCGCCTGGTCGCCGAGGCGCTGGGCCTGTGCCCGCCAGGCAAGCTGCTGGCCGGCTCCGACGGTCACTCCTACCCGGAGATGCACTGGTGGGGGGCGACCGTGTGGCGCCGCGCGCTCGCCAGGGTGCTCCGGGCCGAGGTCGACAGCGGCGGGCTCGACGAGCCGGCCGCCCGCGCCGCCGCCAGGCGGATCCTGGCCACCAACGCCACCCGCCTGTACCGGCTGTGACCGGCGACGGGGAAAAGAAGGTCGCGCAGTACCTGACGGCCGCCCTGATCGCCGTAGGGATCCCGTGGTCTTGGTACTGCGCGACCTTCTTTTAGGTGCAGCGCGACAGCATCCAGCGGCCGCCGCGGGAGACAAGGGTGCAGCGGCACACGTCGACGCTGCCGGCGACGGTCCCGAGCGGCCGGCCCTGCTCGGTCACCAGCAGGGCCGGGGAGCGGCGCATCCGGGCGATCACCACCCAGCGCCCTCCGCCCGGCCGGTAGGCGTTGAACACCCTCACCGGCAGCCGCAGGCCGTCCAGGCGCCGGCCGGCGCGGCGCAGCCGGTCGATCTCGGCGCGGTCGGCGGCCATGCCGGGCGCGCCCGGCGTGTACACCGACCCGAGCAGCAGCGGGTCCCGCTCGCGCAGGGCGATCTGGCGCAGCAGCACCAGCTCCTCGAAGCGGGCGAAGATCCGCTCCCTGAGGTCGACGGGGACCGGTGGGCGGGTCACCCCGGGTGCCGCCGCCGAGGACGACCCCTCGGCCTCCACGGTGGCGAGCACGCCGAGCGCGCCGCAGGCGAACAGGACCAGCAGGACCGCGCCGACAAAGGCAAGGCCGACGGCGCTGTCGGCGCGGGCGCTGGTCGACGGAGGGTGGGGGGCGCTCTCCATCCAGGGTCCTCTCGGGGGCCCCGGTATGGTACGGCGCCGGGACAAAGGATGACAAACGCCCCACCGTCCCGTCCGCCCGCGGCGGCCCCCGGTTTACGCGGCGTTGCGCAGCGCCGCCGCGATCAGCGGGACGCCCTCGCGCCAGGTCGGCACCGACGGCGCCCAGCCAAGCTCCCGCCTGGCCTTGGCGTTGGAGACCCGCATCGAGGTGGTGAACGCCGCGTGCGCGTAGTTGGCGGGCCGCAGCAGCCAGGCCGGCAGCTCCCGTGGGGGCGGCGCGCCGACCGCCTCGGCGAGCGCGCGCAGGAACGTACGCCAGGCGACCGGCTCGTCGTCGACGACGTTGTAGGCCTGTCCCGCCCGCCCCCGCTCCAGGGCGGCCACGGTGGCGGCGACGGCGTCCTGGATGAACACCAGCGAGATCACGCCGGCGCCGTGGAGCACCGGCAGCCGCCGGCGGCGCAGCAGCTCCACGATCGCCTCGGATGCCGGGCCGGGGCCGTAGAAGCCGCCATAGCGCAGGCTGATGCCCGCGATGCCCTCGGCGGTGAGGGTCCGGCGGGTGCTCTCGCGCATGGCGGCGATGTGCGCCTCCAGCCCGGCGTTGCGCCCTGGCGGACCGAACCGCGGGTCCTCCTCGGTGAGCACCCGGTCGCCCCAGTCGCCGTAGCCGTAGCCGAAGATCATCGACTCGGCCAGGAACCGGCCGGCGCCGACCGCGCGGGCGGCCGCCAGCATGTTGGCCGTCCCGCGGGTTCGCAGCTCGTTGGTGGCCGCCATGCCGTGGTGGCGCATCGGCATGTCCCTGAACGCGGTCGCGAGGTGGACCACCGCGTCCACGGTCAGGCCGTCGACCGCCCGCAGCAGGCCGGGACGGTCCAGGACGTCGGCGACCAGCGGCCGGGCGCCGAGCGCCCGCAGCCGGTCGCGGTTGGCGGGGTTGCGGGTCAGGCCGGCGACCTCGTGGCCGCCGGCGGCGAGGGCGCGCACCAGCGGCACGCCGAGCGCGCCGGTCGAGCCAGCGACGAGCACCTTCATGACACTCCTCCAGGTTGGGTATGCCTTCGTACAGGAGACAATCCAGGACCTGCCGCCGTGACATGTCACACAGGAGGCGGCGGCGCTGTCAGAGGGACGTGAGCATGGAGAGCGGCGAGGCCTACCAGGAGCTCCGGCCGCTGCTGTTCTCGATCGCCTACCGCATGGTGGGCAGCGTGAGCGAGGCGGAGGACATCGTGCAGGAGACCTTCCTGCGCTTCCACCGCGCCGTGCGGGAGGGCGCGCAGGTCGACTCGCCGAAGGCGTACCTGTCGGCGGTCACGACCAGGCTGGCCGTCAACCACCTCCGCTCGGCCCGGGTGCGGCGGGAGCGCTATGTGGGGACGTGGCTGCCGGAGCCGCTGCTCACCGACGCGGCCGACGACGCGGCCCAGCACGCGGAGACCGCCGACTCGGTGTCGATGGCGTTGCTGGTCCTGCTCGAGAGCCTGTCGCCGGTCGAGCGCGCGGTGTTCCTGCTGCGCGAGGTCTTCGGCTACGGCTACGACGAGATCGCCGGCGTGGTGGACAAGACCGAGGACAACTGCCGCCAGCTCGCCGCCCGCGCGCGCCGCCACGTCGAGTCACGCAAGCCCCGGTTCGAGGCCTCACGCCAGCAGCGGGACGAGCTCGCCAGGCGGTTCTTCGCCGCGGTCGAGGAGGGCGACACCGAGGGGCTGGTGGGGGTGCTGGCCGCCGACGCGGTGATGTACAGCGACGGCGGCGGCAAGGCGCCGGCGGCCGTCACGCCGATCCACGGCCGCCAGCGGGTCGCTCGCTTCCTGCTCGGGCTGGGCCGGCAGGCACGGCAGGCCGGGACGCGGATCCGGGTCGCCGCCATCAACGGGCAGCCGGGGGCGCTCGCGCTCGACCCCGACGGCCGTCTCATCGGCGCCGTCTGCCTGGACATCGCCGAGGGCCAGGTGCAGACGGTTCGCTCGATCGTCAACCCGGACAAGCTCCGGCACCTGGGCCCGGTCGCGGACGGCTAGCCCTCCGGCCTGCGGCGCGACTCCAGGCGGCGCTCGGCGGCCAGGCGCCCGAGCTCGACCTCGTCGTGGACGACGAAGCGCATCGCCTCGGCGAGGGCCCGGTGGCCGGCCTCCTCGGCGACCAGGCGGTGCATCCGCTGGGCGACCAGCCGGTAGGCGGGGTGGCCCTGGGGGGTGGAGCGCAGCTCCGCGAGGTGCATCAGCTCGCGGGCGTTCATGGTCATGGCGAAGCGGACCCGATGGGCCATGCTCACGGCGTAGGCGGCCTGCGCCGGGAAGCGGGGCCGCAGCGCCCCGTGCAGCGCCGCCGAGTCCGCCATCGCCGCCGCGAAGCGGTCGCCGAGGCCGGCCTCGGCGACGTCGGCCGGCAGCTCCCAGCCGAGGTCGGGCGTGAGCGGCTGCCAGACGATCGTGCACATGCGGTGGCGTTGCAGGTCGCGGAAGGCGCCGTAGTCGGCGACCACGTCGAAGGTGTAGACGGCGCGCTCGAAGGCGCGGCCGGGGCGGTGGCGCCGGTTGCGCCGCTCCCCCACGTAGGCGGCGAGCAGCCGCGCCCGCTCGTCGGCGCCGAGCCGCGCCACCCGCGCCGCCACCGCGGCCTCGCCCGCGTCCAGGTGCGGGTAGGCGATAGCGGTGAGGACCTTGTCCTCGGCGGCCGGGTCGAACTCGGTGAGCCGGACCGACGGCGGCTCGTCACCGGCGCCGGCCGCCTCGCCCAGGACCGCGTCGACCACCTTGGCGGTCTCGTCGGCCGTCTCGGCCAGGTAGCGCGACCAGGCGACCCCCCGGTCGTCGCGGTCGACCCGCACCAGGAAGGCGGGGATCACCTGCCGGAGCTCCTCCAGCAGCAGGTCGGCATAGGAGCGGGCCTCCGGCAGCGGATGGGCGCGCAGCCGCAGCAGCAACGCCTCGTAGGCCTGGCCGCTGGCGAAGATGCCGAGGTTGGAGGTGGTGGCGGCGGGCAGCAGGCCGCGCAGCCCATCCAGCGCCCGCGCCTTGACCGCGCGGCGCCAGGCGGCCTCGCTGGACCCGGGCTCGTGGGCCACGACCCTGGTCAGGTGGTCGGTGAGGGCCGGCAGCAGCTCGGCGTAGGTGGCGAACAGCCCGTCGAGGACGCGGCGGTAGACGGGGCCGAGGTCGCTGGCGTCCACGTCGGGGTCGACGTGGTAGCGCCAGCGGCCGCCGGGGCGGTCGGCGTAGGAGACGTAGCGGGTGGACTGCTCGAGGTAGGCGGCCAGCCGGCCCCACTCGAGCGCCTTGGTCAGCAGGTTGGAGGCCTGCTCGCAGGCGACGTGCGCGCCCCC
>WNFV01013042.1_pt1 | contig 11899 bp, 10 predicted proteins | sample 5400101 | NCBI WGS metagenome assembly WNFV01 (sample SAMN13153361, study PRJNA577476) | soil metagenome | isolation source: 115 cm soil or saprolite under grassland replicate 1 | place: USA:California | collected 2016-06-15
GAGGTCGCTCGCTCCTGACGACACGCGGGGCAATCAGCAGGTGTGCGAGGCTTCAGGAGCCGCTCTCGAGCGGCGGTGAGCGTGGCCATCTGGTGGTGCAGTCGCTGCTGTGTCCAGTGCCATACCAGCCAGAGTACGAAGATGCTCAGCACCAGGCTGGACCAGAACCAATCGATCAACATACCGTTCCTCGTCACACAGGAGCGAGACCAAGCGGGAGGATGGAGGAAGGATAGCGAGGCAGGCTGGGATCGTCAAGCCGTCAGAAGGTGCGGCACGGAATTATCCACCATCAATAGAGGGAGGACCAGTGATTGGTACATTTCCCGTCTGATGCTGGTGGGAGTCGTGGGCCTCGGCAGAGAGAGCACATTGGGGGTGCTCCTTTGCGATTGGTGGAAGCTACCCTAACACTGGGCCTTTGTGGCAGCGGCAAGGTGTCATGCAGCACATCCAGCGCGATGATTTGGCATGGAGCGAGCAGGAGCACAAACCAATGGTCAGGACGCGCTTTAGCGCCTTCTCAGGCACCAACGCACCGTCCCGACCATCTGAGCCACAAGCTCCACCACCGGCTGTATCGGTAGCGCACACAATTCGTGCCGATTTTGGTTACGATTTCTCCACGCGAAAGCGATCGGACCGCAACACACATCGGTCAAGAAGCGTGGTAATATACCGACACAAAGTTTGATGATTAAGGAGACAAGTGGGTAGAACCGAAAGGGAATACTAAAGGAGTCTCCTTAACCGTACTTGGCCGAGGTAAGACCGTTGAGATTCCACGCGAGACCCATCCAGTGGACGGGTATGCGGGACAACGGGACCAACCTCGGCCAAGTTTTTGCCCTTCGATAAAAAAGGCGCTCGGCATGACGCCGGCGCCTTCATATCTGTAGCCGAGGGCTTCAGCCCGACCGCGACCTCAGCGCGCCAACAACGGTCGGGTCAGCACTACCCTCAGGCGCCTTTCGACGCCGGCTCCGCGGCATAGAGCCCGCAGGCGCGCGCTGACCCCAGAGAGCCAAGAAAGTGATCCACAGCCTATGACCGTCAGCGCGAGAGCTGTGCAGGTGAACGCAATAGAAGGTAATCGTACGCGCTCACAGCGGCCCGCGCCCCGTCACCGAGCGCAATCAGTACCTGCTCAACCAACGCCGTCGTCACGTCCCCAGCCGCAAACAACCCCGGCACGGTCGTTGCATTTCGCTGATCCACCACGATGAAGCCATCATCGTCGGTCTGCGCGAGAGGCTGCACGATTGCGTTGTTGGGAATCAGTCCCAAAGCGACAAAGGCCGCATCGACTTGCAACCGCTGCTCCTGCCCCTGGTATGCGACGACGACCTCGCTGACATGTGCCGGCCCGACCACCTCACGCACCTGATACCCCAACAGCACTTCAATGTTGGGCAGGTGCTGCACCGCCTGCACCATTGGCGCGCCCATCGTATTCCAGTCGGGGATAATCAGATAGACCCGTGTCGCTGTGTGCGCCAGTTCCACCACTCCCCGCAGCGCCCGCGACGACCCGCCAATGACCGCGGCGGTCTTGCCTGCCAGCAGCGGCGCGTGAGTCGTAACGGAATAGCCCAGCCCCTGGCCGAGCAACGCGGTGGCCCCGGGCACCAGGAGCGGTCGTGCCGAGGCGCCGGTTGCGACGATCACCGTGACGCTCTCATACACGCCATTGTGCTCGGTCGTGATCAGGAAGCCGCCATCCTGGTGGTTGACGCTCAAGACGCGGTCGTTGAGCGTCCGGTCGGTCTGGGCGCTCAGGGTACGTTCGAACTGGCGCACCGCCTCCTCACCGGCCAGATACTCGGTCGCGACTTGGCCCGCCAGCTCTTGGCGTCTGCCTGCCTTTCCGCCGAGATGCTCGTAGATCAGCAGAAAGTTGAGTTGCTTGCCGAGGGCGTAGATGGCCGCCGACAGCCCAGCGGGGCCACCACCGACGATAACGAGCTCGTACATTAGAGTGCCTCCGTCTGAAACGAGGCCGCGACTCGTCGCCCGTCATTGAAGAGGATGGTAGAAGACGCGGTGCGCGGTCGCGCGCTCCAAGCCAATCCCGACGGTGTAGGGGCAGGAGATGTCGTCAGCAACGATGTGGAAAATCCGGAGCAAGATGGCCCTTACGGCTCTATTGTAGTCGCTTTGTCAAGGCTGTAGTGTAGAATCTCACATGCCCTTTTGATGCCGCAGATAGGATGAGTGGATGCCACACGCCAAGCCGAGAACGGCTGATCGCCGGGTCAGCCATTTCCATTTGCCTACGCTTCCTCCATGGCACGAACCCTACCACTGAGTCATCAACGGCGAACCGGTCGCTCAGCGTCAGGGGCATCTACCACGGGTGAACTGGGCAGTTCTTCGACGAACTGCACCCAGCCGGGCCAGCCGCCAAATGCTAGCACCTCCCGATTCTCATCCGTAAGTTCCACCACTTTCTCATACGCTCCGTATTGCAGGACCAATGTCGTCGTTTCCTTATCATCGTCTGCCACATTGGTGATGCAGGCGCAATCGGGCGAGCAGCCGTGCAACAAAAAGGAGGCGAAACAGCTCTCGCTGAAGGTGCCGCCGGTACTGCTGTATTCGTTCGAACACAACCCAGGTGTCATCATGATTTGCATGGCTCAGCTCCTTTTCTTTACAGTCTCAGCAACAGTCTCCGTGGCGGGTTCACCGTGCCACCCTAGGGCTGCTGGTCCAGTGGCTTCCACTGCCCCCAATAGTAGTACATGTCCGTGCCCGGCGGCAGCGCTGGTGCAGTGGCAGTCACTGGGACGGGACGCTCCGTCCCCCGCACGGTGAAGGTGCGCGTCCCCGGCTGGAAGTAGATCAGCGCGGCACTGATTGTGGTCGCGACGACCAGCGCCGTGCCCACGGCCAACCGCTGCCAGATGCGGAGCGGCAGCGTCCGGCGCGTCGTAGTGCGCTGCAAAGACAGCTTCATTACCATCACTGTACCTCGCTTCTCACCTCTTGCACCTTGCACGCGGCATCAGGCGATTGCTACCAACGTGTGCGGGCGTGTTGCCATCTGGTGGCCGGTACCATGACAGCTAGGGGTATCGACAGCACGCGAACAGAAAGTAGCGTTAGCGAAAACTATCACAAGGTTGGGTGCTTGTGAGAAAGACCACTGTCACAAGAAACCGTAAGGTTCCCTGCACCCGAATGCGGTAAAATGCACTATTTGGTTGGTAACTCAACCGCCTGTTCTCACTGGAATCTTGGGGATGATCGCGCGCATTCGCGCACGGTTCTCACTCCTAGAGAACGTCACGACTAGGATGCGCCGCGCTGTTCCCATGAGGTCAGTGACGACTTTGTGAAAAATGCGCTTAGCGCTAGATTCTGCTCCGTTGATGTTAAGACCCCTGGTTAGAAATGCGGCGGCCTCGTCGGCAGTGAAACACAGATCCGCCGCGCGCAGCTCGGTTAGGTCACCCCGCGAGCGCAGCCGGGTCAGTGGCAATGGCGGGTCGGCCCGTGTGCTCATGACCAGATGGACGTGCGGTGGCAGGTGATCGAGCATGAAGGCGAGCGCCTTGTGGATGGCTGGTGTATCGATCACGTGGTAGTCGTCGAGTACCAGTACGGCGTCGGCTGCCAGTGCGGACAGGTCATTCAGGAGCATGGTCAGGATGATCTTGGCCGGCGGCGACTGGAGCGATTGGAGCAGCGCCAGCGCGGTCGTGCCGACCATCGGCGCAATAGTCTGGAAACCGGCAATGATATAGCTCCAGAAGCGAGTTGCATCGTTATCCTCGGCATCCAATGACACCCAGGCCATCCCCGGCGATTGCAGATTGGAAACGAGAGGTTGGAGATTGAGATCCCGCTTGGTGTAATCTGCGATCTGCAATCTGCGATCTGCAATCCATTCGCTCACGAGGGTGGTCTTGCCGAAGCCGGCGGGAGCCGCGATCAATGTGAGCTTGCCCGCTAGCCCGGCCTGGATGCGTTCGACGAGGCGGGGACGCGCCACCAGGTGTGGGCGTGGCGGCGGAATGTAGAGCTTAGTCGCCAGGAGTGGGCTGGGAGGTGCAGGCTGAGACGGAGGGGGTGTATCGATGGTGCCGAGTGGCGGGAAATCGGCGGGCAGATCCAGGCAGACGAGCTGAAAGATCTGCTCGGGACGAGTGAGATCCTTGAGGTGATATTCACCTAAGGCGTGTAGGGTCGTCCGGTCCGGCAGATCATCAGCGACTAAGTCGTGGGTCGCGTGCGAGAGCAGAACCTGCCCCCCGTGGCCGAGCGCGAGGATGCGGGCGACGCGGTTGAGCGGCCCACCGAAGTAGTCGCCGTCGCGTAGCTCCGCCGCACCCGTGTGCAGCGCCATGCGCACCCGCAGTGGGCCGCTCGATTCCCACGGTTCTATGTCTAGCGCGCGCTGTGCGGCCAAGCCGGCGACGAGCGCGTCGCTGGCGCGGGCGAAGACCGCATGGACGCTATCGCCGACGGTTTTGAAGACCACCCCGCCATGCGACTCGATCGCCTGGTGCAGGATGACGTCGTGACGGGCGAGGGCAGTGGGCATCGTGTGCGGGTGCTGCTCCCAGAGCTGCGTGCTGCCTTCAATGTCGGTGAACAGGAAGGTGACGGTTCCGGCGGGCAAGCTGGGCGCTGATGCTGCTGAGGGGATGGATCCGTCAACTGGCTCGCGCTTGGGAGCTGCGGCTGGAGTTGCGAGACTGAGCGCCACGGCAGTGAGCCGCTCGAGCGTCAGATCAGCCGATTTCCCGAGATAGGCGCTGCGGAGTGTGCCCTTGTGCTTGCGATAGGCTTTCCAATAGCCACCGGCCCGCGCGCTGCGCTCTTTACGCGCCGTGAAGCTACCTTGGTCACCGACAAAGGCAAATGTGGTCGCCGCCTCTAGCCAGGCGTACCAGGCCGGAGTGTCGATGGCGATCGTGCTCCCATCGCCTGCACCGCCGACCAACGTGCTACGCTCCACTCGTGGGGTCGTGCGCGCCATCGCCGTGCCCTTTCAGACTGCCGTGATGGAGCAGATCGGTAACTTGGTCTACTCTACAGCCGAGTCGGTAACTTTGCAAGTCGAGCCTGGGCGAGCAGCACGACCGAGTCGGTAACTGAGATGAGCGTGGAGGCTTCTGACAACGAAAGAGCAGTGCTGAGTGTCACAGGCCCGCGCTCCATCGTCTCCATCGTATGGGTGATGAAGCTGAGGATGTGGTTTAGTAGCCGTTCGGAGAGCAACGAGCTGCCCCAATCGTTGATGTAGTCGGCGCGCAGTCCCAGCACCCAGATACTCTGGACGATCTGGAACAGCGGCAGGGATGCCAGCTCTGTATCTGTAAGCGCTCGCACAGCTGTGTACCCTTCCAGGAACGAAGCGGCGATCGACTCCGGCTCATCGATGAGGAATGTGGCAATGTCATACGCCCGCCAGCCGACTCCGCACATGTCGAAATCGAAGAGTGTAAGGCGCCCATCGGCCGTAACATGGGCATTGGCAGATCCGGCATCGCCGTGACACAAGCCATAGCAGGGTGGTTCGGTAGGTAGCGCCGCGATGTGTGGCCGGATGGCGGCAGCAACCTGGCGCAGGAACGCCCAGTCAGTGTCGCGCTGTGCAAACGCGCTCGCTAAGGCTGCAAGCGGTTGATCCAACAGGGTCGCGAGGTCAAGCCGCGGGCGCAGCGGCAGCTGCGGTAGGGTATCCGCAACTGTATGCACCTGGGCCAGCGCCTGCCCATACGCGTGAGCGTATTGTGGCGTACACTGCTGGCTGAGCGGACGCCCTGGCGCATAGGTGAACAGGGCAGCACAACGTACGCCTTCGGGTGCCTGGATGGTGAGCAGCTGCTCGCCGCTGCGCTGCCGGATCGGTACGGACACCGAGACGTCGGCCGCGTGGAGGTAGGCCAGCACATCCAACTCGGCCAGGATTTCCGCCTCGGTGCGTCGGCTTGCCGGGTAGATCCGTAGAATCGCAGGACCACTAGCGGCTGTGACCTGGTAGGTATCCAGCATGGCGGATTTGATCAGGTGGCAGCGCACGCCGTCGAGACCATAGGCCGCGGCCACGACGCTCGCGAGCGCATCAGCCGATACAATCGAGCGCTGAACCGGAACGATTCGGCTGCGGTTGATGCTGGAATTCACCATGACCTCCCTGTCGAGCGTATCAATACTCGGGGTGAACGAGCAGGCCAGCAAGCCAAACGACGGACCGCTGCTTGCTCACGGGGCGTCCCGCGACCTGGGAGCCATCCTCGAAGCAGTATACAGCGGATAAGGTATGCTCGCACGTCAGCGCGTCGAGGCGTCGAGGCTCGTCATGCTCTCGTCAGCCGAGCCAGCGTCCTGCTTGAGGCACGGTGGGTTGGCCGGCATTTTCCAGGATCAACACATTCCGCCTGGATGTCGTGTGTGGAGGCGCTCTCAACCTCCTACAACACACATTATCTAGCGTGACCGGATAGTTACCAACGCTCATATCTCCATCGTTGTTGCTCCATTGTGCAAAGCTGTAGCGTGTGAGACCAATGCCGGTATGCACGCTGGTGTGGGCATGTCGCCGGCAACAATGGGTCACCACCGCATGTCAAGGCTTAAGAAGCGCAGCGGGCCTTGACGCGGTGGTACAATCAGCAGCTCCAGTGACAAGCACCTACGACGGGTCGGCATGAATCGCCGACGCGTGCGATCGAAGGGATCGTCGGAAGAAGCGACAGTGGAGGTAGGGGGTAAAACGGTGGTAGAGGCTTTTGACGCTGCTGGACTTGGCCACATGACGATTGTCATCTCTGGGAAGAATTTTCCTCCCATGTGGTTGCGGTTGAAAGCGCGTTATTCCGAAGTTATACCGAACGTGCAGTTTAATCGCGCTGCGTGATCTCACAAAGGCCTCACAGAGCCTTAAAATCAATCTCGACCGGGGGCTATCTGAAGGGGTATAATAGCAACGAGTTCGGCGGCTTGCACGCTCAAAGAGAAGACGATGAGTGCTTCAGGATCATACCATCTGCCTGCCTCACACCGCGATGCGCAAGCGGAAATCGAGCGCTTGGCCGCTCAGGCACACTCGGGCTGGGACAAAGAATCACGCACGTTGTCTTGGTTCGGACTGAAAGATGGTATGTCCGTGCTTGAACTCGGCAGTGGGCCCGGTTTTATTACCGAGCAACTCTTAACGCTTGTCCCGACCAGCCCTATTACCTGTGTCGAAATCGACCGCACCCTCCTTGATCAGGCTGAGCAGCACCTGCACCACAAAGCCAACCAGCGCGTCCGGTTCGTGGAAGGGTCGGTGATGGATACACACCTGCAGAGTGACCAGTTTGACTTTGCCTACGCACGTTTGTTGTTTCAGCATCTCCGTGATCCGATCGGTGCAGCCAAAGAGATCTGGCGTGTGCTCAAGCCAAGTGGTAAGCTGGTCATTTATGATATTGATGATGAGCTCTTCGGTCTCTTCCAGCCAGCGCTTCCAGAGTTCGCACCTGTGCTCGAGGCGTTCGGGCAGGGGCAAGCAGCACGGGGCGGCAATCGGCATATCGGGCGGGGTCTGTGGCGTATCCTCAATGCTGCGGGATTTTGCACTATCGATTTGGAGGTCGTTGGGTCACACAGCGCCGACAGTGGCGTCGAACCTTGTTTGCGGCATATACACCCGGACCGAATGCGCTCGCGCGCCGAACGCGGGCTCCTGTCAGAGGAGGACCTCGAACGGTTTCGTGCCGCGCTGATAGCGTTCGCTGCCTTGCCTGATGCGTATACCCTCTGGCTGAGTTTGATGATATGCGGCGAGAAGCCGTAGCAGGACTAGTCGGCGTGCCGCCGAACACGGGCATCCTGAGAAACCCCTAACCTGGTATGGGTTCGGTCGTGCTGTCTGGTTGGTTCATGGCGGCAGGCGTGAGGGTATACCCCAGCTTCTGCGCTCGACGACTCAACTGGCGCAGCTCGCGCTCCTGGCGTTTTTGGTCATCCGCCTCGGCACTTTCCGCTTCATAGGCTTCACCATCTTTCAGCAGGTGATAGACGATCCGCGCAATTTTGTGCGCGGTCGCCACCGTCGCCTGTTGCGGCCCTTTCCGCGCTCGCATGGCTCGATAGTAAGCGCCAATCGCCGAGTCAGATCGCGACACCGACTGCGCGGCTTGGCGGAAGGCTTGGGTGGCGCGATTGACTACCTTTTGGATCCGTGAGCGCAGCACCTTGCCACCCGAGCTGTCGTTGCGCGGCGCCAATCCCAGCCAAGCGCAAAAGTGCTTCACGCTCGGGAAGCGACTCATATCCGTGCCGATCTCACTGACAATCGTTTGCACACTCGACGCCGAGAGGCCCATGACCGCCACAAGATCGACCCCCAGAATACGCGCATACTGCGCACGGGTCTCCGCAGGCGGTGCGTTTTTGGTCTTCGAGTGGGCTTTGGCCCTTGGCAGATCCGGCAATGGCGCATCCATTGCGCCACGCGACTCTATGCGCTCCAGATACTGCGCGATCTGGGAATCACAGATCGCGATCTGGGCCGTGTAAACGTCGTAGATCACCAGCGCTTGCTCCATCACGAACCGCAGTTCGTCCTTCCAGGCGCCGGTCAACGCTTTGGCAATCGTCTCCTCACTCGATTTGCAGGCCGGATTACGCTGCTGCGCCAGGCGTACCGGGTCACGCTCGCCAGCGACGATTGCGCGGATGATCGCCTGACCGGTGGTGCCATGATGGCACTCAGCACCCGTTCCACCTGGATGTTCATCTGCTGCATCGCCTTCTGCATGTGCAGGATATGCGGCGCCCGATGCTGGATGAGTTCGGCCCGATAGCGCACCAGCGTGCGCAATGCGGCAATTTCCGCGTCCGGGCGAAACGCGGCCGCGCGCAGCCCGAGCGCGTGGAGCTTTTGCAGCCACTGGGCAGCATTCCAATCGCTCTTGCGACCGGGAACGCGCTTGACATGCCGTGCATTCACCAGATAGGGAACGATCCCGTGCTGCTCGAGCAGTTCATAGATCGGCACCCAGTACACCCCAGTCGACTCAAGCGCGACGGTATCGATGCCACAGGCCAGCAACCAGGCGACCAGCGCGGCTAAGTCCGGCGTAAAGGTGCGGAAAACGCGTACGGGCTGGGGGTCACGGTCGGGAGGCACCGCGACGACAATCTCATCGGCGCCAATATCCATGCCAGCGGCGTTGGGATGGATAGTCGGCAGTCCCTCGATCTGAAGGGTCTTGGGGGTGCGGCGCATCTGTGCCATGACAACCTCCTGGAACATAGAAACACTACCTGAGCGACCAGCCCCCGCATCTGTGCAGTTAGCATCCTGATCGGGGTCGCTCGCGGCCGAAGCCACGAGCGCCACCAGTGACGGGGGCACCGATGCGTGGGAACCAGGATGGAGCATGGGCTCAGCGGCTCCAGTGCCCGTGACGATCGCTTGCTGCTGGTCGTGGTAACATTATAGCGAGGGAAGGCGCCAAGGGGGGTTTCTCTGGTAGGGAGTCACGCCCACCGTGATGGCCGGATGGAGCCGACGCGCTGAAGCGCGCGGCTCATGCCCGGCGTTGGGCGGGCCGAAAACCACACGCCGATCGAGCACATCAAGAAACCAGAAAAAGACTCAATAGAGCGCATCAAACAGCCAGAACCGAAGGGGCAGTGCCTGACACGCAGGGTGTTAGCTCGCCCCATCACGACATTGATTGCCCTTCCAACATTCGCGCGGACAAAAATGCAGGGACAGAATTGCATCCCGAAGCAAAGGGGGCTAGGTGTCCATACCTGTTGAAGAACATGCTGGCCCTTTCTTGAGCGCCGCTCGGGTGTTTGCCTGCGGCCACAGCGACGTGGAGACGTAATGAGTAGTTCAGAATCGATCGACCCCCTACTTGCCGAGCAGATCGCCTACTACCGCGCCATTGCGATGGAATATACGGTAGACGTCGATGCCGCACGTGCGCTGGCTGCGGCGCTCGAAGCCTATCAGCCCGCGGGGCGCGTGCTCGAACTCGCCTGCGGCCCAGGGGCGTGGACCGAGCTCTTGCTCCGCTATGCGACGAGTGTCACCGCCATTGACTCGGCGCCTGAAATGTTGGCCCGTGCGAAGGCCCGTGTTGGCGTGGAGCGGGTGCGCTTCATCCAAGCCGACCTCTTCCGCTGGACGCCGGACCAGCGCTACGACTTCGTCTTCTTTGGCTTCTGGCTCTCCCACGTGCCGTTTGATCGATTCGAGTCGTTCTGGTCGATGGTGGCCGACAGTCTCGCGCCGGCGGGACGGGTCTTTTTCGTCGATGACAACGACCGCACACCGGAGGAGCTCATCGAGGGCGATTCGTCCACGGCGATCCGCCGCCGTCTCACTGACGGCACCGGCTTCCGATTGGTGAAGGTTCCGTACACGCCGGCAGCGCTCGAGGAGCGACTTGAGCGCCTCGGGTGGCGCATCAGGGTGACCCCGCTTTTTGGGCCTTTCTTCTGGGGGGCTGGAATTGCCGATCCCGACCGTGGTAAAGGCAGCGGCTAGCGCAGGATCGGTGCTACAAGCTATGCATGAATACGGCCACGCGGCGCACCGGACGTATAGCCTTGTCCCGGAGCGGGGTGAAGTGGGAGGGCGAGCTAACAAGCGGTTAAACTGCCGGATCGGGAAACTGATGCGCTTTGTGGCCGACTTTGCTCAAGCGCTGGTCGAGCAGGCCGAGCATGCCCTGTTGGACAAACCGCCGAGCCTTGTCGCCGACAGTGGTGCGATCGAGTTCGGTTTGCTCACTGCGCGTGGTGACCGATTCGGCAAACAAGACGATGGGACGAATGGCTTCATAGGGCAACCTGGAGCTACTACTGCATCAGCCCTGGACCATGATAACGCGCATGATAGCTTATCCGTCTTACTGAACAGATGACAGCTTGTTGTATGGTGCAGTAACGCACAGCAAGCTGATGCTGGTGCAGCGCCGATTTTAGTGTGCTGACCAACACTCCCTTTGTCGTAGATCGACACCAAGCGTCTCTCTGGTCGCTTACACACGACTGATGTATTGGGAATCTTCCAAAATGCGACGTTAGCTGACCGTGATGAAGGTCGGCACATTTCTGCACCCGCGCTCTCCACCACTGCGCTGACAACGGGCAGAATGGTAATGAGAGCATTATTTCACAGTAATATTCTCCGTTCCCCTTGGAGTTCCGCAGACGCGTGCTGTGATTGCAGCGCGCCTTTTCTTTTCGCCCATCCCAACTGACTGCACTCACCCCCATTCTCACATACTCGTTCCTACCTGTCGTCTGTGCGTGTCACAGGCGCTGGCGATTGTACCACCGCGTCAAGGTACGCTGCGCGCACTCGCGCTTGCTCTTCGACCTTGACCTGCGGTGGTGAACCTGCTCCGACCTGTGACAAGCACTAGAAGGAGCAACTTATGCACCCACCACCCTTCCCAGCCGCCATCGACGCCGATCCACCCATTCCCTTTACCCACGAGGAGATCGGCAGCGCCGCCCACGAGAAGCACATGCCCAGCGTGCGCGCGGTCGCGGTCGATCCCGATCGCGGCCTGGTTCTGCTCAACCTGGTCGGCGCCGATGCCTCGGTCTCAGCAGTCATTATGGAATTGCTCAGGAGCAAGAGCAACGGTGTCGGCTTCATGCCGACCCTCTTTGCACGCCAGCCGACCAACATCCCAACGCAGCTCAGCATCCAGCCCGGTATCCGCTACAGCACCTTCCGCAGCGCACTCGCCACCCCTGGCGGCTCGCTGAACCAGAAGAACTGGTGTCTGCTGATCGCGACTGCCAATATCGCCGAGAGCCGCCGGCGGGCACCACTCATCCCCCCGCAGCTGCTGCCACCCCCGCCTCTGCCGGCGACCGCCGAGGTAGCGCCTGCCGCGCCGACCAACCAGCCACCTGCCACGCC
>WNFV01008156.1_pt1 | contig 11897 bp, 10 predicted proteins | sample 5400101 | NCBI WGS metagenome assembly WNFV01 (sample SAMN13153361, study PRJNA577476) | soil metagenome | isolation source: 115 cm soil or saprolite under grassland replicate 1 | place: USA:California | collected 2016-06-15
AGGCGCACACGGAGCTGTGTCGGGAGGGAGGCGCGTACCTCCTTTATCTCCTGCTCGATGAGATCGTGGACGGATACTTCGACGCCCTGGACCGCCTGGAAGACCTGTCGGAAGAAGTGGAGGACACGGTGTTCCGGGAACAAGAGACGCCCACCGCAGAGGAGGTGGGGCGCCCGACGCAGATCTTCCAGCTCAAGAAGCAGCTCCTGAAGTTCCGCCGGGTGGCGGCTCCGCTTCGCGACGTCCTCGACGTCATGCAGCGCCGAACGATCGACGTCGTGAGCGCGCCGCTCGAGCCGTACTACCGGGACGTGTACGACCACGTCCTGCGGGCGACGGACTTCCTCGACAACCTGCGCGACATCTTGTCCTCCGCCTTGGAAGCTCACCTCGCCGTGGTCAGCAACCGGCTGAACGAGATCATGAAGCGTCTGACGTCGTGGGGCGCGATCATCCTGGTGCCCACGCTGATCGCCGGGATCTACGGTATGAACTTCCGCCACATGCCGGAGCTGAACTGGCTCTTCGGATACGCGTTCGCGCTCGGGCTCATGATCGTCTCGGCCCTCCTGCTGCTCCGGGCGTTCAGGCGCCGCGGCTGGCTCTGAACCCTCAACTCCACGCCTCCGCCGCCTGGCTCAAGGCCGGCGCGATCTGGGCCGCATCGGCCCCGGGCAGGAAGACCCGAAAGGAAGCTCCCCCGCCGCCACGATCCTCGACCCATGCTCTTCCCCCGTGAAGCTCAGCGAATCGGGCAACCAGAGAAAGACCGATCCCGACTCCCGGAGAGTGAGGGGTACGCCGGGGGCCTTGCCGGAAGGGCTCGAAGATTGCTTCCCTCAGGTCCTGGGGCACACCCAGGCCCTCGTCTTCCACGGCCAGCAGGAGGCCTCCGTCCTGGGACTCTGCCCGCACCCACACGCGGGTTCCCGCCGCGGTATGCCGCGCCGTGTTCGCCAGCAGGTTCTCCAGGATCCGCTCGACCTTGGGCGCATCGATCGGGACGACGAGCGGCTGCACGTCCAGGGATACCGGGTGGTCTCCGAACAGGTCGGTAGTCTCCACGACCCGCCGGACCAGCGCGGCCACGTCCGTGGGCTGCCGGTTCGGCTGGACGATGCCGCGGGCGAGCCGGTCCAGGTCCAAGAGGTCGGAGAGAAGGCGTTCGAGCTTGCGGGCGTTCGTCACGAGCCGGCCGAGCAGGTCCTGCCAATCCTCGACGGACAGGGAGATGTCCCTTCGCTGCAGGGTCAGAGCGATCCCCAGGACGGCAGCCAACGGAGTCCTCAGCTCATGCGACACGGCGTCGAGGAACGTGTTCTTCATCTCGTCGAGCGCTCGAAGACGCTGGGCGGCCTGTTGCAGCTCGTCGAACCGGCTCGCGTTCCCGAGCGCCAGCGAGGTGATATCGGCCATGCCTTGGGCGAGGGCCAAGTCCAGTTCGCCGAACCGGGCGCCCGCCGACGGCGACAGGATCACGATGGCCCCCAGATTCTCCGGCTCCCACCGAAGGGGCGCCACCAAGACCTCTCCGTCAAAGTCGAGGAGCCGGTATTGCTCGGGCACCGTCGCCACGACCTCCCGGGCAAGGATGAACGGCTCATCGACCGAGTGGAAGAAATCCATGGCCACCTGCCCTGGCACTTCTGGAGGATCCTTCGGCGCCGGCTCGATGAGTGAACCGAGCATCCACCTGAACCCTCCGGTGGCGGGATTGCGAACGTAGACCTGCACGCCGGCGCATTCGATCTGCGCGGGGATCGAGGCTACGGCCTGGGCGAGCACCTCTCGGACCCCGTGCATCCTCGTCAACGCCTGCGAGAACTTCAGGAGCCCCTGCGAGGCGCTCGCCTGCTGGCGCTCCTGCTCCAGGAGCCTGGCGTTCTCGATGGCCACCGCGGCGTGGGAGGCCAGCACTTCCAGGAGTCGCTGGTCCTCCCCGTCGAACTGGTCGATCCCGAGCTTCGCCAGCGCCACGGTCCCGATGACCTTTGCGCCGTAGCTAAGCGGGACAACCAGGAGCGACTCGTCCAGTTCGGGCGTCCCCGCAATGAGTACGGCATAGGGATCGACGTTGGTGTTCGGCGCGTAGTAGGACTCACCAGAGACCGCGACCCGCCCGGTGACCCCTTCCCCCACGCGGAGGACCAGCGCGTCGAAGGTTTCTCCCTGGTACGCGGAGAGTTCTCCCCGGAAGGCGATCGGGACGAGGGTCTTCCCATCTTCTGAGATGAGGTGGACCCGGCAGTTGTGGTAGTCGATGAGGGCACGAAGCTCGCCGGTAATGGCCTCGGCGATCTGCCCCACATCGTTGAGCTCGTTGAGGCGGCGGGCCAGCCGGTGGAGCATCTTGAGCTGGGCGACCGACCGCACCTCGTTCTCCCCGACCCACGCCAAGGCGCCGTCGTCCTGCCGTGCTCGCTTGGTCCTGGGAGCAGCCACCTGATCTCGCCTTCTCGTGGGACGCTGCTTCTTGTATCGGCCAGCGCAACGAGACCCTTCAAGGGCCGCTCAGTCGTCGATCGCCGCGTACGCCGAGGTCCAGAAGTCGAGACACACAGCCGGGGGGCTGGGGGACGTCCAAGCGCGCTGGGTCATGATGATGGTGACCATGTCTTCCCTCGGATCCGAATACCACGTCGTGCCCAAGCCGCCGTCCCAACCGAACGTTCCGACGCACCTCGCCACGTCGTCGCGCCGAGTGACGACGGACATGCCGAACCCCCAACCCCGGCTGTCCCAGAAGCCGGGGACGAAGCCCGACGCCGCTTTCTGATCGGGCGTCAAGTGGTCCATGGTCATGAGCTCGACCGAGGGCCTGGACAGGACGTGCTCACTGCCGTGCTTGCCCTGGACCAGCATCATCTGGCCGAAGGCCAGGTAGTCGTCGATCGATTGTGGGGGGAGGCAGCTGCGAGCGAGCTACTGGTAGGCAAGCTCCGGTGTCGGAAGATACTTGGGTTCACACTGGGGCTCGATCGTGGAGGTGACGGGACGCTATTCGAACCTCCTTCGTCAACTCGACGTTCTGCTTCGGGGAGTTGTCTGACGCTGCGAGCAATCAGCTCGGCGCTGCCACGGCGAACCCGAGCGTCCGAGCAGCTCGGGACATGCGTTCGTCATAGGTCACGACCCGCGCCAAGTCGGTACCAAGCTGCTGGGCTGTCGCCAGGTGGATAGCGTCGAGCGACCCGATGTTCGCAGGCAGCATGGAACCGGCGGCGGTCAGCACACGGTCGTTCACGCGCGCGAGATCGAATCGAGTGAGCACTTCCTGGCCTCGAACGACCACATCGGGACCAAGCGGCAGAAGTGCCCTCGCCACCTCGGTTCGAGCCAACGCGCTGGAGACGAGAGGGCGGCGGCGGCGCAAGTATCGTCGGAGCGCGGCAGATTCCGGCTCCCGAACGACGAGCTTCACGATGGCAGACGAATCGACGTAGGTGGCCCGCTCAGCGCTCATCGCGCCGGAGGCGGGCGAGCACGCTTGAGGGCGGTTCCTGGCCGGGGGCGAGCTTGATCGGCTCGGGGAGATCCTCCAGCCCGGCCCTGCCGGGCGCCAGCTCACCCGAAGCACGAAGACGCTCGAGGGGACCTCGCTCAGGAAGCGGGGCGAGGACGGCGATCGGGCGGCCGCGGTCGGTGACTTCGAAGGTTTCGCCCGCCTCGACCCGACGGAGCAGCTCGCTGGCCCTCTGCCGCAGCTCGCGCACACCCACTTGCGTCATGTGCTATTTGTAGCACACCGAGCGGCCGCCCGCAAGTGCCCCGGTCTCCCAGGGCGGTACTTGTGTCGGTTCGCTCGACGATAGCGCATGCGGCCGCTGAGGACGGCGTTTGAATCCCCTTACCTCTCCGGACCGCGGCCGCTGGTCAGATACCGTGCGAACAGTGGTGGAGGTGAGGGGATTTGACCCCCTGACCTCTGCCGAGCGAAGGCCTTTCAGGGGTTTGAGGATCGTCAGCCCCTCGGGGCAGCATCCCTCCCCGTGCCCCTTTCCGGCGCCCATACCCCGCCCCCGTGGCGTGCTGGGAGGGCGGCTGCGAACCGGTCGATCTTCCCAGACCGACTGCGTCTCCCGATAATGGAGCTCGTGATCGACCCACTCGACATGACGGCCGTGCGGAAGCTCTCCTCGCCCACGCTTTCTGGCCCGGCCCTGGAGGCAGCCCACCGGCTGCTCTCAGCGCCCTCGCCAGACGCCGAACTCGACCGTCTCTATCCCCTCCTGGTTGAGCATCACGTAGCGCCGGCGATCCTCGAAACGTTATGCGGCGCCGGGGGGGAGCTCGCCGAACTGTCCGTCGCCAGGGAGCTCGTGGCCACGTTGTGGCCGTTCAACCGTCTACTCCCTGAGCTGGTGGAGAACCCTCCCGGACGAATTCCGCTCTCAGAGCTGGCGCTGGCGATGCAACGCCATACGGCGCATCTGGACGCGGTCGTGCAAGGCCTGAGCGATCGGGGCCTCGCCGAGCGGTTCGTTCTGCTCTTCGGCGGGGCCCTGAGGCTGGTCGCTCCCCGCTACCCCCGGCTCTCCAACGACCTCGACGTCTACACGCCCGGCGCGGCGGGAGGCGTTGCGCTCGTCCGTGAGCTCTGGGACCGCTGGGGTTTCGTGCTCGTCCGGCTGCGCACCTCGCGCTTCGACGGTCAGGGGCTCGGTCACCTCAAGCTTCTCAGGACGACCGACGACGGCCACCAGCTCCACGTCGACGTCATCGCCGGGGGGCGTCCCGCCAGGCGGGGACTTGTGCCTGCGTTCGTCGAGCCGGCGCTCTTCGAGCGCAGCAGGGTGATGACGCTCGAGGGCCGGCACGTCCGCGTCCCGTCTTCCGAGGACATGCTGGTATGGCTCGCCGAGAAGGTCGTCCGGCGCGGACACCTCCGCCTTCGGGACGTGCACGATGCCTGGGTCCTGGCCTCGAACGGATCAGGCGGGACGGACTGGTCCTACGTCCTGGAGGCCTCGGCCCGGCACGGGCTTCTCGGGATCCTCTCCCGACTCCTCGCCGTGGCAGAACGGGTGAACGGCCACATCGCCATCGAGCCCGACGTGCGCCTCGCCATGCGGCCGGGCCCCCTGATGCGCCGGCTCCTTCGGGGACCCGTCTCTCCGGCCTGGCGGAGGGCGTGGATCGTGGCCATGCTGGCCCGAGGTCTGGCCCACCCTGGCGTCTACAGAGAGATCGCCGCCGGTGGACTGCGGGCGAAAGTCCTGAAGGAGAGCTCGCGCGTGGCCCAGCGCGCCGTGGCTCGAGACCTCCGGCGCCTGCACGGCGGCGCGGGCAACCAGCACTTGACTATCGGGTGGTTTCCCAATCCGAAGCAAGCGGTGCGCCGCTCACCGGAGGCATAGTCCCGAGGCCCCTCCCGTGGACTTGCGTTCCCCTCTGGACACGAGGCGGCGGCCGATGGTCGAATCACTCCCCGGCCTAAGGGGAGTGGGGGATGAGTTCCTCGGGACTCGTTGTCGGGGGCGTGACCGAGCGCCGAAAGGGGCGGACCGGCGGGCCCCTGGTGGTGGTCGAGGGGACGAACGCAGTGGGGAAGAGCTCCGTGGCGTCCGACCTCGCGGAGCGCCTCCAGGCGCAGGCCTTCCACTTCCCGCCGGCGTTTGTGACGTTCCGTGAGGAGGTAGGCCTGGATGCGCGCGTGGCCCCGATCCCGCGCCTCGTCTACTACCTCGGGGGGATCCTGCATCTGTCTTCGCTGATTGGTGAAGCCATGACCGCCGGGCCAGTCGTCTGCGATCGCTACGCGGCGAGCCCGATCGGGGCGGTGATCGCCGACGGTGAGCCGCCGGAGGAGGAAGTGCTGTCGCTGTTCTCGGCGTTCGAGCCGTACATCGCTCGACCCGACCTGACGATCCTGCTGCGATGCGACCACGCCAACGCCCGAGCTCGGCTGGAGGCGCGAAGCCGCCGGGAGGGATCGCTCAACGTGCTTCACATGCGTTCCCTGGAATCCCCCGCCTATTTCCGCCGCACGCACGAGGCGATCCGTCGACAGGTGTATCGCATGGGGCCGGTCGTGGAGATCGACACGAGCAGTCGAACGGTAGAGGAGACCCGAGAGGCCGCCTGGCGAGTCGTTCGGAGCCAGGTTCAGCAGGCATAGCCCATGCCCGTCCTTGGCCCGCTCACCTACCGGCGCGGGAGCACCTCGAACCTACTCTGGGTGTTCCTGCGTGACGCCGACGAAGCCCTACGACCGCGGACCGGGCTCACCCACGACGCCGCGGGGGCCACCGTCGCCTTCGTCAGGGAGGACACGCTCCTGCCGACGAGGGTTGGCCTCCGGCCGGCCACGCTGGGGCGACATACGGCGGGCGGCTTCATCGAAGCGGACGCCTCGTCGATGCCGGGCGTGTACGAGTTCGGCTCGCCGGACGAGATGTTCGCCGAGGGAAGCTCCCAGGCGCTGGTCCTCTTCCGCTTTCCCGGTGCGGCGCCGGAGGCCACACGCATCGATCTGGTGGTGCACGACCCGTGGGACCCGATCGCGGTGGGGATCGGGGGGCTCGGAGACCGGCGCCGGCACGCCTTCCTCCGAGGGGCCATGCCGGGGGCGACCACGGAGAGCCTTCTGGATGGAGAACGTCTCGAGCTTCGACTCACACAGCGGCTCGCCTCGAGCGACGGGTGGGGGGGCGGCAGATGGTCGGGGTTGGTGCCCTGAGGATGCCGTCGTCGCCCCATCTCGTCATCCGCGCCGGCTCCCGGGGCCGGAGCGCGTTCGTGTTCGCGCGGGATGAGGAGCCCGGGGCCGGCGGGGTCACGGGCCTCCGTCATGACGCGCCGGGTCTGGCGGCAGCCTACCTTCGCAGCGGAAGCGGCGGGGTTCAGCCGATCGCCCTCCGCGAAGGCCGGGCGGACCGGCACGTCCCGGGGGGGTTCCGAGAGGTCGACCGCCGCCTGCTGCCTGGCCTGTACGAACTCGGCCTGCCGGACACGGCCCTCGCAGAGGGCTCGCCGAGAGTGATCGTGTCGTTGCAGGCTCGGGGAGCGGTGATCGAGCCGGTGGTGGTCTCGCTGGTGGCCTACGATCCGCGCGAGCCCGAACGGATGGGAATGGGGTGCCTGGAATGGCCGGTGCGCTGGCGTTTCCTCCGCCGGGGGCTCCCCAAGCTCACCTCCATGGAACTCGCCCTCCAGGCGGCCGGAGAGGAGCCGTAGCCCCAGTGTCCACGTACACGATCCGACACGGTTCCACGGGCCGAGTCCTGATGCTCCAGGCCCTTCGTATCGAGGGGGGCCCGGCCATGGGCCTTTTGCACGACAGCCCGGGGGCGACCGCCGCGTTCGTTCGCGAGGGTGAGCCCCCCGTCTCCGTCGCCCTCGCTCCGGGCAGCCGGGAGCATCACGTCCCCGGCGGTTTCCTGGAGATCGATCGAGCCCTCCTCCCCGGTGTGTACGCGTTCGGGGCTCCAGACCAACTCCTCGCGCCGGGCTCACCGCACGCCGTGCTGATGATCCGGTTCGACGAGGCGCTCATCGAAACGGTGGAGATCGAACTGGTCGCGTTCGACCCCCTCGACCCGGTTCGGCTCGGGATGGACTCTCTGTCGCCGGAGTGGAGGGTCCGCGCTCTGCAGGGGGCGTTCCCCAAGCTGGCGGCGGAGGAGATGGAAGGGCAAGTGCCGCTGTCTCCCGACAGGTAGGACCGCTCCTACAGGTAGTCGTCCTCGTCCCTGGCGGGCGGGCCCTCCCCGGGGATGAGCTTCGCCTCCAGCAGGAATCCCCGGCGGCGGTTCCGCACGGTCGCGATCACGTCCGGGGGAAGGGTGGCCGGGAGCCGACGAGCGTTCTCGATGAGCTCAGGGGCCTGCAGGAAGAAGACGTCCCCGGGCTCCAGGCTTCCCACGGCCACCCAGCGGCGCTCGAGTTCGAGGAACGTGCGGCGGAGCGGATGCGAGTACTTGAGCCAGAGCAGGTGATGGTTCTCCCGTTCCACGTTGAGGTCATGGATGAAGCGGGCCATCCGGTTCAGCGCCTCCGCCCGCCCCGTGGCGTGCGCCATGTCCAGGTGGAATCCCACAGCGAAGAGGTTGCGGCGAAGGTTCTCCCGGTACGGCGAGGGGGCGTGCGGCTCTGTCGCGAGCGCCGTGTCGAGGACGCGACCCACCGTGTCCCAGGGCTCGAACAGCAGGTCGCGGTCACGCATCCAGTGCCATCGCTCGAGATGGAGGTCGATGAGACCAGCTAGGTCTGGATGTTCACCGCGCGTCACGGCTTCCTCGGCGCGCTGCCGAGAATCCAGCCCGGCGGTCAGCAGGGCCTCACGCAGCCGCCCGACGTCGGCCATGTACTCGCCGCTCATCACGGGCGTGGTGGGAGCGATGAACTCCTGGGCGCTCGGCCACGCGAGGCCGGCCGGGGGCGGCCCGATGCGCGCGAGGTGGTGGCCGACTGTCTGTTCGATGAACGGGTAGGCGATGTCGTCCCCCTGCGCCTGGATGAACCAGCACAGTGAGAAGAACTCGACCCACCGCGGCCACCAGGCCGTGATGAGGGCCACGATGCGGTCCGCGGAGATGGACGCCAACTCCTCCTCGGAGGTCGGGAACAACCGGACCACCTCCTCGAGGTGGGCGTAGGACGCGCGCACCCGCCTCATGAGGTCGGCCATGAAGGCCTCGTCCCAGGTGGCCCGGACGATGGCTTCCCACACGCTGGCGAAGGTGTCTGCCCGGAAGTGATAGCGACATCGGATCCACTTGATGTGCATGGGACCGACGTCGCGGAACCCCAGGATCCTCGGCACCATCTCGAAGCCCGGCTGCACCAGGGACTTCAAGAGCGGAGAGATGACGAGCTCAGGCCGAACCTCCAGCCATTCGAACGTTCCGGTCTCGGCGGACGTCGCGAACTCCTGGTGGAACCGGGCGTATTCGGGCAGGATCGCCCACCACCGACGGCGAAACGCCGGATCGGGCATCCCGGCCCCCCTGACCCCGGGTCGGTGCCCGAAGAACTTGAGGGTGTCCAGGGTGGCCTCGATCGCCTCGCTCACCCCACCCAATGCCGGGGCGTCCACCTTGGCCCCGGCTCGGACGACGGCTGCGGCCGAGAGGGGCACCGCGGCAGGCCCGGACGGCCACCGTGGGCCCGGATCGAGGGCGATCGGGGGGGCATTCGGATCCTCGGGTCTGTGCAACCGGATCCGCGCGTCGCCCAGCCGCCCGACGGCCTCGGCCAGCTCCGGACGGGAGAGGCTTCCGATCGGGAGGAGGAAGACCGCGGACAGCGAGGCCCGTGCAGCCACCGCCGCGACGCGTCGGACATAGCCCGCCAGGGCTCTCGCTCGATCTTCCGCCGACCATCCCTCGAGATCGCGCCACAGCCCCTGGTCGTCCGACCGCAGGTCGACGTCCGATATCAAGACCACCGCCCCGATCCCGTGCGGGATCGCTTCCAGAGCGGCCAGGGTCGGGGCGATCGGTATGAGGTCGTCTCGGCCCTTGGTGGCCTGCTCCCAGATCGGCCAGATGTCTTCCCATTCGGCCGGGCGAGGAGGGGCGGCGTCCCTCCCAAGCGACAGGAAGCCCTCGTATACCGCTCCGCCCGAGCCGTCCACCGTCACGGCTTGGGCGGCCGACAGCACGCTCGTGGCGCGTTCGGTGCCGACCACACAAGGGAGGCCCAGCTCCCTGGACACGATGGCCGCGTGGCAGATCATGCCTCCCACGTCGGTCACGATGGCCGCCGAGTTCCGCATGGCCACCACCATGTCGGGATTGGTCATGGGCGTAACCAGGACCTCTCCTCGTTCGAGCCGGAGCGCGTGCTCGATGTTGAAGACCAGCCGGACCCCGCCCGAACCAACGCCCGGACTCGCTCCCGTCCCGGTGAGCACCGGCGAAGAGCCTGCAGGCGCCGGTCCGCCAGAGACCACCGCAGGGGCATCGAGCCCGGCGGTTATCGGCCGGGATTGAACGACGTGGACACGGCCCTCGTGGATGACCCACTCCACATCTTGGGGCGCCCCGAAGATCTTTTCGAGCTCCGCCGCCAGCCGGGCGAGCTCGCGGGCGTGGAGCGGCGCGAGGAGGCCTTCGAGGTCATCGGGGACCTGGTCCGGTCCGTCCAGCCACAACCGCTCGGGCGTGACCTCTCCCTTGACGAGCTTCTCGCACCCTCCCTCCACGTGCTCCACGAGGATCTGGGGCTTGCCCTCCCGTCCTGCGAACCGAGTGAACATAACCCCGGACCGCACCGCCTCCAGGAACGGCTGGACGACGATGGCCACGATGGGAATCCGAGTGAGGCCTCGGTCCCGCATGTAGGTGAGGGCCCGCGGGGAGAAGCACGACAACCAGACTTTCCGGATCGCTGGCTCGAGCTCGTCGCGGCTCTCGATCGGGATGGATTCGAAGATGCCCGCAAAGGAGAGCTCGTCCGTATCCTCGGCCGTAGCCGAGGATCGCACGATCAGGCCATCTCGGTTCTCCCACAGCCTGAGTCGCTCGACGGTGGCCAGGATCGGGTCGAGGACCTCGGCCGGGACTCGGCCTCCCCCCAGCCCCTTCCGGATCCGCTCCACGGCATCGGGGGCCGACCTCCCTTCCACGAGCCCGCTGGACAGCTCCTCGAGCGCATCTGACAGCCCAAGGCGATCCATCGTCGCCTGGAAGGCGCCGACCGTGATGACGAAGCCCGGAGGTACGCGAAAGCCCAAACGGACGAGGCGGGAGAGACTGGCCCCTTTCCCTCCCAGCCGAGCCGGGTCGGGCGATGCCGCTTCGAGCGTCTCGACGTATGCCGGCTCCATGAGAAGCGAAGCGTAGAGCACGTCAGCCACCCGATGGAAGGCACTCGGCGGGTCCCACCCGACACAATTCTCACTCGCATTCCGCACCGGCGGGCTTTGACGCCGCCTGTGGCCCCACCGCACAATGGCAGCCCCATCCGAGGAGTGACGTGGTCGATCCGACGCAGAGCCTGGAGGACGCCGAGGTTCGCGTGTTCGAGCGGTACGGGCTCGACATCCGGAGTCGCTTCCTCAGAGTCGGGACGCCCTCGCTCCGGGTCAACGTCGTCGAGGCGGGCAATGGTCCTGCGGCCCTGCTGGTCGGCGGCGGTGGCGCAGGAGGAGCAGCGTGGGCCCCTCTCATGGCGGGGCTGACGGGCATGCGCTTGATCGTCGTGAGCCGTCCCGGAGCCGGCCAAAGCGACCCGTTCGACTATCGGGGGGTCGATCTCAGACAACACGCCGTGACGTTCCTGGAGGCGGTGATGGACGGGCTGGATCTCGATCGGGCTTCCCTCGTGGCGAACTCGATGGGCGGGCTGTGGAGCCTGTGGTTCGCCCTGGACCGACCGAACCGGGTGGCCGCGCTCGTCGAGCTCGGTTGCCCGGCGCTGCTCCCCCGTTCGAGCGCTCCCCTCTCGATGCGGCTGCTCTCTCTGGGACGCCTCGCTCGCTTCGTGCCCGAATTCGGCGGACGTCCCGTCACTCTTGAAGCCGGCACCGCGTCGGCACCCAGACGCCTCCCTCCAGAGATGATCGAGTACCTGCGTCGGGTGGAACGGCTGTGGACACGAAGCCCCACCAGGATCTCCCTCATCCAGAGCGCGCTGCGGCTGCGGGGACCGCGGCGAGCGCTCCAGCTCCGAGACGATGAACTGGCGCATGTGACGCAGCCCGTGCTCTTCATCTGGGGAGATCGCGACGACCACGGCTCGCCCGCCGTCGGCCGTCGTGCCGTGTCGATCATGCCCAACGCGGCGATCGAGGTGCTCCCGAGCGGTCACGTGCCCTGGCTGGAGAACCCAGATCGGTGCGCACAGCTCGTCCTGGAGTTCTTCGCTCGTTCTCCTAGCCCGCCTCGTCCGGTTCCGACTAGCACGGTTCGGTAGCAGACGGCGGTCGGACCGTCGAACCGGACGACCTCGAA
>WNFV01009873.1_pt1 | contig 11896 bp, 11 predicted proteins | sample 5400101 | NCBI WGS metagenome assembly WNFV01 (sample SAMN13153361, study PRJNA577476) | soil metagenome | isolation source: 115 cm soil or saprolite under grassland replicate 1 | place: USA:California | collected 2016-06-15
CGGCGGCGCTGCTACACCGACGGCGCCCTGGTCACCGTGACCGGCCCGCACCCGAGCGGCCGGGCGACCGCTGACGGCCGTCAGCGGCCCATTCGAGGGCGACCGCGGCGGCGATGTGCGACAGGTGGGTGAGCGCCTGGGGGAAGTTCCCGAGCAGCGTCCCGGTCGCCTGGTCCAACTCCTCGGCGAACAGCCCCAGGTCGTTGGCGGTCCCGGACGCCGTGGCGAAGGCGGCGCGCGCCTCCGCGGTGCGGCCCTGGCGGGCCAGGCACCTCAAGCTCTACGACGACATGCAGGCCGTCTTCAGCTTCCTCTGGACCGGGCTGCGGGAGGAGCGGACGTACCTCTCCTGGACGGAGGTGAACGAGCTCTTGATGATCTTCCGCGGCCGGCCCGACCGGATCCCGGCGAACGCCTGGCGCTTCATCGACAGGGCCTGGGACACCATCGGGGTGGCGTAGGTGCCGACCGCCAACTGGACGCGCATCGTCATCGGGCTCGCCGCCGTGATGGCGATCGCGATCGTGTGGGCGACCAGCGGGAACGTCGATCTCACCTACGTGAAGGCGCTCATCACCGCAAGCGGGTTCGTCGTTCTGTCGATCCTCGCCTATGACCGCTGGGCGTGGCGGTGGCCGCCGTTCCGCTGGCTGACCCGGCGGCCCGTCCTGCACGGGACGTGGAAGGCCGAGCTCCGCACGAGCTACCCGGCGCGCGCCCACGAGACCATCGAGTGCTACATCGCGATCACCCAGACCTACTCGCAGATCTGCGTCGACATGCTCTTCGACCGCTCCAGCTCCCGCTCGATGAACGGCGACCTCGTCATCGAGGGCGGGCGCCGCCTTCTCTACTACATCTTCCACACCCAGGCCGGCACGCTGCACCGCAACGGCAACCCGCCCGGGCGCGGCGGCGCGGCCTTGGTGGTCGCCCGCGAGCCACACCTCCATCTCGAAGGCGACTACTGGACCGAGCGTGATACACACGGCACCGTGCGGGCGCTCGGCCGCGCGCCGAAGGTATACGCAACGTTCGAGGCCGCCCGGGCAGCCACATATCACCAGGGGTAGGCAGGCGGGGATGGATCCGGCTCGCGCCACTCCCGTTCGCCCCATACGACCACCGACCAGGGAGAACGGGATAGCGAGGGAGGGGTGAGGGACGTGCGAAGACGGCCGACAATGACTACGGATCTGACGTTCGATCCCTTTGAGGTACCCCGCGCCGCCCATCACCCAGCAGCCGTGACCTCGAATGAGGCCTCGATGACGAGCTGGCGCCCCCAGCCCTCGGGCACGCCGGTTTCCCTTGTTGGTGGAGCCCCCCGGGGGGCTCCATACCTAGACTGACCAGCGGAAACGCTGGTCAGTCTCGCGGTCGGGGCCGGTTGAACGGGCGATGCTGGTCGTCTTGGCGTTCGGGGTAGTGTTGGACAGGTGCATGCCGGATGGAGAGCGCTTCCCTGGTCAACCGTTCGGGTTCTGAACGAGTCCGTCCTACGTCCATGGTCATCTGCGCACGCGCTGCGATGAAGGCCCGGTCCTTCTCTGGCCGCTGGACGTGGGGTTCGACGGTCCGGTCAGGCGCGCAGGAACGCCAGGACGGCCAGCACCCGGCGGTGCTGGTCCAGCGACTCCGGTAGGCGGAGCTTGTGGAAGATCTGGGTGACGTGGGCTTCGACGGTGCGTTCGGTGACGAACAGCCGGGCGGCGATGGCGCGGTTGGACATGCCCTCGGCGATCAACCCGAGGACCTCTCGTTCTCGCTCGCTGAGGTCGGCGAGCGGGTCCTGCCGGCGGCGCCGGCCGACCAGGCGCGAGACGATCGTCGGGTCGATCACCGTCTCCCCATCCACGATCCGCCGCAGGGCGTCAACGACGGTGGCGATGTCGAAGACGCGCTCCTTGAGCAGGTAGCCGACCCGTTCGGGGTGCTCCTGGAGGAGGCGCATGGCGTAGCTGGGTTCGACGTATTGGGACAGGAGAAGGACGCCGACCTGGGGATGCTCGGCCCGGATGGCCTGGGCGGCGACCAGGCCCTCGTCGGTGTGGGTCGGCGGCATGCGGATGTCGACCAGTGCCACGTCGGGGCGGGTCAGGCGGACCTGGTGGAGCAGGCCCTGGGCGTCTTCGGTCTCGGCGACCACCTCGATGCCGGCGTCGCGCAGCAGGCGGCTGATCCCCTCGCGGGTGAGCAGGACGTCGTCGGCGACGACTACCCGCATGGGAGCTCGGCCTGGAGCCGCGTCGGCTCGACCGCCAGCCGGCTGTCCAGGGCGCCGACCCGGTCGGCCAGCTGGATCATCGCGGCGGTGCGGTCGCTGCCGTCATCCTCCACGGTGACCATCAGCCGTCCACCGGTTCGGACAACGCTGACGGTGGTCTGAGTGGCGCCGCGGCCGGCGGCGTCCTGGAGCACCTCGGCGACCAGCAGGTAGGCGGCCCTCTCCACCGCAGCCGGGTAACGGCCCTGGTCCGCGCCGCGGATCTGCACCGGCAGCGGGGCCGTGTCGGCCAGGGTTGCCAGGGCAGCCGAGAGGCCCGCCTCGGCCAGGATCGCCGGGTAGATCCCGTTGGCGAGTTCCCGTAGCTCCGCCAGGGCCGCTTGCGCCTGGTCGGTCGCCAGGGTGAGCAGTGATCCGGTCTGGGGGTCGCCGTCAGCTTGGGCGTGGGCGTGGGCGAGCCGGAGGTCGTAGGAGAGGGCCAGCAGGCGCTGCTGGGCGCCGTCGTGCGGGTCGCGTTCCAGCCGGCGGCGTTCGGTGTCGCCGGTCTCCACGATGCGGATGCGGGAGGCTCGCAGCTGGTCGAGCTGGGCGAGCGCTTCGGCCTGCAGCCGTTCGTTCTCCAGCGCCAGCCGGACGGCGGCGCCGAGCTCGCGCTCCAGGTCCGGGAGGGCGGCGGTGTGGGAGACGACTGCGATCTGGCGGCCGTCGCGAACCAGCGCGGTGACCGCCCGGCCGGGTCCGGCAACGGGCTCGGCGACCGGCCAGCCATTGGCGTCCACGTAGTGCTGGGAGTCGGGCAGCCAGTAGGCGATCTGGAGGTCGGGATCGCCGACGGCCTGGGCGAGTGCGGCCTGCAGGGATCCGGGCGGGGGTGCCTGACCCAGGTTGGTCGCGATCCGGGCGACGGCGCGGCGCTGGACTCGGGTGCGGACCGTCGCCCACACCAACCCCGTGGCGAGCAGGGTCACCGCGGCGCACCCGATGACGAAGATCGCGCGGAAGGCCGGGTCGGACGGATCTTCCAGCGGCCTGCGCTGGAGCGCGACCGCGTGCGCGACGACCGCGGCCGCAAGCAGGCTGGCTGGCAGGGCGACCGGCAGCAGCGCGCGGCGAGCCGGCCCCGAGTCCCGCAGCAGCCGCCACCCCAGGACCGTCACCAGGGCGGCCGCGGCAGCCGCGGTGAACCAGCGGTCCGCCACCTCGATCCCGCGCGCGAGGCGCGGGAGCGAGCGCAGCAGGAACAGGTTGTCGGTGCAGTTGGCCCAGCAGTTGGGGTCGAAGAAGGGGTCCCGGAAGAGGGCTCGGCCGAGCGCGACGAGCGCGGCTTCCAGGTACACGGCCGCCACCAAGGCACGGGCGACCGCCCCGCGTAGCCGGCCGCTCGGGTAGGCGAGCACCAGGTGCAGCAGCAGCGGGAAGGTGAATCCGGCGACGAGCATGCCGAGGCTCCGGACCAGCGGGGGTCCCTTGTCCCAGCCCACCCAGACGGGCGCGAACCAGACCAGACCGGCCAGCACGGCCAGGTCGCCGATCCGCGCTGCCAGGTGGCTGAAGGAGGTGACCAGGCCGGCCACAACCAGCGCCAGCCCGGCTGCGACGGTGAGCGCCGTGTCAAGGTCGGAGCGTCCGGCGTAGGTGGTGAACCTGCCCGGACCCTGCGCAATGGCGAGGGCGCCCAGGCCGACGGCGAGCGCGGCCGGCCCCGCGGCCAGCCGCGCTACGTTCGCGCGTCGCATCGAGACAGCCGTCATCGCGCGATTGTGGCATGCCGAACCTGGCGCGCAGCCCGTGCTGGCCACAGTCCAGGACTGGGGCAGGCCACGATGTGCCCGGCACCGCCGACTCCTAGAGGGCCGGTCAAGTTATCCAGGTTTGTGATAGGTAGCACCGATCGCGGCGCATGGGGTGTCGCGCGGGCCAAGGAGGCTGCCTGTCATGCGCCCACCGGTGTGGCGTCCACCCATCGAACCATCGCTGGCCGAGCAGACCGTCATGAGGCTTGTCCGGCGGGCGAAGCTGTTCGTCTTCTTGCGTGAGCACCGCCATGAGCTGTTCGACGAGGGGTTCCAGGCTGAGCTGGCCGCGGCCTGGACCGACAGCCCCAAGGGGCAGCCGCCGGTGCCGCCCGCGCAGCTGGCGTTGGCGACGATCCTGCAGGCCTACACCGGCGCCTCCGACGACGAGGTGATCGAGGCGACGGTGATGGACCGGCGCTGGCAGCTGGTGCTGGACTGCCTGGACGCCACCCAGCCACCGTTTTCCAAGGGCACGCTGGTCGGGTTCCGCGCGCGGCTGATCGCTCACGGGCTTGACCGTCGGCTGGTGGAGCAGACCGTGGCGCTGGCCAAGGCTCAAAGTGGGTTTGGCGACCGGGCGTTGCGGGCGGCGTTGGACGCCAGCCCCTTGTGGGGCGCGGGGCGGGTCGAGGACACGATCAACCTGTTGGGTCACGCCCTGCGCAAGGCGTTGGGCGTCATCGCGCGGCAGCAGGGGCGGGGGCTGCCGTGGACTGCTGGGGTGGCGGCGGTGGCCGTGGAGGCGGGCGTGCCAGCCCTTGGCGGGCCGAGCGTCAAGGCGGCGTTGGACTGCGACTGGGACGACCCGGCCGCACGGGATGGAGCGCTGGGGGTGGTGCTCGGCTTCCTGGAGGCGGTCGAGGGCTTGGTGGCGGGGCAACCGGTGGCGGCGGTCCCGGGGGTCGATGCGGCGCTGGGCGCCGCCCGGCAGGTCGTTGGCCAGGACGTGCAGCTGGGCCACGGGCAGCCACCGGTGCTACGCCAGGGCGTGGCGAGGGATCGGCGGATCTCCATCGAGGACCCACAGATGCGCCACGGCCGCAAGAGCCGCAGCCACCTGGTGGACGGCTACAAGCGGCACGTGCTCCGCGACCTGGACTCCGGCCTGGTACGCGCGGTCGGCGTGACGGCGGCCAACCTCCCCGAGGCCGCCGGGGCCACCCAGATCGCCGAGGACCTGGCCGCCCAACAGGCCACCCTGGCCGAGCTGCACATCGACCGCGCCTACCTGGCCAGCACCCTGGTCCGCGACCGCCCCCAGGAGCTGGAGATCTTCTGCAAGGCCTGGCGGGTCCGCAACGGCCCGCGGTTTGCCAAGACCGACTTCACGCTGGACTTCGACCACGGGCAGTTGGTGTGCCCCGCCGGCCAGCAGATGCCGTTCACTCCAGGCGGCAAGGTCCAGTTCCCCGCAGCCGTCTGCCAGGCCTGTCCGCTGCGCCAGCGGTGCACCACCAGCACGCGGGGGCGCAGCGTCCAGATCCACCCCGACGAGCGGCTGCTGGCCGAGCTCCGCCAACGCCAGCTCACCGCTCACGGGCGGGCCCGGCTGCGCGAGCGCGTCGCGGTCGAGCACACCCTGGCCCAGGTCGGCCACTGGCAGGGCCGCCGCGCCCGCTACCTGGGCCAGCGCAAGAACCTGTTCGACCTTCGCCGGGTCGCGGTCGTCCATAACCTGCACGTGATCGCCCGCCAACCCTGGGTAGCGCAGCAGGCCGCCTGAACACCGTTAACCTGACCGGCCCTCTAGCGTCCCCCTCGACCCTCGATGAAAGGAGTGGGACCATGCACTGGATGAGCGGGCGAGCCCGGCTCGCGACCGTGGCCCTCGCCGTGATCGCGGCGGTTGTGGCGGGGGGCTGCCGCGGCGGCGGCGGCGGGGGAAGCGACGACAAGGCCGGCGGCGCCGGTGAGCCGGTGGTGCTGCGGATGGCCAACGCCTACGGCGACCTGCAGACCGCCCCGGTGATCGAGCACTTCGTGTCGCAGGTCAAGGCGCGTTCCGGCGGCAACCTGCGCATCCAGGTCGCCAGTACCTGGGGTGACTACGCCGACGACGCCGAGCAGCAGGTGGTGCGGGCCGTGGCCGCCGGCAAGGCCGATCTGGGCTGGTCGGGAGCGCGGGTGTTCGACACGATGGGTGTCACCAGCTTCCAGGCGTTGCAGGCGCCGATGCTGATCGACAGCTACCCGCTGGAGCAGGCCGTGGTCGCGAGTGAGCTCCCCGGCCAGATGCTGCAGGGCTTGACCAAGGTCGGCGTGCGGGGACTCGGGGTTCTGGCCGATGGCCTGCGCAAGCCGGTCGCCGTCAAGCACCCCTTGCTCGGCGTGGGGGACTGGCGCGGGATCACCTTTGGCACCCTGAAGTCGGCGGGTCAGGCCCAGGCGATCCGGTCGCTCGGTGCGACCCCGATGGAGGTCTTCCGACGCTCGCGGAACCAGGCGCTCTTGGACGGCAGGCTGCAGGGGTTGGAGATGGACCTGTTCGTCTACGAGCACGGCGGCCCGGTGCAGCCCGCCCCGTACGTGACCGCGAACCTCACCCTGTGGCCGCAGATGGACGTCCTGCTGGCCAATCCGGACCGCCTGGGGAGGCTGACCGAGCAGCAGCGCGGGTGGCTGCAGCAAGCGGCCCAAGACGCCGCGGGCCGCTCGCCTGGCCTCGCCGACCGCGACGCCCAGAGCCTCAAGAACGCGTGCCAGTCGGGCGCCCGCTTCACCAACGCCTCCCAGGCCGACCTGGCGGCGTTGCGCGACGCCTTCGCCCCGGTCTATGCCAGCCTCGAGCAGGACCCCCAGACAAAGGCGTTCATCCAACGGATCCAGGCGCTGAAGCAGTCCACGCCGGCCGGGGCGCCGCTGGCCATCCCAGGCGGCTGCACCGGCAAGGCGCCCGAGCAACCGGCGGCGAGCGCGGGGACGGCGCCCGCCGACCTGAACGGTACCTACCGCTACCTGCTCACCAAGGAGGACGCGCGCAAGGTCGCGGACCCGGAAGTCGACCAGTTTCCGAAGGTCAACACGGTGAAGCTGCGGGACGGAAAGGTGGAAGGCGGCTGCTTTGGCCAGGGCGCCACCTACTCGGTAACCGGTGACCGGATCACGTTCGACACCCCCGAATACGGCTACAGCATGACCTTCACCTTCGCGGTGGACGGCAAGGGCGACCTCCACCTCACGCCGGCGCCGTCCATGGAGAAGGGCGACGCCTTCGAGTGCTCGTACAAGCCCTGGACGAGGATCGGCTGACACTCGCTGTGTGCGCTCACCGCGCCTGGCCGCCGAGGGGGATCTCGGCGGCCAGGCGCGTCCCGCGCCTGGGGACGCTTTTCACTTGGAGCCTCCCACCGAGGGTCTCGACCCGGTCGGCGAGCCCTCGCAGGCCCGATCCGCGCGCGGGGTCGGCCCCGCCGACGCCGTCGTCGGCGATCTCGACCCGGAGCCGGTCTTCGCTGGCCGTGACGGCAACGGTGACGCGGGCGGCGGCGGCGTGCTTGGCGACGTTGGCGAGGGCCTCGGCGCAGACGAAGTAGGCGACCACCGCGACTCGCAGGGGCAGCTGGCTGCTTGCTACGGTGAGGTCGACCGGAACAGGGAGGTCCTTGGCCAGGGCGGCCAGCGCGTCTGTCAGCCCATGCTCGGCCAGCACGCGAGGATGCAGCCCGTGGGCCAGCCGGCGCAGCTCTTCCAGCGTTCGCCCCAGCTGCTGCTCGGCGTGGGCGATCTGCTCTCTGGTCTGCTGGCCAGCGGCCGATCCTTGGCCGCGGTGCAGGGTCGCCGCCAGCTTCCCGAGCCGCCGCTCCGCCCCATTGTGCAGGCGACGCTCCAGCCGCCGGCGTTCCTCATCCCGTGCCGCAAGGATCCGTCGACGCGAGGCGGCAAGCTCCTCAACGCGGGCCTGCACCTCGGCCCGGAGCCGAGCGTTGGCGGCCGCCAGCTGGGCCGCGGAGGCGACCGCCTCCAGCAGCCCCGGGTCCTCCAGCACCGCCGGATCATGGACCAGGGCGGCGACCGCCTGGCCCTCGCGCTCAACGGTGGTCACCGAGCGTCCCGAACCGGGGTCGGGAAGCAAGAGCACATGGCCCTCGGCGTCGACGAACACCGCACGGTCGGAGAGCCAGTAACCGATCTCAAGGGACGGGTCGCCGAGCGCCCGGGCCAGCTGCCCGCGGAGCGTGCCCGACCTTGCCTCGCCCAGTTCGACGACCAGGTCGGCCACGGTCGTCTGCTGCCATGGGCCGACCAGCAGCCCCGCCAGCAGACCGCCGGCAAGCACGCACAGCGCCGCCTCGTAGACCAGCAGCGACGGGCCGCTGACCTCCCTTGGGGGCAGCAGCAGCCGAGCCGCTGCGGTTCCGGCAAGCACCAGGCTCAGCCCGGCAGCGGCCTGCAGCGCGATCAGGCGGGCCCGTCGGGCCCCGCCAACCGCTCGGACATACTCGCGCGCGCAAACGGCTACCAGCAGCCCGGCCAGCAGGATCGTGGCGCCCGCGCTCCGCCAGATCGGCGTGATGACCGCCGCCGCATAACCGACCGCGACGGCTCCCCGGACAAGTCGCGACCCTGGCCGCCCGGACGGGTAGGTGAGCACCAGCTGCACCAGGGGCCCGCGGTGCAGGTACACCAGGTGCGCCGCCAGCCAAGCCACTGCCGCCACAGCAACTTGGGCGAAGTTGCCCACAAACCAGGTGACGCCGGTCGCCGCCAGCAGCGGACCGGCGCGACTCTCCGGCCGCTGCCTCGAGACGACCAGCCCGCAGCCGATCAGGGTCCAGCCGACGGCCAGATCGGGGATCCAGTGGCGCAGATCGCCCCAGCCGAACCCGACCCACTCGGCGGTCACGCCGACCGCGACGCCTGTCCCGCGTCAGGATTCCTGAGACAGACGAAACTTGGCCCTTCGGCCTGTCCTGAGGGAGTCCGATGGCACGACCACCGATCAAGCCCGTCGAAGACAAGCTGCGCATCGTGCTGGCGGTGGTGCGCGGCGAGGTCTCGATCAAGGAGGTGGCCCGCCGCGAGCGCGTCTCGGAGACCTCGATCGCGGCCTGGCGCGACCAGTTCCTGGATGGCGGCCGCGCGGCACTGGCGGCCGGTGCCCGCCACGGCCCAAGCGCCCACGAGGCCGAGCTCCAGGCCCAGGTCGAGGAGCTCACCAGCGCCCTCGGCGAGGCCCACGTGGAGCTGCGCGTGTGGCGCAAAGGGGGGGCGGCCTACCCGGCTTGGAGGACCTCGAGGTGATCCGCATCCAAGCCGGCCTGAGCGTCGTCCGCTTCTGTGACCTGTTGGGCATGCCACGGGCCACCTGGTACCGGTGGCGTGCCGCGGTCACCGGCGGCGCCGCACGCCCCGGTAAGGGCCCGTGGCAGGCGCCGGTGGTCGACTGGATCGAGCCGCTGGCCGCCAAGCACGCCGAGCAGTGGGCGGCCTGGGGCCACCGCAAGGTCTGGGGGCTGCTGGCCGCCGACGGCGTCCAGGTCAGCCAGTCCTCGGTGCGCCGGGCCATGGCCCGCCGCGGGCTGTTGCAGCCGGTCGGCTACCAGGCCGAGCGCCGCCAGCTCGCGCAGGCCAGGCGGGCGGTGTTCCTGGACCCGCCGACCCGGCGCAACCGCGTGTGGCAGACCGACTTCAGCGAGCTGGAGAGCCTGGCCGGCGGCATCTGGCGCATGAGCGGGGTGGTTGACTACTGGGCCAAGACTTGCCTGGCCTGCCCGGTCACCACCATCCAGGGCACCCGCGAGGCCATCGCCGCCATCGAGGCCGCGATCGACCAGGCCGAGACGCTGCTCGGCCACGAGCTCCTCCAGGACTGCGTCGACCACCGCACCGGCGAGCTGGTGCCGGTGGTGGTCGTCACCGACAACGGCCCGGCCTACCGCTCGATCGGCTTCGCCCGCTTCATCGCCAGCCGCCCCGAGCTGCTCCACGTCCGCACCCGGCACCGCTCGCCGCAGACCAACGGCGTGATCGAGCGGTTCTACCAGGCGATCAAGTACGAGCACCTGTACCGGCACGAGATCAACGACGGCCTGGTCCTGGCCAGGGAGGTGGAGAACTACCTGACGGTCTACAACACCATCCGTCCCCACGAGGCGATCGGCTTCACCACTCCGCTGGCCCGCTACCTTCAAGCCCCGTCCACCCCGCCGGGGGCCAACCTTCAACCACCCGCAACTGTCTCAGATTCTTGACGCGGGACAACGCCTGCCAGCACGACCAGGCCAAGCCGCCGCACCGTCGCCCTCAGCCGACCAGAGCGGCGAGCGCCTCCCCGGACAGCCCGCTCTTGGGGATGAACCCCCGCGCCGACGCCGCTTGAAGGCGGGGTGACCTGTTTCTGAGTTCGCGATAGAGATCCCGGATCGATCAGCCAACATCGCCGGGCTCCTCGGGTGATTTAGACTGAGGGTGCTCGCGGTGCCATGCAAGCCGCCGCAGGCGGGCCTGTTCCAGTCCGGCCTGGCGGCTTGCGGATCGCCGGACCGCGGCCCTGGTGCTCGTCGTTGGGGGTCACGTAGCCGATCCCGGCGTGCAGCCGCACGCCGTTGTAGCGCTCGCGGACCAGTGCGAGCTCGGCGCGCAGCACGGCCGGGTCGCGGATGGTGGTCAGGTGGGGCCATTCGGCCTTGACGTGGCCGAACAGCGACTCGATCCAGGCCTGGTCGGTGGGGGTGCCGGGACGGCCGAAGTGCTGGTGGATCGCGCACAGCGCCATGAACTCCCGGGTGGACCCCGAGGTCATCTGCGGGCCGTTGTCGCTCATGGCCAGCAGCACCGGCCGGGACGGGTCGTCCACGGTGGGGTCCACCAGCCCGTCCTGCCGAGCGGCGACCAGCTCCAGCAGCCCCTCGCGCTCCAGCGCGTCGGTGAAGACGACCTGGACCTGGGTGGAGGTCTCCTCCGCCGAGACGATCTCGGCCAGCCACTTGCGGCTGACCAGGTCCTCGATCACGGTCGCGGCCACCCCAGCCCGGATGAAGTGGGTCGTGTCGAAGACCCAGATGGAGTTGGGCGTGTAGCAGACCCAGTCCGGGAACGGCTTGCGGATCGTCCGGCCTGGCCGCGGCAGCGGCCGCAGCCGCAGGCCCTCGCGCTCCAGCACGCGGCGCACGCTGGAGGGCGAGACCCACACTCGCTCCAGGTAGGAGCCGCGGTGAGCCAGCTTGCGGTGGGAGCGGTCGACCTCGCCCCACTCATCGAACAGCCGCACGATCTCGGCGACCTCCTCCTCGAGCAGGCCGTGCATCGGGCTGCCGCCAGGGGCCTGGTCCTCCAGCTCGTCGGCGGCGCGGCGACCCAGCCACCTGAAGGCCCGCACCTCACCAAGCTCCAGCACCCCGCAGGCGGCGCGGAATGTCCACCCGGCCCCGGTGGCCTGCTCCAGCAAGGCCAGCAGCCCGGACTTGGTGGCCTGATCCACCCGCGGCGGGACCCGGCCACTCAGCCCCAACGCCCTTTTCCCTCCACCAGCAGCAGCCGGACGGCCAGCTCCTTGAGCGCCTCGCCCAGCCGTGCCGCCTCCGCCCTGGCCGCCTCCAGCTCCAGGTCCCGCTTGGCCTGGGGCACGCCGGGCTTGGAGTCGGCCAGCGCCTGGAGCGCCCCGTCCTTGGCGACCGTGCGCAGCCGCATGATCGTGGAGCGGTCCACCCCCAAGCGGTCGGCGGCCTCGCTGATCGTGGTCTCGCCACGGACAAGCTGCAGCCAGATCTCGTACTTCTGCAGCGGGGTCAGGAACCGCTTGGCACGCCGGCCGAGCCGGTCGGTGCCACGCTCTGGTTCGGTCATAATCAGACCCTCCTCCTCGGGTCAGCAACCCGAGCGGATGTTGTCTGATCCAAAGCCGGTTCTCTATCGCGAACTCAGACGCAAACCA
>WNFV01009686.1_pt1 | contig 11895 bp, 13 predicted proteins | sample 5400101 | NCBI WGS metagenome assembly WNFV01 (sample SAMN13153361, study PRJNA577476) | soil metagenome | isolation source: 115 cm soil or saprolite under grassland replicate 1 | place: USA:California | collected 2016-06-15
CAGCGGGACGCGCCTCGAGGACGCGGAAACCGCAGTCGCGGGCGCGCTCGACGACCGCTCGCCAGAGCGTCGTCTTCCCGATTCCCGGCTCGCCCTCGAAGAGCAGCACGCGATTCCGTGCCGGGTGGGAGTCCAAGAACGTCTTGGCGAGGGCGAGTTCACGCTCGCGCCCGAGCACCGCAGCCACACATCAAGTGTCGGCGATTTTCCCGTCGAAGGGAAGCGCTCATTACAAACTGGTCGCAGACGCGGCAGCTCTTGACCGGGGGATCGTGCGAAGTCGGGCGCAGGATCTTGTGGCGTCCGGCATCTGAAGGGATGACGCGCCCAGCTCTCTCTGGAGGAAGCCGCCATAAGCGATTGGACCCGAAAGCTCCCGGACCTCGCCGACCTCGCCGTCGGCGAGCGCCCCGGCGAGGACGAGTTGCCGGCCTGCGATGCCGATGCCGAGGTGGAGAGCCTGCGCGAGGGCCTGGCGCGCCTCGAGAACGTCTTCGGGACGCCCTCGCTCGCTCGCGGGGGGGAGGCGCGGGAAGCCCTCTTCGCGCAGGTTCCCGCCCGGGCTTCGCTTCGGCAGCGGCTCCAGCTGGGCGGGACTGCCGATGGACTGGCCGAAGACGGCGCTCGCGACTAACGCCGCCCCTTGGGGAGCGGGCCTCCCCCCGTCGCGGACGCGCAGTCACAACTTTCGGATCCTCGACATTCGGCCAACGATTTGCGGCGATCGGAACAGCTGTGAAGGAGCATGAGGCAGGGACGCGAAGTGCGCTATACGCTCTCTGCGGCGGCCGATAGAGACAGGCATGGATGCGGCGGATCCCGGTTGGCGTCAGCTCGGCGCGGTCTTGCTCGAGGCCGGCCTGCTCAGCGAGCACGATCTCGCGGCCGCGCTCGCCGAACAACAGCGCTCTGGACGCCGCCTCGGCGAAATCCTGGTCACGCGCGGGCTTGTGTCGAAAGCGGCGCTGTCGAACGCGCTCGCCGAGCAGACGGCGGCCTGCTGCGGACCGAGCACGGCTTCGCGACCGGGCTGCGCGGACTGAGCGGCAGCCCCCCGGCGGGGTCAGGCCCTGAGCAACCAGCCGCGAGCCCTCCCCTGTCGCTGACCCAGCCTCCCGAGCCCCAACTCAGCGACGCAGCAACGAGCACGGTTGGCGGCGCCGAACACGCAAAAGGCCTGGAAACCGACCCGGGCGACCTTCCCGGCCTGCCAGAGCGGCCTTCCGGGACGACGGCGGCGCCACCGCTGACCGCGGCCCAGACGACCCCGCCGGAGCAGCAGCGCGATCACGAGTCTGAGGTGGAGCCGCGGCCGCCGCGTCGAGCTCCCCGACGCGCCGACCGCTCGACTGGTGGTCGCGAAGGTCGCGCGCTCGCCGCTACCGCTCGACGAACGCATCTGCGCGTACCTGCAGGCTCGCTAACACGACCACCCCCTTGAGCCCGTCATCGGATCGGATGCCGGTGTCGGGTCGCTTAACCTGCCTGTCGCAGAAGAGCCGCAAGACGACATAGGGTTTGTGCCAGCTTCTTCGAGCGGATTCAGGTCGCCGGATGGCAGCGCCGTCCTCCGCTGGTTGCGGCGCGGAGCCTAGGCTGAGGTCTTGACGAGCCCCTCGACCTGCTCGGGCCGTCGTGAACGAGCCCGGGCAGTCCACGCCGGCATCGGCACACCTGATCGAGTAAGCCACCGCTCTTCCCTCCCGTTTGTGACCGCTGCGACTCTCCCACCGGAACGAGCAAACGTCAACCGACTGTTCTGGTGGGCCTAACCGCCTCGGAGTGTCGTGTCGCTCTTCCGCCAGATCGCGACAAACCTGCCACCGGAAAGCGGTTTTTGACCATGCTCGATCAGCTTAGGTCAGCTCAGATCACCTCAGGTGGGCAAAAGTTCGGGCAAAAGTTTCGGCCACCAGCCACCTGGCCGACCTTGCGACCGGCCGACCGCGACCTCCAGCTGTCGCACTTCCGCCAGGTATTCACGCGCGCGCGAGAGACTAGAAGCTGCCGCACCTGATGGCGGTGCGAGGACTAGTGCTTGGGCGACTCAAGCCAAGCCAACCGACGGATCCAACGCCGCTGAGTGGTCTGGCGCTGCGGGAGGTCTGGCCGGCTGGCTCAGCCCTTGATGATGTTGTGCACCGTGGAAACCTGCGGCTGGCCGGGATCGGCCCCGAGCGCCCCCATGATCGGCAACAGCGTTTCCCCGAAGGCCTCGAACGCTTCCTGGGAATCCCAGACGTCGAACACCTGAATCTGGCCGTCGGTCTCGAGGGCGACGTGATAGAGCCGACCGGCCGGGGCACCAGCGCCGGCCGCTTCCAGCTGGCTGACCGCTTCGTCGTACAGCGCCGGTGTAAACGAGCTGGGTGTGAAGTAGAAACCGAGAGCCATCTTCTGCTGTCCTTTCTGCGGTTTTCAGGTCCGAGGCTCAGCCTTTCATAAGGAAGCTCGAAGACCAACCTAGATTCCACCGTGGCGACAGGATTGTTCCCTGGGCGAGCATCCCTCTCGCCCGAGCAATAGCACGGTGTCAAGAGGCTGTGCGGAGCGTCCGTTTCCGTTCCTGTTGAAGGCGTGCTCCTGACGTCGCGAGCGTCGGGCGCTGCCGATTAGCTCGAATCGGTGTGCCAGAGAGCGGGGACGGCGGTGGTGTTCCACTTGGGGGTTCCTGGCCCAGGTCCCGAGCGTACGCGTGTGAAGCGCGTTGGCGTTCGGCCGGCCCAGAGCAGTTCGCCTTCGCTCCACCTCCCTGGAAAGCGAGCCCAAGTCGGCAGCGCGCCCGCGAGCTCGACGAGTTCAAGCGAAACCTGCTGGTCTGTGGGGTCTCCGAGTGTGTGTCCGGTGCCGGTGCGGTCGGTGATGCCGCGCTGTGCTGCGTTCACAATACGCCGCGCTTTGGTGCGATCAGCGTTGGCCACGTTCTTGTACACGCAGCGAAGAAACTGCGTTGGGGATGACGTCTCGTCGAAGTAATTAGCGTGCGAGCCAAGCGCAACGTAGTCGACGGGGTGCGTGCCGCTCCGATGCACCTTTGCCCAGGCCCTCACTGTTTCCGAGCAATGCTGACTGTAGGCGGCAAAGATCGGGTGCAGACTGTCGTCGAGGGCCACGGACACGCTTTCCCAGTCCGCTTCATGGGCCCGCCAGAGGCGCTCATTGCGCGAGCGCCAGTCGTCGAAGGCGTAGAACAGCCAGTAGCGAACGAGATAGCGGGCGGCGACGCTGATGCCAGCAGGCGAAGGCGTCCCAACAGGAACACCTAAGACACGCCCGTACACGTATCCGCGTTTCCAGTCGCTCAAAGTTGGTGCGGTCCGCTCGTAGCAGCGATCACCCGCTTTCAACGAGCATGGAAGGTTGAAGCGGTAGCACGGCTTCAAGGTGCAGCCGACCGAACTCGTTGGAATGCCAGAGGTCGTCTGTGTCCAAGATCCGGGGGCCCTCTGCCGCTCGATACGTGCAAGGCTGAGGAAGCGCTCGACGGGCAGTGGCGACCATTCCTCCTCGGAGTGGAAGTACAAGACCGGCATGTACTCCGCGAGTAGGGCCGAACGCTGCGCGGGCGTGACGCCGTTCTCACGCCGCGATGCGGCGTCCGCCGCAGCGACACACAAGACGGCCGCGAATCCGAGCGCGACCAGGATGCCTCGCCGCCTCGTTCGAGACTTCGACATCGACGCGAGCGTAGCCGGGCGGCCCTGGCAGCGCAGAGTCGTGCGGCGCTTGCGGACGTGCGACTGTCCAGTTCATTCTCGCGATCGGTTGGCGGCGGCCAGGGCAGAACCGTCACGCAAACCACGGGAACCAGGTCACTGACAGAGAGCCGCCGGGACCCGGAACCCGAACATGCCGGCGGGTCCGCGGACTTTCGCCGTCAGTCGCGAACCCACCGGCATAACCCCCTCATAGACAGAGATCCTCGACGGCGAGCAAACTTGCGCCCGAGCGTGGGGAACCGGGAACGGGAGGCGCGCCTAACCAACTCTTGACTACGCAAGCGATCCCCGCGGCCGCCCGCGCCCGCCCATAGATGGTGAGCCCATCTGGCGTAGTCTCGCGCAGCCGTTCCCCGAGTCGCAGTTCCACCACAAGGCGACTGCGGCGCGCTGAGTCGAGTCTGAAGTACACGCGCGCGTGCGAATATCACATCGGCTCGTTCGGTGTAACCGTGACGACCGGCTGACCGGCTGGCCATCTGGCCGGCGCACGCGCACCGGCTGTCGCGGTTTGTTGGAACCGCGACACAGAACTCCGTCTGGCGCGCGCTCGAGCCAGCGACTGCGTTGGTGAAGATTCCCGGCGGAGCACAAGACGGGGCTGCAAAACGGCGTCTACCTCTGTATGGCGAGCCGCGCCCCAGAAAGCAGAAGCGCGCTTCTTCTCGACGAGGCGAACGACGATGTTTTCCGCTGGCGGCTGGAACAGTTTCTCGAGCTCGGCTTCAGCACCGAGGAGGCGGCGACCCTAGCTGAGTCGGAGGCAGACCTCGCTCAGGCGCGGACGGTCCTTGGCGGCGGCTGTACTCTCGCGGTCGCGCTTCGCATCCTGCTCTAACTGCTGCCACCCAAGACTCGGCTCAACGTCCGCTCGGCCAGTGCGCCGCGGCGCACGCCAGGACACCCGGCCAGGAGCCTGGTCGCGCGTCACTCTTCCGCAAAACGCGACAGCGGCGGGAGCACGACGACGATCTCGAGGGCCGCGGCGCGGCCGACGTTTCGACGTTTCGCCGGGGGGGTCGGACCGCCTGACGGTAGACCCAGCGCTCTACACGTCGTCTGGAACACCACGCGTACCGCATCACGCAGCTCGAAGAGGACGTACCACAACCCAGTGGCCCCCGGACTCCCAGCGACAGACGCCATCCGCGAGCACGACGGGCGGTCACGGCTCGAACTCGCGGCGAGCCTCCTCCGTTTCCTTACGCAGCTCAGCGGTCTCCTCACGCGATCGTTTGGCTTCGTCCGCCAACTTCGCTTCGCTGGCGCCCTCTACGTCGACCTGCGCCGATCGATCTTCGCTCGCAGCTCGCTGGGCGGCCGCGCCTGGAACCGGGGTCGCCGCAGTTGGCACAGACGTCGTGTCGGCGTTTTGCCGCTGAAGCTCATCGACTGCGACCGCGAGCTCTTCGAGCCCGGCGGCCAAACCTCGACCCCAACCACTGATCAGAATCGAGATTCTCGTCTCGCTGTCTGCGTTCTGCAGATCCTCCAGCAGCTTGTTGGCTTCGCTGACCGGCGCCTCGATCGCCTGCTGGACGCGCTTGCGTTGTCCCATTCCTTCCGCCTCCTCGGCCCGTTCCCAGCTGGAAGCGTACGCAGTTGCGAGGCGATGACCGGAAAGCCTGCTACGCGCTGGCTCGAGCAGGGTGTCGGCCGGCAATCCGACCGGCGTTCCGCGGAGAATCGTTGCTCGAAGATCTGGCGCCCAGAAAGCGAAAACGGGATATTTACAGGGTCTTTACCGGGCTGGGCGGGAGTTACGGCAATCGTGGGGATCTCTTTGGGTGAGGGTTTCTTTGGCCGACTCGATTCCGAAAGAGGTGTTTTGGATGCGTAGAACAGTTGTCTTCACGCGCACACCTCCGCGATCGTCTCTCCGGTGCGCTCAGACTCGAGCAGCACCTGCAGCTTCAACTCGTCCATCGACACCACCCTCAAAGCCACGCCCGCCTCCCGTGCTCGCTTCCGCTTCGGGAAGCAAGGCTGAGGACCCGAACGGCGGTGTCTCAGATGTCCCGCGAACGTCTCAGATGTGCCGAGAACGATCTGTCTTCGATGTCCCGGGTCCCTAACAGCTGCCGCCCGGCACAGCCTGTGTGGCAGGTGTGTGGTCGACGTAGTGCCAATTTGAAGAACGCCTCAGGCTCAGCGTTCAGCGTCGCACATTGCTGCAACTCGTCTAGCTCAGGCTCGCAGCATCTGCGGGTCGAGTCCCGCGAGTCCTTGGATTTCGCGGGACTCGACCTCACTCACGAGTTGTCGGCGGCTCAAGCCATGCGCGGCTCGGTCTTGCGTTGCGAGGTCGACAGGCGAGACAACGGCCAGCTCAGAGCGCGGGCCCATCGCGCGGTTGTCCGGACGCGCCATATCAGAGCTCGCCAGCGCGGCCGATGCCGTGAGAGCCACACCGGCAGTGACGGCGGTGGCGAGGGCAATCAGTGACTTCATCAGTTTCCCTCCTCGATGGCGGGCCGCCCCATGCGGCCGTTGCAGCGAAGAGTGCGCCCGGGCGGTCGAGCGGCGGTCAGCGGCGGCAAGCGATTGGTAAATGCCCTGCTTGTCATCGGATTCAACGCGCGCTACCGTCGTCACGGCATGCGGTTTTGCATCCTCGGCCCGCTCGAGGCTTGGGAGAACGGCCGCGAGCTCGAACTCGGTCCCGGCCGACAGCGCGCGCTGGTCACTCTCTTGCTGTTGCACGCCAACGAGGTCGTCTCGACCGAGCGGCTGGTCGACGAGCTCTGGGGCGACCGACCGCCTGCGACCGCGACGAAGGTTGTCCAGGGCTACGTCTCGCAACTCCGCAAGGCTCTCCCCGACAACGTCCTGCAGACGCGGCCCACCGGCTACGTGCTCCGTGCCGGCGAGACCGACGCCGGGCAGTTCGAGCGCCTCGTCGGACAGGCTCGCGCGCAGAAGCCGGCAGAGGCGGTGAGTACGCTGGAGCGGGCGCTCGAGCTCTGGCGCGGATCGCCGCTGGCCGACGTCGAGTACGAGGCATGGGCCCAGCCGGAGATCGGCCGGCTGGAGGAGCTCCGGCTGGAGGCGATCGAGGACCGACTCGACGCCGAGCTCCAGCTGGGGCGACACTACGCCGTCCTCCCGCGACTCGAAGCGCTCGTCGCCGAACACCCGCTGCGGGAGCGGCTACGGGGCCTGCTGATGCTTGCGTACTATCGCGCCGCCCGCCAGGCAGACGCGCTCGAGGCATATGCCGACGCACGGCGAAGCCTGGTCGACGAGCTCGGGATCGAGCCTGGGCCTGAGCTGCAGGACCTGCAGCGTCGGATCCTCGCCCATGACCCTGAGCTCGGGCCAGTCGCGCGGCCACGGCCCTTCGCCGGACGCCAACGCGCCCGGTGGCTGATCGTCGCCGGCGGCGTCCTCCTCGCGGCCGCCGTCTCGGCCGCCGCCGTCGAGTTGACGCGGCGGAGTGCGACCCCGGCCGGTCTATCTTCGGCTGTCCCCGACTCGCTTACGATTGTCGATTCGAAGACGAGGAGGATCGTCGGGCAGGTGCCGATTCCCGGTCGGCCGTTGCTCGTTGCGGCCGGCGGAGGATTGGTCTGGGTCGCGAGCGATGCAAGCCGCACCATCTCGTCGATTCCGACCGACAAGCCCGCGGTGACGCGCGTGATCGCGCCGAACGCGACCCCGAGCGCGCTCGCCGCCGACGGAAACGCCGTGTGGGTGCTCGACGGCAATCGCCGCGTCCTCGTGAAGATCGATCCAACGTACGGTGACGTCACACGAACGATCGAACTGCCCCGGGGCCCGCCTCAGCCAGCAACCAACCGGACGTTGACGAGCCTGAGCGTGGCGTCCGGGGCAGGAGCACTCTGGGTGACGGACGGATCGACCAATCTGCTGCGCATCGATCCCGAGACCGGCCGACTCCGCGCGTTCGACGTGCACGAGCCGCTCGATGATGTCGCCGTCGGCGCCGGCGCCGTGTGGGCGACCAGCGGGCCGGCGGCGTCGGTCTTCGAAATCGACCCGCAGGGCGAGAGGGTGAGGATCCGCATCCCCATCGTGAACCGGCTCGGCGTCAAGGCGCCGTTCCCGGTCGCGGTCACAGTGGGGGAAGGCTCCGTCTGGGTCCTGAACGGAAACACGCAGACGGTCACAAAGATCGATCCCCAACTCGGCGGAATGGGCACGACGATCCCGCTCGGAATCGGAAGCAATCCCAACGACATCGCGGCGGGCAGCGGTGCCGTCTGGGTGGCAAACGGCGGCAACGGCACGCTGGCGCGTATCGACCCGAACACCAACGCCCTTACGCTCACGCCGCTCGGCAGCAGTCCAGCGGGGGTCGCTGTCGGCGGCGATCGAATCTGGGTGACCGTTCAGCCCGGCTTCCGGGCCGGCGTCGCGCTTCCACGTGGCCCACTCGGGGCATCCTCGGCGTCCGGACTGCCCCCGTCCTCCTGCACGCCGCTCGAATTCGAGGGCAAGGGGCAGCCGCGCTTCCTGATTGCGTCCGACCTTCCCTTCCAGGGACAAGCGAGCCTGGACGAGACCCTGCAAATGAGCGATGCAATCAGGTTCGTTCTCGCCCAGCGTCGTTTCCGAGCGGGCCCATACTCAGTCGGCTACCAGTCCTGCGACGACTCGATCGCCCAGACCGGCAACTACGACGTCAGCAAATGCAAGGCGAACGCGCAAGCCTATGCGGCCGACAGGCGCGTGATGGGCGTGATCGGCGGCTACAACTCGGGCTGTTCCCAGGCCGAGATCCCCGTTCTCTCCTCAGCAGCCGGAGGGCCGGTGGCGATGATCACTTCGGCATCGACCTATGTCGGGCTCACGCATACGGGACCGGGCACGGCTCCCGGAGAGCCGGAGAAGTACTACCCGAGCCACAAGCGCAACTTCGTCCGCGTGATCGCCGCCGACGATGTGCAGGGCGCCGCCGACGCGCTGCTCGCGAGGAGGCTCGGCGTGAGGAGGTTGTACGTGCTGCACGACGGCGACCCCTACGGCTTCGGGATCGCGGCAAACGTGCGGCACGCGGCGAGAGAGCTCGGCATCCGTGTGGTCGGCTTCGAGAAATGGAATCCGCACGCGCGCGCCTACGCGGGAGTCGCAAACAGGATCCAGCGCGCGCGGGCCCAAGCCGTCTTCCTCGGGGGCACGGTTGACACGTCGAACGGTGACGAGCTGGTGAAGAGCCTCCGGTCCGTGCTCGGCCAGCGCGTCCGGATCCTCACGCCCGACGGCTTCACGCCGATCTCGGCCTTTGCTCAGCTGGCGGGTTCGGCCGCCGAAGGGGTCACGGTCAGCTTTCCGGCCGTGCCACCAGAGCGTCTTCGAGGAAGAGGAAAGCGCTTCGTCGAGCAGTTCGAGAAGGCCATCGGGCGCCCGGTCGAGGCGTACTCCGTCGCTACTGCGCAGGACGCCGAGACGCTGCTCGACGCGATCGCTCGCTCCGATGGGACCCGTCCCTCGGTCACGTCGCATCTCTTCAAGACGAAGGTCGCGAACGGCATCCTCGGCAGCTTCTCCTTCGACCGCAACGGGGATACGACCGCGGGGGCGGTGACCATCTATCGAATCGTCCACGGAGCACCGAAGGTCGTCGCGGTGATCACGCCGCCGACAAGCCTGGTCCGGTAGCGCCCTAACCTCTACATCGAGAGGGGTCAGCCGGGTGAAGGCCGCCGTCGGGCGGCTACGCGCTCGCGGGTGACGGAGCGTGGGCGAGCGTGCCAAGCAGCCCCTGGGCGCGGTCCAATGACACGATGTTCCCCTTTGCCGCACACCGCGCCCCCGTCGTCGGTGGGACGACACGCCGGCATGGTCGCCGCGCGGCAGGCAAATCGCCTTTGCGCGGTGGCAACAGGGGCCGGGGAGCGCACGCGGGCTGGGTACGAGACATCACTGGGATCACGTCGGAGGTCGTGTCTGGGTCATTCGCGCAGATGGCACGCACGAGAGAAAGCTCAGGCCCTTTGGAAACTCGCCCGCTGATCTTGCTTGGTCGTCACCGGCCGAACTGCGCCGGGTTGGCCGTCGTCGCGGCTATCCGCGCGTGCGCGGGAAGTCTTCCGCAATGTGGACAGCATGATTGCCGCCCGAGCGCTCTACGGTCGTGTCACCGCCCCGGTCACTTTGATCTACGGCGATCACGACTGGTCGCGCCTGCCAGAGCGTGAAGCCAACCTCGCCGTGCTCCGTGGCGCCCGATCGATCGCGCTTCGCGAGACCGGACACTTCGCCGCCCTGGAACAGCCCGCCCGCGTCGCCGAGATCCTCCTCGACGACCACGGGGCCTGACTTCGGTCACACCGGGGGCCAGCCTGTGAAACGCACGCCGGCAGCGCGAACCGTCCGCCCTGCTCGCGGCCGGCAGCGACATCATCGACAACACCAACGGGCTCGGGCAGCACTTCCTGCCGCTGGTGATGAGCCACTAGGATCGAGCCCACGAACGTCTCTCACCGGGAACCGAGATCTTTCGAGGGAGACGCCAGCGAGGAGGCGTGATGAGCATTAGCTCGAGCCTGACCGTTGCGCAGCAGGGATTCGATGCCTGGCGCCGCGGCGACTTCGACGCACTCGAGGCGATCTTCGCGCCCGACGTCGAGTGGCGCTGGTTCGAGCCAGGAGACTGGGACTGCCACAGCCGTGATGACTTGATGCGGACGCTGCGCCAACGGCACGCTGCTGGCTTCGCCGAAAGACCCTTGAACTTCCACGACGCGGGATCGGAGGTGGTGGTCGTTACGGCGCACCCGAGCGAGATCGGCGGCCCCGAATGGCCGGATGAAACGTCAACCGTCATTCGATTCCACGAAGGAAAGGTCGTGTCGATGCAGGACTACCGCACCTAGGCGGAAGCGCTCGCCGCCACAAAATGACGCTTCGCCGCACAACCACCTGCAGACGTGATCGCGCTCCGTGGTTCGTCCGCGCGCTCAACTTCGTTCGCCTGCGGTCGCCAACCAGGCGCTGCGGCGATTTCTACCTCGACGAACCGCCACCCGACGTCGGCGTCAGAGCCTCGTCGTCCACGACCTCAGGCACCTGGCGGAGCCGCGCTTCTGGAACTGCCGCAGACGGACCTCGGCTGGAGTCCGTGAGTTTCATCTCGCCATGATCCGCCAGGCATGCACCGGCTGCGGCTGCGACCAGTGCCCGTGCCCGGATTGCACGAAGAAATAGGCGCGCAGAGACGAGCCAGGTAAGCATCGACCCCCTCCTTCTCAGGGAGGGGACCTCCCGCAACGGGTGGCAGCCCAGGGCAGACGCCCTGCTTACCATGGAGGAGTCGGTTGCCGCTCGCGCGTTGGGCAACTCTTCCCGGGAACTCCGGTCCTCCTCGGAGCGCACGAGCTTGTGTTGCCTGAGCTGACGCAAACTTTGTACCCATTTTGTGCCCATCTGAGCTGATTTAGGGTGATCGAGCATCACCGGAAATGGGTTAGGTGAGCCATTCTCGCCTCAGATGAGCTGGATTCGGCTAGTCTCATAACCCGGAGGTCGCAGGTTCAAATCCTGCCCCCGCTACTGGAAAGGCCCCGGAAACGGGGCCTTTTCCCTTTTGAGGCCAGAGGCGGCCGCGAAAACTTTTGCCCAACTTTTGCCCGCACGGCCCGCGCCGTTAAAGGCATTTCTGGCCAAATTGCCGAGGAGCAGTAGGAAGCGACCGAGTCCGGCCTATGCGCGGGCCACATTCCGGCGTTTGGGCTGGCAGCCAACCCCGCGGAAGCTTCCCTGAGGGGTTTCAAAATGCCGGTTCGGTAGGCCGCGCCTGGCGGTTGCGCTGGTTTACCTGTTCACGCGCGCGCGCGGAGCCAGGTTCTCGGGTCGAGGCCAGTCGGTAGACGATTGCGTTGCCGCGCTTTCCGGCCGTGTGTAGGACGCCCATCGCTCTGAGGCAGTAGGTCATCTGTTGGGCGATGCGGCGTTCGATCGCGGCGGCGTCGGCGAGCTGGGCGGAGTCGAAGAGCGCGGGCAAGTTCCGCGGAAGCAGGCGGGCTGCATCATCTGGGCAGGTGACGCGGACGCGATCCTTGACCGAGACGAGTCGGCGCCCGACCACGACCCAGCCGCGGCGCCGGAACGCCCTGCCGTGGCGGTAGACGCGCAGCTCGTCTTGGTGGGTGAGGAGCAGCTCGAGCTCGAACTGCGGCTGGCAGAGGAGCGCGGGAATGCTGACGAGCCGGTT
>WNFV01008159.1_pt1 | contig 11894 bp, 12 predicted proteins | sample 5400101 | NCBI WGS metagenome assembly WNFV01 (sample SAMN13153361, study PRJNA577476) | soil metagenome | isolation source: 115 cm soil or saprolite under grassland replicate 1 | place: USA:California | collected 2016-06-15
TTGGCTCGGTACATGCCAAATGCGCGGTGGCTGATCGTGACTCGGTGTTGATTTCGAGCGCGAATCTCACCCGATATGCGCTCAATTTGAACATGGAAATGGGCCTTCTGGTGAAGGATAAGCGTCTGGCCGAAAAGATCGTGCGCCACTTTGAATTGTTGGCGCAGAGAGGCATTCTGGGCTAGCTGCCACTGAGGTAGTTGCGTCCGAGCCTATGATCCTAAGACCCAATGACCAGGAGAAATAAACAACCCATCAAAGCCGCGTTGTTTGCCGCGCTTCTGTGCCTGTCGGCCGCGGCCCAGCCGCAAACCATCACCGGCAAGGTCGTCGCGATCGCGGACGGCGACACGCTTACGGTTCTCGACTCCAGCAACAAGCAATACAAGCTTCGCCTTGAGGGCATAGACGCGCCGGAGAGCAATCAGGATTACGGCAGCCGCGCCAAGCGGAGTCTTTCCGATTTGGTTTTTGGCAAGACGGTGACGGTCATAAGCCGGAAGAAGGACAAGTACGGGAGAATGCTCGGCACGGTCACTCTCGACGGCAAGGACATTAACCAAGAGCAAATCAATCGCGGCATGGCGTGGTTCTATCGGGCGTATCAGGCCGAATTGCCCGCAAACGTCGCCGCTGTGTATGGGCTGGCCGAAACGCGGGCGCGTCAAGAGAAGCGCGGGCTATGGGCCGACGCGGCGCCTATGCCTCCGTGGGATTTCAGACGCGACAAGACTGCGAAAGCGCCAGGCGTGAAGCCCCCGGCGGCGACCGGGCCGATCATCGGCAACCGCAACAGCAAGATTTACCACTTCCCGAACTGCCCGGATTACTCGAAAGTTTCGGAGCGCAACCGCGTGCCGTTCAAGACAGAGGCTGAAGCGCAGGCTGCTGGGTACAGAAAGGCGAGGAACTGCTCGCAGTAGAGCATGGAAGATAAGGGACGGCTAGCCCTTAAGCAATTAGTTTGAAAGCGAACATGAGTAAGAGAGACTTGATCGCGGAGATTGGGCAGGGAAGTCAGTCCAGTTTCAAGGACTGCACTTCATTCGGCCTCGATGAAATCCTCAACCTTCAGCCCTTCATACTCATCTTCTGAGTTTGAGTTTTTCGCAGGCTCCACTGTTTTAACTGCTTGTAAGTACCCGTTTACTCTACCCAGCAGTCGCCATAAATTGCGAATTTCCTGGGATGGGACCATAAAATGCCTATCAGCAGAGAGGCATTCTATCTCAATGTCTGAACCATCATTGACTAGATAGGCCCGCCATTCATCTTTTTCTGCGATTTTCTTCTTCATAAGACACACATCTTTCCCTTTTGATTTGCTTTGAGTTGCGGCCATGCGGACAAACGAGAAATGAAAGCGCTGCTTAATGATCTAATTTCGCTGTGTATATTGCTTTGGCCATCCCCGCCAAGGCGCGTTCCTGGTTTAATCTCATTGGATCCAGATCGCCGAAAGCTCACCCTCTTTCTTGGTGTCCGCGGTCTCAAACGTTCCAATCGTCGCTGACGTCAGAACAGAGTCTCGGTTGAGCCTCACATACGCATACTCGCTGTGAATCTCTTCGACCGCGCCAAGCCGTACTGGATCGCCTTCTCGAAGGCGGGCAGTGTCTCCGGTTTTCACTTGCTCTGTAGCCATTGGTCATTTTCCGGTGACAGGGCTTTCTATCAAAAGCAGGGGAGAGGGGTCAAACAAAATGTTTCACGAAACGTTTCTTTCCTGTAATATTCTGTCGAAAAGGACACCCTTGATGAACCAAAAAACTATGCTTCCAGTCTCACAAAACGTTACAGGAAAGAATTCGGGCAAGCTCGTCCGGGTCCCGGAGACCCGAGCCGACTCGCTTCGGTGGTGGGTCGAACAGTATTTTGCCTTCGAGGTCTCGACGGCCGCGAGCTCGCAAAAAGTTCAACGCCGGGATCTCGAATTATTCTTATCGGTCATTTTTCTCGAGACAGGCGGCGACTCTCGGCGGGCCTGGTCGCCGCGGTTTTCTCGATTCTTCGTGGACTCGCTCCGGAAAGAAGTGAAGGAGCACGGGGGGCGGCGCTATTCGGATAAGACTATTAATCGAATCATTGCTCACCTGAAGACGTTCTCGAAGTGGGTCCATAAGCTCCTTCCTTTTCCGCTCGGTGATCCGATGTCGAAGGTGCAATCGATCTCGGTCGGGAATTCACTCGACATTGAACGAGCGCTCACGGCGCAAGAGCGGCGCAAGATGCTCGACGCAGCCGATCTTTTACTGAGAATCGGCGGCGAGTCGAAGGACCGGAACCGGAATCGAGGGGAAGGGGAGCGGCCGCGGCGGAAAGGATATCGAGCATACAGGAACCGGGCAATTATTTACGCTCTCATTGAAACCGGGATGCGTCGCGGTGCCGTCTGTCGGCTCGATGTCCAGGACGTGGACGGGCGGCGCAAATCCGTCACGGTGCGCGAAAAAGGCGCGGTGCTCCATCGCTATCAGATCAGCAGGGAAGGACTCGATGCGATCCGTGATTACGTGAAGCACGAGAGGGAAGGGGACAATGAGCGGTGGCAGTCGCCGGCGCTGTTTTTGGCGGCTGGCACGGTCGGGAAGGGAAGCGGCCGGCTCACAGAGCGGATGATAAATCACATCTGGGATTCGGTCGCAGAGCTCGCCGGCGTAGTCGGCCGGACACCGCACAGCGCTCGCCACGCGATGGGGCGGCATTTGATCGAGAAGACCGGAAACATCGCTTCCGTTCAACGCCAGCTCGGCCACAAGAACGCGGCGTACTCGATGCAGTACGCTCGCATTACGGATGAAGAGTTAAATGAGGTGATTGATGACCGATAGTTCCCATCAAGTGAATATGGACCCTCGGGGCCTTTATGAGGCCTATTCTGGTGCTGTTGCCTATGTAGAGGCTGAAGACCCAAATGGTGATTTATTTGTCGGAACCGCTTTTCATATAGGTAGCGGAGTGTTCATTACGGCGCGTCACGTAGTTGAGGACTGCAAAATCGTTTGTGTTAGGACAACTACAACTCATTACATTCCTGACCCCAACGGGCATTGTCAGATACACGGCGAGCCTGGGAGATTCAGAATCGTTGGACCCAGCGAAGGGATAGTTCGCTCTGGTCCTTATTTCCATCCTGATAGTTCCATTGATATCGCTGTCTTGATGATTGATGGTTTAGAACCTCCGGCGATTCCACTCGGCTCGCATCTCGATGATTGGATGAACGACGAGGCCTTCATATTGGCTCAGATTGTGGTGATGGGTTACCCCCCGATTCCGTTTTCAAAGACACCTGTGCTCGTTGCCGCGAGAGGTGAAGTCAATGCAGTAGTGGATAAGGATGCAGAAAGGCATCCTCACTTTGTCGTATCCACTATGGCACGCGGAGGATTTAGCGGTGGTCCGTGCCTCGTTGAATGGGGGTTTGCTCTTGGACTAGTCACAGAATCGCTAATGAGAAGGGGAGATTAGCCGCTCGAACTTGGATATATGGCTGTTTTAACCGTAGAGCCCATTTTCACCTGTCTCCAATATCACAAACTCGTTCCCAAAGAGCAAAAGGAAGGGTGGGATGGATTATGGGATGACCGAGAGAAAGATGAGTTGAAAGAGGCCCTCGATGAACATTAAGCGAGGGTCGAAACTTTGGCGGTTTTTTCAGTTCTTTGTGAGAAAATGCGCTTTATTAAATGCATTGTATCGAAGTGAAGGTTTGCGAGATGAAAGCCCAGAAGGTTAATCCTGTCCTAGAGGAGCCCATTCCGCCTAATGAGAAAGAAAGCGCGGATAAGCCCGATGCTGCTCAATTGAAACTTTGGCCCTCTCTTGAAGAGCCGCAAAGCGCATCAGAAGAAACGCCACAGAGTAAGGATGACTTCGAAAAGTCTGAAACAGAATTCTTTGGAGAAACACTGCTCGCGCTTGCATCCATAAAGGGACTTGGCTTTAGGACTCTTAACAAGATTGCAGCGCTGCTTGGCAATCACCTCGAAAAAATATGGGAGTGTTCCGCAGATGAACTTCTTTCAAAACTTGAAACTCCCAAGGCTTCTTCTCCTGAGAAACTGCTTGCACAGATAGCGAGTGAACGCGAAAAACTTCTCCTACAAGGGAGAGAAAGATTAAAGCAACTATTTGACCAAAACATCAAAATTATTCCCGCCTGGAAACTCCCGCCCTCTTTGCAAGAGATATCAGACGCGCCGCACTGGTTATTCGTGCAAGGTGATCACCGTCTTCTCTACTACAAGCCCGCCGTAGCAGTTGTGGGCACGAGAAAACCAACACCAAATGGCATCCAAGCGGCAGCGGCTATTGCTAGACATATGGCGGCATACCCCATCAATTTGGTTTCCGGATTGGCGGAAGGAATTGATGAAACAGCGCACAGGCATTCACTGAACAGTGACACTAAAAATATTGCGTTCTTAGGGCACGGAATTGATGTTGTCTTCCCGGCTTCTACGCAATGGCTACGCACGAAGATTATTGAAAACGGTGGAGCAATCGTTTCCGAGTATTTGCCCGGTGAGAGTTACAGAAAGGAATATTTCGTCGCGCGAAATCGCCTTCAGGCAGCCATCTCCGACTTAATTATCCCAGTCGAGGGCAATCCAAAGGGGGGAACTGCTCACACTGTTCGTTTCGCAAAGCAGTACGGCCGCCCGCTGATGGGGGTGCGGTGGAACGGAGTAAACGGAATCCTTCCAGAGTTGGAAAAAGAAGGCGCGCCCATCGTGGACATCTTTACCAAGTCGGGAAAAGTGCTGTTTGACCAGGCCATCCGTAGATTATCGGAGCAGTTTGGCAACTCGACATATGCACTTTCGGCCGCGAGAAGAAAGCTATTTGACGAGATGACGCAGCGAGACGTGAGGGATTCGGATATCGAAAGGTTGATCGAAGAACTGCAAAAATACCGTCACGGAGAATGAGATGTCGAACGTCGTTAAGGGAGTCATCTTTGACCATAGTACAATTTTCCCCGACATCAGCCAGACGCAGGTAATTGATGATATCAGGCTGTTGTTGAAGAACTCGAAGGAGGCCGGTCTAAAGATTGGTGTCTTCTCTACTAACCCCCTAAAACTTGCCCCACTTCTTAAGCAATACTCTTACCCAAGCGTTGATCTGCTGCTGACCAAAGCTGATGTAGGTGTAAACAAAGGCTCGCCAAAATGGATAAAGGAAGCGGCTTCAAGATTGGGGACAAACACCCACCAACTGCTTTACATCGGAGACTCGAAGCAAGACTTACTGACAGCGCTCAACATTCCAACATTCTATGCGCACGCTAAGTGGAACGGCGTAGAATTGCCTGCCAAGATGACGGCCTTTATAGCCGAAACACCCTCTCAGACTTGGCGTTTTATTACACACTACTTATTGATCCCTCCAAGATGGGTGCATACGCTCGATGATTCGGACAACGAGCTCTATTTGAGAAGTTTGGTCGGCGCCTCATTCAATCTGCCGGCGTCAAGTCCTGCGACATTCAACGCGAAAGACATATTCACCTATGGAAGAGATATTCGAGTCGGAGCCAATTCAGCCAAGCAAATTTTGATGAATCACGCCCTCACGAGCCTCTATCTTGAGGGACTAATTGAAATGGGAACGAAGTTCGTGGTCTATCCGAGTTCAAAGAAGGGAAGCGTCAATCCGGTTTCACGTGACTACATACAACCTGTTTCCAAAGTCTTTCACGGATATTTTTTGGAAGACCTTCTTGTTCGGGCCAAAGATGCACCTGATACAAGCCTGGAAAGAGCAAATGGACGGATCGCCCCCTTCTCTTATCAAACTGATACTGTTCATCTAAATCCGGTGTATGCCGGGAAGATAGATGGAAAATCGATCATCGTCTTCGATGATTTCACTACGACAGGTCAATCTCTCGAATGGGCTAGAAATCTGCTTAAGAGTGGAGGTGCGGGACGGGTGGTCCTTGTTACGGCGGGAAAATTTAAACACACACACACACTGTATTCGCCTGTTGCGGCCGACACAATTGAGCCGTTTGTATTGAAGGCTTATGAATCTTCGCGATTTAGGTCAAAAACACTCCGAGTGAATTTTATTGATAAATCGGAGAATCGGCTTCGCGAATCCTTTGAACATATCAAAGATGGGCTCCCTTTACCGGTGACAACCAATCAATCCCAAGATTGGGATTGGGATGCGTTACGGTAGAATGATGATGAAGCGCCGGATTGCGCCAATGACGCATTGAATCAAGTCTTGGAAGATAGTTAGCGATGACCGGCGCGGGTCTCACTGCCTTAATGAGAATCTTCCTCTCTTATCGTCCTTTGAGCGCTGGCGCTGAAATGATAGTATTACACGTGAGATGGATGTTGAAATTATAAAACAACTCTGTAAGGACGCCATAACTCCAACGTGGGAGATCGCCGCCTATGAAGCCGTCTGGGCAAAGCTTAGGACGACGGCAAAGGTGCGCGACGCCTTTGATGAGTTCAATCACCCTCGCCCTTCGGCGTTGGCTGAAAGGGTAGGCATTGCCGATAAGGTAATAGAGAGTATGCTCGAGGCCCTCAGAGAGATCTTGCCGTTTTGTCGGTACTCGGCGCTCTTCTACGAACAAACGGACTATCCCAAAAGCCTCCCGGAGGCAGGGCACACGCTGGCTGTCCTCTATTATCGAGGTGCCCTAGATCTCTTGTCGTCGAGAATTGTATCGGTCGTCGGTTCAAGGAAAGCGTCGGAAGGCGGATTGAAGCGAGCCGGGAAAATTGCTCGACTCCTCGTGGAGCACAAATTCACCGTTATGTCGGGTCTCGCCGAGGGAATCGATACGGCCGCCCACAAAGGTGCTTTAGCCGCGGGGGGCAACACGATTGCCGTTATAGGAACGGCGCTCAATGAGGTTTACCCACGCGCGAATCACGAACTTCAAGAGCTAATAGGGCGTGAATATCTGCTCCTAAGCCAGGTTCCTTTTCTGATTAAGAACTTCGAGATAAAGCGTACATTTTTCCCCGAACGCAACAAAACGATGTCAGCGCTTAGTGAGGCCACGGTCATCGTTGAAGCAGGAGAAACGAGTGGTACGCTCGTTCAAGCCCGAGCGGCGTTGAAACAAGGGAAGAAACTCTTCCTTCTTAACTCGTGCTTCGAATCGGGGCTCGCTTGGCCCGCTAAATATCTCGAGAAAGGAGCAATTCGCGTCAGAAACTTTGAGGAGATCCTTGAAGTCCTGGGGCCTCTCCAATGAACGAGAATCCGTCTTGGATTCGTGTTGATGAGTCTGTCTATCTCCATTGTTGTCCGGATGCGCATCAGCACGCCATTTTCTACGCTCGAATATATACAAGCGGCCAAGGCTACTCCTTTTCAAGGACGAACAACTTAATTTCCAATTTCCAGAAAGGGCCGAACGCGCCTCTGAACGTCTTGCCGCATCGAAACCGCGCGATTGCAACCTTTGTAAGGGAACTCGAACAATTCTTTTCTCTACTCACCGATCAGTATTCTTTCTATATCGTTCCGACACCGCCCAGCGCTTTACGTACAAATCCTCAGTATGACCCCCGGGTGGAAGCGGTTGCAGAGAGAGCATCGCAGAAATTTCGTCACATAGAAGTGGCGAGCTGCGTGGAGACTATCCGTGAAATTGGGAAAAGCAAGGCCAACACGGAGCCACGCTCAGCCGAGAGAATCTATGACACCCTCCGAGTCATTCCGGAAAAGTTACCGCCTGACAATGCGAGAACCGTTGCGCTGATTCTTGACGATGTTCTGACAAGCGGTGCCCATTTTGAAGCCATTCGTCGGAGGCTCAGAGAGCATCTCCAGCACACACACATAGGCGGCGTCTTTTGGGCTAAAGCCGTTCACGTCGACCCCACGGACCTTTTCTGAAATACCCCTCCGAAGTATTGAAAACGTGATTCTCGGTGCTCATAGCTATGGGCCGCCCTTTCTTCGCTGCACGCTCTCAACAGCTCTTGGTAAATGCCCCACCAAGTGAACACGTTTAGCCCTCAAATATGAGCACTTGCCTCCAATCGTGAGCATTAGCATGAACATGGCAAGGAAAAGTGCTCTGTACCTGGCTTCTTCCATCGGTATTATGTAAATTCAAGCCAGAGCATGAGGCGTTCTTCGAGCTGGCTACAGAACGGCTGCCTGACAGCGGCGCCCGTTTTGAGGCTCGGAATTCATCCTGAAGTGGAGCGGCCCGCTACTTTAAGCAGATCAATGCCTTCGACTACCGGTGCGACCATGAGTAACCCCGCTGATCAGCGACAATCGCTTCTCCCGTTTAACGACAATTAAAACTCCCGTTCTTTGACAATACCGATCTGTGATTGGATCGTGCGCAAATGATCACAGATCATCAATTTAGGAGGTTAATGAAATTGTCACAAACGGAAGAAACTCTGGCCTTGGCAGCTGCCAAAGCCGGTATGGACGAAAAGACGGCGCGCAAGTGGAGAAAAATGGGACTCTCTCCGAGCGAAGCTAAAAAGCCCCGTACTTATCGCACCCGCCCGGATCCATTCGCTGAAGTATGGGAAGAGGTCGAGCAGTTACTGGAGGGCGAGCCGAGTCTAGAAGCCAAAACGATCTTCGATCATTTATGCCGAAAGTATGAAGGCCGATTTCAGGAGTCACAATTGAGGACATTGCAGCGGCGGGTGAAGGTCTGGCGGGCACGGAAGGGGGCGCCGAAGGAGGTCTTCTTTACGCAAGAGCAGGTTCCTGGCCGGCAGGCGCAGAGTGATTTCACGCACCTGAGTGAGCTGATGGTAACGATCGCGGGACAGGTGTTCAAGCACCTGTTTTATCACTTCGTACTGGTTTACTCGAACTGGGAGTGGGGTATGGTTTGCGCCTCGGAATCGTGGGAGAGCCTGTGCGAGGGATTGCAGAACGCAATGTGGCAGCTGGGAGGAGTTCCGGCTGAACATCGAACCGATTCACTGACGGCGGCGGTCAGACCGGTAGGAAGTCGAGATGAATTCACCGAACGCTATCAAGGGCTCCTGCGTCATTACGGGATGAAAGGCAGCCATACGACTCCCGATCGCGGCCATGAGAATGGAGATGTCGAGCAATCGCACCATCGGTTCAAGCGTGCCGTCGAACAGGAATTATTACTGCGCGGAAGCCGCGACTTCGCGAGCCGTGAGGAGTACGAAGAGTTCCTGCGAAAGATGTTGATGAGGCGCAACGGTCTGCGTCGCGCACGGATCGAGGAAGAGATGCGAGCGTTACGGAAGCTGCCGGACAGACGCTTGGAAAGCTACACCAAGGAATCGCTGAAGGTCTCAGGCAACAGCGTGATCAATATCCGGGACAACTATTATTCAGTGCCAAGTCAACTGATTGGGGAAAGAGTCGATGTCCGAATCTACGCGGGACATGTCGAAGTCTGGTATGCCGGAGAAGTGATCCAACGAATGGAGCGGTTGCGCGGAGAGGGCAAAGCGATGATCAATTATCGTCACCTCATTCATTCTTTGGTCAAGAAGCCAGGAGCGTTTGCGCATTATCGATTTCGGGCGAGCCTGTTTCCACGAGTGATCTTTCGTCTGGCCTACGATGAGTTGCAGTCACGAGAGCCGGGCCAGGCCGATCGAGTGTATCTGCAGTTGTTGAAACTGGCGGCGGAAGAGAGTGAGGAGCGAGTGGCGGCGGCATTACACCAACTCCTGAATGAGGGTGAACCAGTCAGTGCGACACGAGTAGGAGAGATCGTGTTGGCGGCCAGCAACCAGTCATGGGGGGCGGCGCCGAGAGTGATGATCAAGCCGACGCCACTGGAGAGCTATGATCGGCTGCTGTACGCAGAGGAGGTGGCTCGATGAGCATGCCTCCCCAAAACGAGCTGAAAGAGAATCTGAAGAAACTGTGGCTCTCTGAGTTCGCGAAACAATATGCCGTCCAGAGCGGATTGGCGGCAAGCGAAGGGTGGAGCTACGAGAAGTATCTGCAGCGGCTGTGTGAACTGGAGTTGCAACAGCGTGAGTCGCGCAAGCGCCAGAGGCTGCTGGCTGCCGCACGGCTGCCACGCGAGAAGACGCTGGATAACTTCGAGCGACAGCGATTGAAGCGCAATGTCGAACGGCAGTTTGCGGCTTTACTCAGTGGCGAGTTTCTGCAGCGAGCAGAGAACGTGCTGGTCTTCGGCAGTCCAGGCGGCGGAAAAACGCACTTACTGGCAGCGTTGGGCCACGAACTGATCGGCCAGGGTCGCAGCGTCTACTTCGTGACTTGCGTCCTGTTGGTACAAAAACTCTTGGCAGCCAAGCAGGATCTGCTGCTGGAGAAAGAGCTGAAGCGGCTCGATAAATACGAAGCGCTGATCATCGATGACATCGGATATGTGCAGCAGAATCGTGAAGAGATGGAGGTGCTTTTCACCTTGCTGGCCCATCGCTATGAACGGCACAGCGTGTTGCTGCGAATTCCGGTCATCGTGAACACCAAATCCGGCGATCGGTTGAGCAATATGACGCCTATCTGAAGGCGCGATGGGCAGAAGGTTGTCATAATGCACAACAACTGCATCGAGAATTGACCGGGCAGGGATACACCGGCAGTCGAGTCACAGTCTGGCGCTATGTATATCCTTGGCGCCAGGACAATGGGATTGACGTGGACGGAACCTTATCATCGCCGTCTCGCCTCAAACCGCCGAAACGGAAGGTTCCGACAGCACGGCAGAGTGTCTGGCTCTTATTGCGAGCGGAAGACAAGTTAACTGAAGAGGAGCGGCAGGAGCGCGAACAGTTACTGAAGCTAGAGCCCATTAAACAGGGGCTGGAGTTGGTGCAGAGCTTTCGCCAACTCCTGGCCGCCAAGAAAGAGGGTGGCTTGGAAGAATGGATCAAACAGGCGGAAGCCGCGGCAGGCAATCCGTTCAAAGGTTTTCTCACTGGAGTCCGCCGCGATTACGCCGCCGTTGAGAAAGCCTTTACTTCGCCGTGGAGCAACGGCCAAACAGAAGGACAGGTAAACAGGCTCAAATATATCAAGAGACAGATGTTCGGTCGGGCAAAATTCGACTTGCTGAAGGCGCGAGTCTTGAATGCGATATGAGCGGAGCGATCTTGGTACAAGGTGAAAACTACGAACGTCTTCACCAAACTCTGGGGAGAACCCGGCGATCGTGAACACCCAGCGGCGCTGGCGATCAATTTTTACTTTGAGTGTTCACGATGAGTCAACTTCTGGCGAGTCTTGCGGAGCGATTCACCTTTAAGTTCGAGGCGATGCGCGTTGGCCAGAAGACGGTCGAGCAGCGCATCGGCCACGGTGGGATCGTTCAGATAATCATGCCAGGAACCGATCGGCAATTGGCTGGTGATGATGGTTGAGTGAGAGCCGTGGCGATCCTCGATTACTTCCAGCAAGTCGTGTCGCTCGTTCTGCGTCAAAGGTTTCAGACCAAAATCATCAAGGATGAGAAGGTCGAGCCGGGCTAGTTGCCGCAAGAGTTTGCTGTAACTGCCGTCGCCGCGCGCGATGCGCAATTCGTCGAGCAAGCGGCCAGTGCGTTGATAACGCACGCTCAATCCCTGCCGGCAAGCCGCATGGCCAAGGGCGCATGCGAGCCAGCTTTTCCCAGTGCCGGTCGGTCCTGTGATGTGCAGGTTATGGCGAGAACGAACCCAGTCGCAGCTGATGAGCGACGCGACCTCCGCGCGAACCAAACCACGCGGGGCCTGGTAATCGATCTCTTCCACGCAGGCTTGTTGTTTGAGATGAGCGGAGCGAAGCAGGCGCAGCAGCCGGCGATTGTCGCGGTGTGTGCGCTCGCGATCGACGAGCAGGGCGAGGCGCTCTTCAAACGAGAGCTGCTGTGTGGGAGGTTGTTCAAGTTGTTGCGCGAAGGCGTCGGCCATACCGGTGAGTTTGAGAGCGCG
>WNFV01008934.1_pt1 | contig 11893 bp, 12 predicted proteins | sample 5400101 | NCBI WGS metagenome assembly WNFV01 (sample SAMN13153361, study PRJNA577476) | soil metagenome | isolation source: 115 cm soil or saprolite under grassland replicate 1 | place: USA:California | collected 2016-06-15
CCTTGTAATAGAAGGGCGGCAGCATCAGTACCCCCGCGCAACCAAGCTGTACGGCGTGGCGGGTAAGCTCGACCGTATCGGGGAAGGCGCAGCAGCCAGTGCCCGGCATCATGCGCGCAGGTGGCACGCCGGATGCAACCAGCCTATCCAGCAGCGCGATCTTCTCGGCCACCGACATTGAGTTCGCCTCGGAGTTGGTGCCAAACACAGCCAGCCCGACCCCCTGCTCCAGCAGCCAGCGGCAATGCTTGACTAAGCGCTCGCCATCCGGGCGCAGCTCGCGGTCGAACGGCGTGACGACCGGAGACAGGACGCCTTGCATACGAACGGCATGTGGCGGATTTACCATCGTAATGTTACTCCTCCATATGTACCTGCGAGCGATTTTTGATACCCAGTATTGACAAGATGACAAGATGACAAGATGATAGAGCACCTTGTCATCTTGTCATCTTGTCACGTCTCGTAGGTCGCAAGCACCATCCCGGCCTCGATCACCTGCCCAAGCGCGGCGCGCACCTCGGCCAGCGTGCCGGCGTGGGGTGCGGTAATCTCGTTCTCCATCTTCATGGCCTCGATGATGAACAGCACCTGCCCAGCGTCGACCATCTGGCCCGGCTCAGCGCGCACCGCCAGGATCGCGCCCTGGATCGGGCTTACGACACCATCGGCGGCGGGAGGGCGATCTGTGCCGGCGACCGACCGGCGTGGCGCGCGCGGCTTGCCGTTAGCCGGCTTCTGGAGGCTGTCGGCGCCGTCTTCTGCCACACGCACATCGAAGCGCCGGCCGTTGACTTCGACGGTGAATGTGCGGATCGACTCACTCATGTCTAGCTGGTCATTTCGGCTACTCGGTGCTTGGGCTGTGGCCGCGAGCGCCTGAAGTTGCTCGGCCAAGTAGCGCGGAATGAAGTTCACCGTCGCCGCGCCGGCCGCGAACGCCGGGTGTGCCAGCGCCAGCTGATGAAACGAGATCGTGGTCGCAACGCCGGCGATCCGGTAGTCGGCCAGGGCGCGCCGCATACGCGCCAGCGCCTCGTCGCGGTCGGCCCCCCAGGTGATCAGCTTGGCGATCAGTGAATCATAGTATTGCGGGATGCTGTAATCCGCCCGCGCGCCGCTATCCACCCGCACGCCATAGCCGGTTGGCTCTACATACTCGCTGAGTGTGCCGAGCGCGGGCCGGAAGCCGGCGGCCGGGTCTTCGGCGTTGATCCGGCACTCGATCGCATTGCCGCGCCATGTCACCTGCTCCTGCGTGATCCACAGCCGCTCGCCGCGCGCGATCCGCAGCTGCGCCTGCACCAGATCGATGCCGGTGACCATCTCGGTGACGGTGTGCTCGACCTGGATGCGTGTGTTCATCTCCAGAAAATAGAACTGGCCATCTTGAAACAAAAACTCCAGCGTGCCGGCGCCAACATAGCCAACCGACTGCGCCAGCGCCACCGCAGCTGCTCCCATGGTCGCGCGCAGCTGCGGCGTAAGCACGCCCGACGGGCACTCCTCGATCAGCTTCTGATGCCGGCGCTGGATCGAGCAATCGCGCTCGCCCAGGTGGATGACAGTGCCGTGCGCATCGGCCAGCACCTGGATCTCGATATGGCGCGGGTCGTCCAGGTACTTCTCGACATACAGCTGCGAGTTCTTGAAGGCTGAATCGGCCTCGCGGCGCGCGCTCTCGAACGCGGCCTCAGCATCAGCCGGCCCGCCGACGACCCGCAGCCCGCGCCCGCCCCCGCCGCCAACCGCCTTGATCGCCAGGGGGTAGCCAAACTGCGCGCCCAGCACGCGCACCTCGTCGGGCGATTCGACCGGCTGGAGCGTGCCTGGAACCACCGGCACGCCGGCGGCGCTGGCCTCGCGGCGCGCGGAGATCTTGCCGCCCATGCACTCCATTGCCTCGGCCGGCGGCCCGACAAATACCAGACCGGCCGCAACACAGGCACGCGCGAAGCCCGCATTTTCGGCCAGGAAGCCATAGCCGGGATGAATCGCCCCGGCGCCGGCGGCGTGTGCTGCGGCGATGATCCGCTCGCTGTCCAGATAGCTCTGTGTAGCTGGCGGCGGGCCGATCAGAAACGCCGCGTCGGCATATGCGACGTGCGGCGCAGCGCGGTCGGCCTCGCTATAGACTGCGACCGTGCGTAGTCCTAATTCCTTGCAGGCGCGCATGATCCGCAGCGCGATCTCGCCACGGTTAGCGATCAGGACTGTGTCGAACATAGCTTTCATAGCCCTACTATCCCACCACTCCAGCGCTCGGCGCGGCGCGCGCGCTCGGCGGCATGCCAGGCAGCAAACGCGCCATTGCGTGCCGGCGGCAGGCCCTGCGTCGCAAGCGCGCTGCCGGCGTGCCAGGCCGAGCGCGCAGGCGCATCCGGCGCGTCGTCGGCTGTTTCTTGCGCAATCACGCAGGCGATTGCCGCGATCACTGCGGCGGCGGTATCCGCATCGGGCGTAGGGGTCAGCGTCACTTGCATAGCCTGTATTATACGGCATCTGGTTGATACGTGTTACGCGGTGGCGGGGCTGGGGCCATATACTTGACGCGGATTGACATAGCGGTACAATATGCAATCTGCGAGCCATAGTACGGAGCTTGCATAGTGGAGGAGACGGCGATGAGCGATCGAAATGATGATGTTCTGTTTTTTGCCGGGCTGGTGCTAGGCGCGATTGTCGGTGGGGCTGCGGCCGCGCTGCTGACGCCCCAAAGCGGCCCCCAGATTCGCGAGCAAGTGGCAGAGCGCGGCCTGGAGCTGAAGAATCGCGCCGATGATGCCGTGCAGCGCGCGCAGCAGGTGGCCAATCAGGCGGTTGCCAAGGTGCAGGCCACCGCCCAGGATCTAATCAAGAAACCCGACGATGATCTGGTGAGCGGCGGCGGAGGTATCTGATGCGCGTGCGATACTTCCTGCTTGGCTTACTGGTCGGCCTGCTGCTTGCGCTGGCCAGCGGTCGCCACATGTGGCGGCGGTCGCGCGATCAGCTGGCCGCCGCGATCGATGCGCTGCTGCAGCTGGCCGCCCCACGGCGTGAATCGCCTGTGCGACGCACTCTAACGCCGCTCTAATGCCTATCCTGCGGTAGCAGTGCTATAATTGTTACTGCGATATGTGGTTTGCAGAGGAGCTGATGATGCCATTCTTCTTTTTTAATACACAATACTTGATCTTCATGCTGCCGGCGCTCTTGCTGGCGCTGTTTGCGCAGTGGAAGATCTCGGCGACCTATCGGAAATATTCCGAGATCCGCAATGCGCAGGGCCTCACCGGCGCCGATGTGGCGCGTGTGCTGATGCGCAACGAAGGGCTCGACTATGTTGGGGTCGAGGTTATTCCCGGCAACCTGACCGATCATTACGACCCGCGCACCAAGACCATGCGGCTCTCAGAGGGCTCCTCGCAGGCGCCATCGGTGGCGGCGATGGCTGTCGTAGCGCACGAGCTCGGGCACGCCCAGCAGGATAAGCAGGGCTACTTCTGGCTTCAGCTGCGCTCGGGTATTGTCGGCGTCGCCAATGTCGGCTCGAACTTCGGCATCATACTGGTGTTCATCGGCCTGATGCTGGGGGGTGCGACGGCTGGTCGGGGTGGTTTCGGCTGGACTCTGGCGTGGGTCGGCGTGCTGCTGATGGCCGGCGCGGTGATCTTTTCGCTAGTTACCCTGCCGGTTGAGCTGAACGCCAGCGCGCGCGCGCGCGACATGCTGGCGCGCAATGGCCTGGTTACGGCGCAGGAGTCGCAGGGCGTTCGCGCCATGTTGAACGCGGCGGCACTCACCTATATTGCAGCCGCCGCGCAGGCGGTGATGCAATTGCTGTACTTCGTGACATTGCTGTTGGGCGGAAGCCGACGGCGCTGAGTGTAGGAAAGCTCTATGAATGATGATCTCAAGCGCAAGCTAGTCTATGGGCTGATCAGCTTGGCGTTGAGCTTGCTGGCGACGCGTCTAGCGCTGTACTTGACCGACAAGATTCTGGGTAAGCAAGAGGGCGAGCAGCTGCTGGACTAGGGCAGCCAACCTTCTATTCGATCCGGGTTGGCTGACGGAGACGGCGGACGGAGGACGAATGACGGCCGTCCTCCGTCCGTCGTCTTTCGTCTCACTCGGAACGCACGTGCGATACGCTATATTTAGCCGCCGACCTCGCGCTGGAGCAGCATTTTCTCTTGCATTTTCTCTTGATAGAAGCCCCAGTACTGTTCAGGCAGCAGCCGTGCAATCGCCAGCATCATCTCGTCGGTCAGCTCGTTCATACGATCGAATGGTATTTTACCATCCGTGACGTGGACATAGTACGGCTGGCCGATCTGTACGTGGATTGGCTTGCGCAGCAGCGCGCCCTTCAGGCCCGCCTCGGTGCCCCAGATCGCAATCGGCACGATTGGGCAGCCTGTGCGCGTCGCCAGCCGGATCGCGCCACCACGGCCTTCCAGCAAGCCACCGGTGCGGCTGCGATGCCCTTCAGGATAGATCACCAGCGCGGCGCCGTGGCGTAGCGCTTCCTCGGATGCCTCCAGCGCGGCAGTGTCGCGCCGGCCGCGCTTGATTGGGATGACCTGCATCTCCCGTAGCCACCAGCTGGCTGCGCGATTCTCAAACATTTCGATCTTGGCAACCCACCACGGCCGATGCGACAGTGGAAGCGATGCGCCTAGGATGTGGATATCGGTCCAGTTGAGGTGGTTGACGCACAGGATCATGCCTTGCCCGCGCGGTGGCAAGTTTTCGGCACCCTGAATATCCCAGTTCCACCAGATCCGTCGCAGCGTATTCAGTGGCGCCCATAGGCAGAAGTACATAAACGCGCCGAGCATCTATCCCTCCAAGTACTGACAAGATGACAAGATGACGGGGTGACAAGATGACATTCTACCTGCGTAGTTTCATCTTGTCACCTTGTCATCTTGTCAAGGGGCAACCCCGAGCCGTAGGCTATATACCAGATGCCCGCCCAGCCAGCCATCCAACACCAGCAGCGCCACGCCGATCGCTAGCCGCGCCAGGTAGCCACGCCGCGCGGTTGGGCTCGCCAGCACGCTGGGGTCGCGGCGGCGGATCTGCCAGGCCTGCCAATAGATCACCAGAATCGCGAGGCCGGTCAGCGCATGTGCGTTGATCCAACCCAGCGCATCATCACGTGGGTTGGTCGCCGATAGCACCTGGCGCGCCGCGTCGAATGTGCCGGTGGCGATCGCCAGCAGCGCGCCGAGCCAGCCCAACCACAGGCAATGAAAGGCGCTCGTCTCGAATGTTGGGTCACCACGGCGCAAATACAGCAGGGTCAGCAGCGCGTTTCCCAGCAGCAGGCCAATCGGAAGGTGTACGGTGAGCGGGTGCAACGGGTACATAGCATAGTATACCACGGTGCCACGCCCAGGCTCAAGCCTGCAGATGGTATGCCAAACTCCGGTGGTCGCAAGACCATGCATCACACCCGATTGCCCAGCAATATCAGTAGCTGTTCATAAGGCGGCGCCAGCATGTCGGCGCGAATGTTCAGCACAATCACCGAGCGAATCGGGTCGTTGCTGCTGATCTCGACTCTGCCGCGCTGAATTGCACGCGGGAGCGGCCGCGCCCATTGTAGCGTCGCGGTGATCTCCGCCTGGGCGTTTGGCGGCGCCATGCCCTGGTCGATCGGCGCATGCAGCCATGTTGCTGCGTTCAGCTGTGGCTGCAATGTGACCGCCAGCTGATTCGCGATCGGCGTAGCGCTGCCGCAGCCGATCTCCTGCGCGTCGTCCGGGCTGTGCTGCACGCCGACGCCGAGCTTGGCTGGCAGGGCCGCCAGATCGTGGTACTGGAAGACGATCCGCCCATCGTGGTGGAGCAGCACCTGGAATGTGTAGGTCGCGTCGGCCGGGCCGCTGTGCGCTGGCACCTGCTCGTAGCTCAGCACGAAGGTCGTGCCGCCGTCGATCGTGCCATAACGCACCGCGCCGCCTCGTGATGGATCAAGGTCGGCGCGGAATGGCGCGATTACGAAGAAGTGAAATTCGCTGGTGGGGAAGCAGCGACCGATCGGCCCATTGTACTGCTGGTTCGGCAGGCTGAAGGCCAGGGTGCCATCGGATGTAACCAGCGTATCGGTCATAGTATAACTGTAGAACGGAAACTCGATGCCGAGAGGAACTTCTTCCTTGACACCATTGTCATCCAACTTGATCGTTGGAGCATCGGCCGGAAGTTCGACCCAGCTGTACGCCGGGCCGCCCGGCTCATCGCTCCGCAGCATTGCGAACTGATCGGGCAGCACATGTACGTGATACAGCAGCGGCCGCGTGCCGCTGTTGCCGATCGGAATGCTGAGCGTTTGTAGCTTTCCAAGCGCGAGGCTGGTGGTCAGCAGCGTGGTCGCGGCGGCAATGCGCGGCTGATCGGGCTGCATCAGAATGTCCGGCACCTGCTGATCGCCGTCGGCCTGCACCTTCAGCGTTTCCGGTAAGAACGCCGGCGCGCTGGCGACCAGATCATATGTGCCAGCCGCCAGCGTCAGCGTATAGACGCCGCTGCTGTTGGTTTGAACACCCAGGCCATCTTTGACGCCGACTGTTGCAGCGACCGGTGCGCCGGTGTCGGCGCTGACGACGCGGCCGATCAGGCTGGCCTGCTGGCCAGCCGGCGTGACGATCATGGCGATCTCGATCGATGTGGGCGTCTCGGTGAGATCAGCGCCGTAGATCTGCACCCGCGCATTGTATGTGCCGGGGCCAGGAACGCGCGCGGCATCCACGCTGATATCGAAGCTGGCCGTGTCGCCGGGTTGGATCGGCGCCCGCTGTGTTGTGATACTCAACCACGGCACCTGGATGCGCGCGCGTGCGACCGCGCTGTAGGCGTCGATCCTGCCATAGCCATAGACATTGTTCGGCCCACCGGGCGTGTCGCCGCAGCGTGTGTCGCTACGCGCGCTCGCACTATCGCGGATCAGCTCGTAGGTTGCGTCGTAATCGCCGATCAGCGTTGGGTTAGCCGACCACAGTAGCGCGACCATGCCGGCAACATGTGGTGCTGCCATGGATGTGCCGCGTAGTAGCTGGTAGCTGGCGCCTTCGCCGGGGAAGGTCGAGAGCACGCCCAGACCCGCGCTTGCGTAGGTGCCCGGCGCGACAAAATCCGGCTTGCGCCGACCATCAAGCGCCGGCCCCAGCAGGCTGAACCCCGCGATTGTGTCGTTTTGATCGGTTGCGCCAACCGCGACTACATCGGCATAGTCGCCGGGTGAGTCGATCGAGCCGCAGACCTGCGTGATCCCGCCGCCGGCATTCCCGGCAGCGAATACCGGAAAGATACCGGCCGCGCGCCAGGCGGTGGTGTAGCCGGCGTACCAGTCGGATCCGCCCGAGCCGGCCCATGAGTTGTTGACAATCATAGGGCGTAGATCCGGGCGCGGCTGCCCACCATCGAGCCTGGTTGGCGCCAAGATCCACTGCGCCGCGCCGATCAGATCGGATTCGCTACAGGCATACGAGTTGCACCCCTGCGCGGCGATCCAGCGCGCGCCCGGCGCGACGCCAACTGCTGGCGCGCCACCCGCGCCACTGGCGACGATAGTGCCCATGGTATGGGTACCATGGCCGTTGTCGTCTTGCGGCGCCGGATGCTCACCTAGTGGATCGAACCAGTTGTAATTGTGATCATAGCGCCCGTCGCCAAGCGCGCCGCGATATTGTGCCGCCAACGCGGGGTGATCGTAGCGCACGCCAGTGTCGATATTGGCCACCACGATGCCCTGGCCGGTAACCCCGAAATCGCGCCAGACCCGGTCAGCATTGATCTGGTGAATATTCCAGCAGATCAAGTCGCCTGGATGGGCCGGGTTGCAACGATCGACGGTGGCCTGGCTGGCTTGCTCGGGCTGCGGCAGGCCGGCAATGTGATTCGCGCGAATCAGCGCCACATCGGCGCGCGCGCTCAACGCCTGGGCATCCGCCAGGGCGCCGTGAACCAGGATGGCGTTGACGATCCAGAGCGAGTGAGCTGGCAGCCCGCGCGCCGCAAGCTGAGCGCGCACGTCGTGCTGGCTGCGCGCGGCATGATCAACAAGCGTTTGGTAGACATAACGGCCGCGCTCAGCCCAGCCGTTGATCTGGCTGGCCGCGCTGAGATCGGCCTGATCGCGCATGTAGATCATAAAATCGGCCTGGCGATCCGGTGTGGATTGGAAATCCGACAGCAGTTTTGTATCGAGCCGACTGGACTGGCGCGGCAGCGCGACGGCCTGGGGCGCTTGGCCAGCACTCGCGTGTGTCAGGGCAGTAGGGGTGGCGGCAGGGTAGGCCTCGAAGATCGCTGGGCTGAGCGGGCTGCCGGAGAGATTGGTGATCGTCGCCGTGCGTGTGCTGCTTTGCCCAAGCGGGACACTGATCTGAAGAGTGTTTGGATCAACGGCGATACTGGCATTCGCGGCGCCGGATGGGCGGACACCGCCGGGCAAACCGACGAGCAGCAGCGCCAATAGCGCGCTCAGCAGCATTGGCGTGTGCCTTCGGCGAGAACGAGCGTGCGGCATTGCGATGGCCTTTCAGCGGCGATTTCCAGCGTGCGGCGCTTGGTGGGGGCTGCGCCTGGGAATGGCGCTGGGTTCTTGAATGAGCAGGCGGGATCACCGGCGAACAGCACCCACGGTTTTCGATGTTGTCGTTCTGGCGCAGGGCTAGGCGCGCGAGCGTGTGCATGAAGCATAGCATTCGTGGTCGAGCAATGTCAAGCATTTTGTCAAAATACTTATCGATCGTTCATCTATCGCTCATCTTTGCGACCAACGTTGATATGCTATCATGGATAAAATCTTTAACACGTGTGGGTATGCGATTCGTAGCCCATGTGTCATCCAAAATTTAACAAGGTGGCTGTGCTGGCGTGGGAATGCGCCGCTGCGCGGCCCCTATCCGCCCGAACAACCGCCGAAGTGGCATGCGACGCGCGCAACGATAGCACGCGTACAGCATTACAACAACAAAAGCATTGATTGTGAAATTAAGGAAGGCAACGAACACATGGCTGAACCATGCCTAAAATCTAAACGCAGTGAGTGAAACATGATCATAACAATGCCGCAGCGCCTGCTGAATCGCGCGTTGCTGATCACCATCCTGGCGTTGGTGCTGCTTGTGCCAGGGCGCGCGCTGGCCCATGGCGGGCATACCGGCCCAATGCAGACCTACACCCAGCAATTTGGGCTATACGAGATCGCGATCACGGTCGAGATCCCGCCTACGACTCCTTCGCCACTCTACCTTGACATCGCACCACAGCAAGATATGTCCGGTGTGATAATGCGCTTCCGCGTCGCTCCACGTGGCCAATCGTTCGATGGAGCGCCAGTGGCCGAGGTGCACGGCAATGCCGGCCCGCAGGGCATCTATTTCAGCCAGCTCGACGTGGATCGCTTTGGCGATTGGGATCTGGAAGCGTGGGTCAGCGGGCCGAAAGGCGGCGGTGTCGCGCGCATTCCCATTACGATCGTGGCCCAGCCGCTGCCGGCCGGCTCGATCGGGCTGTTCGCGGGGCTCGGCGGGCTGGTTGTGCTGATGATCGCCAGCATCACCTTGGCGGCGGTCGCGCAGCGCCGCGGGCAGCCGGCGCCGGGCTGGGCCAACTGGCTGATCGGTCAGGCCATGTTCGCTTGCTTGATCGTCGCGGTGATTTTCGGCATCCAGCAGTTCAGTGTGGCGGTTCAGAGCGCCCAGGCATCCGCCGATCCAACGCTGTCGTCGCTTGGCGTCGGTCGGCCGCACGCCAACGTGGCCCTACATACAACACCCGATCTCCCGCAGGCCGGCCGGCCGCTGACGCTAACTCTCGATCTCAGCGACGGCTCGACCGGGTTGCCGGTCGATGACCTTATTCCACACCACAATGCGCTGATTCATCTGGTGGTGATTAGCGCGGATGGCGCATTCTACGCGCATGTTCACCCGCCGCGCACCGCACCCGGCCGCTATGCGATCGCGCTCACGCCCGACCGGCCCGGCCGCTATACTGCCTATGTCGAAATTCAGCGCCAGGATAGCGGCACGCAGGTGGTCGCGCGCGATTTCCAGCTTGGCGGTGCCGCCGTGGCGTTCGTACAGCCGGCGCCGGGCTTCGGCACGCACGATGTCGCAGGGATGCACGTCGATGTAAGCTCTTCGCTGGCGCCGCTGCAGGCCGGCAAGCAGGCCACGCTCACGTTCAGCTTCAGTCGCGGCGGCGCGCCCGTGGGCGATTTGCAGCCCTGGCTGGGCATGGCCGGCCACATGATCGCTCGCGATACCACCGGCGCTATTTTCGCGCATGTCCATGCGGTCGGCCCAATGGCGCCCAGCGGCATACTGGCCTCCGGTGTGGCCTATGGCCCCGATATCCGTTTTGTATACACGTTTCCACAGCCGGGCCGCTACCAGATCTGGGGTCAGTTCCGGCATGAGCAGCAGATTGTGACTGTGCCGTTGGAGGTGACTGTTGAATAGCATCGGGAGCAGGCGACAGGCGACAGGCGGCTGGAGGCTGGAGGCTGGAGACACGAGCAGGCGTCACTTGTCACTCGCCTGCCCTGAACCGTGTCGAAGGGTCACTCGTCACTCGTCACTGATTACGCTCGTACATTGGTCGCTGCTTGTGCTCCTACTGTTCGCTCTGGCGGCTTGCGGCAGCGGCATCACCCAGACAGCGCAGACCGAGCGCTACAATATCGCGATCACGCTCGACAGCGCCAGCTTTGGCGAGCGCACGGCGACGATAGCGGTGAACGATCGCTCCGGCCAGCCGGCGGCAGTCGATCAGGTCGTGCTCGCCCCGGTAATGCCGTCGATGGGTATGGCCGTGCCGGAAATGACAGCGCAGCCTACTGCTCCCGGCCACTACCAAATCAAGGGTGAATTCTTCTCGATGATCGGCGAGTGGCAGGTGAATGTGCGCGTCAGCGCCGCCGGCAAGGACGATATGGCGCGATTCCTGTTCCAAGTGCAGCAGTAGCGCGTCAAAAATTAGAAATATGGAATATAGATCTTATGCACTGGCGGCGGTGCTGATTCGCCGCTCTTGAGATCTCCGACCAGTGTCGTAACGCTGCGTGGCGCGAGCGTTAGCGCAAGCTCACCATTGGTAACGGCAATGCTGGCCGCCTGCGCCATATCCAATGAGTCGCTGGTGATGTACGGCAGCAGTGCATCCGCCGCGATATTAATGAGGCCGATCGTGTAAGGCTGATCGCTTGTCGTGGTTACGCCGATACATACACGCCATCGATCGGGCTGGCGGTAGCCCCGATGCGCACCGCGCCGGGGCGAATGAAGCGGCTGTAGTGCGCCAAGCACCAGAACCGTTTCCTAATGCTATACGTCCCATCCTCATGACGAAAATAGATCAACCCCTGGCCGGTGCCAAAGTTTGATCCGCTAGCCTCCCCCAACACACCCCACCACCACAGCCAGGCGTTGCTGCCGGCGACGACCAAATGCTTGTGGATGGTTTTGGCCCAGATCAGCGCATCATGCATGCTCGGGTCATCCGGCTCAAGGCTCGAGGCTTCGGTCATCCAGAGCCGCTTCTTCAGCGCGTGCGTTTGTGCAACGGCCTCGAGTGTGACAAGCGGCTCGTTGGTTGCCGGATCGGTATTGTAGTTATGCAGGCCGATGATCTGAACCAGCGCGTTGGTTTCGGGATCGCTCTCGATCGGTATCGCGTGTGCCTGCTCGTTCCAGGATAGCGTCTCGGGCGCGATCAGACGGATGCTGACGCGCTGCTGGGCCAGCGCCGGCTTCAGAAAATCTCTGATGAAATCGCGCAGATCGTCAGGGCTCCATGTACACGATTGATATGCCGCACTTACATCGGGCTCGTTAGCCGGCGATATGGCGTGGAGCTCGATACCGAAGCGATCGCGATACTCACGGACATA